>Ga0190272_10001463_pt1 | contig 11376 bp, 11 predicted proteins | sample Popmic504T_FD_133746 | JGI IMG/M metagenome (GOLD analysis project Ga0190272, IMG submission 133746) | Populus adjacent soil microbial communities from riparian zone of Shoshone River, Wyoming, USA - 504 T | ecosystem: Environmental > Terrestrial > Soil > Riparian zone | place: USA: Wyoming...
CCTCGAAGAAGTCGATCTGGGCGTTGAAGAAGAAGCTCAGCCGCGGCGCGAAGGCGTCGACGTCGACGCCGCGCTCGATCGCCCGCTCGACGTAGGTGAGGCCGTTCTTGAGCGTGAAGGCGAGCTCCTGCGCGGCCGTCGATCCGGCCTCGCGGATGTGGTAGCCGGAGATCGAGATCGGGTGCCAGCGCGGCATCTCGGCGGTGCACCACTCGACCATGTCGGTGACGATTCGCATCGCCGGCTCGACCGGGAAGCACCACTCCTTCTGGGCGATGTACTCCTTGAGGATGTCGGTCTGGATCGTCCCCGACAGTGCGTCGCGCGTGACCCCCTGGCGCTCGGCCGCGACGACGTAGAAGGCGAGCATGATCGCCGCCGGCGCGTTGACGGTCATCGACACCGACACCTCGCCGAGCGGGATGCCGTCGAACAGCGTCTCCATGTCCTCGGTGGTGTCGATCGCGACGCCCTCGCGGCCGACCTCGCCGAGGCTGAGCTCGGCGTCGGAGTCGTGGCCCATCAGCGACGGCATGTCGAAGGCGGTCGAGAGACCGGTCTGGCCGTGGTCGAGCAGGTAATGGAAGCGTTCGTTGGTCTCCTCGGCGGTGCCGAAACCGGCGAACTGGCGCATCGTCCACAGCCGCCCGCGGTACATGGTCGGGTAGACGCCGCGCGTGTAGGGGAACTCGCCCGGGACGCCGATCTGCTCCTCGGCGTCCTCGCTCAGGTCGTCCGGGGTGTAGAGCGGGGCGATCGGGTCGCCCGACAGAGTGGTGAACAGCGCGTCGCGCTCGACCGTCTTCATGAGCTCCTCGAGGTAGGTGGAAGTTGGATAGTAGGACGCCCTCCTATCTCCTGTCCAGTCACGCCGATGCACGAAGCACTTAGGTGCGCCTAACTTTGGCTACCCTCACACGCGATGAGAACAGCCAAGAACCTCCTCCATCCACTCCTCGCCGCCCTCGTCGCGGTCCTCGCCTTCGCCGTCCTGGTCGCCGCACCCGCCGCGCAGGCCGCGCCGAAGCGGATCGTCGCGCTGACCCCGTTCGCCGCCAACACGCTCGCCGGCCTCGGCGTCACCCCGGTTGGGATCGGCGACACGCTCGGCGGCGACAAGCGGTTCGCGTCGAACCTCAGGAACGCGAAGCGGCTGACGCTCTCGCATCCGAACGGGCCGAACATGGAGGAGCTGGCGCTGCTCAACCCGCAGCTCGTCTTCTCGTCGCCGACCTGGGCGAAGGGCGCGAAGACGATGCGCGACCTCGACATCAAGGTCGTCAACGCCGACCCGGTGAACATCGCCGATGCCTATGTCACGACGAAGATGATCGGGGCCAAGGTCGGCAAGGCCGACAGCGGCAGACTGCTCGCCGGACGGCTGAAGCAGCAGGTCGACAAGGCGGCGAAGGGCATCAGCAAGCGCCCGCGCACGCTGGTCGTGCTCGGCGTCGGCCGCACCCCGTTCGTCCTGCTGCCCAACAGCTGGGGCGGCAGCATCGTCAAGAAGGCCGGCGCCAGGCTGGTGACCGGCGGCGTGGCGCCGAACCGAAGCGGCTTCGTCCGGATCTCCGACGAGAAGATCCTCACGGCGAACCCCGACGTGATCATCGCCATCCCGCACGGCAACGCCGACGACATGGACGAGATCGCGAAGTTCCTTCGGACGAACCCGGCTTGGAGGGATTCGAACGCCGTCAAGAACAACCGCCTGTTCGTCTCGGGAGACAACGCGCTGCTGCAGGCCGGCACGGATGTCGCCGCCGTGATTCGCAAGGTGCGCGGCAAGTACCTGGACAACGACTGACGGTGATGCCGCGCCGGGCGCGCGAGCGCCCCGATCGCTCCGGGGCGGGCCGGCCGTGATCGTCCGTCGCACGGCCGTCGTGGTCGTGGTCGTCGTCGCGGCGATCGCCGGCGTCGTCGCGTCGCTCGCGCTCGGCGCGGTCGACATCCCGCTGAGCACGGTGATCGACGCGCTGACCGGCAACGCCGACCCCGGTCCGCTGCGCCAGATCGTGCTCGACCTGCGCCTGCCGCGAACCGTCGAGGCGATCGCCGTTGGCGCCGCGCTCGGCGTCGCGGGCGCGCTGCTGCAAGGCGCGCTCGGCAACCCGCTCGCCTCGCCCGACGTGATCGGCGTCACCGGCGGCGCCGGCTTCGGCGCCGTGCTGATCCTGATCGTCTTCCCCGGCTCGGTCGCGCTGCTGCCGGTCGGCGCGCTGTTCTTCGGCCTGCTCGCCGCGGGCCTGGTGTTCGCGATCGCCTGGGCGGGTCCGAACGCCGGCGGCACGGGTCGGTTGATCCTCGCCGGCATCGCGATCGCCGCGCTGTTCGGCGCCGGCATGACCTCGATCATGGTCGCCTATCCCGACCGCGTCCAGTCGGCGCTGTTCTTCATCGCGGGCGGGCTGACGTCCGACGGCTGGTCGGACCTGAAGGTCGTCTGGCCCTACTTCGCCGCTGGCTTCATCCTGGCGATCGGACTCACACGTCCGCTCGACCGGCTCGCGCTCGGAGACGACGTAGCCGAGTCGCTTGGCGCTCGGCCGCGGGCGATCCGCTTGATCGCCGGCGTCGGCGCCGCGCTGCTCGCGGCGGCTGCCGCCTCGCTCGCCGGCCTGCTCGGCTTCCTCGGCCTCGTCGTTCCGCACGCCGTCCGGCTCGCCTCAGGCACATCGAGCCACACCTACGTGCTGCCGGTATCGGCGCTCGGCGGCAGCGCGCTGCTGCTCGCCGGCGACACGCTCGCGCGCACGGTCAGGGCGCCGATCGAGCTGCCGGTCGGGCCGTTCATGGTCGTGATCGGCGTGCCGCTGTTCCTCTTCCTGCTGCGGCGGGCGGTCTGATGGCCGAGCCGCTGACGACCGCTGCCGCTGTCCCCGCGCTCGAGGCGCGCGACGTGCGCGTCGAGATCGGCGACAAGACGATCCTCCATGCCGCCGATCTGACGCTCGAAGCCGGCAGGCTGGTCGCCGTCGTCGGGCCCAACGGCGCCGGCAAGTCGACGCTCGCGCGCGCCGTCGCCGGCATGCAGAAGACCGCCGCCGGCGCTGTCCGCTGGATGGGCGACGACCTCGCCAAGCTGCGCGGCCGCAAGCTCGCGCTGCGGCGTGCGTTCGTCCCGCAGCGGGCGCGCGTCCCCGATGGCGTGACCGTTACCGAGGCCGTCCGGATCGGCCGCTCTCCCCACCTCAAGCCGCTGCAGCGGGCGACCCGGCGCGACAACGAGGCGATCGAGCGCGCGATGGAGCGCACCGGCGTGACCAAGTTCGCCGGCCGCAAGCTCACGACGCTCTCCGGCGGCGAGCTCCAGCGCGTCCAGATCGCCGTCGCACTTGCCCAGGAGGCGCCGGTGCTGATGGCCGACGAGCCGACCTCGCACCTCGACCTCGGCGCCACCGTAGCCGTCGCCAAGCTGCTGCGCAGCCTCGCCGACGAAGGCCTCGCGGTGCTGCTCGTCGCCCACGACCTGTCGCTCGCCGCGGCCGTCGCCGACACCGTCGTCGTGATGTCCGAGGGCCGCACGGTCGCCGCCGGCTCGCCGCTCGAGACGCTCAGCCACGAGCGCCTCGACGAGGTCTGGGGAGTCGACGCGTCGGTCCAGGCGTCCGGCCACCACACGGCGCTCCACGTCGCCTGGTTGGGCGGGGTGGGCGACCATCCGACCGGAGTTAGGCTACCCTAACTCCATGTTCGCGATCATCGGCCAGAACCGCACCCCCAGACTTCTCCTCCCGCTCCTCGCCATCGCCGCCTGCGTCGCTGCGCCGGCAGTGGCCTCGGCGGCCCCAGGCAGCGGTGGCGTCAACCTGACGGTCGGCGGCGGAACGCTCGCCGACAGCGGGGTGACGGTAGCGGCGATCGCTCCCGCCAAGAAGCACGGCGCGCGCATCGCGTTGCCGATCCAGACGATCGCCGTCGGCCAGTCCGCCAACGTCGTTCTGCGCGGTGGGATTCGCTTCAAGGCCGGCAAGCGCTCGTTGAAGCTGCGCGCCTTTCGCTTGACGCTGACCGCCAGCCGGGTCTCGATCAGCGCCAAGGCCGGCAAACGGCGCGTGACGATCTTCGCCACCGGGCTGTCGAAGGGCAAGGCGAAGCTCGACCGGTCGAAGACGACCGCCAAGGTGGCCGGAGTCAAGCTCGCGCTGACCCGGCGCGGAGCCAGGCTGTTGCGCAACAAGCTCGGCGTCGACGACATCGCCGCCGGCTCGCTCGGCAAGCTCGGCGTCGATGCCCGCCCGAAGGGCGGCAGCGACGGCGGCTCTGGCGACGGGCCCGGAGGCGGCGGCCCGCAGGCGGGACCGCTCGGGAAGGAGCCGCCGATCCTGGAGCGTCCGGCCGGCGCGGTGAACGTGTCCAGCGCCTCGCTGACCTGGCGGCCGCGCGAGTCGTGGATCCAGTACATCCACACCGGGAACGGCACCTCGGTCTTCGGCGGCGCCGCCAACGGGCCGCTCGAGATCAAGGACGGCGATCCGACCGCGCGGGTCTACTCCTTCGACTTCCCATTCGCCAACGGCTGGTACGAGGCTGCCACTGGCAAGGCCGCGATCTATTTCCAGGGCGGCGTCGGGTTCCGCTACAGCGACCACGGCATCAACTTCTCGTCGTTCAAGCCGGAGATCGAGATCAACGGCGGAGCGTCGCGGGCGATCTTCACGTTCAACGGAACCGAGGACACCGAGTACGACAACGAGCGCGGCGTGCTCGTCAACCTGCACCCGTCGCCGATCCAGGCGCCGCCGAACGGGACGGTCACCTACACCGACGTGTCGGCCACGATTCCAGCGGAGACGGGGGCATCGGTGTTCGCGGGCTTCTACCCGGCGAACACTGAGTTCGGCACGCTGACCGTCTCCTTCACGGCCCCCTGAGGAGCTGCCGACCATGGGCAGATACACGGGACCGCGCGAGCGGCTCTCCCGCAGGGCGGGAATCGACCTCGAGCTCAAGGGCGAGCGCCGGATGGTCGGCAAGGGCGCCGTCGAGCGGCGCGGGACGCCACCGGGCCAGCACGGCCTCGGCTTCCGCCGCCGGCCGTCGACCTACGGCCTGCAGCTGCAGGCGAAGCAGAATGCCAAGCACTATTACGGCATCCGCGAGCGCCAGTTCCGCAACTACATGAAGGAGGCGCAGCGCGCTGGGGAGGTCGTCACCGGCGAGCGGCTCTTGCAGCTGCTCGAGCTGCGGCTCGACAACGTCATCCACCGGCTCGGCTTCGCGGCGACACGCGCCCAGGCGCGCCAGTTCGTGACCCACCGCCACGTTGACGTCAACGGCCGTCGCTGCAACATCCCGTCGCGCCGTCTCGCGCCCGGCGACATCGTCTCGATCCGCGCCGAGAGCCCCGTCCGCGACAAGGCGACCGAGGCCGGCGACCTGTCCGAGCGCGTCCCGCCGTGGCTGCTCGCCGACACCGAGGCCCTGATCGGGCGCGTCGTCCACGTGCCGCGGCGCGACGAGATCCAAGCTCCGATCGAGGAGCAGATGATCGTCGAGTACTACAGCCGGGTCTGAGCCCCGGCCGTGTCGCTGCCCCCGATGTTCGACACATTCCCCTTCGGCTCGCCTAACATGGCCCGGATGCCGTCCCTGCTCCGCCCGGTCCCCGGCGTGCTGCTCGTCGCGGCCCTGCTCGCGATCGCCGCTTGCTGGCCCGCGGCAGCCGCCGCTCCGGGCATCGAGATCACGATCGTCAAGCCCGACGGCCAGTCGGATCCTGGCTTCCTCGCCTCCGAGGCCCGGCAGGACATGAACACCGACTACACGGTCCGGGGACCCAACGGCAACGAGGAGGTGAAGGTGACCGACGGGGTGTCGATCCTCTCGCTGCTGAACTACGCGGAGGCCCCGATCTACGACACGGTGACCATCCCCGGCCCCGGCGGCCGCAGGATCACATTGACGCGGGGCCAGGTCGAGGCGGTCCAACCCCCCGGCTTCTTCCAGGACGACGCGACCGGCAAGACGATGTTCATCGGTGCTCCACCGATGAAAGGCGCGGACTACACCGAGGAGTTCTTCCCCGTCGAGCTGGCCACGGTGCGCATCACCCAGGACAAGGACGCCGACCTGAAGGTCAGCGTCAAGGCCTCTCGCACGAGGATCGAGCCCGGCGAGACGGTCAAGTTCACCGCCACGGTCAGTCCGCGCGGCAGCTACCGCTACGACTGGACGTTCGAGCCCGGCGCTGGGAAGAAGGACGCCGGCGGCAAGGTCGCGCATCGATTCGACGAGGCGGGCACCTACCTGGTCGGCTTGGGCGTCTACATGAGCGCTACCGATCCGGATGCGGACGGGGGCGGTGGGATCAAGATCCAGGTCGGCGATCCGAAACAGAGCGACAAGGACCGCGAGGGTGGCGGCGACAACGCCGCTGCCGGCGCGCCGAGCAGCGGTACTTCGACCGGCTCGAGTGGTTTGGGATCCGGCTACGACAGCGGGTCCACCTATACCCCGCCACCGGTTCCGGCGCCAACGCCGTCGCCATCCACCCCCAAGCCGCCCCAGCCGGACAGCGCGATCTCGGGGACGCCGGTCGAGGGCAACCTGCTCGCCGACGTCAGCGATCCTCCGCCGAGCAACATCCTCGAGTCGGCGGCCCGCGCGGCGCGCGATGGGAATCCGAAGGACGAGGCCAACGACGGCGACGTCGGCGTGTCGGAGGCGGCGGTCAGCATCTTCGCCGCGCTGGCGCTGCTCGCCCTCGGCGCGGGCATCGAGACACGCCAAGGACGGCTGCCGCGTCCGCGGCTGTCGCGACGCGCCGCCTGACCTGTTGGGTAGATTCGCCCTTCACATCTCGGCCAACCCCTACCAGCACAGCGAGGCGCAGCAGCCGTGAAAATCGAGAACGTCATCTTCGACATCGCCGACGCACTGCTCTACCCGGTGCTGATCGCGGCGCTGCTGTCGATCCTCTTCGTGGTCGTCGAGCTCGGCGCCCTGCTGGCCGAGCTGCGCAAGCGCCGCGGACGTGGCCTGGCGCGGCTCGAGCAGGGGGTCGACGCGATCCGGGCGGCGCTCGGCATGGGGGACACCGCTACGGCGTTGAGCATCGCGCGCGGCCTTGGCTACAACAGCTCGATGTCCGACGCGCTCGCGGCGATCGTCGAGCAGCGCGGCAAGCCGGACGCCCCTGACCGCATCGCGAAGCGGATGGCGGAGTACGACTACCGCTCGATGCGCCGCCTCGAGCGGACGCGGATCCTCGTCCGGATGGGTCCCGCGCTCGGCCTGATGGGCACCCTGATCCCGCTCTCGCCGGCGCTTGCCGCGCTCGCCGAGGGCAACGTGCAGCGGCTCACCGACGACCTGCGCGTCGCCTTCAGCGTCACGGTCGCCGGCCTGCTGATCGGCATGCTCGCCTTCATCGTCTCGCTGGTGCGCGACCGGCTCTACGCCCAGGACTACTCCGATGTCGAGTACGTGCTCGCCGGGCTGTCGAGCGTTCCGATCCATCCGTCGCCGAAGGCGCCGGCCAGCGGCGAGGCGAAGGTGGCCGCGACCGAGGTCGCCCAGTCCGGCGCCACCGCGACCGCCGTACTGCCCACTCCGTCGACGCCGGTCTCGACCGGGCAGCAGCAGGCGGCCGCCGCGCCGCCTCCCGCGGTACCGCCCGCTCAGTCGCCGCCCGCGGCCTCACCGCCTCCGCCGGCCCCGGAGGGCGCTTGACCTCTCGGGTCAACGCCCGTGCGCGGACGCGCGAGGACCGGGCCGGCGACCCGCTCGACGGCCTCGTCAACCTGTTCGACCTCGGCATCGTGCTCGCGGTCGCGTTCCTGCTCGCCGCGCTGTCGTCGATCGACCTCGCGCCGTCGGTCCTGAAGCAGAACGACGCCCAGCAGGCCGGCGCGGTCCCCGTTCCCGCCGACTCGGTGATCCAGAAGCCCGGCGAGGAGGCGAACACGATCGAGCTCCAGCCCGGCGAGGAGGTCGTCGGCCAGGGCGAGCCGGTCGGCACCGTCTACCGGCTCGACGACGGCCGTGTCGTGATCGTTCGCCCCGACAGCGCCGATCCGGTGCCCGGCGAGGAGGCGCCAGACGACAGCGGCTCCTCCGGGTCGGGCTCGACCACGACGACGCCCACCCCCGGCACCACGCCCGCCCCGGACGACTCCTCCGGCAGCGTCGGCAACGACAGCTCCAGTGCGCCCAGCGAGGCGCGCGAGACGCCCCAGCCGAGCACCGGCGCGCCCTAGCGGCGAGCGCCCGGAAACGAAGAAGGCCGGCCCGCGCACAGGGGCGCGAACCGGCCTCGTCGCTCGTCAGCTCAGCGACTCATGCGTCGTCTGGCCTACGGCCCGAGGTAAGTGACCGTGAAGCTGACCTGGTCGAGGCTTCCCGCGACCTGCAGATCGGCGCCGGAGCTCTGGCCAGCGGTCGCGAAGATCGCGTCGTTGGCCGTGAACTGAGCGACAGTGCTGACCGCCTGCTTGGTATTGGTCGGCTCCGCCACCGCGTCCTGCGATGCGGACACCACGATGCGGCCACCCGGGCCGTGGATGTTGAGCGTCCGCGTGCCGACCGAGCTGAGTGCACCAACCGCCCAGCGCACCTCGGCCGAGACCAGGTACCGGCCGGTCAGCGGCACCACGATGTTGCTCTCGCTCGTGGCGAAGTCGAACATGGTCGCGGTGTCGTAGCCGCGAACGGGAGGGTTGGGGTCGTCCGCGTTCGCCGGCCAGGTGAGGGTCTGGGCGCCGCCGGCAACGGCGTTGGTGCTCGACGGGATCGTCTGGGTGCTTCCGCTCGGACGGACGAGCCGCACCGCGGGGAACACGCCGAGCTGGGCCGGGCCAACGGCGCCGTCGGCAATACCGGGGTTCGGGTAGGTGCCGGTCAGCGCGTCGCCCGCGGGACCGGTCGGAGTACCGCTGGTCGGAATGGTGCCGGGCGCGAAGTCCTCCTTGACCAAGGAGCCGTTTGCGACCTTCTTCGAGTTCACAGCGCCGTCGCCGATCTTGCGCCGGACGACGGAGTCGTCAGCGAGCCGCTTGCTGGTGATCGCGCTGGGGGCGACCTTCAAGGTCGTTACCGAGGCGTGCTTGAGCTGGTCGCTTCCGACGCTGCCCCTCGGCAGGTTGACAGCCGCGTAGGAGGTGCCTCCCAATGCTACGAAGAGGGCCAGAAGCGCGATGTGGTGGCGGCGGATGTACCGCGTGAGTTGGTTCATGGTTAGGCGACCCTAACAGAGTTTAGGTTCGCCTAAAGGTCTCTGGTAGCTTGCCGGCCTCTCTGTTAGGGGACGATCCGCCCGCCGCCGCTCCGGCGCTCAGCTCGCCGCTGGCGATCGGCTCCGGCGGAGTCGATTGGGGCTTCAGGGAGAGCTTCCGCACTTATGTGGCCGCCGGAGACGGCAATCCGCCGATCAGCACGCTCGGCGGCGCCGCGATCGATCTGGACAACGAGGCTGAGACGACGGTTGCGGTGCGCGCTGAGGGCGGCATCAGCGCCGACGGCGAGCACGTCGTGTTGGGCTCGCGTCGGCGACGACGAGAGCCAGGTGACCGGCCCTAACACGATCGGTCGCGGGCATGCCAAAGTGGGCGCGGGTGGTTTCGAACCACCGACCTCTCGCGTGTGAAGCGAGCGCTCTCCCACTGAGCTACGCGCCCGGGAGGCCGCTGATTCTAGGCCCTGGACGAGCGTAATGCCGCTTGGCAGAGCGGAAAGCCCCTTGGCAGGATTTGGCTCCAACAACCGTCCAGGACCGTCAAACACTCGTCCACATCGGGTTTGAGTGCCACCTGGCGGGGGACGCCAGCCGTCGACATAGGCCAAAGCAACTACGCGGGGCTGGCGAGAGACCGCTCCGCGAAACGAGTGGGAGGAGAGGGTTCTATGGGCATCATGTCCAGCCGCCGTTCGGTGGCAGGAGGGTTCGGCCTGGCCGCTTTCGCGTGCGTCGCGGCGCTTGCGCTGGCAGGGCAGGCGGGGGCGGCCACGACGGCGTATCCGTTCGGGGGCAGCGGCTTCGACGGCGACGCGGAGGGCTGGGTCGGCAGCGACCAAACGTGCTCCGTGACGCTGCTGACGCTTCCGCTCCCGGTTCTCAACACATGTACGTCGACGGCGGCTCACGACCCCGGGGCAGGCAACCCGCCCGGGTCGATCGCGGCGCGGACGAACGTGTCGATCAACCTGCTGTCGCTGTTCAGCGGCTCGTCGACCTGGACGTCTCCGGAGTTCACGGTGCCGGCGGGCAACGTCACGGCCGCGACGCTGGCGCTCGATCGGGCGTTCGCGGCGGGCGGTCCGCTGCTCAACGTGGAGCTGACCAGCACGTACACCGTCGCGCTACAGGACACCACGGCAGGCACCAGCGCCGACGTGATCACCGAGACGCTCGATCCCGAGGACGTGGAGTTCGAGGTGCGTGGCGAGGGTGTGCAGGTCGTGCCGGGTCACAGCTACCGGATCGCCATCCGCAGTGAGACGACGTCGACGGTCGGCCTTGGGCTGATCAGCGGCGACGCCAACGCGCGGTTCGACAACGTCGCGCTCACCGTTCAGACGGGTGGCGACAAGCCGGAGACCGGCGGGCCGTTCCCGATCGGCACCCCCGGGGTGACGATCGTCAAGCGCTCGCTCACGAGCAGTGAGATCTCGCGGTTGATCGCGCGGTTCGGGATCGACGCCGACATCGGCAAGGGCCCCGGTGGCTCGCTGGTGCCGCTGGCCGAGTGCACGGTCATCGGAACGCTCGGCAACGACCGCATCCTCGGGTCGCGCGGCAACGACGTCATCTGCGGTCTCGGCGGCAACGACGTCGTGATCGGCGGCGGTGGACGTGACCTGGTCGACGGCGCGAATGGCGCCGACCGGCTTGACGGCGCTGGTGGCGGCGACCTGCTGCTGGGGCTGGGCGGCAACGACCGCCTCACCGGCGGCGCTGGCCGCGACGGTCTCGGCGGCGGCGCCGGCCACGACGTGCTGCGCGGCGGCGGAGGAGCCGACCGGTTCAGCGGCCGCCTCGGCAGCGACCGCCTCTATGCCAAGGACGGTATCCGCGACAGCGTCGTCGGTGGTCCCGGCCGTGACAGGGCGAGCGTCGATACCGCGGCGGGGTCGTCCAAGCGCTTCGCGCGGCGGGCCGACCGCGTCCGCGGCGTAGAGCGCCGCGGCTAGCCGCAAGACCGACAGCCCGGGGCGGCCACCGTGCCGCCCCGGGTTCGGTCCAGCTAGGATCGCCCGTGGACCGTGCTAGGCGGGGAGGTAGCGGTGCCTTGTCACCCGCAATCCGCTCTAGCGGGGCTGAATTCCTTTCTGAGGGCTCGGCCTTTGGGGTCAGTACGCCAGTTGAAGGCGTCGATGGCTGGGTCCCGTGCGGTGAGCGATCGCGAACCAGGTCAGGTCCGGAAGGAAGCAGCC
>Ga0190272_10001464_pt1 | contig 11374 bp, 9 predicted proteins | sample Popmic504T_FD_133746 | JGI IMG/M metagenome (GOLD analysis project Ga0190272, IMG submission 133746) | Populus adjacent soil microbial communities from riparian zone of Shoshone River, Wyoming, USA - 504 T | ecosystem: Environmental > Terrestrial > Soil > Riparian zone | place: USA: Wyoming...
GGGCTCAGGTGAGTCTCGAGAGGGTCGCCGCCCCAGGGATCCGCTTCGCTCCACCCTGGGCTTTATGCTTTCGCCTGCTCCGCAGGCTCGGTGAATTACTGCCCTCACCTTCCCCAAACTTCGTCTACAATGCGGCAAGTGACCAAACCAACACATCAGAGAAATCTGATTAAAGAGTACCTGACGTACATTCAGGTGGAGAAAGGCCTGGCGCGGAATACGCTCGAGAGCTACGCGAGCGATTTGGCGCGACTTGAACACTGGGCCAATAAGACTGCTACAACGGCCGCGGAGCTGACGCGACCTGATTTGCGCAAGTGGATCGCACAGCTTTCCCGCGAAGGACTTGCGCCTTCGTCAGTCGCCAGGGCGGTAAGCGCGGCGCGAGGGTTTTACCGTTTCCTGATGCTTGACGGTCACATCAAGAATCAACCAGCGGAGGATCTCGATACGCCGCAGAGGTTTTCTTACCTGCCACGGTTTCTGACCGAGGAAGAGATTGATCGACTCTTTGCAACCCCGGATATTGCGACTGAAGAAGGAATACGAGATCGCGCCATACTGGAGTTGATGTATGCCGCGGGACTGCGAGTTTCGGAGCTCGTGAATATGAAACAGACGGATGTTGACGTTCATGCCGGCGTGGCCATCTGTCATGGCAAGGGAAGTAAAGAGCGACATGTGCCAATCGGGAAAAGCGCCATTCATTGGCTGCAACGATACGCCGCAATCAAGGCCGGGTATGGCAAGTCTGCGTACCCGAATTTTTTTCTGGCGCGCGGCAAACCGCTGACTCGTCAGCTGGCCTGGGCCAAGATAAAAGCCTACGCCGAACAGGTCGGACTCCAGAACGTTTCTCCGCACACACTGCGCCACAGCTTTGCTACCCACTTGCTGCAGCACGGCGCCGACTCGCGTTCTGTCCAGGCCCTGTTGGGCCATAGTGACATTTCCACCACCCAAATCTACACACACATCACCGACCGCCATCTCCGGACGGCTTACGACAACCACCATCCCCGAGCGCGCGCGGCGGCGACCAGCCTGAAACCTAAGAGTGACGAAGAGTAACCGGAGCCCGCTGAATGTTTCTCCTACGCCGGCCCTCCATTGCCGTGATCCGCAAGTTTATCGCCCAACAAAGTGAACTTCCCTTTTCGTACTCAGCAACGGGAGCCACACGGAGTCGTCCACCGGATGGTTTCACAGTTGATCACAATCGGGTGAAACTCGGAGCCGGGAAAGAGACTTACGAACGGGCCGTCGCGGCGTTGGAAAGTTGGAAGCAGTTTGAACTGGGGTGGGTGGGAATTGTTCCGTCTGGGCTGGCAATCGAAGTGGGAACCACCGTGGCCATTCAAGCGGAGACTTTCGGAGTTTGGTCGTTAAGCGCTTGCAGGATCGTTTACGTTATCGACGAAGAAGAGGAGATGAAGAAGTTTGGTTTTGCTTATGGAACTCTGCCCGGTCATGTGGAGTGTGGTGAGGAGCGATTCACAGTCGAATGGCACACTGACGACTCGGTCTGGTACGACATTTTCGCCTTCTCACGGCCCCGCCATCCGCTGGTGAGACTCGGGCGGCCGTATGCTCGCAGGTTGCAGAAACGGTTTGCTCGCGAATCGCTGGCAGTCATGTTGGACGCGTCACATCCCTGAATTTGTGCGGCTTGCGGGGTCGTCGCCCGCATCTTCCGTGTTGCGAAAAAGGGAGAGTTATTTTTTCGCCAGCACCACCGGGGCCTGTTCCGCGGCGCGCATCTTTTCATAGAAACTGCGCACTGAATGGTATTGATCGGAAGGAATAGTGGTGGCTCGTTGGGCCAGCGCCCGGGTGAAGACGAGTTCGCCGTCCTTCACCTCATAGCTGGTTTTATATGAACCGAATGCCGCGTCGAGCTTCACTGGATCCGGCAATTCGTCGACCTCAAATCCAGCGGGCAACTTCAAGCGGACTGTCTCAGTAAATGCCATCGAGCCCAGCACCACTGGATATCTACGCTTTGATTCGGTGAGGGCCAGCGCCTCCCGCCGGGACACGATAGCCGGCTTAAACACGAGTAGCCTATCTTGCATCAGTTGCCCGTATCCGGTGGCGCTGAAGTCCACACTCAAATCGAAACGACCTTCGGGTTTGTTATCTTTGGGTTCGACATTACTCACCTTGGCCGCCGTCGCCCCGCGGGAAATCCAGCCCTCAATCATTTTCAGAAAGTCGACTCTGGACCCGCTGCGAAACTGGCTACGGGAACCTGCAGCCGACGTTCCGAGGAAACTCTCGCGAATATTGGCGGTTAGCGAGCCATCGGCGGCGAGGGTGGCCCGGATCTGCCGATCGAGGCCGTTGGCCTCAGGCGCCGTTACCGGCATGCGCATCAGGGTTCCGGCGTCTCCAGCGAGCACCAAAGCCAGACTTCCCTGCTCATCTTCTGGCAAACCTCCGACGGGCGTGTCGTCATCTGTCGCGTCGAAGATCAGCAACCTGCCCAACTTTGCGTGAGTCACAATGGTTGGCGACTGTGTCTCATCACTGACTTTGATTGCGATGATGCAATGATTGAATTGACTCGGCGAGGCCCATTCTTCTCTCACATAAGTTGGATCACCGGAGTAGATGACTACTGGATAGGCTACGATGTCGAGCACCTTGAGCATTGCGCGCATCAAGTTTGCCTTGTCCTTACAATCGCCGTACGACTTGGCAAATACTTCAGCCGCCGAGTGCGGACGCATGCCGCCGCCGCGGTTCAGGCCAATCTGGATGGATATATAACGAATGTTTTGAACGTAGTGACCGATGGCATGGATCTTCTCGAGTTCGGTTTTGGCGCCCGCGGTCAACTGCTTAACCTTCTCCGTAATGGCCGCGTCAGGCGCCCACTGTGAATCGTGCAAGCCGCTAAGCCAGCGAGAAACTTCAACCCAGTTCGCGTGGGTCTGCATCGGGACTGGGCGACTGTCGCCGGGAGGGAAATAGCTGACTGCCAGACGCGGCGCGAGACTACTCACTTCAGGACTTCGCGGTTCCCAGGTAATCGGCGGAAGATCTCGCAGTTCCCAGACGTAGTTTGTGCCACTGACAATCGGCTCGATAGGTGCGTGATTGAAAGCTACCCCCGAGGCGTGCCAGCCTTGCGGGAGAGCCAGCGAATAACGAGAAGCTACCACCGGCAACCGGTTACCCTGGAATGGGAAGATGTCCTGCGAAAAGACTGATCGCTCTTCAGTCGTAGTCTGGTAACCGAATACCGAGCCAGCTTCGGCATCCTTCGTAGCGTCAATAAACTTCACCCGCGATTCATTGTAGATGTCACTATCGTCTTCAATAGCGTCAACTATTTCATCTTTGCTGTAACGCTTTACCGGAGTCGAGGGACGGATTAACCAGGCGCGCATTTCGCGCACCTTCCCGGCCTCGCTGTTGTAGAACGCCCTGGCGTAGGCGTAACCCCGGCCTTCGCGGAGCAGGATACGGATGGCAAAAGTTGTAACGGTTGTCACTTTACCATCCTCGCTAATGGTCACTTGCTGTTCATTTTGCAAGATGACGGCCGGGATGTCCTTCTCGTAGGTTGGGATCTTGATAGCGGCCGCTTGCTGCAGCCATGCCGGAGCTTCGTCGCCGGCTGCGATCAGCGGCGAGGAAAGAACGATCAGCAATAAACCCAACCCGATTGTGCGTAAACCCATGTGAGTACTCCTCGGAAAACTGCAAGGTAAGGACTGTTAGTTCGTTTTGGCCGTGGTAGCGGTCTGCTTAAGTGTGACTGTATGGTGGTCCGCTTTGTTTACTGCGTCAAAGAGGTTCTTGACGGCCGAATAACTCGTGACCGGAAAGAGTATGTTTCCACCACCGCCAAACAAGAAGCGACGTCTGTAGACAACCATCTTGCCATCGGTGGAAACCGCGATCGACGGCTTGTAGTCGGCTACCTCGCCGGCTTTGATAGGTCCGGGCGCGTCGGCATTGTCGAGTGCATATCCGGCAGGCAACTCGATGCTCACCTCGTCGTCCTCCAGCCAGGGATAGTGAAAATAAACCGGGTGTTTACGTTCGCTGCCTGAAAAAAGAGGGCTGCGGCCATGCTCGAAAAAGCCCGGCTGCAGGAAGATTCGCTTACCCGTTCGCTGTGCATAACCCGGAACGCGGATATTGTACGAGTAGATAAACGGCTTGATAGGATCTGTGACGTTTTCAATCTTGATGTTTGAGACTTCGGCGGTGCTCAAGCGGGCCTTAACAATGTCGCGCAACGTTTCTTCTCGCTGAGCCTGAGAGTCTTCGTCATTATATTCTTTCCGGTCGAAGGCCAGGTGGCCCGTGTATTCGATCTGTACTTCGCCTTCCAGAGTCCCGTCCTCCAGGAGATGAAGCTTTGCCCTGCGCTTGGCCAACGATTTCTCGGGTGGCGAGGTTAACGTCCGGGTCCAGATCGGCTCTTTCGCGTCAGTGATCAGTGTTTCCTGGCTTTCTTCTGGCCATCCCAGCATGCCAAACGAGGTGTACATCTCGGCGGGACTGAAATACTGCCATTCTTCGCCAACTTTAACGGCAACGAAGGATGACTGAAGAAAAGAAGCGTTGACGAGATCCCTCTGAAAAAACAGCTCAGCGCGATTACCGGAGAAGGCCATCCGCGAGTCAAATCCCGCAGCTTTCGTCAGTGCGGCAAAGAGCAGGTCTATGTTGCTGCCCGTGCCCATTCCTTTCTTGAGCGTTTCGGCGGGAGACTTGTTTGATTTGATTTTCTTCTTTTCGTCCTCCGACAGTCCGGAGGCGTCGTCGCTGAGGTTCTTGATCTTGATGCGACAAAAATCGTAAATGCGCCGCAACTTGTCTTCCGGCGTGGCAGCGTCACCAATGATTCCGGGGATCGCGGCCTTCACTTCATCGCTGACCTTCATCTCGTCCTTGTAGATGCTGAATAAGACTTTCCCGGTCTCCTCCCAGTATTTGGCTGTCTCTTTTTTGGTGTCTTCCGAATAGTAGAGAAAGACCCAGGAGCGCACCTCGTCATCTGGCGGCATGCTCGGCTCTTCCCGAAATGCCGGCATATTGCTCATGGTGACCCTGGAGAACCCGTCTTTATCCTTCACAAACCTGGTTTCACCCATCCGAAAGGGCAAATATTTCATGCCCATAAACGGCCTGAGAAAATAACTGACTGTCTGAATAGGAATGTCGCGTTGAAAGTGCAGTTGCAGCCTGTTGGCGCTGCCGCCCGGGTGAACGTCTCGCCACCGGTACTCGATGATCGAGCCTGGCTCGACCCCGGGGAGGGCGAATGATTTTGCTTTTTCCTTTACGCCGTTGGCTTTGAGGAGCGTACGTTCGAACACCTCTTCCTTTTTCAATTCAACAAAGGATCCGTCGGGCTTAATCACACGGGCGGCAATATCTCTGATTCTCGTAGAGCCTGAATACCGGAGATCAATGTTGCTTTGCTTCTCCCTTCCGCGGTCAGTGAAAATCTTGACGCGGATGTAGTTCTTGAGTGACAGCTCATCGGGCTGACTATCGTCGATTCGGACTTCCCAAAAGATAGCTTCGGCATCGGCGTCTTTCTCAACTACCGGAGCCTTGGAAGCCAGCTCTTCTGGTGTCACCGGACGCCAGTCATCGGCGAAAATGGCCATGGGCAAGAGCAAAGCAAGACAGACGATGGACAAGGGGAAAATGAGGAGGCGGATTGTTCTCATGAAAACTAACCTTCCGAGATAAAAGATTGTGGGAACTCAGATTGAACGTTGCGCGACGGACTTATTGTGCGACGGACTTACTTGAGCAAATTTTGCTCAGCGGCGGAACTACCTTGAGGTGACCAGCACCCTGAATTCTAGACCATGAAGATCAATAGGCGCAACCTATTGTGGAGACAGCGGGAAACAATAAGCATGCAAGCTCACTTTCATTCAGAAATCAACCTGATCCGGCTCGAATCAGGGAAACCGCCAAGCGGCGGCCGGCGGCCGTCAGAAGGCCTGGTATGCTATAATCGTGCCGATTTAGCTGAATATTTTCTACAATTGGCGCAAGCCATCCCAGCAGGAGGACCGAAACAAGTGGCCACCGAACTGAAACGAGCAACGACACCCCTCGATCGCATTGAAGAGCTCCTGGGCGCTAACGCGCGCTTACTGCTCGACCATAAGGCGGAAGCGATCACCAAAGAGCAGATCAACCTGCCGGGTCCGGACTTTATCGATCGCGTCTGGGCTTATTCGGATCGTTCGCCCGCAGTTTTGCGTTCGTTACAGTCACTTTTCGACAATGGGCGCCTGGCGGGAACTGGTTATCTTTCAATCCTCCCTGTGGACCAGGGCATAGAACATTCGGCGGGTGCTTCGTTTGCGCCTAATCCGCAGTACTTCGATCCCGACAATATTGTGAAGCTGGCGATCGAAGGCGGGTGCAACGCCGTTGCCTCGACTTTTGGCGTGCTCGGAACAGTGGCGCGGAAGTATGCGCACAAGATTCCGTTTGTAGTGAAGATCAATCACAACGAATTACTGACGCTGCCGAATAAGTTTGACCAGGTCTTATTTGGTACCGTGAAAGAAGCGCACAACCTCGGCGCCGTTGCGGTGGGCGCGACGATCTATTTTGGCTCGGACGAATCAACCCGGCAGATAACTGAAATCAGCGAGGCTTTTGCCCAGGCGCATGAACTCGGGATGGGCACGATTCTCTGGTGTTATATTCGCAACTCGGGATTCAAGACTGCCGATGGCGACATGCACGCTTCGGCGGACCTGACGGCCCAGGCAAATCACCTTGGGGTTACGATTCAGGCAGACATCATCAAACAGAAACTTCCGGAGCGAAACGGCGGTTACACGGCAGTGGAAAAGGCCCTCGGTAAGACTTACGGCAAAACCAGCAAGATCGTTTACGAGAAACTGACCTCGGATAACCCAATTGATTTGGTCCGCTATCAAGTTGCTAATTGTTATATGGGGCGCTGTGGCTTGATCAATTCGGGTGGCGAATCCAAAGGCGCGAGCGACCTGGCCGAGGCCGTGCGCACAGCGGTCATCAATAAACGCGGCGGGGGCACCGGTCTCATCTCCGGACGTAAGGCATTCCAGCGCCCGATGAGCGAAGGTGTGGAATTGCTAAATGCGATTCAGGATGTCTACCTCGCTCCGGAGATCACGATAGCGTAATAAGACAAAAAGACTCGAGCTGGATTGGGGCGGGCGCCAAGTGTCCGCCCTTTTTCCTTCTCAGCAGTCAACTCCCTGGAGTTGACCGACATAGTAGCGGGCGCTCCCCCCCAGTTTGCCACTCTATGGCGTACAGCCCCAATCTTGTTATCATGCAGCGCTCGTATATCGCTGGAGCCTAGTGAATCGAAGAGTGCAACCCGAAAAAGAACCAGAGTCGGATGTTGAACTGCTTCATGCCGTAGCGCGCGGCGATGAGGGGGCCCTGGCGCGTCTTTACGACCAGTACAGGGTAATCCTATTTGGCTTGCTGGTCCGTATATTGAACAGCCGCGAAGAGGCGGAGGATGTTTTGCAGGAGGTATTCCTGCAGGTCTGGAAGCGGGCGCGGGACTTTGATGAGGGGCGGGGCCGGCCATTTACCTGGCTGGTAACTCTGGCCCGCAGCCGAGCCATCGATCGAATACGCCAGCTTGGCGCCCGGCAGCGCCTGGCGGATTCGGCAGCCCAGAACTCCTCGGAAGAAGCCTCGGACGCTGTCAGCGACACGTTACACGCAGAACAACGAGAGATTGTGGCGCGGGCGCTCGCGGCGCTGCCTGAAGAGCAGCGGCGCACTTTGAACCTGGCCTACTTTGAGGGGCTAACACAATCAGAGATAGCGGAAAAACTGGGAACTCCCCTCGGAACCGTCAAGACTCGTATGCGTTCCGGCACGATCAAGCTGCGCGAGCTTCTCGGTGATCAAATGAAGGGCCTGCTGGGCCCGGCGACGAATTAGGCATTGGATAAGGATTCGGATTTAGCGATGGTCCATCAGGATTACAAAGAGTTGCTGGCGGCGAAAGCGCTAACTGCGCTTGACGCAGAAGATGCGCGCGCGCTGGAGACTCATCTTGAAAGTTGTGTTGACTGTCGCGCGGAGCTGGTTGAGTGGGAGCAGACTGCTGCGTTTCTGGCGATGGATGCTGACCCGGTCGAGCCATCGCCGGAGTTGCGCCAGCGAATACTTACCAGCGTGAGTCGAGCAGCGAGAGATGGCGAGTTTGCTCAAACCGGGACGGACAGTTTCGCTACGCCCTCGCGTCAGACAACCGAATCCAGAGTACTGCCCTTTGAACGACCAGGCGCAAGAGTCTCCTCGTGGGGCTCGATGCAGACGATTGGCGCTATTGCCGCAGGTCTCGCCCTGATTGCGTTGCTCGCTTCGCTCGTCGTGCTATGGCAGCAAAACCGTGAGAGCCAGTCGGAGCTCGCCAGAGTGTCCACGCAGTTGCTGGAAGCGAACGCTCAGCTCTCGCGCCAGCGCGAAGCAGTCGCACTAATCACTTCTCCCGGATCCCGCATGGCCAAACTGGCCGGCACGAAAGACGCGCCCGGCGCGCATGCGACGCTTGCTTACGATCAAAACGGACATGCGATGCTGATGGCCAAGGGTCTGCCGGCGGTGCCCAAAGGTATGGCCTATCAGCTCTGGTTCATTAAAGATAACAAGAAAATGCCAGGCAAGGTGTTTACCCCTGACACAGCGGGGAATGGCATGCTGCAAGATGAAATTCCATCCGTAGCTCGCGAGGCGGGCGTCTTTGCCATCACCCTCGAGCCGGAAAGTGGCGTAAAAGCGCCCACAGGTTCTATTTATCTGGTTAGCGCGATCTAACACCGGGAAGTGAAAAGTAAAAAGTGAAAGGTGAAAAGTCAGAAGAGAACTGATTCTTCACTTTTCACGCTTCACTCTAAACTCTTCAAATTGGGGCGGCACCGGGGGTAAGAGTGAAACGAGCTCCCCGGTTGTTGGAATGAGCGGTCGCGGATTGCATATCAGCTCTGGCGGGTTGCAAACAAGCGCCCGCACTTTGCATATAAGCTCCCGCGGTTTGCATATAGCCACCCCTGGTTTGCAAATAGCCATCCCCGGTTTGCAAATAGCCATCCCAGGTTTGCATATAGCCATCCCCGGTTTGCATAAGAGCTCCCGCCACGCTGGGATGAGCACTCGCCAGGGTTTGGGCGGGGCCTGGCTTGGACCGAGCCACGCGTCGCAGGCCTAGTCTCAGCCGAAGGCTAAAGTAATCCAAGAGTTCTGAGTCAGGAACGAGAGCGAGGCGTGTCGGACCTCAGACTGAGCCACTACCGTCTTTCAGCCGCAGTGCGCTGACAACTACAAACCTGCTAAACTTCACTACCAAGGGAAAAGGCGGGCGTTCAGGGTATGGCGAAAGAAAGCAAAAAAGAACCACCAAAAGTAGACAACATCATTTCCGACGAGACGGGTGCGTTTGACCTGCGCTTCATCCTCTGGCGGCACTTCTGTCAGCAGCACAGCATTCCAGTAGAAACGTTGCCCAGCCAACTTGATGGCGAGCAAAGAGACCTCTGGGAAGAGCTCAAATCTTCCCGGCTACGCAGTCCAGGACAGAAGTAGTGGCATACGGTGGCGGGAAGAGATAAAGGTCCAGTAGTGGGTCGACAAATACAGAACCGGGAGCGTAGCGACCGGGTGAACGTGGGACTATTGCCCGAATCGCTTGCCGCTCCCGGTTGGTATTTTACCGACCCACTGAAATACGTTGCTCACGCCTTCGCTACTGTTCTTAACCCTGCCTAAAACCTTCCTGCGCCAAGTTTATAAACCCCGGTGAGAAATGGATTGTTCAGTCGTTCCTGGCCGATCGTGGTTACCGGTCCATGACCCGAATAGACTTCCACGTCATCACCCAGCGGGAGCAGTTTGTTCAGGAGCGAATTCATAAGTTGCTCGGAAGATCCGCCGGGCAAGTCAGTTCGACCAATCGAACCGGCGAATAGAACATCGCCGACGAAAACTTTTCGTTCTGTTGGCTCAAATAATACGACGTGACCCGGCGTGTGGCCGGGACAATGAAGTATCTGAAACTCCAGCTCGCCCACCTTGTACGCCTGGCCATCTTCCCAATAGCCATCGACTTTCGGTGGCGCCTCGAAATCGAAACCAAATGCGGGCCATTGCGCGCGTGGAATTCCGATCCAGGACGCCTGTTCGGGAAGGGCGTCGTAAATAAACTCGTCAGCCTTGTGCAACATCACGGCGGCGGCGGGTCTTAATCTCTTTAAGGCGGACACGCCGCCGATGTGATCCAGGTGCGCGTGCGTGACCGCTATCGCCTGCAACTCCAGTCCATGCCGTTCTATCGCATCGACGATCGCTTTTGAGTCATCACCGGGATCGACACAGATTGCCAACTTCGTCTTTTCGCAGCCCAGGATGCGCGTGTGTTGCTGGAAAGCAGTAACCGTAATTTCTTCGATGATCATAAGAGTTGGTGTTTCGTACCTTGTGCTTTGTGCTTTGTTCTTAGTCTCCCTTGGTATTATCTTCATACCAAGTTCAAAGCACCAAGTACCAAGCACGATTCCATGCCAATTAGTCCGAAATCAACTCCGCTGGCCGAAGTCCTGGACGCTCTAACCATGGCCGGCGCTCCAGAATTGATCGAGCATCTGCCTGCCGGCGCGCTGAAGTGTTATGCCTGCGGGCATCGCTGTCTCATCAAGGAAGGCAAGCGCGGCATCTGCAAGGTGCGCTTCAATCAAGAGGGGACTCTTCGTGTTCCAACCAACTATGTCGCTGCCCTCGCCTCAGATCCGACCGAAAAGAAGCCGTTCTTTCACGTGCTACCGGGTTCGGACACACTGACCTTTGGAATGTTAGGCTGCGATCTCCACTGCGGTTATTGCCAGAACTGGCTGACTTCCCAGGCGCTCCGCGACGATTCCGCGGGAACCCAACCACAACAGGTAACTCCAGAGCGCCTGGTGGCGATGGCCAAAGCCTACGGCGCTTCAATGGTTGGCAGCAGTTATAACGAGCCATTGATTACCGCCGAGTGGGCCGTGGAAGTTTTCCAGCGGGCGCGACCCGAAGGTTTTCGCACCGCGTTCATTTCAAACGGTAATGCGACACCCCAGGTGCTCGACTACCTGCGGCCATGGACTGACTGTTACAAGATTGATCTGAAGTCGATGAACGATAAGAACTACCGGCAACTCGGTGGGGTAGTGGACAACATTCTGGAGACGGTCAAGATGGTGTATGACCGTGGATTCTGGGAGGAGATTGTGACGCTCGTCATCCCCGGGTTCAACGACTCCGCCGATGAACTCAAGCGGGCAGCAGATTTTATCGCCGCGGTTTCACCAGACATTCCCTGGCACGTGACTGCGTTTCA
>Ga0190272_10001465_pt1 | contig 11374 bp, 10 predicted proteins | sample Popmic504T_FD_133746 | JGI IMG/M metagenome (GOLD analysis project Ga0190272, IMG submission 133746) | Populus adjacent soil microbial communities from riparian zone of Shoshone River, Wyoming, USA - 504 T | ecosystem: Environmental > Terrestrial > Soil > Riparian zone | place: USA: Wyoming...
CAGGCCAATCTTCCCGTGATGAAATCCGAGACGCACATCATTCCAATCCATGTTGGCGATCCGGAACTGTGCAAGAAGGCCAGCGACCGGCTGCTGGACCTGCACGGCATCTACATCCAGCCCATCAACTATCCGACAGTGCCGCGCGGCACCGAGCGCCTGCGCATCACGCCAACGCCGTTCCACTCGAACGAACTCGTCGTTGAACTGAAGGATGCGTTGGTCGAAGTCTGGACGGCGCTGGGCATTCCCTTCTCGAAGGATAGTGCACCGTCTATCGAGACCAGCGAACGTGTCGTGACGCTCGCTGTATCAAAGGCCGGCGGTTAACGCCGGCTTCAACGTTTCCGGATCCACTCTGCGAGGCGATCGGCGGCCTCCTCGACCTGATCAATACGCCTGGCAAAGCAGAGGCGCAGGAACGCGGCGCCGCCATCTCCAAACGCGGTTCCGGGTGCAAGACCAACTTTAGCCTCGTCGACGATATCAAAGGCCGCGCGATAAGAATCGGTGACGCCGTCAATCCCAAACAACAGATAGAACGCTCCGGCTGGTGGAGACAGGCGTACCCTGCCCGTAGCGGCAAGTTTCGCACACAGGATGTCTCTCGCCTGATGGGCTCGCTCCACCTGCATGCGGATGAAATCATCTCCCCTCTCAAGCGCGGCCACTGCACCGCGCTGCATGAATTGCGCTACGCCCGACGTCGAATACTGGATGAGATTTTCCATCGTCTTGCCCAGCGACGGATGTATGGTCAGCCACCCAACCCGCCAACCGGTCATTGCCCAATTTTTCGAAAAACTATTGACGAAGACGATGCGGTCATCCGAATCCATCACGTCGAGAAAGGATGGAGCGCGGCGCGCGCCGTAATAGAAATGCGCGTAGATTTCGTCCGCAATGATCCATAATCCATGATGGCGGGCGATCGCGAGGATTTCTTTCAGCGTCTCGATGTCCGCCGTCCAACCTGTTGGATTCGACGGCGTGATGATGAAAAGCGCCTTGGTCCGCGGTGTGATCGCATCGCGAATTTTCCGTGGATCCAAGCTCCAGCCGTTGCCGGTAAAATCCTGGATCACCGGAACGGGGGTGGCGCCGGCAATGCCGGCAGCTGCTGCGAAGTTTGGCCAGGCCGGCGAAAGATAGATGACCTCGTCTCCTACGCCTGCCGTCGCTTGAATGGCGAGCTGAATCGCATGCATGCCGGAGCCGGTCACATAAAAATGCTCGGAAGGAAGGTCGGCGTTGAAATGGCGTTTATAATAATCCGCAAGGGCTTGACGCAGTTCGGGGATGCCAGCCTGCCAGGTATAGAAGGTCTCACCATTGGCAAGGCCATTGCTGGCCGCGTCCCGAATGAAATCGGGGGTGGGCAGATCACCCTCACCTGCCCAGAGCGGAATTACACCCTCCTGGCGCCTGCCGTGGTTCATGACCGCAACGATACCGCTTTCCGGCGCAACAGCTGCTTCATGACGCAAATGCTCGACAAGACCCATTCGATTTTCTCCGCTGGCTTTATGGCAGAACTAACGCAACAGGTTCAGTTTCGCACGCGTATATTTGTGATGTTCCCATCAGTGCAAATGATGAACTGCTGACAGCCAACTGACAAAACCCCGGCTGGTGACCGGGTTATTACAAACGTGATGCGGGCTTAACGCTGGGCGAGCAGATCGCGGATTTCGGTCAGAAGTATCTCTTCCTTCTTCGGTGCAGGATCAGCCGCAGCCTCCTTCTTCTTGAAGCGATTCATGGCCTTGACCACCATGAACAGAACCCAGGCAATGATCAGGAAGTTGATGAGAAGCGTAATGAAGTTGCCGTAAGCGATGGTTGCACCGGCTTCGCGGGCTGCAGTCAATGTCGGAGCCGGCGTACCCGAAAGCTGGAAATACAGGTTGGAAAAATCAATGCCACCGGTCAACAGGCCAATGATTGGCATCATGAGATCAGCCACAATCGACTCAACCAGTCTACCAAAGGCGCCACCGATGATCACACCGATAGCCAAATCAACCATATTTCCCTTCAAGGCAAATTCTTTGAATTCCTTCAGCATGATATACCACTCTCCAGTATTGTGTGTTAATGCAGGCGAACTGTTTACGGCGATGCTGTCAAGCACGGCCGAACATTAGCAGATGATTTGAAAATATTAACTTAAAGTTTGATTGTTCTACCGGTTTTGAGGATTGCTTTGGCGCAAACGGTGCAACGCCATTGACGTGAAGTCTACTCGGACCGAAGCGATTGACGTCTATTAATGGAAGGTCGAGGCCCATGGTGGGCTGGACTGGAATATTGATCGTACTATTCTATTTCTTGTTGCAGTATTGGGCGATCAGATCAGCTGGTCGTCAGACTGAAACCAAAAGCCTTCTGTCACGTCCGTTCATTTATTCATCGAGTGTCGCCGCAAGCGGCAGCACGTGGCTTTACTATGGCTCCACTGACTACGCCGCAAAATATGGTAGTGAGTTTATAGGCCTTTATATCGGCATCGTTCTGGTCTTTACGCTCGGTTTCCCGCTCCTGCTCAAGATCGTCGAACTGGCGAAGTCGGAAGGCATAAAATCGATCTCCGATTTTATCGGGGCGCGATACGGAAAGAGCTTTTCGGTCGCTGCGCTTGTTACGCTGATCACGACGATCGGCCTCATTCCCTATATTTCACTGCAAATGACGGCAATCCACTATCTGTTCGATGTGTTTGGCGGTTCTTATGATCCCCACAGTCATGGCGAGGAGATTGACTCGCATTTGCTCGTTTTGTTGATGATACTTGGTATCGGCTACGCCACTATTTCCTATAGTGCGCGCTCCACCTATTTCACGGACGGCCATGACGGGCTTCTTCGTGCGTTGGCAGTTGACACCGTTATCAAATTTGTCGCGTTTTTGTTCATCGGAATTGCCGCGACCACTTTTCTTTTTGGCCCTCCCGCCGAAGTCCTGAACCGGGTTGCCCGCTATCAGGCGGATCTTCCTGTGCGTCAAATGGACGTCTCGGTTGGAAACCTGGTTGCGTTGGTCCTCATCGGGGCTTCGTCTGTTCTGCTCCTGCCGAGCCAGTTCTATCTGACTGTCGTGGAAAACCGGAGCGAGAAGGAACTGCGCACCGCACGATGGTTTATTCCCCTAACCCTGCTAATTGCTGGCCTATTTGTTCTTCCTCTGGCAAGGATTGGTCCAGCTGTCCTTGGAGAGCACGCATCGGCCGATTTCTATTTTCTGTCTCTGCCACTTTACGCGGGGCAGTATTGGCTTGGCGTGATTGCTTTTGCCGGTGGATTGTCAGCGGCAACCACCATGGTGATTTTCCCCTCGATTATACTATCAATCATGATTTCAAATGATCTTCTTCCGCCTGTATTGATCAGACGGTCTTCGTCGCCAACCGAAACGAGGGATTTTACCCGAACCATCCCCAACCTGCGGCGCGTAGCCATGCTCGGGATTTTACTGGCAGCCCTTGCGTACCAGTTTACCATTTTCGGGCATGTCGACTTTACGCGACTGGCATTGATTTCAGCTACCGCAATGATGCAGCTTCTGCCACCATTTCTTGGTGGACTATTCTGGCGCCGAGGCACTGCGCGCGGTGCGCGCTGGGGCATGCTGGGCGGTTTCTGTGTTTGGCTCTACACGATGGTATTGCCGACGATGCTCGACATGACCTCATCTCTGCATGCGGACGGCCCGTTCGAATTTTCCGTTCTTCGGCCGCATGCGTTGTTTGGTTTGGAAGCCAGCAATTACGTCAACGGGCTGTTCTGGAGCTTGTCAGTTAATATCACACTTTTTATCGCGGGCTCGCTTTCCAGGAGCGCCACCCCGCTCGAGCGTATCCAGGCCTCGGTGTTCATCACGAGAAAACGCCTTGTCCCTGAATGCCGTCGGCAGTCTCCAGCCGAGTGTGACCGTCAATCAGCTCAAGGCGACAATATCGAAATACATTGGCAGCGAACAAACCGACCTCGCATTCAATTCCTTTCATAAGCAGGAAAACATTAGCCTCGACGGCCGTGATCCCGCGGATTTCCAGACGGTGCATTTTGCCGAGCAGCTGCTTTCCGGGATTGTCGGATCACCAGCGGCTCGCATGATCCTTTCACTGGCCATGGGGCCAACAAGCACCGCCCGACGCCGTGCGCAAACCCTGCTTGATCATGCGACCGGCGCGCTTGCCCAAAACAGGGTTCTGTTACAGACCGCGTTGGATCAGATGGATCAGGGGATCAGTGTCTTTGACAAGTCAGTATCGCCTGAGTTGCTGGAACACCCAGTTCAGGCTCATACTTGATCTTCCGAAGGAACTGCAGCGGATGGGCACCCCGCTCAGCCGTATCGTAACGTACCTGTTCGAGCGAGGCGATCTTGCCGAGTTCAGCGACGATATACTCACTCAGCAATTTACCGGTTCTGCCGCGCCATGGCGTATGAAGCTTGTCAGAACCGGGCAGACGATCGAAATCCGTTCCAACTCCATGCCCGATGGCGGTCTGGTGACGACATTTACCGATGTCACGAATTCTGTGAACGCAGACAATTTGCTGCGCCAGACCAACGAGTCGCTGGAACTGCGTGTGCGTGATCGGACGGGAGAGCTTACGCTTGCCAACCAGCAGTTGGCCAAGGCGCAGCGACGCGCGGAAGAAGCCAATACTGGCAAGACCCGCTTCCTGGCCGATGCCGGACACGATATTCTCCAATCCTTGAATGCCGCCCGTCTGTACTCCTCTTCCTTGATGGAGCAACTCGGAAACTCCCGCGAGGCGGAACTCGTCAACAACGTCGATTCATCGCTTGAAGCCGTAGAAGCCATCATCAACGCATTGCTCGATATTTCTCGTTTGGATACCGGTGCGCTCAAACCCGTTATCTCCGTGTTCCGTCTTGATGCCCTGTTACAACAGATTGCCCGGGATTTCTCTCCGACAGCACGGGAGAAAGGTCTGGAGTTGCGTGTTGTCGCCAATTCCACAGTGGTCGCAACGGACCGCAACCTTTTGCGGAGACTCATTCAAAACCTGGTGTCCAACGCAATCAAGTACAGCCGATCAGGGAAAATACTGATAGGGGCGCGACGGCGCGGCGACTCAATCGAGTTGCAGATTTTTGACACCGGAATTGGTATTCCCGAGAACAAGCTGGAAGATATATTCCGCGAATTTTCACGTCTCTCTGAAGGGATGAAGGAATCAGATGGTCTTGGTCTGGGGCTTTCCATTGTGGAGCGCATTGCGAATATTCTTGAACTTTCGATCATGGTTAAATCGCGCGTTGGCAAAGCGTCCGTTTTTTCCGTGAATATGCCGACGTCAAACGTGCAGATACTGCCGACGATGGAAGTACAGCAGACGGCGAAACCTTTCAGCGCGTTGACCGGGCTTCTGGTGCTGTGCGTCGATGACAATGAGCGATCGCTTGCAGGAATGCAGGAATTACTGACGACATGGGGCTGTAATGTTTTGCCATTCAGGACCGGCAAAGCATTGCGAGCCTATTGCCTCGAGAACAAGACCGCGCCCGCCGTCATTCTGGCAGATTATAATCTTGACGAGGAAACTGGACTCGATCTCATCCAGTACACCCGCGAGCACTTTGACAGACATATCAAAGCGGCCTGATCACCGCCGAGCGCTCGGATCAGGTGCGGGAGCGCGCGACCATTGAAGACGTATCCATCGTCAACAAGCCGGTCTGCCCGGCGATCTTGCGCGCGTTACTTTCTCATTTCAGCCAAGCAATAGCTGCGGAATAGTCCGCAGAAACCAGTGAAGCCCCGACGCCTCAACCTCAACGGGCAGAATCTCCTCCTTGAACCGCGCGAGACGGATGACCGCCTGGGTGCGACTTTCAACCCCGAGCTTATATAAAACTGCGGACACATGCGCCTTGATGGTGGCTTCGGAAACATTGGGTTCATGCGCAATCTGCTTGTTCAACATGCCGTCGGCCATCATGCCGAGCACCCGCCCCTGTTGCGGCGTCAGCTTGCGCATGCACAATATCAATTGATCATTTCTGGATCGAGTTCCCCACCTTCGTCCCCCGTCAGCGGCGACCAGATTTGACCCTCGAGAATCGTTTGCACGGCCTCATTGATCGTTTCAGGGCTGGAAGATTTGGAAATGAAACCTGCCGCACCCAGTGCCAAAGCAGCACGGATTGTCACCGCGTCATCGGTTGCGGACACGATCGCCACTGGAACCGGCGGTTGCAGTGCGCGCAGGCTGATGAGGCCAGTTAGCCCGCCAATGCCATTCAGGGACAGGTCAAGAAGTACCAGGTCAATATCGGAGGATGTTTGGATCAGTCGTTTTGCACTGTCCAGATCGCCAATTTCGATAATTCAACATTGTTGGTTTTGGAGGACAGCGCCAGTTTCAGCGCTCCTCTGAACAGGGGTGGTCGTCGACAATAACAAATGTATATTTCATTATGCAAAAGTCCTTAAAGTTAAAAAGAAACAGTTCTAATCCAAAAGCCGTAATGCTGACGACTAAAGCCAATTTGACTGATATATCAAGAGCAATTTAACACGCGTTAAAGTTTTAAAGCTGATAGATTTTATCCAAAGAGAGGCTAGTGCATTCAAATGCCTTGGCAAAACCTCATTCCCGGGTGATTATTCATTGTGGGGATTATCATTGAAAGTGGGACGCATGATTTCGAATACTCTTTACCCTGAGACCCAACCTTATCTGGAACAGATGCTTCAAGTATCGGAGTTGCATAGCATTCATGTAGAAGAATGTGGCAATCCGGACGGTAAACCGGTGATCATGGTTCACGGCGGTCCAGGGGGTGGGATCAATCCGACGATGCGGCGTCTGCACGATCCCGAGCGCTATCGCATCATCCTTTTCGATCAGCGCGGTTGTGGGAAATCGACACCACATGCGGAATTGAACGAGAATACGACGTGGGATCTGGTCGCCGATATGGAGCGTATCCGCGAGCATCTCGGCATCGACAAATGGCAGGTTTTCGGCGGCTCCTGGGGTTCGACCCTTGGGCTTGCCTATGCGCAAACTCATCCTGACCGCGTGCGCGAATTGATCTTGCGTGGGATTTTCATGATCCGGCGTTTCGAGATCGAGTGGTTCTATTCGAACGGTGCCAGTATTATTTATCCCGATCGGTTCGAAGCCTATCAGGAACATATTCCTGAAGATGAACGCGGCGATATGATTGCCGCCTATTACAAGCGCCTGACCGATCCGGACCCGGCGATCCAGATGGCCGCTGCAAAATTGTGGGCACGCTGGGAGGGCTCGGCTCTGTCACTTCTGCCTGATCCGGCACGTGAGGAAGCTTTCGGAAACGACCATTTCGCCATCGCCTTCGCCCGTATCGAATGCCACTACTTCCAAAACAAGGGCTTCTTCGACACGGATGATCATATCTTGCGTCATGCGCATCTCATCCGCGAGATACCAGGCGTCATCGTGCATGGCCGCTACGACATGTGCACGCCGTTACTCAACGCTTGGCATTTGAAGAAAGTCTGGCCGGAAGCCGATTTACGCATTGTCGAGGATGCTGGCCATGCGGTGAGCGAACCCGGCATCGTGCATGAGCTTATCGCTGCGACAAAACGATTCGCTACTTGATGTGTTCTACGACCAGCCACGTGGGCTGGTCGTCTATGCAGCCAGATGCTTGCGCCGTGATTTGACCACCCAAAGGTGTCCGAACGGATCGGTAAGCACGCCGGCGCGATCGCCGCTATCCAGCGTCTCGATCTCATTGCGCAAATTGCCACCCTCTTCGACCGCATGATGCATCACCCGGTCGACATCGTCCACGTGAATATCCAGCATAACCGGCGTTGCGCCTATGGCGTGAACAGATCTCGGGCCTCCAAGCGTCGCATCCGCATCCCGTTTGGGGTTGGCGCCAACAACCATCACCACCGATGCGCCCATGCGCAGTTCGGCCGCAATCAGTTCGCCATTGTGCAAGTAGGGCCGTCCGACTATTTGGGCTCCGAAGACATTTTCGTAGAAATCCAGGGCTTTCTGCTGATCGCCGTGGCGCACAAAAAGCCGGATTGATACCTCTCCAATCAGTCTTGGCACTGCTATCATTTCACCGCTCCCAGAGAAGAATCCCGAGCGACCAAAGTCTACCAAAATGTCGAACAAATCAAGAACAAACTGCTGTTGAAACCTCCCCTCCTGCCAGTCTCCTGTCACTTCGGCAGCCGCCGACGCTCAGGTCTTTTGCGGAGTTTGTGACTCCGGCTTTTCGTTTTTGTTCTCGTCGTCGAATTCCCTGGCAATTCCCATGAACCGGCGAAAGAACCTCTCCATATAGCTCAATCCCTTTTCGAAGTCTTCTTCTGACGGCAGCGCATCGCGTACTACCGGCGGCAGCTTACCCATTCCTGCTACAGTGTCCTCAAGTTTTGCTACCCTCGTCTTGAGGTTGGCAATATCGTCTTCGTACGCCGTACGCTCTTCAGCCGCCAGCTTGCAGATAAGCTGATCGGACTTCTCCTGACAGATCGACATTTCCCCCGTCTTGTTGTTCATCCGAACATAACCATTATCAGTCTTCTCCAGCGTATAGCTTGTTTCCTGCGCAATGGCGGCGAACGACCATAGGGAACTGACGCCAAGCGCGATTAAATAAATGCGTGTCCGGAACATGGATCGACCTCCAATGCATTCGTTTCGCGAGCCTGATTAAATAATACGCCGAAAATCTGAAACGGGGCGAGATTTCTGGTACAGCGGCGCAGTCTACCCTTTGCGCGCTGCGGTTTTGCGTCTAGTAAAGGCGCTTATGACCCAGCTGATTTACAAGATTGCTTCGCGCGGACTTTGGCAGGCTGCCGAAGCAAATGGCGTGTTCGATGGTGCGCCAATTGACCACGCAGACGGCTATATCCACCTTTCGACCGCAGCCCAGGCAGCCGAGACGGCGTCCAGGCACTTCGCCGGACAGGATGATCTTTTGTTGATCGCGGTCGAGGCTGACAGGCTCGGAACAGCGCTCAAATACGAAATCTCGCGTGGAGGCGATCTCTTCCCACACCTTTATGCACCATTGCCGCTCGACGCAGTCGCGTGGATCAAGCCCTTGCCGCTCGACGGCGACGGCAATCATCGGTTTCCGGAGCTGCTGGCATGAACGGATTGTTTCGGTCAATCGGCCGCAAAATGCTATTTGCCCTCGATCCGGAAGATGCCCATGGCCTCTCGATCAAAGCCTTGAAGAGCGGCTTTGTGCCCGCATGTATACCCAACAGCGATCCAGCGCTACGAGTCGCTATCGCCGGTCTGAGCTTCCCCAATCCTCTTGGTATGGCTGCTGGATATGACAAGAACGCCGAAGTGCCGGACGCCTTGCTCCGGCTCGGTTTTGGCTTTACCGAAGTCGGGACGCTCACACCGCTGGCGCAAGCCGGGAATCCGAAGCCGCGCATTTTTCGCCTGGTTGAAGATAATGCGGTAATCAACCGGCTTGGCTTTAACAATGAAGGTCATGACTCGGCGTTCCGCCGCCTGACCGAGCGACGCTCCCATGCCGGTATCGTCGGGATAAACATCGGCGCCAACAAGGACTCCACGGACCGCGTCGCGGACTATGTGGCAGGCATTTGGAAATTCCATTCTCTCGCGAGCTATTTTACGGTCAATATTTCCTCTCCAAACACGCCAGGTTTGCGCGATCTGCAGGCGCGGGAAAGCCTTGGAGAACTGCTCGGCAAGGTGCTCGACGCACGCGACGCACAACCTGGGGCAAAGCGCCCTGTTTTTCTCAAGATTGCACCTGATCTCACCGAAGCCAGTCTTGACGATATTGCCGCCGAGATCGGCTCGCACTCACTGGACGGGCTGATCATTTCCAATACGACGCTGTCGCGCGCGGGTCTGAAAAGCGGCAAGAGCACAGGCGAGACCGGCGGCCTCTCCGGAAAGCCACTGTTCCAACGGTCGACGATCGTACTCGCCAAGATGCGCCAGCGCGTTGGTACCGACCTGCCGATCATCGGTGTTGGCGGCATTGACAGCGCGGCGACAGCCATTGCCAAAATTCGGGCCGGAGCAGATCTCGTCCAGCTCTATACCAGCATGATCTATAGTGGTCCCGGCCTGGCAAGCGAGATCGTCAAGGGCATGTCAGCAACCCTGAAGCGCGACAGCGTCAGCACGATTGCTGCCTTGCGGGACTGCGACACTGACGTCTGGGCTGCGAAGCCAATTCCAGCCTGAGATTCTACTCGGCGAACTGCTGGCGAGCCCGGCTTGGAAGGATCGATAGCAATGAAATTCCCCGCAGACCCAAAAACAGGTGTAGCGCCAACCAGAGTCCGTGATTGCCGAAGAACTTGGGCAGAATGAAATAAGCGGCGAAATAGCCGATAAGCGACAGGATCATCATATTACGCATGTCGCGCGACCATGTCGCGCCGATGAACACCCCGTCCATATGGAAAGCCAGCAGACCCACAACCGGCGCCAAGGCTGCCCAAGGCAGGTAAAGCGATGCCATCGCCTGCACCTCGTCCGACTTGATCAGAAACGCAACAATCGCATTCCCGAAGATCAGAAAGAAGACAGCCATTGCCGTCGCCAGCATCATTCCCCACAGAAACGACAGCTTTATGCCGCGGTCAAAGGCCGGACGATAATGCGCGCCGACGGCGCGGCCGGAAATCTGTTCCGCAGCGGTGGTTACCCCATCGATCAAATAGCCAGAAATCAGCAGGAAGTTCATCAACACAGCATTTGTTGCCAACGTCACCGCACCTGCTTCCGTTCCGGCGCGGGTAAAATAGGCATAGGCGATCAACAGGAAGAACGATCGCAACATGATATCGCGGTTGACTGTAAACATGCGGCGGATTTCGTGCATATCCAGTACGCGTGCCCGGGATGGATTGGGTACCGCGCGAAATTGCAGGTAAATCATGAAGAGGCCGACCACAAGCGCCACGGTTTCACCTAGCAGGGTGCCCCACGCAATGCCGGTAACTCCCCAGCCCATGACAAGACCGAACCAGATGGTCATCAGTACGTTGACGCCGTTGAGCAGGAACTGAAGATATAGGCCTTGCATCGCCTTGCCTTGTCCGAGCAACAGACCCAGGACCACAAAATTGCCAAGCGCCATGGGTGATGACAGCAGGCGGATCGAGACATAGGTCGACATGGCATCCGCTACTGCCTTGTCCGGGTTCATGAAGTTGATTGTCGCTTGCAGCACCAGCGGTGTGGCTGCAATGAACAGCACACCGACGACGGCAGCGATACCGATGGCGCGCCAGAATACCGCCTGCTGTTCCACACTGTCGTGCCTACCCATTGCCTGCGCTACAAGCCCGGTCGTGCCCGAGCGCAAGAAATTC
>Ga0190272_10001466_pt1 | contig 11370 bp, 3 predicted proteins | sample Popmic504T_FD_133746 | JGI IMG/M metagenome (GOLD analysis project Ga0190272, IMG submission 133746) | Populus adjacent soil microbial communities from riparian zone of Shoshone River, Wyoming, USA - 504 T | ecosystem: Environmental > Terrestrial > Soil > Riparian zone | place: USA: Wyoming...
CCGACGAGGCCGGCCGACGTGGCGAGGTTGTACCGGAACGACTCGGTGTGCCGCCCCGCGTTGTCGCCGTCGAACTCGACGCCGGTGAGCGCGCCCGCGGTCGGCAGCCAGGCGCTCACGTCGTCGGACGCGGCGTACGCGGCCTCGACCGTCACCCGGACCGTGGTCTCCGTGCGGCCGGCGGTGGCCGGGCGCACGATGCGCGGGCCGACCCGCTGGAAGCCGTTGCGCTGCTGCCCAGCCAGGTTCACGGTCTCGCTCGCCGCCCACACCGTGCCGGTGTACGCGTCGAGCGTCGCCAGGCGCACGGGGACGCCGGCCGGCAGCCCGTGCACCGTGAGCAGCGTCTGGTCCCACAGCTGGTTCGCGTCCTTGGTGTACTTGCGGAACCCGACGAGCGGGCTCGGGTACGCCCCGAGGTCCAGCGGTGGGGCGACGTGGTCGCGCAGCACGACGCGGTCGGCGTCGCCGGTGAGCGCCGGGCCGGCGAACACCGCGACGACCGACGCGGCCGCCAGCAGCACGGCCCCGGTGACGGCCCGCGAGGCACGGCCGGCCACGGTCGCCGCTGCGGCGGGCCGCAGCCGAGAACCGCGCACAGCAACCCAGCACAGCGCGCCGACGCCGAACCCGACGACCTGGGCGGCCAGCGAGGCCGGCTCGCCCGCGCCGAGCAGGATCACCGCGACCAGCACCGCGACCGGGGCCACGAGAGGTGCGGCCGGGTGCCGCAGGCGGCGCGCCATCGTGTGCCCACCGGCGCCGCACAGCAGCCCGAGGATGTACGGCACCACGAGCAACGGCCCGCGCCCGTCGACCGGCGGCAGCGTCGTGAGCAGCTGCTTCCACCCGTTGACGCCGGCATCGGCCAGGCCGGTGAGCGAGGACAGCGTCGGGGCCTGGCGCAGCACGATAGCGCCGCCGAGCAGGAAGAACACCGCCACCGTCATGGCCGCGACGGTGATCATCGGCTGGCGCAGCGCCGTCGCGACATGCCCGACCGCCGCACCGACGGCCAGCCCGATCACCCCGACGACCAGGAACGTCCACCCGTCGTACGTGGTGGCGAAGCCGAGGATCGCGAGGACGCCAAGCGCGACCAGGAACGCGGCGTCCACCAGGTCGTCGCGGCCCAGCATCAGCACCCGCGTCACGACCTGCTCCCGGCGGTGACGCTGCCGCGCAGCAGGCCGGGCAGGTCGGCGAGGGCCGCCAGGTCGAGCACGGCGAGCGCGCCGGCCGTCGACAGGGCGGTGCGCCCGGCCGGGTCGACCCGCACCGCGACGACCCTGACCTCCGGCGGGAACCACGCGGCCGCGCGGCGCAGCTCGGTGAACTCGTGGGCCGAGCCGGTGACCAGCAGCGCGGTCGTCACGTCGGGCGCGGCCCGGATGCCACGCGCGACCAGCTCGGCCAGCGGCGCCGCGGTGACGCCGGCCCTGGCGAACGCGTCCAGCGCGCGGCGGCCGAGGCGGCTCGTCGCGAGCTGGTCGGACGCGACGACCGTGGTCTCGGTCTCGTCACGGATCGCGCGCACCGCGACGCTCGCCCCGGCGGACATCGCGAGCTCGACGTCGCCCGGCCGCGCGTACGCGGCGGCGTCACCGTCGACGACGACCATGAGGTGGTTGCGGCGGGTGTCGTTGAACTGCCGAACGAGCAGGCCGGAGAAGCCCGCGCCGTCGTCGGCCGACAGCGCCCGCGCGGACGAGCGCCAGTGGATGTGACGGCGGTCGTCGCCCGGCGCGTACGCCCGCAGCGCGTGGAACGCGAGGTCGCTCATGGACACGTCCTCGGTGGTGCGGCCCTCGAGGTCGCGCAGCAGCCCACCGGCGAGTGGCGGCAGCGCCACCGTGACCGGGTGGACGAACAGCTCCTTCACGCCGGCGAGCGGGGCGGCCCGCCGCAGCAGCCCGAACGGGTCGCCGCGCACCGTCGTTGCCGGTCCGACCACGATCACGCCGCGGCGGTCGGTCGCGATGGTGAACACCTCGCGCCGGGCGGCGCCGTGGGTCAGCGCGGGCACGTCGAAGCGGCGCACGCCGTCGCCGACCGGGAGCTCGACCGTGAGCGGCAGCAGCCGACGCCGCGCCGAGCCGGTGAGCCACAGCGCCGCCCCGACCGTGGCGCCCGCTGTGACGCGCTCGTGCTCCAGCGTGACCTCACCGCGGACCGCGGTCCGGCCGGCCGTGAGACCGACGCTCGCCACCAGCACGACCGCGCCGAGCACGGCCGCGAGCACCAGCTCGGCCCAGCCGAGGCTCCGGCCCGCGACCCACGCCACGACCACGAACACGGCGACGGTCCACCCGAGCGGGGTGACGACCCGCGCCGCGTCGCCGAGCCGGCCGTTCTGGTAGAGGCCCCGCAACGTCCTCACCGGTGCCCGACCGGGGTCCGGTCGGCCGGCGGTGCCACCTCGGAGAACAGTTGCCCGATCACGTTCTCGACCGTCGCGCCGGCGAACTCGGCGTCGGGGTCGAGCAGCACGCGGTGCCCGAGTACCGGCAGCGCGAGCGCGCCGATGTCGTCGGGCGTGACGAACACGCGGCCCTGCGACAGTGCCCAGGTCTTCGCGCACCGCACGTAGGCGAGGCACCCGCGCACCGACACGCCGAGCCGCACCTGCGGGTGCTTGCGCGACGCCTCGGCGATGTGCGTGACGTAGCGCAGGATCGACGCGTCGACGTGCACGTGGTCGGCGAGGCCGCTGAGCTGCGACACCGCGCTCGCGACGATCATCGGCTGCACCAGCTGCGCGCGGTTGCGCACCGCGGAGTCGGCCAGCAGCGCGATCGTCGCGTTCGTGTCCGGGTAGCCGACGCTGGTCTTCATCAGAAAGCGGTCGAGCTGGGCCTCCGGCAGCTTGTAGGTGCCGGCCTGCTCGATCGGGTTCTGCGTCGCGATGACCATGAACGGCGACCCGACGGAGTGCGTCTCGCCGGAGACCGTGACCCGGCCCTCCTCCATCACCTCCAGCAGCGCCGACTGCGTCTTCGGCGACGCCCGGTTGATCTCGTCGGCGAGCACGATCGAGCGGAACACCGGCCCTGGGCGGAACTCGAACTGCCGCTTCTGCAGGTCGAACGTCTCCACGCCGGTCACGTCCGACGGCAGCAGGTCGGGCGTGAACTGGATGCGCGACTGCGAGCCCTGCACGGTGTTCGCGATGGCCTTGGCCAGCATCGTCTTCCCGGTGCCGGGGTTGTCCTCCAGCAGCAGGTGGCCCTCCGACAGCAGACAGGTGAGCGCCAGCCGGACGACGTGCTCCTTGCCGACGACGGCGCGGCTCACGTTCATCACCATGCGGTCGAACGTCTGCGCGAAGTAGGCGGCCTGGTCCTGCGGGATGGTCATGGGTCTTCCTTCGTTGATCATGCGTCTCGCCACGTCGGGCTCTGGCCGGTCACGCCGCCGCAGGTCGCCGTGACCCAACCGTTCGGGTAGCCGAAGTAGTTGCCGGTCTGGCGGCGCTCGTTCGGACCGAAGTTCTGGTTGACGAACCCGCCGGCTCCCGCGGAGCTGTTGAAGGTGCACGTCACCGAGCCAGGGAAGTACCGCGTCTCGACGACGATGTAGCCGCACTCCGAGCTGGTGCAGGTGCCGCTGCAGCCACCCGGTGGGCACGGCGCGCCCCTGGAGACGTGGACCTCCGGGGGCCGGTCCGGCGTGCGGGTCGACGCTGACGCGGACTGGGTCGCGCGGCCGGCGTCGGACACCGTGATGGTGATCGAGTAGTTGGTGCTCCAGCCGACGCCGTCGGTGCCGGAGTGGCTCCAGCCGCCGACGCCGGTCGTGTAGGTCTCGTTGCGCCCGGCCGACGTCTGGATGTTGACCGTCGCGGGCCGGCCGTTCGGGTTCACCGACACCGACCAGTTGACGTTCTGCCCGTTGGGCGACGCCGACGCGCCGGGCTGGTGGATCGGCCCGTACGCGGTGATCGGGTTGCTGTTGGCCGGCGCGTTGCACGGGTTGCCCGCGTAGGCGTCGCTCGCGCCGCCGCCGTTGCAGAGCGTCAGCGTGAACGTGGTCGCCGCCCCGTTCGGCAGGCCGGTGACGGTGCGCTGCACGCCGCCCTGGCCGCCGGTCGGGTAGCCGGCCCAGTCGCCGCAGGAGCCGTGCGAGTGGCGGCACTGCACGATCGACTCCCGCCCGTACGACGGCGGCACGTCGAACTGCAGCCGCGCCTCGCCGTCGTTGCCGGTGGCGCTCGCGGACACCGAGCCCCACGTGCCGGGGGTGGCCGTCGCCTCCATCCGGGCCCCCGCGCTCGGCGGGGAGGTGTGGCCGGCGGGCCGGGCCACCGCGGCCTGGTTCGCCGCCGTCACCGTGTACGTGTAGATGGTGCCGTCGTTGGCGAGGCCGTCGTCGGCGCACGTCGTCGCGGTGACGTCGGTGCACACGGCCTTGGGGCCGGAGCCGCCGGTGCGCGACACGGAGTACGTCGTCGGCCCTGGGCCGTTGGGGCTGACGCCGACCCACGACACCTGCACGGCACGCTGGGCCGACCCCGCGACGTTGGTCGCGGTGAACGTCGGGGCGTCCGGCGCGAGGGGCGCGCCGGCGGACTGGCCGTCGACGGTGGCAGCCGGGCCGGGGCCCTGCGAGTTCACCGCGATGACGGTGAACGTGTGGCGGCTCTCGTTGTCCAGCCCGGTCGCGGTGAGCGACGTGCCGGCCGCGGTGGCGCGGCCGCCGCCGGTCCACGACACCTCGTAGCGCTGCACCGGGGTGCCCTCGTTGGGCGGCTCGGCCCAGGTCAGCCGCAGGGTGCCGTCCTCAGGGTCGGAGGTGGCGAGGCCGGTGACCGCGCCGGGCACGGTGTTCGGCTGCGCAGGGGCGGACGGGGCGCTCTGCTCACCCCAGCCGACGAGGTTGCGGGCCCGGACGCGGAACGTGTACTCGACGCCGTTCTGCAGGTTCGTGATCGCGCACGGCGACGCGGCGCAGGTCTGGGTGCCGCGGCCGTAGTCGACCTCGTACGCCTCGACCGGGGCGCCGTTGTTCGCCGGGGTCGGCCAGGACAGCTCGACGACCTTGCTCAGCACGGTGCGGCCGGGCGACGGCGCGCCGGGCGCGTCCGGCACGCCGAGGACCCGCAGGGTGATCTGGCCGGTGGCGTGACGGTCAATCCGCGACGTGTCCGCCACGTCGGTCGCGACCACGGCGAACGTCATGGTCCCGTGGGCGTCCGCGTCGGGGGTGATCCGCACGGTGGTGCCGTCCGCGGTGGCGCTCGCGCCCAGGCCGCCCGACTGGGTCACGCTCAGCACGGAGAACGCGGGGTCGCGCAGCCGGGAGCGGACGTACGGGCCGAGGTCGACGGTCGCGGTGTCGCCCGCCTTGACGCCGTCGACGGTGACCGGCGTGACGGACGGCGGCGGCGCGGCGAGGACACGAACCGTGAGCTGCGCTGTGATGCCGTCGAAGCCGTCGACCCCGATGTCGAGCACGCCGCTCGACTCCGGCACGGCCGAGCCGGACGCGGTGATCGACACCTCCCGCGAGCCACCGCCGCCGACCTCGACGCCGGCCGGCTCGTCGCGCCAGGCCGCCGTGTAGCGCAGGCCCTCCAGGTTCGCCGGGTCGACGACCCACACGTGACACACCGACGTGACGTCGACGTCGACCGGGTCGCCGCCCGCGACGACGGGGATCGCGGAGTCGGGGCAGCGCAGGAACGGCGTGTCCGGGCCGACCTGGACCGGGACGGTGACGATCGCGGTGATGCCCGCCGGGTCCGTGATCGAGGTGCCGTTGGTGACCTGGAAGGTGATCGCCGCCGGTCCGGCGTAGCCACCGCGCGCGGTGAGCGCCAGCTCGGTCGCGCTGCCGTCCCGGGCCTGGAGCCCGGCCGACGGCGACGCCCAGATCTTGTCGGTGGTGGTGAGCGTGAGCGGCTTCCCCGCCGGGTCGATCACGTGGTCGGCGATCGCCACCGTGACGGCGCCGTCGACCGGCACCTCGATCGTCGTGCCGGGCCTGACGTACGGCGCGCCGCCGCCGACCGCGGGCACGTGCACGAGCCCGACCGCGGTGGCCCCGTCGGCGTCCGCGATCTCGTACGCGATCGCGCGGGGCACGTCGGCCACCGGCACCGTGACGTTCGGGCCGTCGAACGATCCGGCCGGGTCGAACACGCGGGTGATCTCGATGTCGTCCGCGTCGCCGTCGCGGTCGCCGCTCTTCGCGAGCACGTCGACCCGCACGGTGGTGGCGCCCGGCTCCGGCTGCTCGGCGACCGCGTCGCCGGCGACCGGCGGCACGGTGTGCCCGTCCTGGCTGCGGACCGTGAGGGTGGCCACCGACGGTTCGCCGATGCCGCCGGCCAGCGAGTACGGCACGACGAGCGGTTTGCCCGACAGGTCGGGGGCGGTGACCTCGGCGAGGCCCTCCGGCGTGATGGCGACGCCGTCCCCGGGTTCGCCGACGACCGCGGCCTCGACCGGGTCACCCTCGCCGTACAGGTCGTTCGACAGCAGGTCGATCGCGAGGCGGGCGCCGGGCGCGGCGGTGAGCGCGTCGTCGACGGCGACCGCGGGCTGCGGCTGGCCCGGTGGCACGACGGCGATCCGGACCGTCGCCTCGCCGACGCCGCCGTACCGGTCGGTCACCAGGTACGTGACGGCGTCGGTGCCCGCGCTCGTCGGGTACGCCTGGTACTCGATCGACGTGGCGCCGATCCGCAGCACGCGCCCGAGTTGCGACGCGGACCCGATGCCGGTGACGGTCACCGAGTCGCCGTCGGGGTCGACGCCGGTCGTCGGCACGCGCACGACGACGGTGTCACCGGCGACGGCCCGCGCGTCGAGGCCACGCGGCGCGGGCGGCTGGTTCGGGGTCGTCGGCGTCGGGGCGGGGTTCACCGTCACGGTGGCCGTGCCGGTGGCCTGGTCGCCCGCCGGGTTCTGCGCGACGTACTCGATCGCCACCACCAGCGGCGCGTCCACGGACGGTGGCGCGACGTACCGCACGGTCGAGCCGCTGACGTACGCCGAGCCGACGCCGTCGGTCGAGCCGTTCCGCGCGGTGACCGTCAGCTGCCCCGGCTCCGGCGCGCCCTCGACGTCGGGCCGCAGGGTGATCGCGGACCCGGTGGGCGTGGTGTCGTTGTCCAGCACCGGAAGCGTGACGACGTCGCCGGCGCGGACCGTGCCGATGTCGTCCTTCGGCACCGGCGCGTCGCTCACGGGCGCGGCCAGCTGGGTGACCGTGACCTCGCCGGTCACCGGGCCGGTGACGCCGTCGGTGACCGTGTACCGCACGACCTGCGGGTTCGGCGTGAGCGTCGGCGACAGCGCGTTGATCCGCAGCCAGCGGCCGCGCACGATCGCCACCTGAGCCTGCGGGTCGTCGCCGGTGACCGTCGCCTGCTGCACGACCAGGAGCGAGCCGGACGGGCTGACGTCGTTCGCGAGCACGTCGACGGTCGCCGGGGTCTGCCCGAACAGCACGGCCTGGTCGGGCACCGCCACCGGCGGCGCGGGGGTCGCGGGCGCGGCGACCACGTCGACCCGGATCGCGCCGGTGGCGAACGGCGCCGAACCGAACGCGACCGAGTAGCCGATGAGGAACGAGCCCACCCGCGCCGCGGTGATCGTCACGGTGCCCGCGACCGGGTCGGTGACGACGGTGGCCCCCGGCGGGCTCGGCGGGTTCGCCGCGATCGCGAGCACGGCGTCGGGCGCGGTCGGGTCCGACCCCGGCACGTCGTTGTCGAGCGGCCGCACCAGTACCGGGCGGCCGACCTCGCCGCGCGCCACGTCGGGCTGCGCGGTGGCCGCCACCGCGGCCGCGTCGACGCCGAGGACCGTGACCGCGACGGTCGCGTCAACTGCCGCGCCTCGGCCGTCGGACACCTGGTACGAGACGGTGCGCACGCCGGGTTCCAGCGGCGCGCGGAACTCGACGAAGCCGGTCGCCGTCGTGGTGACCGAGCCGCCGTCGGCCGACGCGCCGACCAGGGCCACCGGGTCGCCGTCGAAGTCGCGCCAGTCGGCCAGCACCGGCAACGACACCAGGCCACCGGCCGACACCGGCCACTCCCGCGGCGTGTGGCCGACGCGCGGCGCGGGCGGCTCGTTCTCCGTCGTGGCCCGCGCCTGCACGGTGACGGCCGCGGTCGCGGTGAGGCCCTTGCCGTCGTCGATCGTGTAGGTGAACGACACGTCGTCCGCGTCACCGTCCGGCAGACCGACCTGCACGGTCTGCCCGTCGGGCGCGATCGAGAGCGTGGCCGCCGCGCCGTCGGGCTGGGTGATCGCCGAGATCGACAGGATGTCGCCGCTCGGGTCGGAGTCGTTGTCCAGCACGTGCAGCACGGTCGTGCGGCCGGGCCGGGCGCCGAGGGTGTCGTCGACGGCCTTCGGCGGGGTGTCCCGCGCGTCGTCGGTCGTCCGGTCGTCCTTCGTGCGGTCGCTGTCGTCCGCGACCGGCGGCGGCTTCACGGCCGACCAGTCGTCGACCTTGCGCTGGGTGGACAGCTCCCACACCGCGCCGGTGGCGAGGTCGTTCAGCACGATCGACGCGCGGTTCACCCGGAACACGGGCCGCACGAGCACCCGCGGGTCGCGCAGGTTTCCCTGTGTCGCGGGCGCGCCGCCGCAGGAACGCCGGTACCCGCCGCCGTCCCCGGCCCACGCGGCGTGCACGCAGTCGCCGAGCCGCACCGGCGCGGTGGGCGCGCCGCCGCCCTCGGCCGACAGCTCCTCGGTGGCGCCGTCGGCCAGCGTCACCGTCGTCAGGCTCGACTCGGTCGCGACGACCACGCGGTCGGCGCTCGGGCCGGGCTGCTGCGGCACCGGGCCCGCCCCGTCGACCGACGCGGTGCGGCCGTCCGGCAGCACGACGGTGCCGGACGCGGCGTCCAGCACGACGAGGTGCGATCCCACCGCGGTGGCGAGCGGCTCCCGGACCGTCGTGGCGAGCCGGGTGTACGCGGCCGCGGTGAACGCGAGGCCGTCGGGGACGACGGTCGCGACCGCGCCGTCGGGGGACACGGCGTGCACCGTGCCGTCGAGCCCGACCGCGAGTGACCCGTTCTCGCCGACCTCGGCCACCGGTGGGCTCGCGGCGTCCAGCTCGTTGAGCGCGGTGACACCGACGCTGATGTCGACGCGCTTCGCCCACACCGCGCCGGACGTGGGGTCGAGCGCGGCGATCGTGCCGCCGGCCAGGCCCACCTGGGCCTGCTGCGGCAGCGGCACCTGCTGTTCCTTGAGGGTTACGCCGCGGGCGACGTCGACCGGGTACAGCGCGCCGGTCCCCCGGTCGCGGGCCACGACCGCGCCGCCGTCCTGCACGATGTCGAGCTGGTAGGCCTGCTGCGCCCCGCCGGGCGGGTAGAACGCCGCGTCGAGCGAGCCGGCCGGGCGGTTGAGGCGGCCGAACAGCCCGTCGCCGTCGCTGGTCACCCAGATGCCGCCGTCGTCGAGCTCGACCTGCCGCACCGGATGGCCGTCGGACGACAGCGCGTAGGTGACGAGCAGCGCCGACGCGATGCCGACCACCACCGTCGACGCGATCGCGGTGCGATGGCGTCGCAGGAAATTCACGTTCAGGCCCCCTGCGGCGAATTCGACCCGTCCGATCCGAACGGGCTACTCGATGGTCCGTATCGATGCGGGACGCCATGACGTTGCACCATCCGGACGAATTTCGGCGAGACTATTTTCCGTTACGCCGGCCGATAACGATTCATGCACGCGCGATCGAGTCCGACCGCCGGGAAATGGACAACGCTTGGCCGCGATCTGTCCATTCCATCGGGAAACGAACAATCGGTGTCCACTTTTCGCGGTCCGGTCGTCAGCCGGAACAGCCTGCCGGGGACCAGTCGGTCGTGGCATTGCCGCCGTCGGCCCGCACGACCTTGACCTGCAGGCAGGTCGCCTCGCCGACCGGGACCGGCAGGTCGACGGTCGCCGTCGCGGCCGTGCCCGCTGCACCGTCCTGGATACGCCAGGCGAAGGTGTCGCTGTCGAGCCGCGCCGAGTAGGTCCACGTGAAGCGCACGGTCGCGTCGTCGAGCCGCTCGGGCGTGATGGTGGGGACGCCGGGCGGCACATTGACCCCGGGCACCCCGGCGTCCTGCACCCCGACGTCGCGCGTCACGGTCGGCTGCTCCCCCGCCGCGCCCTGATTCGGCGGCCCGCTCGTCATGATCACCACGCCGACCACGACCGCGACGACGACGGCCGCGGCACCCGCGAGGACCAGCGGGAGGCGCCGTTGCGGCGGCGGCACGACCACCGGCTCCGGCGCCGGCGCCACCTCCCGGAGCGCGGTGGCGGCCGCCGGCTGGGCGGTGGGCCGCGCCGGCTCCCGCAGCGGCGCTGGTTGCATCGGCGCCGGCGGCCCGGGTGTCACCGGTCGGACGAACGGCCCGGGCGTCGACTGTCCGGAACTTGGCTGCCCAGGCACTGGTTGGCCGGGCGTCGACTGTCCGGGATGCTGCGGCCCTGGCGAACGGAGGCGGCGGACGGTGTCGACGCGGGGCGGCGCGCTGAGCCGGGTGTGGCCCTCCGGCCTGGACGACGGCGCGGGCGTCACCGTGGTCGAGTCGGCCTGCCTGCGCACCACGATGCGCGTCACCGACAGTCCGAGGTCCCGCTCGACGTCCTGGAGGCGGCGCGCGAGGTCGGCCGCGGTCGGCGGCCGGTCCGCCGGGTTCTTCGCGAGCCCGTCCGCCAGCGCCAGTTCCAGCGATCGTGGAACGTCCCGGCGGCCCGTCGGCGGTGCGGACGTCGTGAGCACCCTGTGGGTGATCGCGTCGACGGAGTCGTTGCGGCCCAACGGATCGGAGAACGGCGAGCGCCCCACCAGCAGCTGCCACACCGTCGCGGCCAGCGAGTACACGTCGGTCACGATGCTCGCGGTGCCGCCGCGGACCACCTCCGGCGCGGCCCACGGCACCGAGAGCCCGCTGTCGTCCTGCCCGATCGTCGCGATGCGCCCGGCGATGCCGAAGTCGGTGAGCCCTGGCTGCCCGAACTCGTCGGCGAGCACATTCGCCGGCTTGATGTCGCGGTGCAGGATGCCCGCGTCGTGCGCGGTCTCGACGGCCCCGGCGAGACGCACGCCGATCTCCAGCGCCTCGGCCACCGAGAACGGCCGGGCCCGCGCGATGCTCGCCAGGTCGCTGTTCGGATAGAACTGCATGACGATGTACGGCTCGCCGGCCGGGGTCGCGTCGGCCCGGAACACCTGCACGATGTTCGGGTGGCTGCCCAGCCTCGCCATGGCGCGCACCTCGCCGAGGAACAGGCGACGGCTCACGTCGCCCATGCCGAGGTCGTGCAGCACCTTGATCGCGACGTCGCGTTCCATCTGCTCGGTGCGCTCGCGGTAGTGCCACACAGTGGCGCAACC
>Ga0190272_10001467_pt1 | contig 11367 bp, 5 predicted proteins | sample Popmic504T_FD_133746 | JGI IMG/M metagenome (GOLD analysis project Ga0190272, IMG submission 133746) | Populus adjacent soil microbial communities from riparian zone of Shoshone River, Wyoming, USA - 504 T | ecosystem: Environmental > Terrestrial > Soil > Riparian zone | place: USA: Wyoming...
CACGCAGCCCTCGATCGGACGGAACGAGCCCTCAGCCGCCTCGATGCCCAGGATCGGCTATCGGCCTGCTTCTCCTACAACGAGGCCAGGTTCGCTCACCACACCGGCAATGCGTACACCCAGCTCGGCAGGACCGCCGACGCCGTCCGAGCCCAGGAACGAGCGCTCACGCTGTATCCGCCGAGCGACTACTTCAACCGCGCCCTCGTCCTGCTCGACCGGGCCGACTGCCACGTCACCGACGACGACATCCCGGCCGCCGCCGACACCACCACCCGAGCTCTCGGCACCGCCGGCACCAACCCCGTCATCCACAACCGCGCCCGCGACGTCATCGCCCGCATCCCCGCCACCGCCGCCACCCTGCCCGAGGTGCAGGACCTCCGCGACCATGTGTTCCATGATCGGGTCTCGTGAGGGCCCGTCCCGCGTCGACGGCCGGAAATCGGCCGTCCTACGCTGGCGCCATCTCGGGCCGCGAGGAGCACGCCGCGCTGGTCGCGCTGCTGCGGTCGCTGCCGAAGGGTGGCCGCTGGAACGCTGTCGCCGACCGGTTCTGGAGCGCGGCAGCGCCGTCGAGCGCCCCCGGACCGGTCGCGTGACGGCCCGCGGCAACGGCTCGGCGCCGGCGCTCGGAGGTCGGTGACGAGGGTGCACCCGATCGTGGACGCCTCCGACTGGCCAATTGCCGAGCCGGAGAGTGCCGGCGGAGATGAGAAGTACTGGCTACACGGCCCCGATGACCAACTGTGGCTCTACAAACCGCGCACCGAACATGCAGATTGGGTGCAGGGCGAGGACTGGGCCGAAAAGATCGGTGCGGCGACCGCGAGCCTGCTCGACGTTCCCGCGGCCACCGTCGAGCTTGCGGTTCGCGATGGTCGCCGAGGCACGATCTCGCTGAGCCTGCGCCCACCAGGCTGGGAGTTGCAGCACGGGGCGGTCTTGCTGGGTCGCGTGCTCCCAGGCTATCTGGCGAAGTCCAGGGACAGAACCGGGCACACCTTGGCCAACATCGAGTTGGCACTGAACGGAGTGGGTTCGCCCCGAGGCTGGTCCGGGCCGAGTGAGCTGAGCGGCTTCGATGTGCTCGCCGGGTACCTCGTACTCGACGCCCTGATCGCCAACCAGGACCGCCACGAAGAGAATTGGGCAGTCCTGCGCCCCCTGCCCGGCGAGGGCAGCACCGTCCTGACCGGCTCATACGACCACGCGTCGAGCCTCGGCTTCAACCTGCAGGACCAGAAACGAACCCTGTTGATCGAGCGGGGGTTGGCTCCGTGGGCGGTCAAGGCGCGAGCTCAGCGCTTCGAACGCGCGACGGAGGGCAAGCTCAGCCTCGTCGAACTTGCGCATGAGGCCCTCCGAAGATGCTCAGCGGCAGGAAAAGATCACTGGCACCGCGCGCTGATCCGCTGTCATGCTGCATCATGGGAGGGGATCGTCCAGCAAGTGCCAGACATGTCAGACCCTGCACATAGGTTCGTGACGGCGTTGCTCGAGATCAATCATGGGAGGCTGCTCGATGAGTTCTAGCATCCTCGCCAGGCAGGCAACCGGCTCTCATGACCACGGAGCCACCATGACCAGGCTCGCAGTCAGCTGGCAGCACCCGCACAACCGGCGCCATGAGCCCGTCGGCCTGCTGAGCTGCGACGACCACGGCTTCCACTTCCGCTACCTGCGCCGCGCCCAGGACGTCCCCGGCTTCCAGCCTTTCCTGGGATTCGAGGACCTGGGGCGCATCTATTCGTCACCGCAGCTGTTTCCACTCTTCACGCAACGGATCATTCGGCCCAGTCGTCCGGACTTCCCGAGGTTCCTCCAAGCACTCTGGCTTACCGACCAAGCTGATGACTGGCAGATCCTGGCCCGCTCGCAGGGGCAGCGTGAGGGCGACGGCATACGGGTTCTCATGGAGCCCAGTGTCGATGCGAGTGGAGACACCAACACCATATTCCTCGTTCATGGAGTACGGCACCGCTTGCGCGACGACCCCGATGTCGAAGCTGCCCTCACAACACTTCAGCGCGGCGACCGACTGAGGCTCGTCAACGAGCCACAGAACCCGGTGAACCCCCTCGCCGTTCTCGTCAGCAACGACGGCGATACCCGGCTGGGATGGGTACCGACGGTCCTGCTGTCCTATATTCACCGGGCTCAGGAATACGGTGTGCTTCAGGTGACGGTGCTGCAGAGCAGCGGCCCCACCGTTCCACCCGGATACCGGCTGCTGGTTGAGGTCAAAGGCCGGATAGACGCCGGCTACCGACCGTTTGACGGTCCGGACTGGGTGCCATTCACCGATTGACGTTAAGGTCTGTCAGGTGCGAGTGGGCCGACGGTGAGCGTGCTACTGAGTGACGTCCTGGACATCCCCGAGCGGGCCGGGGCGGAGGACTACGTTCTGCGGCTGACCGACAGTGTCGGCCTCGCCGCCGTGGCCCGCACGCTCGACGACTACGTCGTGACACCGGCACTGGCCGGGGCCTTCGACACCGCGCTCGGCCTCGTCGCGGAGGCGATCACCTCAGGGGTCAGCAGGGGCGCGTTCCTGAGTGGGTCGTTCGGGTCCGGCAAGAGCCACTTCATGGCGGTGCTGCACGCTCTGTTGCGGCACGACCCGGCGGCCAGGAGCAAGGCCGAGCTGCAGCCGGTGATGGCCCGACACGACGGCGCGCTGCTGGACCGAAAGGTGCTGCCGCTGGCGTTTCACCTGCTGGGTGCGGAATCGCTGGAGAAGGCGATCTTCGACGGCTACCTGCGCCAGATCGGACAGCTGCACCCCGGCTGCGTGCTACCTGCGGTGCATCACTCCGACGGCGTGCTGGCCAATGCGCAGGACCTTCGGGCGTCGCTCGGGGACGGGCCGTTCTTCGCGAAGCTCAACGGCGGGTCCGACGCCGCGGCCGGCGACAAGTGGGCCGCGTTCCTTGGCGAGGCCAGCTGGACCCCGGACAGCTATGCGGCGGCACGGGCCGCGGCCGCCGGTTCGGAGCAACGCCAGCAGTTGGTCACCGCCCTTGCCAGCACGTACTTCACCAGCTACACGCAGCAGGCCGGCTACGTCGACCTGGACACCGGACTGGTCGCCATCTCCGAGCACGCCAGGAGCCTCGGCTACGACGCGGTCGTGCTGTTCCTGGACGAGCTGGTGCTGTGGCTCGCGTTCGCCGTGCAGGACAGGGGGTTCTTCCGCAGGGAGTCGCAGAAGCTCACCAAGCTCGTCGAGTCGGCTACCGGCGCCCGCGCCATTCCCCTGGTGTCGTTCGTGGCCAGGCAGATGGACCTGCGGCGCTGGTTCGCCGACGCCGGCGCGAGCGGCGCCGAGCAGGACGCGCTGGACCGGGCGTTCCGCCACCAGGAGGGGCGCTTCGCCACGCTGGTGCTGGGCGACGACAACCTGCCGTACGTGGCGAACCGGCGGCTGCTGCGCCGTCGCCCCGGCACCCGGGCCGAGCAGGTGATCAACGACGCCTTCGCCCGGCTGGACCGGCGCTCCGACGTCTGGGACGTGCTGCTCGACGGAGTGCACACCGACGCGGTGCACCGCGGTTCCGACGAGGCGGCGTTCCGGCTCACCTATCCCTTCTCGCCTGCGCTGGTCTCGACGCTGCGCTCCCTGGCCGGCGCGATGCAGCGGGAACGCACCGCGCTCAAGGTCATGCAGCAGATGCTGGTGGACCGGCGCGCGACCCTGACCGTGGACGATGTCGTGCCGGTCGGCGACTCGTTCGACTACATCGTGAACGGACGCGACGCGCTCGACCCGCAGCTGGCTGCCCTGTTCCGGTCCGCGACCGCGCTGTACCAGGACAGGCTGCGGCCGATCCTGCTGGCGGCGCACTCCCTCACGGCACCGCAGGTGGACGGCCCCGCGAGCGACCCGAGCACGCTGCCGGCCGGCTATCGCGCCGACGACCGGCTGGTGAAGACGCTGCTGCTGTCCGCGGTGGCGCCGAAGGTGCCCGCGCTGAAGGAGCTGACGGCGTCGCGGCTGGCCTCGCTCAACCACGGGTCGATCGTGTCCCCGCTGCCGGGCGCCGAGGTGGGCATGGTGCTGGCGAAGGTGCGCGACTGGGCGCGGCGGGTGCCGGAGATCCACGTCGACGGCGACGTGCGCAACCCGGTGATCCGCGTGCAGCTCTCCGACGTGGACTACGAGTCCGTGGTCGAGCGCGCCAGGGGCGAGGACAACGACGGCCGCCGCCGCGAGCTGCTCAAGGACCTGGTACGCGACGCGCTCGACCTGGACGGGCACGACCCGGACGTGCTCGGCGCCTACCTGCACACCGTTGTCTGGCGCGGTTCCAAGCGCGAGGTCGACCTCGTGTTCGGCAACGTGCGGGATGCCGGCTGGCTCAGCGAGGACCACTTCCGGGCCAGGCCCGGCACCTGGCGACTGGTCGTCGACCACCCGTTCGACGACGCCGGGCACTCGACCGCGGAGGACCTGGCCCGGCTCGACCGCATGATCGCCGGCGGGTTCACCGCCCAGACCATCGTGTGGCTGCCGCGGTTCCTGTCCGAGGACCGGATGCGCGACGTACGGCGCCTGGTGGTGCTCGACTGGTTGCTCGGTGGGACCGGCGAGCGCTGGAGCACGCACGCGGACCACCTGTCCGAACTCGACAGGGCGCAGGCCCGCGCCATCCTGGAGACGCAGCGCTCGGCCCTGCGCGAATCGCTGCGCCGAGCAGTGCAGGAGTGTTACGGCGCGGCAGCGCCCACGCCGGGAACGCTCGCCGTCGACACCACCCACGACCGGACGCTGGTCAGCCTGCACCCTGGCTTCACCCCCGCCTCCCCGGTGGGCGCGGACCTCGGGGCGGCCTTCGGCAATCTGCTCGACCAGGCGTTCACCGCCCGGTACCCGGCTCACCCCCGGTTCGAACCGGCCGACGCGGAAGTCGCCGTCCGCAACCTGGTCACGGTGTACGAGCACGTGCAGCGGGCTGTCGCCGATCCGGACGGCCGGATCAAGCTGGAGGGTGACACCGGGGCCGTCCGCCGGGTCAGCACGGCGCTCGGCATCGGCACCGTCGGTGAGACGCACTACCTGTTCGGCGACGACCGGTTCTCGCCGTGGGGCGCCGAGTTCGAACGCGCCGCCGCGCGGGACGGGCTGAAGCCGCACGACCCGGTCACGGCCGGGCAGGTGCGCGGCTGGATCGAGGCCATGCGCCCCGAGTTCGGTCTCAAGGCCGAAGTGGCCGACCTGGTGGCGCTCGCCTGGGCCGCGCTGCGACAGCGCGCCTGGTACCACCACGGTTCACCGGTGCCGCCGCCCAAGCCCGGCCTGGTGCGCCCTGAGATGGAACTGCGCACCCAGCCGCTGCCCGAGACGGCGCAGTGGGCCGACGCGGTGCCCAGGGCCGGTGCCCTGCTGGGCATCGTGGTCAACCCGCACCTCACCGCCCAGGCCGTCGCGGAACTGTCGGAGAAGGCTCGGGCCGAGGCCGGCGCCCACTACGCCGCCGCCTCAGCGGCAGTCACCGCGCTGGAAGCCGCCTACCGCCGGCTGGACCTGCCGCTCGACCGGCCGGCAGGCCGCCTGGCGACGGCACGCGCCGCCGCCGCCCTGCTCGACGAGCTGCGCAAGACGGTGGACCGGGTGCGGGTGGTCTCGATCATCGCCGCGGCTCGACTGCCCGCCACCGACCAGGCGGTCGCCGCGTCCATCAGCTCGGCCGCCATGGTCGCCGGCGCGCTGGGGCAGCACCGGGGGGAACGGTTGTCGCCGCTGCACGAAGCGGCGCGCGCCGACGACAGCCGCGGACGCCGCGCCGCCCAGATCCTGGCCGAGCTGGGACGGGCCCTCACCTCCGACCAGCTGGTGATCGGCCTACCGAAAGCCCTTCGGGACAGCGAGGACGCTGTTTTCGACTGGCTCGCCGACGGTCAGCCGGCCCCGGCCGCCGAGACAATCGCGCCCGCTCCCACACCAGCCGCGACCGGCGGCCGGGCGACCAGGGCCAGGGGCGCACCGGCCGGGCCGGTCGTCCACCAGCTCACCCGGTTCCTGGACGAGCACCGCGACCAGGAGATCATCGTGGAGTGGCGGGTCCAGGGGTGACGACGGCCGCGGCCGGCGCGCCCGCGACGGTGACGACCCCGGTGGTGCGCGCGCTGCTCGACGAGGCCGGTCGCAAGGGTTACCACCATGGCGTGCTGGGCATCCGGGCCCGTCCGGAGTGGCCGGGGGCCCCGACGTTCGGCCACCAGGGCACGGACGTCACCGTGGCCACCTGTGAATCGGCGCTCGCCGTCCGGGAGGCGCTGCTGCAGCGCCGGCCCGACTCCTGGCTCGTCATCCTGACCGACCGCGGCGAGGACGACCTCGGCGCCGGGGTCCTGGCCCACCTGGTGTGGCACCGGCTGCGAACGCCGGACCCGTGGGACGCCGTACGGACCCGCTTCGCCGCCACCGGCATCGACCCCGCGCTGGTGAGCGGCTCACACCACCGCGATGTCGCCATCGGGCTGCTGGCCGCGATGCCGCCGGCGGGGTGGCCGCCGGCTCCCGGTGGCGTTCTCACCCGCGACCACGCCCTGTCCGCGGTGGCCAGAGCCCATCTCGGGCTCGACGCGACGGCTGCCGGCCCCGGCGGCGTCTTCGCCTGGACGGCCGAGAGCGACGTCTCGAACAGGGTGGCCGACCTACGCGCCCTCGCGGCCGACCCCCTGGCCGACGCCGTGCTGGAGTGGGCCGCCGACCGGACCGGCGTCGCCGCGGCGTCCGTGCTTGTTCTGCTCCGTACCGGACAGTCCCGCGACGTCGTCCCGGTTGGCCTCGTGGTCGGAGTGCTCGCCGCCGGCCGGGACGGCGCCGGATCCAGGGGGCAACTCGCCAGAGACGGCCTGGTGCGCCTGGAACCGCGCACCAATGGTGTGCTCGGTGAGTCGGCGCTGACCGCATGGTCGCTGGAGGCCGAGCAGATCCTGCACGGTCTGCTGGCCGGCTCCGACACCGAGCGGGCCGTCGCCGAGAGAGTGCTCGCCAGAGCCGACGAACTGCTCACGTCGGTCCACGCCGCGGCCCTGGCCGACGTGTCGGACCTGCTGCCACTCGGATTGACTCGCCGGCTCGGCACGCTCGCTGGCGCCCTCCGTGCCGTGCCAACGCAGTCGCCCGCCGCCGTGGAAGAAGCATGGGACAGGGTGTCGGCCCATGAGCTGGCCGGCACGGACGCCCGTACGGTGCCGTTCGACGCGGCGGTACGGCTCACCCGCTGGCTCGCACTGGACACGTCCACGCCCGCGACGTCGTTGCCGGCACTGGTGCGACGCCACAGTGATGCCGACGCCTGGGTGGACTCGGCCGTCAACGACGCTGCCGCCGGAGTGGGCGACCCCGACCTGGGCGCTGCCCTCGGCGCGGTACTGGCCGCGGTGCGGCCGCGCCGCGACGCCCACGACCAGGAGTTCGCGACCGCCCTGGCCGCACACACCGGCCAGGAAGCTGTGCCACCAGCCGAATCGGGAATTTGGCACCTCGAACACCTGCTGCACGAGGTGGTACTGCCGCTCGCGCGCACAACCCCCGTGCTGCTGCTCGTGCTCGACGGCATGAGCGTCGCAGTGGGCACAGAAGTCGTGGCCGGCATCGTCGGCCGCCGCGCCGACGGCTGGGCCGAGGCGCTGCTGTCCGGCCTGTCGCACCGCGCCGCCGGACTGGCGGTGCTGCCCACGCTGACCGGAGTCAGCCGGACCTCGCTGCTCTGCGGCGAACTGCGCACCGGTCAGCAGGATGCCGAACGCCGCGGCTACGCGGAACTGACCGCCGCCTACGGGATCGGCGCCGAGCTGTTCCACAAGAAGCCGCTCGACTCCTCACGCCCCGGGTACGCGGTGGCCGACGATGTCGGCGCGGCCGTTGACGACGTCACCGGCCGACGACTGGTGACGTGCGTGCTCAACACCATCGACGACGCACTCGACCGTTCCGACCCCGGGGGCATCGACTGGGCCGGCGACGCGGTCAAGCACCTGGCGCCGCTGTTGGAGCGGGCGCGCCACGCGGGCCGGGTCGTCGTCCTCACCTCGGACCACGGGCACGTCATCGAGCGCCGACAGGGCCACCAGCGGTCCCGCCCGGGTATCTCCAGCGGCCGGTCCCGGCCCGCCGAGCCTCCCGCAGGGGACGGCGAGGTACTCGTCGAGGGCCGGCGGGTCCTGCAGCACGGAGGGCGTGCCGTGCTCGCCGTCGACGAACGCCTGCGGTACGGGCCGCTGAAGGCCGGCTACCACGGCGGCGCCACGCCGGCCGAGGCCGTTGTCCCGGTAGTGGTGCTGGTCGCCGGTGGCGTGATCCCTGAGGGCACCAGCCTGCATCCAGCACCGCCGCAGCAGCCGACCTGGTGGGAGGTGCCGTCGGACCGGACCACGCCACCTGCCGCGCCGCCGCTCGTACCGGCTCGCCGCCCGAACCCGACACCGGGCTCGCCCACCCTGTTCGACCAGGAGGAGGACGCGCCCGCGACACCGGCCGCACCAGCGGCGCCCGCGCTCGTGGCTGCCGTGCTCGATTCGACAACCTATGCGGCACAGCGGAGCATCGCCGGCCGGGTCTCGGTCACCGACGCCCAGGTCGAGGCGTTGCTGGCCGCCCTGCTGGCCGCCACCGGACACCGGCTGCCGCCCACCGCGGCGGCCACCGCGCTGGCCGCGCCGGCGCACGGGCTGCGTGGCGCGATCCTGCACGTCCAGCGGCTGCTCAACGTCGAGAGCTATCCCGTGCTGCGCATCGACTCCGACGGCGCCACGGTGATCCTCGACGTGCCGATGTTGCGCGAGCAGTTCGACCTCGCGACATGACAGGGGTGGTCTCGCCCCGGAGGCGGCGCGAGGTGCTCGCCGCGCTGCGGCGCGGCACCGTGCCGTCCAACGGGCTGGACCTGCTGGCCGTCGGGCTCGACCGGTTCGTGCCGGCGCTGGACGCGGACCTCGACACAGTGGCCGGCGGCGGCTCGGCGTTCAAGGCGGTGCGCGGCGAGTACGGGGCCGGCAAGACCTTCCTCACCCGGTTCCTCGCCGAGCGCGCGCTGCGCCGCGGTTTCGCCGCCGCCGAGGTGCAGATCTCCGAGACCGAGACGCCGCTGCACCGGCTGGAGACCGTCTACCGGCGGGTCGGCGAGGCCCTGCGGACCGCCGCCTTTCCGCCCAGCGCGTTCCGACCGGTGCTGGACTCGTGGTTGTTCACCCTGGAGTCCGACGCTGTCGCCCAGGACCCTGCCGTCGCCGAGCGGAGCCCCGACGCGGTGGAGCGCGCCGTCGAGCGGCTACTGGCCCAGCGGCTCGCCGCGGTGTCCACCAAGACTCCCGCCTTCGCTCAGGCCCTGCGCGCCTACCGCAACGCCGCCAGCACCGGCGACACGGCAACGGCAGACGCACTGGCCGCGTGGCTCGGCGGTCAGCCACACGTCGCCGCGGCCGCCAAACGGGCCGCGGGAATCCGTGGCGAGCTGGATCACTTCGGGGCCATGGCCTTCCTGCAGGGCCTGCTCGAGGTCCTCAGGGACGGCGGACATCCCGGCCTGCTGCTGGTGCTCGACGAGGTCGAGACCCTGCAGCGGGTGCGCGGGGACGTACGCGACAAGGCGCTGAACGCGCTGCGCCAACTCGTGGACGAGATCGACTCGGGCCGCTATCCCGGCCTGTTCCTGGTGATCACCGGGACGCCGGCCTTCTACGACGGACCGAGCGGAGTGCCGCGACTGCCGCCACTGGTGCAGCGCATCGCCACCGACTTCAGCACCGACCCGCGATTCGACAACCCACGAGCCGTGCAGCTGCGGCTGCCGGGTTTCGGCAGGGAGTCCCTGCTGGCCCTGGGAGCCCGGGTGCGGGACCTGTACCGCGACGGCGCCGACCAACCCGCCCGGATCGCGGCCACCGTCGACGACGCCTATGTCGCGGAGCTCGCCGACTCGATCATCGGATCGTTCGGCGGCAAAGTGGGCGTCGCGCCCCGGATCTTCCTGCGCAAGCTGGTGTCCGAGGTGCTGGACCGGGTCGACCAGTTCGCCGACTTCGACCCCCGGCGCGACTACCCGCCGACGGTGTCGACGGCCGAGCTGACCGAGACCGAGCGCAACGCGGCGGCCGGCGCGGACGACGTCGAGCTCGACCTGCCGTGAGCCAGGCCATCGACCAGCTCAGCCCGGTCATCGCGCACCACCTGGTGAACTCGTTGGGCTGGCGCTCGCTGCGCCCGCTGCAGGAGCAGTCAGTGACGCCGCTACTGGCCGGCGAGGACGTGCTCGTGCTCGCACCCACAGCGGGTGGCAAGACGGAGGCTGCCGTCTTTCCGCTGCTCACCGCCATGGAGCAGGGCCGCTGGGCCGGTTTGTCCGTGCTGTACGTGTGCCCGCTCAAGGCGTTGCTGAACAACCTCGAACCTCGGCTGCGGCAGTACACCGCATGGACCGGACGCCGCGCCGCCATCTGGCACGGGGACGTCACACCGGGCGCACGGCAGCGGATTCTGCGAGACCCGCCGGACATTCTGCTCACCACCCCCGAGTCGCTCGAGGCCATGCTCATCAGCATCAAGGTGGAGCACCAGGCGCTGTTCGCCGGGTTGCGGGCCATCGTGGTGGACGAGCTGCACGCCTTCGCCGGCGACGACCGCGGCTGGCACCTGCTGGCCGTGCTGGAGCGGCTGGCCACGATCGCCGGCCGGCCGATCCAACGCGTCGGCCTGTCCGCGACAGTCGGCAACGCCGAACACCTGCTCGGCTGGCTCCAGGGCTCGGGCAAGGACCGGCGACCCGCCCGCGTCATCGCGCCCGACCGCTCCCCCGTGCGGGCCGCCGGCCCGCCCCCCGGCGAGGTCGAGCTGGACCATGTCGGGTCCGTTGCCAACGCCGCGACCGTGATCGCGTCACTGCACCGCGGCGAGAAACGGCTGGTCTTCTGCGACTCACGCCAGCTCGTCGAGGAGCTCGGAGCCGCGCTGCGCGCCAAGGGCGTCACCACCTATCTGTCGCACGCGTCGCTGGCGGCCGACGAACGGCACCGCGCCGAGCAGGCCTTCACCGAGGCCCGCGACTGCGTCATCGTCGCCACCTCGACCCTGGAGCTGGGCATCGACGTCGGCGACCTCGACCGGGTGATCCAGCTCAACTCGCCGAGCACCGTGGCCGGCTTCCTGCAACGCATCGGCCGCACCGGACGCCGGCCCGGTGCCACCCGCAACTGCCTGTTCCTCGCTCTCGACCACGACGAGCTGCTGTGGGCCGCCGGGCTGCTGCACCTCTGGGGGCAGGGATATGTCGAGCCGGTCGTCCCGCCGCCCGATCCACGACACATCGTGGCCCAGCAGATCCTCGCGCTGTGCCTGCAGGAACACCGCATCGGCGGCCG
>Ga0190272_10001468_pt1 | contig 11365 bp, 9 predicted proteins | sample Popmic504T_FD_133746 | JGI IMG/M metagenome (GOLD analysis project Ga0190272, IMG submission 133746) | Populus adjacent soil microbial communities from riparian zone of Shoshone River, Wyoming, USA - 504 T | ecosystem: Environmental > Terrestrial > Soil > Riparian zone | place: USA: Wyoming...
CTGGGACGCGAAACGGCGATTACACGTCGCAGCCTATGACGTGAAGCGGAATGGCGAGGAAGTGTGGAAGGGGCTGGCCCTCACCGATTCATACCAGCGGCACGTCGCGGACGGCTTGCGAGTTTGCGAAAAGTTCTGAGCCTAAACTGGCTCAAAGAGCGCTGGCACCAGCCGTCCGTTGATGGACGGAGTCGCGCATCTCCCATCGAGCTAGTCCGCGTGAAGGATTCGTTGGGCTGCGTCTCGCAGGATCTGCACGCGATACTCCTGGTTCGCCTCGTTCGCTGAATCGACAGCTGCCGCCACCATCAGTCCGTCGATGAGGCTCACCAGCAGATCGACTGCCTCACCCGCTGGAATCGTGGCTGAGAACTCATCCGCCTCGATGCCTTGCTGAATTGCCTCCCCCAGGGCGCGACGCCACGAGTCCTGCGTGCGCTGCACATCAGGGAGCAGGTCGGGATGGCGAGTAGCAGCAGCACAGGTTTCCAGCCAGATGACGCAACGGTGGCGATCGTTGATGGATCCCTCCAGGAGGGCCGTCACTTTGTCCCGCGCTGTTCTTTTGCCGCGCGCTAGCTGCGTCCACTGATCGGCTCGTCGCTCGCTTGCCACACGCATCGTCTCGTATAAGAGCTCGTCGCGCGTGGTGAAGTAGTGCTGAATCAGTCCGATGGAAACACCGGCCGCCTTTGACACGTCCCGCAGCCGAAGTGCATCGAAGCCGTGCACAGCAAGCAGCGCCTCTGCTGTGCTCAGAATGGCTGTCCTCCGCTCCTCAACTAAGCCGTCCCGCGTCCGGCCGGCCTCGCCCTGCGTGAGCGTCACATCGGTCTCCATCTCAAACCTCAGCCGACAAGTCGACGGTTGTTTGGATCGTAGAAAGGCTTTTCGGACACGTCCGCGACATACTCGCTCCCGCCGCAGTCGACAGTGAACGTCGAATCGGCAGCAGTGTCGCTTGCGACATAGCCGATTCCACAAGCTCGCCCGATGGTGTAGCCGTAGCTCCCGCTCGTCATGCGGCCTACCACCTGGCCCTCGCAGAGGATGCTCTCGTCGTGCACGAAGAGCCCTTCCGGGTCACGGAGCGCGACGAACACTGTGCGGCGTTCCGGTGGCACGTTCTTACGCTTCTCCAGTGCTTCGCGGCCGATGAACGCACTGTCCTTCTTCATGGAGACGGTGAAGCCGAGCCCGCTTTCATATGGGTCGTCGTGAGGACCGATGTCGTGTCCAAGGTGTCGATATCCCTTCTCGCTGCGCAGCGAGTCGAGTGCGTGGTAGCCGGCCCGTCTGAGACCTAGATCTTCACCGGCGTTGACCAGCGCGTCGTAGACGTTGATTGCTTGGTCGGTCGGCGGGTACAGCTCGTACCCGAGTTCACCGACGAAGCTGACACGAAGACACAGTGCATGCCCATCGGCGACCTCAACCTCACGCGCGTGGATGTACCTCTGCGCATCGTTTGACCAATCTGCGGGGGAAACCCGAGACATCAGTTCGCGGCTCTTGGGCCCCATCACGCCAATCGTGGCGTACCCGGCTGTGGCATCGAAGACAGCGACTCCACGCCCCCGTGCAAGTCTTCTCAGCATCCCCAGGGTCTTGTGCTGGGAGAAGGCTGGCGTGATGACCCAGAATCGGTCGTCCCCGAGCCGTACGACGGTTCCGTCCAGCTCGATACCGCCGCCTGGATTGAGCATGAGGGTATAGCGGACACGTCCAACGGGCAGGTCTACGTCAGCGGTGCAGAACTGCTGAAGCAGCTGAAGAGCATCGATACCAGCGACCTCAACCTTGGTGAAGGAACTGAGGTCGAAGAGCGCCACGGCTTCACGTGCTGCGCTGTGTTCCTGTCCGACGCTGTCGAACCAGTTCTGGCGCCCGTAGCTGTACTCGTAGCGAGGCTCGCTCCCAATGGGGGCGAACCAGTTAGCTCGTTCCCACCCTGAGGTCTCACCAAAACATGCGTTGGCGTCTTGGAGTCGTTGGTGAAGCGGCGATCGTCGAACTCCTCGTGCCGTGATCGGTTGAAGTTGTGGCCAGTGCATCGCATACAACCGACCCAAGGCCTCTTTGGTGCGCTTATGCAGGTAGCTGCGGTTGCTCTGCGAACGAGCGAACCGCTGAACGTCAACCGCAGAGGCGTCGAACATTGGGCTGCCTTCGGTCATCCATTCAGCAAGAGCCCGACCTGCGCCAGGGCCGAAGATGATGCCTTGCGAGTTGAAGCCGGCGGCCACGAACAGGTTGGCGACCTCAACGGATTCGCCCAGGCAGAAGTTGGCATCTGGCGTGAATGACTCAGGCGCGTTGAGGAAGCGGTCGTAGGTCGTGCCCCGTAGTGAGGGGACCCGTTCTTCGGCGTTGCGTCGGACGGATGCAAAGTGATCCCAGTCGGGCGGGAACTCGGCGAATCCGCCACTGTCGATGTCGTGGACCGGCCGCGGCTGTCCGTCAGGCTCGAACGCACCGACAAGGAGCCGGCCAACTTCGTGACGAACGTAAAAGTATCCGTCGAGGTCGCGCAGCACGGGCAATGCCTGAGTGACACCCTCGATCGGGTCGGTTCTGACGTGTACGTGTTCTGCGGCATAAAGCGGGAGGCTCACCCCGCACATCGCGGCGAGATCCCGACTCCACAACCCAGCGGCGAGCACGACGCGCTCACACTCGACATCGCCGAGGCTGGTGCGCACCCCAGTGACAAGGCCCTCCCGCTGGATGATGTCCAGCACTTCGACCCGCTCGCGGATGGCAATCCCGCGAGCGTGGGCGAGCTTGGCGAACGCGAGGGCCACATACCCCGGATTGACGTGTCCGTCCTGAGGTTGGTGGAGCCCGCCAACCAAACCGGCGGCTGACGCTAACGGCCACAGCTCGGGCACCGTTTCTGGGTCAAGCAGGCTCGCGGGGATTCCCGCCTGTCGGGCGACGGCGGCGGTGTAACGGAGTTCGTCCATTCGACCAGCGGTACGTGCTACAGAAATCGAGCCACATTGATTGAAGCAGACGTCAATTTCCGACTGGGCCTCAAGTCCTCCGTATACCTGGACGCCATAGGCAGCGAGTTGGGTCATGGCGGGTGTACTTCGGACGCTGGAGACCAGTCCGGCGGCATGCCAGGTGGTGCCGCTGCCAAGCACGTTGCGCTCGAGGACGAGGACATCTGTCTCCCCCAACTCGGCTAGGTGATAGGCGGTGCTTGCGCCGATGATGCCGCCGCCAATCACCACGGTCCGCGCACGGGCAGGCAACGTCCGATCGGCAGCATCAGGGGTGAAAACCTGGGCGGACAAGTTCTTGTCGACAAGGCGTTCCATGGCGTGGTCCTCGAATCCCTTGGTCAAGTTAGAGCGGTGAAGTTGTGGTCGGCGCTCGCGTGCTTATTGGGTGGCTCAGCTGCGTACCCGCGTCATCTCGGGGTCAAAGAGCGGTTCCGCAGCCACCGTGACCGGCACTGTGTCGTCGAAGTATTTGATCTCGAGTTGTCGGCCAACTTCTGTCAGTTCACTCGGGAGCCAGGCGTAAGCGATACCGCGCCCGATCGTGTACCCGTAAGCGGCACTGGTGACGAAGCCAACGCACTTTCCATCCGCTAGGACTGGCTCGTGCCCGAGCACGACGTGAGCCGGGTTATCGAGAGTGAGACAGGTGAGCCTTCGCGTGGTGTTGTCTTTGCGCTGCTCGAGCGCTTCTCGTCCAAGGAACGGGGTGTTCGCCTTCACGGCAAATCCGAGCCCGGCTTCGTACGGGTCGTGCTCGAACGTCAGGTCGGTACCGAAGGCGCGGTACCCCTTCTCGAGTCGAAGACTGTTGAGCGCGCCGCGACCGGCTGCAATGATCTCGTGGCTCTGGCCGGCTTCCCAAAGGGTGTCCCACAGTTTCAGTCCCATGTCGGCGGTGGTGTACAACTCCCACCCGAGTTCGCCAACGTAGGAGACGCGCAGCGCGGTGGCAGGAACGTTTCCTACGTATCCCTGCGTAGCGCGGAAGTACTTGAAGGCACTTGCTGAAAAGTCGATGTCTGAAAGGCCGCTGATGACGTCGCGAGCGCGCGGTCCCCAGAGTCCGATACAGCAAGTGCCCGCGGTGATGTCTTGCACGCTTACGCCGAAGTCACCGATGTGCTGTTGCAGCCAATTCAGATCCAGGTTTCCGTTGGCACCGATTTGGTACCTGTCTCGAGCAAGACGGGCTACCGTGACGTCACTGCGGATGCCTCCCGCCTCGTCGAGCAACAGGCAGTACGTCACCGAACCCACCGAACTTGCAACGTCTCCCGTCGTCAGGCCTTGAAGGAATGACTCAGCATCTCGACCGCAAACTTCCAGTCGCTTCAGTGGCGTCATGTCATAGAGGGCGACCGTCTCTCGGGTCCGCTGTGCTTCCGCCGCGATGATGGGGCTCCAGTAGCGACCCGCCCAACCGTCGATCGGCGGGATCTCTCGTCCAGCCACCAAGTCGGCGTTGCTCTCGTACCAGTGAGGGCGCTCCCACCCAGAGCCTTCCAGAAAGTAGGCACCCAGCTCTTGCTGCCGCGCGTGAAATGGGGACACCCGCAACGGGCGAGGCCGCTCCATCGGCTCAAGCGGGTGCTTGATGTTGTAGACCTCGAGATAGTTCTGAACATCTTTCTGGTGGATAAACGCGGGTGCGAGCTGGTGCGGCTCGAAGCGGTTCACGTCGCATTCGTGTAAGTCGTACGTCGATGAGCGGCCGTCAACGAGCCACTCGGCCATCGCCTTGCCAACTCCTGCCGAATGGGTGACCCACACTCCCTCGGCGACCCAGAATCCACTGACTTCGGGAGACGGCCCGAGCAGAGGGAAGTCGTCGACCGTGAAGGCCATCAGGCCATTCATCCCACCTTCAACCTTTGTGTCCAGGGTCTCCGGCATCAAACGCTGGGTGTCTTGCCACTGGGCGGCGAAATCATCCTCGGTGAACGCTTGCACCGACGGCATCACGAGGGCCTCGTCGACGGGGCGGATATCGGTCGCCGGCACCGTGATCGGACGATGGGCAAAAGAGCCGATCTCAAGTCGGTCGAATCGGTCGCGGAAGTACAGCCCCTCGTCCATGTGCCGCAGCATCGGCCTGGTGGCCTCAGCTAAGTGGCTGGCCATGGACGCCATCGGCGCTGTCCAGGCAACTTGGTGGGCGAGCACCGTCATCGGCAGCGTCATCCCCACCATCGCGGCAACCTTCGGCCCCCAAATACCCGCGCAGCACACGACGAGGTCGGCATCGATGCTGCCTTTGCTGGTGTCGACGCCGGCGACAGCTCCTGCGTACTTGCGAATAGAGAGGACTTCGTGACGTTCAAGAATTTTCACGCCGCGCAACTGCGCTTGTCGCAGCTGAGCGTTAACGGCGACAACGGCGCGAGCCGCACCGTCAGACTCGTTGTACAGGCCGCCGAGCACTCTGTTGATGTCGAGGAGCGGCTGGAGCTCAACACACTCTTCGGGAGTCACCAACCTGGCATCGAGACCCCACGTCTGCGCCCAGCCCAGCCTTCGGTGGAGATCGGTGAGACGCTCAGGAGTGGTCGCGATTTCAAGTCCACCCACAGGAAGAAATCCCGCCTTGCCTTCGTGCTCGAGACGGAGGAACTTCTCGACGGTGTACTGCGCCATGTACGACATGGTCCGCGATGCATGGTTCTGAAAAACCATTCCTGGAGCGTGCGACGACGAACCACCCGGCATCGGGAGCGACCCCTGGTCCACGACGGTGATGTCTTGCCAGCCGCGCAAAGACAACTCGTCCGCTAGTGCGGCGCCGACTACTCCGGCGCCAATGATGACCACTTTGGGTCCAGACATTCGACTCTTCCATTCGGCTCATTGCTGTTGGAGCGGGAAGGAGTGGTGGGTCACCAAAGTCTTCCGCAATGATCAATACCATAGTATGACATTATTGCTTGTCGCCCAAGTCACCAGACGTCCCGTCGACCGCACTAAACTCAGCGCCCTTATGCGTCTTGTCATCGCCACCTGCTCGGTGGACTACTCGGGACGACTCACCGCACATCTGCCTACGGCCAAACGACTCCTCTTGGTCAAGGCTGATGGCTCGGTCCTCGTGCACAGCGACGGCGGTTCCTACAAACCGCTGAACTGGATGAGCCCACCCTGTCGCCTTCGTGAATCCGAGACGGATGAGGGACAGCGCCAGTGGACCGTCACGCATCAGAAGACCGGCGACCAACTGGTCATCACTATCGATGAGATACATCAAGACACTGAGTCCGAACTCGGCATTGATCCAGGGCTGCAGAAGGATGGCGTCGAGGCCCACCTGCAAGAGCTGTTAGCCCTGCACATTGAGACGCTGGGCAAGGGGTGGTCACTCGTTCGGCGTGAGTACGGCACAGCGATTGGACCTGTTGACATCCTTGCGCGCGACGAGTCAGGTGGCTCAGTGGCCATCGAGATCAAGCGACGCGGAGAGATCGATGGAGTCGAACAGTTGACTCGCTATCTCGAACTACTCAACCGCGACTCTCTGCTGGCACCCGTCCGCGGAATCTTTGCTGCGCAAGAAATCAAACCTCAAGCTCGCACCCTCGCCGAGGACCGAGGGATCAAATGCGTCACCCTGGACTACAACGCCCTCCGCGGCATCGACAACTCCGACGACCGTCTCTTTTAGCAGACGATCGAGCAAGGTAGTGGCCTAGCCGGTGTCCACAGGGCGTTACCGAAGGCTGGCGGTTTGAACCGCGTCGGCCTACGGTGACCGAATGACCAGTGATCCCAGCATCGAGCGGCGGGTGTCCCGGCTCGAGAACGATACCGAGTCGATCTACGAACTTATTGACGACTTCCGCGCCGAGACCCGCGGCCACTTCAACAGCATCGAGACGACGTTGACCGCCTCGGGTGACCGCCTCAACAGCGTCGAGGGCACACTGACCACATGGGGCCACCGCCTCGACAACATCGAAGGCACACTCACCACATCGAGTCGCCACCTCGACAACATCGAAGCGAAATTAACCGAATCGGATGGTCGATTCGATCGAGTTGAGACCACTCTGACCGAGATCGTGCGCCGGCTCCCCGAACCTTCCTAGCGAGCCCCCGCTTTGAAAACCGGCTTGGCCAAGGAACGTTCGCTAGGGCAGCGGGAGAAAAGCGATTCCGGCTCGACGCTCGCCGCCAATATGGTCACCGTCGCTGCCGACCCAAAGACCGGTTGACGTCGCCAGGAAATCTTTACCGCCCACTTCACGCGTCTTGCCCGGATTCCATGCAAGCGCGAGCCCGGTGTCGGGGTCGATCGCGCCGATGCCCTCACGGGGTACAGCACCTGGCCCCGCATCGTTGACGCCGAACTTGTTGTCCAGCCAACGCTGGTGTCCTTGCACGTACACCGCCGCACCCGTGACAGCCACCGAATGCAGGGTGTCACCCCCGGTGTAGTTAATCCAGGTCGGACGATCCGGGCTAAGGATGTTGGTTTCGAAACGTGCCGCCGCATCGCACACGTCTCGGTCCAATCCACCAGCCTTAGGAACAAAGCCTGTGGCAACCATGACGAAGTACGACCCATCTGGCGAGAAGTCGACGTCGCGAAGGTAAGTGGGTACACCGGCGGCGGAACACTGGTTGTTCAAGGGTTCGTAGTACCAGCCATGAACACGTACGCGCTGGTCCCTCAGGCGCAGCATGAAGGCTTGTCGACGCGCCTTGCCGCCTACTGAAGTGAAGTTCCCAACACCAACCAACCGCGTGCGTTGTGGGTTGATGGCGAAGCGATAGACCTTCGTTGGTCCCGCGTTCGAAGCAACCTTGCCACTGATCGACACTTGCATGTAGTTGGTGCGGTTGCCGTTCTCGGCGTTGATCGAGACGAGCTTTCCTGGCAGCGAGCCTCCGGCAATGAGTCGCGACTCTCTAAAGGCCAACTGCGTGACATTCCCGGAGGTCACTCTTGGACGAAACTTGTTCTGGATCGCGCCGGAAGAGGTGTCCAACTTGACCAGCGCACGACGATTACGGCCATTGACTGAAGTGAAGTCGCCGCCGACGTAGAGGGTCTGCTTTCGACGCACGATTGTCCACACGGTTCCGTCGATGACTGGCGCAAAGCTTTTGACCGCACCCGTAGTGGCATCGAAAGCCATGATGTTGTGCCGCACATAGGTCTGCGTATCGTCGGCATCTGTGACGGTCCGGAATCTGCCGCCCACGTAGATGGTGTTTCCCGCCCGCGCGATCGCGTACACGGCGGCGTTGGGAACTTGGCTGTCGCTTTCGACATTCGGCGTGACGTTGATGGGATCGTCACTGACGACGGCGGGGTGCTGGATGGAGGCCATCACGCCCCCGGCTGTCGCCAAGGCCAGGAAGATCACAACCAGAGCGACTGGCCCCGCATGACGCTTTCCCATGACTGCTTCCCCGCCTGAATCAAGCCGAACCCAAATGCCCGAACGCCATCTGTCCCGGCTCTTTGACTCTTTCATTACCCTAGGACAAGACTTCAAACCTGCCGTTCACATACATTTGTGTCATGGCAGGTTTTTTAGACAAGGCGAAGCAAGCGGCCCAGCAGGCTTTGGATGAGGCTAAGAAGGGCATCGACACCGGCCAGTCCAAGCTCGATGAGCACCAGGCCAAGCGTGAGACCGAGCGACTGCTGGCCGAGGTGGGGGCCGCGGTCTACGCGCAACACCGCCAGGGCGGATCGGCCGAGGCCGTGACGGCGGCTTTGGCGGCGGTCGATACACACGTGGCCACGCACGGACTCGTTGGATTCCCATCGTCAGCAGTGGTACCTGGCCCGACGGCGGCAGGGCCCGCGAGTTCAGATCCTCCGCCACCGCCTCCAACAACTCAGCCGGGCCCTCCGCAGACCTAGGTCACCCCCGCCAGTCAGGAAAGGTCGTGTGCGGAACGGATCTCGGCCACCACGCGCGTCATGATCTCGTTGATCGAGTAGTCCTTGGGCGTGAAGACCGCGGCCACTCCGGCGGCCTCCAGTGCAACCGCGTCCCTATCGGGCACGATTCCGCCCACCACAACGGGCACGTCGGTCATCCCGGCCGCACGCAGACCGTCGACCACCTGCGGCACCAGCTCCAAATGTGAGCCTGACAGGATCGACAGTCCGACTACGTGCACGTCTTCCTCGACGGCGGCACTGACGATCTGCTCCGGCGTGAGGCGAATGCCCTGGTAGACGACTTCGAACCCTGCGTCGCGCGCCCTGACCGCGATCTGCTCGGCTCCATTGGAGTGGCCGTCGAGCCCGGGCTTACCCACCAAGAACCTCAGCTTGGACCCGAGCTGCTCACCCGTCTGCTGCACCAGTGCGCGCACCCCGACCAAGGAGTCGGCGACCGTCAACGAAGCCACCTGCCCGTTAACGCCGGTAGGCGCGCGGTACTCACCAAAGACTTCCCTCAGCACTCCGGCCCACTCCCCCGTGGTCACTCCCGCACGGGCACACTCGAGGCTGGCAACCATTAGGTTCGTCTCAGAGGCGGCCGTGGATCGAAGCCCTGCCAGCGCAGCCTCCACCCGAGGCGCGTCGCGCTCGCTGCGCCACTGAATGAGCGCGTCAATCGCTTGCCGCTCCACCTCCGGGGCAACGCTCTGGATTGCGGTGTCCAGATCGGCCAACAGTGGGTTGGGCTCAGTGGTCGTGAACCTGTTGAGTCCGACGACGATGTCTTCGCCGGCCTCAATGCGGCCCCGGCGTTCGGCGTGTGACTGTACCAACTGCGTCTTCATATAACCCGACTCGATCGCCGCGACGGCTCCACCCATCGCCTCTACTCGTTCCATTTCCTCCCGAGCCCCGACGACGAGTTCTTTCACCTTTTGCTCGACGACCAGCGAGCCTTCAAACAAGTCGGCGTACTGAAGCAGGTCGGACTCGTAGGCGAGGACTTGCTGCATGCGCAGTGACCACTGCTGATCCCACGGCCTCGGCAAGCCGAGCGCCTCGTTCCAAGCGGGGAGTTGGATGGCGCGCGCACGTGCATCCTTCGACAACGTCACGCCCAACATTTCCAGCATGATTCTGGCGACGTTGTTCTCAGGCTGGGCTTCTGTGAGACCAAGCGAGTTCACTTGGACGCCGTAGCGAAAGCGGCGCTGCTTAGCGTCGGTCACTCCGTAGCGTTCACGGGCTATCTCGTCCCACAACTCGACGAAGGCTCGCATCTTGCACATTTCTTCGACGAATCGAACGCCGGCGTTCACAAAGAACGAAATCCGCTGTACCACTTCGCCGAACTTCTCCCGCGGAACCTGTCCGGAGTCGCGCACTGCGTCGAGCACAGCAATCGCTGTCGACATGGCGTAAGCGATTTCCTGGACCGTGGTAGCACCCGCCTCCTGCAAGTGATAGCTACAGATGTTCGTCGGGTTCCACTTGGGCATTTGGGTCACGGTGTAGGCGACCATGTCGGTGATCAGACGAAGCGATGGGCCAGGAGGAAAGATGTAGGTTCCTCGCGACAAATACTCCTTGACGATGTCGTTCTGGGTGGTTCCTTGCAACACCGAAGGTTCGACTCCGCGCTCCGCGGCAACGGCAATGTACAGCGACAACAGCCACATGGCCGTGGCATTGATCGTCATAGACGTGTTCATCTGGTCAAGCGGGATATCCGCGAACAGTGCACGCATGTCACCGACATGCGCAACAGGCACACCGACCTTGCCGACTTCGCCTCGCGCCAACACGTGGTCAGCGTCGTAACCGGTCTGCGTCGGTAGGTCAAAAGCGACAGACAGGCCCGTCTGCCCTTTGGCGAGATTGCGCCGATACAACTCGTTGGACGCGGCCGCCGACGAGTGTCCGGCATATGTGCGCATCACCCACGGGCGATCGCGCTCATGCTGGGGTGGTGTGGTGTTCATCTCCGCCTCGAATCCATCCAAGCCTGCTTCCAGGTCCCGGTGGTACGCGAACAGCGTAGCGGCCGATCATCTGGGGACTACCCGGTGGGAGCCTGCGATCGGTCGAGGGTAAGGACACGATGAAGCCTGGTGACTGCAAACAGCCGCACGATCCGTGGCGGCGCATCGCACAGAACCAAGCGCCTGCCGGCTTGTCGCGCGCGCCGGTGGGCGGCGACCAGAACACCGAGCCCCGCCACGTCAACGGTCTCCAGATTCGATGCGTCGATGATGACGTCGCCTTGGGTGGCAGCATCAATGGCGATATGAATGGCGTACCGGACATCTGCTGATGTCGTGACGTCGACGCGAGATGGCAAAGCAACGTCTGCTGCGCGCATGACCCCTCCGCCCCGGCGAACCAGGCGCCTCGCGAGAGGTCACGCGAAGTGGGGGAAGTCGCCTCGGCGCGTCCGGGAACTCGACGGTAGCCCTCC
>Ga0190272_10001469_pt1 | contig 11361 bp, 10 predicted proteins | sample Popmic504T_FD_133746 | JGI IMG/M metagenome (GOLD analysis project Ga0190272, IMG submission 133746) | Populus adjacent soil microbial communities from riparian zone of Shoshone River, Wyoming, USA - 504 T | ecosystem: Environmental > Terrestrial > Soil > Riparian zone | place: USA: Wyoming...
CCCGCGGTCTTCCTCCTCCTCGCCGATCGTTCGCTCAGCCCGGCCGAGCGAGTTGGCGACGCTCAATCACTGATGGCCGTTGGGCGAGTGATCGGACCGATCGTCGGCGGAGCCATCCTCGGAGCCGGGGCCTTCGGCCGCCTGTCGATCGCCGGCGCCATCGGTCTGGTGACGGGTGCCCTAGTGGTTGGAGGTGTGGAGTTCGCGCGCATCCGGCTGGCGCCGCACTCGCATACTCAGAGCGCCAGCACTCCCTGAATCGCTTCCATCCGCCGAACACGATCCATCGTCACCGGACTGGTTCCGTCCATGAGGGCGCGGGTCTCTTCGAGGACCTCATCGAAGGAAAACAGCCTGATCCAGGAGTCCGAAGTTGGATCACCGCTCTCGGTGAGGTTCCAGCCCGCCATTCGGTCGGTCGCTCCGGCCAGCACGGCCTGGACCGCCACCAGTCCGAATCGGCCCGCCAGCAACCGGTCGCGGAAGCTGGGGTTCCCGCCTCTGACCAGGTGCCCGAGCACGGTCCCTCGCACTTCCACATTGGAATCAGGGCCGAGCCTGTCGACAACTTCCTGCACAAGCTCGTGGGTGGGTATGGGCACCCCCTCCGCCTTGATGATCAGTGTCCTGGTTTTGTCGCGGATCCGATTGAAACCGTCTTCGATGCACTGGGTGACGGCCGTCAGGATCTCCTCGCGGCTGCGCTGATGCTCCGGTAGCAGGACACCGTCGGCGGCGGCTGCTACCGCCGAGGCCATCGCGAGATAGCCAGAGTGACGGCCCATCACTTCGACGATGAACGCCCGGTGGTGGCTGCGGGCAGTGTCGGTGATCCGGTCACACGCCTCGATGATGGTGTTGAGGGCCGTGTCGACTCCGAGAGACTCGCGGGAAAGGCCAATGTCGTTGTCGATCGATGCCGGAATGCCGATGATCGGGATCGAACACTCCGTCGCCAGAACATGGGCTCCTTCGAACGAGCCGTTGCCGCCGATCACGACCATGCCGGTGATCGAGTACTTCTCCATCTGGCGAATCGCCTCGGCCCGCCCCTCCCTCGTGAAGAACCGCGCGCACCGGGACGATCCGAGCACTGTTCCTCCCAGGCTTCCCATCGCCTCGACCTCGGCCGTCGGGGTGAGGTAGCCACTGCGACTGCTCTGACGGGTGAGTGGTCGAAACTCCCCGTCGATGAGCCCGTCATAGCCCATCTCTACGCCCCAGACCGGAACGCCTCTGGAAGCAGCAACCTTGGTCACCGCCCGAATGGCGGCGTTCATGCCCGGGGCATCACCCCCAGAAGTGAGTACAGCTAAGGCAGCCAAGGCGTGGAACGGTAGACGTTTGTCGCAGACGGAACTGCAAGCTTCAAGCCCAAGGGCAGCGGACTCGTCTCACGTCACACGTCACACGTCTCACGTCCCGAAGGCCTCAAGCCCGAAAACAGAGAGCCCGTGTTACGTGGGACGTGAGACGTGGGACGAGCACTCAGGCCGAAATCCCACACCTCTTCTTGTCGCGTAACGCGGTCCAATGCCATACCATCGCCGGATGAGGCGACGGCTCTTGATGGTCAGCACTCTCGGGCTCCTCGCGTCCTGCACTTCGTCGCCAGCACTCCCACCGCTACTGGTTGTCACCGATGACCACGCCGTCAACGCCATCTCACCCGAGGGAGAAACCGTCGAACTTGTCGCGGCCGATCCCAATCGTCTCGTCTCTCAGGCCACGTGGGGGCCCGATGGCCGCCTCGCTGTCTGGACCGAAGTCGACACCGCCGCCGGCGATGCCGTTATCGCGATGGGCGATTCCCAGGGGCAGAGAAGGATCGACGGCGGGACGATTCCTTTCTTCTACGCATGGAGCCCTGATGGCGACCACGTTGCATATCTCGGCAACTCCCCGGACGGAGCCGGAGTGGCAATGGGTCTGGTCGATGTCGCAGCCGGCACGGCTCGTCTCGTTGACAGCGGTGCGCCCTACTACCTCGACTGGGCTCCGGACGGCTCTCGCCTGGCCGTGCACGTCGACGCCACATTTCTCGGGTTCGTCGACCTCGAAGGAAACAGGACACCCCTCGCCACCGCAGGCGGATTGTTCCAGGCACCGCAATTCCTCGACGACGGACGTTTGCTGGTCGCGACCGGCGGGGATCTTCAGGGGGTTGCCCTGTCAGAGGAATCCGGTGAACCGGTTCTGATCGCGCCAACTAACGGCGGCACCTTCTTTTCCGCCTCGTCGAACGGAGCCATGCTCGCCTACACCGACACGGCCGATGCTCCAATCCTCGGGTCGCTCTCGGTCGTGCCGCTCGATGGCGGCGACCCGCAAGCGATCTCCGACGACGCCGTGGTCTCGTTCGAGTGGTCGCCATCCGGCGAACAACTCCTGTTCATGACCGTGAACGAAGAGGGCACCGCCCTGATCCCCCAGATCTGGAAGTCGGGCTCGATCGAGACATACGAAGAGGTGCTTCCCACCCAGGAGATGATCAGCCAGTACCTCCCCTTCTGGGATCAATACAGCCGCGTCCTCACTCTGTGGTCACCGGATGGCGCCAGCTTCGTCCTTCCCGTCGACGGCGAGAACGGCGGCAGCATCGTGATATACGACGTCGAAAGCGGCGACACGACGAGAGTCTCCGGCGGCCGCTTCGCCAGTTGGGCTCCCGGCTCCTGACCGGCTGACGAGCGGTCGGGTCGGGACAGTTAGGGTCCCCGGTGTGTCGGTGACCATCACCCCCGAAATCCTCTGGACCCTTCCACGGGTGGGAGCGCCGGAACCGGCCGGTAGGGGCCGGGTAGTGGTGCCGGTGACCACCTATGACATCGCCGCCAACACCGGCAGCGGGCGAATCTGGCTGGTGGAAGGCGATGGTTCCCGCAGGCCTCTCACCGCTCCCGAATTCAATGCCTCGAAGCCCGCCGTGGATCCAACCGGTTCGAGACTCGCATTCGTCGCCTCGGTCGGCGAAGAGAAGATCAAGCAGATTCATGTCTCCGACTTCGATCGCACCGCCGAGCCTGACTCGACCAAGGCGTTGACATCCTTCCCGCTCGGAGCGCTGGGTGGTCGATGGCTGCCCGATGGCCAGGGACTGGTCGTGCTGGCATATGTGCTGAAGGGACATTTGGACATCGAGTCCACGACGGCCGAACTTGCTCGCCGCAAGGACGCGAAGTTTGTAGTGCACACCACCGAGGACCTCGTCTACCGCTACTGGGACACGTGGTTGACCACCGGTGAGGTTCCTCATCTGTTCCGAGTGGACCTGGAGACCGGTCACCCGACCGATCTCACACCCGCGTCCACCCGGTGGTGGAACTGGCCGAATACCGACGACCCCCTCGACAGCTTCGACATCTCTCCCGACGGGCTGCACATCGCATATGTGGCCGATTCGTCGGAGCCTCCCCACCGACGGCTCAGGCGCCACCTCTACGAGCTCGAGGTCGAGACCGGGCGCGAATCGGACCTCACACCGGAAGGCGCGGTCCAGGTTCACCGCCCGCGCTACTCAGCCGATGGAAGGACGATTGTCTACGGGTTCCAGGACGTCCCCGACTACTACGGCGACCCGATCAAGTTAGGGCTCTTCGATCGGTTCAACGGCGCGCACCAGAGGCTTGCCGACGGATGGGACCGATCGGCCGATCAATGGGAGTTCGACGGCCGCGGGGACCTGCTCATCGTCGCCGAGGACAATGGCTACTCCCACCTGTTCCGCCTGACCGGGATCGAGCCTGTGCTCGAACCGATCGCGCTCGGGGGCAGCCTGGGATCACCCGCCGTCGATGCCGATGGCACCGTTTTTCTCGTTCGACATAGCCTGCGCCAGCCCCCCGAGGTCGTCAGGCTAGGAGCCGGTGGCGAGTTGGTTCCTCTGACCGATTTCGCGACGGGCCCAGTTGCAGATATCAACTGGGGAGCCGTAGAAGATCTCACCTTCGCCGGAGCCGATGGCGACCCTGTGCAAATGTTCCTGATCCATCCACCGGACGCGATCACCGACACCGGTGAACAGCCGCCTCTATTGCATCTCATCCACGGCGGGCCCCATGGAGCGTTCACCGACGGATGGCAATGGCGCTGGCACGCACAGTCCTTTGCCGCACGCGGCTTCCTCGTCGCAATGGTCAACTTCCATGGGTCGACGTCCTACGGCGCCAGCTTCACCTCATCGATCCAGGGCGCCTGGGGGGACAAGCCCTATCGGGACATCGAGGCGGCGACGGACCTCCTGGTCGGACGAGGTCTGGTCGATGAGGCCCGAATGGCCGTGGCGGGAGGCTCGTACGGGGGTTACATGGTTGCGTTCATAACCGGCCAGACCGATCGCTATGCCTGCGCCGTCGCCCACGCCGCCGTCACCAACTTCGGAGGAATGTACGCCTCCGACGTCACGGGGGGACGGGCACTCGCCTACGGGTCGGAGATCTTTGAGGATCGCACACGGGTCGAGCGATACAGCCCGTCGTCGCACGCGGCGGGGTACAACACACCGACCCTGGTCATCCACGGAGAGCGGGACTATCGAGTTCCCCTTACCCAGGGTCTCGAGTTATACGGGGTCTTGAAGGCCAAAGAGGTCCCGGCCCGGCTGGTTTATTACCCGTCTGAGAACCACTGGATTCTCAACCCTCAACCATCACTTCACTGGTACGAGGAAGTGTTCGCATGGTTAGACGTGTACTTGAGGTAGAGACCTTACCCGCGTTTCTGTGGGTAAGTCGATTTTGTCATTCGATGGGGACGGAAGGCGGAAGTCGGAAGGCGGAAGTCGGAATGGTGGCTCCGCCAGATGCCTGAAACCGTCGTTGTCTTTGCCGGTGGGGATCCTCCCCCGGCCTCGGTGCTCGATGGCCTCCCGGACGCTGCCTATGTGATAGCGGCCGACTCGGGCTTCGATCACGCCCACCGGCTGGGAGTCAAGGTCGACCTCCTAGTCGGGGATCTCGACTCGATCTCCCCCGCCGGGCTCGGGATCGCCGGAGAGATCGAGCAGCATCCCACCGACAAGAACGCCACCGACCTGGCGATCGCTCTTGACGCCGCATCCCGGAGAAATCCGAAGGCGGTGATTGTTGTTGGTGGCTCAGGTGGAAGGATCGATCACTTTCTTGCCAACGCCGCCCTTCTGACGTCGCCCGATTACGCAAGTCTCGACCTGACCTGGCTGCCGGGCGACGCCGTGATCCACGTGGTTCGTAATCGGATCGAGTTGTCCGGTTCGCCCGGAGACGTCGTCAGCCTTCTCCCCTACGGGGGCCCGGCTCGCGGGGTCACTACAGACGGTCTCCGATGGCCGTTGACCAATGCCGAGCTCGCTCCGGGCACGAGCCTGGGCGTGTCCAATCAGCTGATCGCAGCAAGGGCGACCGTTGAACTGATCGAGGGAGTTCTCCTCACTATCCAACCGGGTACCGTCCCCTGATGGACTTCGGACCCAATCTCGTAAACCTTCTCGTCGCGGCGGGCCTGTCGGCTCTCATCGGATTCGAAAGGGAGTACAACAACCGTGACGCCGGGCTCCGGACCCACATCATGGTCGGCCTGGGGGCGGCCTTGTTCACGATCGTCGGAGCCGAATTGGGGGTAGACCGAACACGGATGGCCGCCCAAGTCGTTTCGGGAATCGGCTTCCTCGGAGCCGGGACGATCTTCCGGGCCGGCGATAACGTCAAGGGGCTCACAACTGCAGCCGGCATGTGGACCGTCGCAGGTATCGGCGTTGCCGCTGGATTCGGAATGCTCTTGCTCGCCACCACGGCCACGGTGGTGGCCCTAGTCGTCCTCTTCGGCCTGCTACCGGTGGTCGAACGGATCGGGTCCAAGAACAATGCGGGAAAAGGCGACGACACCAACGACTAGCGCTGGTACACCTCGGGGTTGACGCACCAGCGGAGCTCCTGACGATCAAGTCCTGCCGTCAGGTTCTCGACCGCTCGAGTCGCCATTGCCAGCCTCGTCCGGACACTGGCCGAGCCCAGGTGGGGTATCACGATGCAATTCGGCATCGACACCAAGGGATGGTCGACCGGGATCGGCTCGGGATCGGTCACATCGAGGGCGGCTCGGCCGATACGACCCGACGAGAGGGCTTTGGCCAGGGCATCGTGGTCGACCAGTCCCCCGCGAGCAATGTTCACCAGAGTTGCCCCCGGCTTCATCGACTCGAGAGCGGCTTCGTCGATCAGGCGTCGGGTCGAAGTGTTCAGCGACGCGCTGAGAATGACGTGGTCCGATTCGCCCAGCAGGTCCTCCATCGCGCGGTAGCCGATGCGGAACTCTGACTCCAGAGCTGCCTTGCGCCTGGGGCCGGCATAGAGCATGCGGACTCCAAAACCCCTGAGTCGCCGGGCAATCGCCACTCCGATCCGCCCGAGGCCGACGATGCCCACCGTCGATCCATGGAGATCGTCCCCGGTGAGGAGGTCGAGGCTCCACTGCCTCCATTGGCCGCTCCTGACAAGGTCCTGTCCCTCGGGAATTCGGCGAAGACTGGCGAGGAGAAGAGCCATTGCCGTATCGGCGGTGGTCTCGGTGAGGACATCAGGGGTATGTCCGACCGGAATCCCCCGAGCCGTACAGGCAGCAATGTCGATGTTGTCGACCCCAACGGCCAGCTGCGATACAACCCGCAATCTCGGAGCCGAGTCCAGCAGGGCCGTGTCGACCTGATCGACCAGCATGCAGAGAAGGCCTTCGGCCTCTCCTAACTGCTCCAGAAGAACGGTGCGGTCGGCCGGATGCGGGCCCGGGAACTCAAAACTGGTCCCGGATGGGTACAGCGACCGCGCCTCGTCCGGCAGTTCCCCCGTCACGACGTACCTCGCCACCACCCAACCCTAGGTAGCTTCGCCGAACGTTTGCCAAGTTCCGGGCTAATTTGGGTCCAATGCCTCAGGTCCGGTCGCTTCTCGCTACGGGCCGGAACGTTCGCCCCTTGCTATCGGCTCTGACCGTTGGAATCGCACTGTTCGGGTGTTCGAACGCCACGGCCGTCACGACCACATCTGCAAGTACAACATCGACCACCGTCGTCGCGACGACCCTCGTCGAAGTCCCGCTTCGGCTCCCATCCACCACGACGACCACGGTCATCACCACCGAGTCCCTCCCGACGGGGTCCTCATTGGTCGGGCATGCAAGCGCGGATGTCGAGATCTTTGACAGCCCGGAACTGGCAGCACCTTCTTATGTGCTCAAACCCGCCACGTCGTTGGGGTCGCCTCGCGTCTTTCTCGTCGAGAGCGGGCCGGTCGACGGCTGGGTAGAGGTATCCCTCCCGATCAGACCAAATGGCTCGACGGGATGGGTGCGAGCAGGTGACCTCGACCTGGCCGTGCTGGACTACGCGATCTTCGTCGACCTGTCCGATCGCCAGCTTCGTCTCGAGCAGAGCGACGAGGTCGTGCTGGAGACCGAAGTGGCGGTGGGCTCACCGCACAACCCGACGCCAACCGGTTCGTACTTCGTGACCGACATCGTCCAGTTGGCCGACCCCGGCGGTCCCTGGGGTCCCTTCGCTCTCGGCCTATCGGCGTTCTCCGACACGATCACAGAGTTCAATGGCGGCAACGGCATCATCGGGATCCACGGCACCAATCGCCCCGCCAGCATCGGTGAGCCCGTGTCACTCGGCTGCGTGCGAGTCCCCAACGAGATTGCCACCCAATTGGCCGACTTGGTGAAGCTGGGAACGCCGGTCGAGATAGCTGCCTGAGCGGCTCTACCGCGGAACCGTCTTCCACGGCACGTCTTTGTCTACCCGGGGTTCGCCCGGTAGGCCAAGCACGCGCTCGCCGAGGATGTTCTTCATTATCTCGGAAGTGCCACCCTCGATCGAGTTCGCCCGGGCCCGGAGAAAACTCTTTTGCCTCGTCAATCGGCCCGCCCCGGCTTCCTCGGGAGTGACGAACGGATATCCCTCGGGCAACAGCATCCCCTCGGCGCCCATCAGATCGACGGTGAAGGTGGAGATCCGCTTGTTCAGGTCAGCCCAGTGCAGCTTTGACGTAGAGCCCTCCGGCCCCGGAGTCCCGAGCGCCCTCGCCTGATTGGCTCGCATCCCGGTGAGACGCAATGCCTCGGCCTCGCACCACAGCTTCATCATTTCGTCGCGCAGGTAGGGATCGGTCAATCCCTTTTCAATCCACACAGCCGTGGTTTCGGCGATGGCGCCGCCACCTCTCGGCAACTGGGTGGACCCGATTGCAACCCGCTCGTTCATGAGGGTCGTCAGCGCGACACGCCACCCGTCGCCTACGGCACCAAGCCGGTAGGAGTCCGGAATCCGGGCATCGGTGAAGTAGACCTCGTTGAATTCGGCCTCGCCGGTGATCTGGCGCAGCGGCCGCACCTCGACGCCGGGCTGTCGCATGTCAACTATGAAGTAGGTCAGCCCTTGATGCTTGGGGAGGTCGGCGTCGGTTCGGGCGACCAGCATCCCCCATCTAGAGGTATGGGCCAGGGTCGTCCACACCTTCTGGCCGTTGACGATCCATTCGTCGCCGTCCTTCACAGCCCGGGTCGCCAGACCGGCAACATCGGATCCGGCGCCGGGCTCAGAGAAGAGCTGGCACCAGATCTCTTCGGCCGTGAACATCGGCCGAAGCCACCGTTCCATCTGCTGCTCGGAGCCATGGGCCACAACGGTGGGCGCTCCCATCCCGTGACCGATGACATTGCGGGCTACGTTGAGCCGGGAAACCTTTTCCTCGGTCAGGCGATCGTTGACGATGCCCTGCAGGCCCGGTGCCAGCCCGAGTCCTCCATGGCCGGGCGGGAAGTTGATCCACGCCAACCCGGCATCGAATTGGTGGCCCCAGAATTCCTCGGCGGGCATCGACCCGGGGTCATGTTCGGATAACAGAAGTTCGAGCCGCTCAAGGACTTGGTCTTCGTCCTCGCGGCCCCAGTTGCCGGACACTCCTTTTCCTGAATCAATCGGAGCCGGAGTGGTCTTGGTCGTCATGTGAAAAGGCTAAACCCTCAGCCCGACAATGGCACTGGTAAGCACCGGCAGCGATCGCTCTCTCGTGGTCGCCTCGATGTGCACGAAGTTCGCCTCCCTCCACATCGAAATCACCAGCGTCTCGCCGGGGAACACAACTCCCGAGAATCGGGCGCGATACGAGGCAACCGATGCCGACGCTCCTTCCAAAGCATGGTCCACCACTGCCTTGCACACGATCCCGAACGAACACAGGCCATGGAGAATCGGGCGATCGAAGCCACCGAACGCAGCGAACGCCGGATCGGCATGCAAGGGGTTCCGATCGCCGCTGAGGCGATAGAGAAGGGCTTGTTGGGGGATCGTCCTTGCTTCGACAACCAGATCGGCAGCGCGATTCGGGGCGGCCTCACCGGTTCGGGCTTGGCTAGACGATGGTTGGCCAGACTGACCGGAGAAGCCCCCCTCCCCGCGAGCAAAGATCGATGCTCTATTGGTGAAGAGAGGTCCAGCCGGATCCGAAGAAACCGACTCAACAACGATCAAGGCTGCCTTGCCCTTGTCAAACACGCCGGTGACCGTGCTGATGGTCTGCACCGTCGCCGCTGCCGGCAGCGGCCGGTGCAGCTCGATCTCGTGCTCGCCGTGCAGCAGCATCATCGGATTGAGATCGACTCCGTCCAGCCCGGAGACATATGCAATCGCCTCGAAGGGAGGGATCGTGGCGAAGCTGGGCAGCACCTTGAGGTTCGGCTCGTAGCAGTACGAGAGCTCCGTCTCCGAGGTAGGAGGGTCACCAGCCCCGACACCCAGGTGGTAGAGGATGACCTTGGCCTCGTCCCACGACGTCTCCAGGTCGGGCAGCCTCGCTCCGACGACCTTGCCCACGTCAATGGGCATCGATCAGCCTCCGAGGTTGCGGGCGATGATCATGATCTCGTCGTTGGAGCTGCCGGGGATTTCGTACGACGAGACATCTCGGATTTGGTCGATGTTGGCCGCGATCTCCTCGACCGACGGCACCACCTTCGGACCGGCAAACCATCCCGGGTTGGTCCCGAGAAAGATCCGCCCGTATCGCCCTCCCCCGGCGGTGAAGATCTCATGCGTGTACGGGTTGGTCTCCGAGGCGAGGAAGACAACCATCGGCATGACTTGCTCCGGCGCCACCAAATCGGCCAGTGGGCCGAGCAGTTGTTCTGTCATCCGGGTTCGCGCCACCGGACCGATCACGTTCGATTGGATCCCGTACTTGGCACCCTCGATGGCCAGGACGTTGGAGAGGCCGACCAGGCCCATCTTGGCGGCGCCGTAGTTGGCCTGTCCGAAGTTTCCGAACATGCCCGAGTTCGACGACGTGTGCACGAACCGTCCGTATCCCTTCTCCTTCATCACCTTGAACGCGGGCATCGACACGTAGAACGCCCCTTTGAGGTGGGTATCGAGGACGCCATGCAGGTCCTCGAGCGACATGTTGGAGAAGCTCTTGTCTCGCAGGATGCCGGCATTGTTGATCACGACGTCGACCGTGCCGAATGCATCGATGGCCGCTGAGACGATCGCCTCACCTCCTTCGGGACTCGATACGGAGTCATAGTTCGGAATCGCCTCGCCGCCTGCGTTCTTGATCTCCTCAACAACCGCGTCAGCCGCCCTGGTTCCTGCTCCGCTTCCGTCGACCGATCCTCCCAGATCGTTGACCACCACGCGGGATCCGCGCCGGGCCAGTTCGAGCGAATAGGACCGGCCGAGCCCGCCGCCGCCGCCCGTGACAACGGAGACGCGGCCGTCAAAGGAAATGTCGGACACGGCTGTACTACAGACCCAGGGCTCGTGCCACGAACGTGGCCATCTGATCTCGCTTGACCGGGTCGATCGGGCAGTACAGAACCGGCGCAGCACTGCAGCCCGTCGTGATGCCAGCCGCGCGAATCGCCTCGACCGCCTGCGCATACCACTGGTCGGCCGGAACGTCACCGAAGACTGCACCTGGAACCGCCGCCCCGAGCCCGAAGGCACGGCTGATAAACACCGCCATCTCCGCCCTCGTCACGGGCCGATCCGGACCGTAGGTGCCGTCGGCGTTTCCGGTGGTGATGCCGAGCTCCTTGAGCCGTTCGACATAGCCCGTGTACCACTGCCCCGCCGGAACATCGGGGAAAGCACCAGTGAAGGTGGCCGACGGCTGTTCCCCGATTGCCGCAATCAGGAACGCGGCCATCTCCGCCCGGGTGACGTTGTTCGCCGGACAGAAGCGATCGACCAGCGGAGGGTTGCAGCCCCGCGTGATGCCGAGGGCCGCAATGGCCTCGATGCTGGCTTCGTGAAGATTGCCGTTGTCGTCGATGAACCGCTCCGTCACGGCCTGCCCGTCGACCTGAACCCGGAAGGTGTCGCCGATCCTC
>Ga0190272_10001470_pt1 | contig 11359 bp, 10 predicted proteins | sample Popmic504T_FD_133746 | JGI IMG/M metagenome (GOLD analysis project Ga0190272, IMG submission 133746) | Populus adjacent soil microbial communities from riparian zone of Shoshone River, Wyoming, USA - 504 T | ecosystem: Environmental > Terrestrial > Soil > Riparian zone | place: USA: Wyoming...
GAGGATACGGGTGGAGACGAAGCCGCGGGTTGTCATGACGCCGAAGATGCGGCGCGGAGGAGCGGGTTTTGAATCTAGAGCGGACTGCACGCTCTCGGTCCCAGAAAGAGCGGGCGGGACGCCCGCGGTCCAAGTAAGAGCCGGCTCGGTTTCTATGCCGGTTACAGGCGTGTCGAGCCAGAGACGGGCGCCGCGTTCACGCGCCTTAAGCATGAATCCCATCATCACGCTGTGCGGATCGACGAAGCCATCGGTCTGGCAGAAGGTGCCACCGATAATGTCGTCAACTCGGAGTTGCGGCACAAACGCCGCGATCTGCTCGCGGGAAACTAGCTCTACGTTTTTCACGCCGAGAGCGATTTGTCGTTCACGATTAGCGGTCAGGTATTTGAGATGACGTTCGTTGGTTGCGCAGAAGAGGTAGCCGTGGGCGCGATAGTCTGCGGGATGGCCGACCACCTCGTCGAAGGTGGAAAAGAAGTCTATCGAATAGCGTGACATCTGAATGTTGACGGCGGTGGAAAACTGGGCCCTAACGCCGCCCATGCTTTTCCCAGTCGAACCTTTGCCCTGGTGGGCTTCGCGCTCAATCACGAGCACGTTGGTGCAACCCTGTTCCGCCAGGTGGTAGGCCACGCTCGATCCCACGATTCCACTACCGATGATTACGACGTCTGCTGTTTCAATCATAGTTGTCGACGCTCAGGTCACCCTATAGAATGGCCGCGCGAGAATAAGCCGAACGACGTATCAGACACAACAGGAGTCGCAAAATGGACCTGCGTTATCCGGTCGGACCCTTCACTTTCGCTGAAACACTTACCGATGGAGACCGCCAAACACTGATCGATCAAGTAGCCGCAACTCCGGAGAAAATGCGCGCCGCGGTTGCGGATTTGGATGACGAACGATTGGATACTCCATATCGCCCCGAAGGTTGGACCGTCAGACAAGTGGTGCATCATGTTCCGGAAAGCCATCTCAACAGCTACCTCAGATTCAAACTCGCACTTACCGAGGACGAACCGACCATCAAGCCCTACTTCGAGGATCGCTGGGCGCAACTCGACGACGCGCGCAGTGCTCCGATCGAGCTGTCTTTAGACTTACTAGATGCGCTCCATAGCCGCTGGGTATGGTTTTTGAGATCGTTGAAGCCGGAAGATTTCAAACGTACCTTCCGTCACCCGGATTTGGGAGTGGTGAGTCTCGACAAAAACATTGCGCTCTATGCGTGGCACGGACGACATCACGTGGCCCACGTTACTTCACTGCGCGAACGAATGGGATGGTGAGAAGCAGGCGGCAGACGGCAGGAGCAGAAGGCAGGAGGCAAGCGAAGCGCGACGCGGATTTGGGTCCTTCGGCTTTAAGATTCGTCAATCCAAAGCGGCGTCGCGCTTCGCTTGCTGTCGCACTCCAAAGGGCAGGAATAACACAAGATGCTTAAAACATTCGATTGTCCAAAATGCGGTGCGCCCGTTAACTACGATAAAGACGTGGTGGGCGCGAATCTGACTGCACGTTGTTCCTATTGCAACAGTTCACTTTCCGTGCCTGACGAAGCGCACGGCCGGCCGGCCCAGGTAATCAACATTGACCTGCGAAACAGTGTCTCAGGCGCCAAAGTTACCAAATTGCTTTTGATCATTATCCTGGTGCCGGTGCTTGGGCTCGTCATTGCCGCGATTGCTTTCGGCGGCGTGCTGATTCCGTTGCTCACCCGGTCCACGCCCACGGTTAAGAATGAGACGCCAATACTCCCGAAGCTGCCCGTTTTCGGTGAGAAAGTTAAAGAGAATTCCTTTGCCAGGAAGACCCTCAACTTCGGCTCAGACGGAATTGGGCCGGGAATGTTCAAGGACGCGCGGAGCATCGCCCAGGATGGATCCGGAAAGATTTACGTTGGTGAATATCTCGGCGGTCGCATCCAGGTGTTCAATTCGGATGGTAAGTTCATTACCCAATGGACCGTCGATCCCAAAATGCCGTTGCGCGGGCTAGCGGCTGATCGCAAGGGCACAGTCTACGTGGTGCAGAGAGGGAAGATCACTCGTTACCAGGGGGAAACGGGAGAACTACTCGGGGAAATGGACTACACGGGCGGCGGTGGTTTTGATGACCTCAGCATGAGCGCTGACGGCGGCTTTGTAGCTGCCTGGTACAGCAACCGTGATGACGTAGTGCGTTTTAATTCTGCGGGCGAAGTCACGCGCACCATTAAAGCGGCGATCAGTTCGACCAGCGGCGATTCCGAACTAAACACTCGCGTGGCGGTAGATGGCTTGGGAAACATCTATGCCCTCGGTACTTTCAATAATGCGGTGTTCAAATTTGGGCCGGATGGCAAGTTCCTGACGCGTTTTGGAGATGGCGGCAATGAAGCGGGTCAATTTCGTGCGCCATTCGCCATCGCCGTCGATGGTAAGGGTCGCGTTTATGTAAGCGACATCAAAGGTGTTCAGGTGTTTGACGGCAACGGTCGCTATTTGAAAGTCTTTAAGCCCGATGGCCTCGCCTTCGACATGGAATTCAACGACAACAATGAGATGCTGATCGCCGCCCGAAATCAGGTTCTAAAATATTCTCTGACTGAATAGAGATGCGTGGAGTGTGCCATGCAAACAGGTGACGTCCTTAGCTGGTCGCGTACCTTTACGGAAGAGGAAATCCGGCTCTTCGCGAAACTCTCGGGTGACGAGGGCGAACATCACCTTCATCCAGATGCCCAAGGCAGGTTGATGGCCCACGGCCTACTCACCGCCACCCTGCCCACCAAGATTGGCGGCGACCTGAACTTCATCGCACGCGAAATTAATTTCCAATTTCTTCGTCCGGTGTTTGCCGGCGACACTATTGAATGTGAAGTGACTCTTCTGGAGCTCGAGCCGGCGGACCAGTTTACTCACATGGTCTCGAAGTGGGTTTGTCGCAATCAACACGCGAAGGAAGTTATGACCGGTGAAGCGCGTGGAGTGATTCGAGTGAAGGCCTAGAAGAATACCTTAACCGCGGATACAGCTTAAGCCGCAAACCCGAACTCAGGAGACGAACACGAGGTGCACCGTTCTCACGGGTTTCACTCGGTGAGGAGTGAGATGTTTATAGACCGGGCGACCCACGAAAATCCCACGCCGTTTGGAGGAGCGGACTGAACCACCTGGTACCTGTCAACCTGAGTTCCGCTCCTCCAAACGGCGCCGGAGGGAATGGGGCCTGTCGCTCTATAAACATTTCACCCTGACGGGGCGGACCGCTTATCTCACCACGATCAGCGGTTCGAGAGGGGCTCGGGCGACGGTTGACCTCCCCACTGGATCTTGCTCCAAAAACAAGCAGTTGTCGGTTTGCTTCGCAGATGAACGCAGATCAGAACGAGATGAGGGAAGCGAATTAGTTGCCGCCTCTTCAAACTTCTAAACATCCCCGGCGCAGTTCGTTTTCAAGTCAACCATTGACTTGAAATCCGATGTGGGATAAAAGCCTGTCGCTCGTCATTCGTCTTCCACTAATGCCGGAGCCTTGCAGTCCGGCCCAAACTGACAAAGACATCCATGACCAAGAAAAGCACAGATTCATATCTCCTAACACTCGCGGTGCTGACCGTAATCTTGCTCACCACCGCCTTCGCTGGCTCCGCGCAGGTGACTAATTCCAAACCTGCACCCTCGCCTTCTGACACGTCAGCAGCTGGTGCGCCCGAGTCACCGGATCCGGAGGCCACGCCGCAAGCTTCGCCGGTCGTCGAGAAGTCGCCCAAGGTGACGGGTATTCAAGGTCACCTTGAGCTCGATGTGCTGGTGGGCGTGAAGCTGGAAAACTTTTCGGAATGGGCCGAAACCCACGATGCCACCAAGCTGGTTCCATTCATTAACGGCCGGGCGATAAAAGGTAACTATCCGGAAGAGATCCACCCGGACCAGGACCGGCTCCATTTCCATCTGGAGATCACGCCGGAAAACAAGGAAGCCTGGACTGATTTGCTCGGTGAGCCGCAAGGCACCAAGCGGCCCGTGGCCTTTACTGTTGGCCTGGAAAATCAATCGCCCTTCCAAAGCGTTCACGTCGAAACCAATCCTGTTCCCCTGACGATCATCTCTCCAGTGTATGGCGTGGTGGCGTTGCTCGTCGTTTTGTTTACGCTGGTGTTGTTTCTCTGGCTTGCTCGCAAGACCAACATCATCCGCGAACCCGGTCCCAATCCCGGCGGTGGCAAACAGAAGCCCTACAACCTGGGACGCACGCAGATGGCTTTCTGGTTCTTTCTGATCTATGTGTCGTATCTGGTGATCTGGCTAATCACGGACGCGCTCGATACCATTACTGCATCGCTGCTCGCGTTGATGGGTATCAGCGCCGGCACAGCGTTAAGCGAAGCGTTGATTGATTCCGGCAAGGACACGGCCAGCAGCGGTCAGCTACAGGATCTGGTGGGAGAAAAGCAATCACTGGAGGAGGGCATTCCACAATTGGAATCGCAGCTGGCAGAGATTGACGCCAGGACCACGACCGCCTCCCAGGACGTCACCAACCGGGAAAACTTGAACCGGCAATTGCAGGACAATCGAACGCGGTTGGCCCAGATCAACCAGCAACTCACGGCGCTGGCGCCAACCTCATCAACAACTGTGTCACGCGGTTTTCTACAGGATATTCTGGCAGACGCCAGTGGTTATAGTTTTCATCGCTTCCAGATTTTTGCGTGGACCATTGTGCTGGGAATCATTTTTGTGTCGTCGGTCTACAACAGTTTGACGATGCCCGAATTCAGCGCCACGCTGCTGGGGTTGATGGGGCTCAGCTCGGGAACCTATATCGGCTTCAAGTTTCCCGAGCAGAAGCAATAGTCAGCAGGCCAGGCGGTTCAAAAAATTATCCGGTACGGCGGGAGAGGTACGCGGGCCAGATGGCTGCGTACCTCTTTGTTTCGGTAGGTATACGAGTTCTTCCACAAAGCGCACAGCGCTACTGCAGCTGGAAGTTGTAGGTGATCACGCCTGACACCTTAACTGGCTGGTTGCTCAGGCGAGTCGGCGAAAAACGTGCGCCAAGGGCTGCTTGCCGCGCCGCGGTCGCCAGAGACTGGTGACCTGAAACCACTTTTGCTGAAACAACCTTCCCGGCCTCATCGATCAATATCTGAACGCTCACCGTCCCCTGAATTCGCAATTGCTTTGCCAACGGTGGGTACGCTGGCTTTGGCAGCGTAATAGCGTCCCCGTTTATCACTCCCTTACTGATTACCTTGGGCACGGTTTTCTCAATGGTGACAGGAGGTGGAGGTGTGCCAACTTCAACAGCGCGCAAATTCCCGCCACCAATGGCTTGACCGCTACCTGAGCCCGGGCGATCGCCGCCGCCGACTCCTACAGGGTCACGGTCAACGCCGGTGATCGTGTAAAGACCGCTGGCAGGAATCGGAAGATTCTTGTTAGGAGTCGCAGAGATTTGGGCAGGCGCTACGCTTGCGTCGATACGAGCCATTCGGACCGCACGCTCGGCCACGTTTTGCTGGCTATTATTGCCCTTCGGAGGAGCGCCGCCGGGTTTGCTGACCGTTGTGGGGGCGGGTGATAAATCCACCGGACTCAACATAGTGACGATTTGGTTGTTTTGGTCTTCCAGGTGTGCATCGTAAGCATAGATGCTCATGACTCCGGCGATTACGAAAACCAGGGAATAGGTTACTGCGGTAAAGAGCACGAACGACCCCCGTCGCTTGAATTCGCGCGCGTGTGAACTCGATTCAATTAAGTTATTAAACATTTGATTCCTCCCAGTGCCGGTGCCATTCGGGTCGCAGGAGCTTACTCGGTAACATTAGACCCCGCCGCCCAGGACATGTTCCCAATAAGTCCAAAGTCCGTCGCGTTCAACCCTTGTCTACCGCTGCAACATGAAGTTGTAAGTGATTACGCCTGACACCTTCACTGCTTGATCACCGAGCTTCGTGGGTGAGAAGCGCGCACCCAACGCCGCCTGCTGAGCAGCGGCCTTCAGCAACGGATTGCCCGACACCGCTTTCGCTGAAATCACTCTTCCAGTCTCATCAATCAGCACTTGAACGTTGACTGGGCCTTCTACTCCTATTTGCTTCGCTACAGCTGGATAAGACGGCTTTGGTAGCGAAAGTGCCTGGCTATTTAGCACTCGCGGAGATGTTATGGTCCTTTTCTCCGGTGGGGCGGGCGGCGTATGAGCGGGAGGCGGATCCGGAAGCTTTGCAATCATGACGTTGCTTCCTTCTGGATCTGAGCCGCTGCCTCCGCCGGGAAGGCCAGAACCGGGCTCAGTTGCAACTGGACCAATGATCGTACCCACTTTTGCCGGAGGCACAGAAGAGGCAACCGCGGAGACCGTGTCAGGCGCATTCTGCGGATTGTTCGTGCGATCGATAAGCACTGGACGAACGGATCTGGGTCCGTTAGCGACCCCTGCGGGCGGCCTGGAGCCACGCACGTTGACCGGTTCAGGGACAACTTTGTCGGGTTGTGGCGGAATAAGACTAATTAGTTCCAGTTCATTGCTGGGCTCGCTAAGACTGGCATCGTACGCGTAGATGCTCAAGACGCCGGCCATCACGAAGAGCAGGAAATAGGTTGCGGCAGTAAAGAGCACGAACGACCCCCGTCGCTTAAGTTCGCGTGTGTGTGAGCTCGACTCGATTAAGTTATTAAACACTGATCCTCCCATTGCCGGTGCCATTCGGGTCGCAAGAGCTTACTTGGTAACATTAGACCCTGCCGCCCTGGACATGTTCCCGGTAAGGCAGAAGGCAGAAGGCAGAAGGCAGAAGTCTCAGAAGGCAGAAGGCAGAAGGCAGAAGGCGGAAGACCCAAGTCCAAAGACCAAAGGCCAGACTCCAGACCTTGGACTTCGGGCTTCCGAGTTGCCCTTGGAGAATAGACCTTCGACGACATAGGATTGCTCCGCTCTCCACACCCCCTTCTCAGGAGAAGAACAAATGGCGACCAGGGAGGCCTTCCAGGAAGAACTCAACCCGTTTGAGATTGCCAAGCACCAGTTCAACCGCGCTGCTGATTTTTTGAACCTCGATGCCTCGCTGCGGAACGTATTGCAGACTCCAAAGCGGCAATTGATCGTTTCCATTCCGGTCAAGATGGACGGTGGAGACGTGCAGGTGTTCGAGGGTTATCGGGTGCAGCACAACATCGCTCGTGGACCCGCGAAGGGCGGCATTCGCTATCACCCAAATGTCACGCTTGACGAAGTGAAAGCACTGGCATCGTGGATGACCTGGAAATGTGCCACGGTGGGAATTCCGTACGGCGGCGGCAAAGGCGGTGTGATTTGCGATCCCAAACGAATGTCGCGAGACGAGCTGGAGCGTTTGACCCGGCGCTATGCTTTTGAGATCGCGCCCATCATTGGTCCCGACCGCGACATCCCGGCGCCCGACGTTTATACCGACGAACAGACGATGGCCTGGATCATGGACACCATCTCGATGGTCCGTGGACACACTGAGCTCGGCGTGGTCACGGGCAAACCAATCTCTCTGGGTGGCTCGCTCGGTCGCGCCGAAGCCACTGCGCGCGGCTGCCTATACACGTTGCGCCAGGCGTGCCGGGTCATGGGGATGAGTCTTAAGGGCGCTCGGGTTTCGATACATGGTTTCGGCAACGCCGGGGCAAATATTTCCCACATGGTTGCCGCGGACGGTGCGCGCGTTGTAGCGATCTGCGATTCCAAAGCCGGACTCTATTCTGAAAGCGGAATCGACATCAAAGAGGCCCTGCGCCACAAGAAGGAAACGGGTTGCCTTGCAGGACTGAAGGGCGCTAAAGAGATAGCGTGCGATGACGTTTTGACGGTCGATTGCGATATTCTGCTGCCGTCGGCACTGGAGAATGCGATAACCATGGCTAACGTGGGCCAGGTAAAGGCAAGGATTATTGCTGAGCTGGCGAATGGCCCAACGACTCCAGGCGCGGATCGCGTGTTAGCTGATCGAGGCGTCTTTTTAGTGCCGGACATTCTGGCCAATGCGGGCGGCGTCACTGTCAGCTACTACGAATGGGTGCAGGATCAGTATTCGTTCTTCTGGTCGGAGAAACAGATCAACGACACGCTTGAGCAAGCAATGCGGACGGCGTTTGATTCAGTCTATGAGACTGCGAAACGATATGATACGGACATGCGAACCGGAGCATACATTCTGGCAGTCGATCGGGTTTCAGAAGCGACTCGCGTGAGAGGAATATTTCCTTAATCTTGGGCCTTGGTCTTTGGGCTTTGGTCTTGGTACTTCGCTACTGTCCAAGTCCAAAGACCAAAGACCAAAGTCCAAAGACCTAACACCCAACACCCATGAAAATAACCGTTTACGAAAAACCCACCTGCACCAAGTGTCGCGAGATGAATCGTTTTCTCCAGGACAATGGCGTCGACTTCTCCAAGGTCAACTACTACATCGAGCCACTGACGGAGGAACAACTTAGAGATCTCCTCACCAAGATGAAGATGACGCCGCGAGAGCTCTTGCGAACGAGCGAGCCGATCTATAAAGAGCTCGGTTTGCGCACTGGCGAGTTCACTGACGAGCAGATCATTTCGCTGATGATCAAGCATCCCGATCTAATTCAACGGCCGATTGTTGAACGGGGCAATCGCGCTGTCCTCGGCCGGCCCACGGAGAATGTAAAAGCCTTGTTGTAATTGCAACGCCTTCTGCGTGAGATGAATGGTCTCAAGGCGACTCCAGCCCTTCGCGCACCTTTGCGAATCCTTTCGCGTTCTTTTGCGGTTCAGTCTTATCCCATATAAGAAAGATCACCGCAAAGAGCGCGAAGGAGTCGCAAAGGGCCGCAAAGAACCTGAGAGAACGCACCTTTAGAACACAGGATCAAATCTTGAAGAAATCTGAAACAATCTTTGTCTGCCAATCTTGTGGTCACCAGTCGCGCAAGTGGCTCGGAAAATGTCCTGAGTGCGGCGAATGGAATTCACTGGTTGAAGAACGGGAGCGCAGCAGCAAAAAGGGGTTAGGCCGCAGTGGCTTCAAGCTCCGCGAGGTCGCCGCGGTTGTGTACTCTGAAATCGAGTCTCAGGACGAAGCCCGCATCTCTTCGGGCGTAACCGAATTCGACCGGGTACTCGGCGGCGGCATCGTCCCCGGAACACTCGTACTGATTGGCGGCGATCCGGGGATCGGGAAGAGTACCTTGCTACTTCAAGTTGCGGATCAGCTCAGCGCTCACGAGGGCACTGTGCTCTATGTGTCAGGCGAGGAATCTGAGAGACAGATAAAACTCCGCGGCGAGCGACTGGGAATTCAGGCCAGGAATCTCTACCTGCTTCCGGAAACAAATCTCGAGAACATCTTTCACGAGGTTGAACGACTGAGTCCCACAGCGATTGTGGTTGATTCCATTCAGACAGTGTTCTCGGCAATGATTGAGTCGGCGCCGGGCTCTGTGTCGCAGGTGAGGGAAGCGGCCCACCAGTTTCTCCTGCTGGCCAAGAACCGCACCATTCCCATTTTCCTGATCGGTCATATCACTAAGGACGGATCGATTGCCGGACCCAAGGCCTTAGAGCATGTCGTTGACACAGTTCTATATTTTGAAGGCGAGCGGCATCACAACCATCGGATTGTGCGGGCGGTCAAGAATCGCTTTGGCGCGGCCAACGAAATAGGAATCTTCGAGATGACGGGTTCAGGACTGGTGCCCGTCGCCAATCCTTCCCAAATGTTTTTGCAGGAGCGGCCGCAGAACGTCGCGGGTTCGGTGGTGACGGCTTGCATGGAAGGCACCAGACCGCTGCTGGTGGAGATTCAAGCTCTTGTTTCTAAGACAAAGTATGGAACTGGCCGCCGCATGACGCAGGGTGTGGACCAAAACCGCGTGGCACTCTTGATGGCGATGCTCGAAAGGCGCGTCGGAGTAGAGTTGTTGGGAGACGACGTGTTCGTCAACATCGCCGGAGGATTGGAAGTTGACGAGCCGGCTGTTGACCTCGGAGTTGTCGCTGCAATCGCCTCGAGTTTCAGGAACACGCCAGTCGATGCGCACACAGCGGTGTTTGGCGAAGTAGGTTTGACGGGTGAGGTACGGGGCACGACTCAGGCTGTGGTTCGCGCTCGTGAGGCGCAGGCGTTAGGCTTCAAAACGATAATCATGCCTTCGTCTAACACGTCCGGGCTCGAACGAATGTTGGGATTGAGAGCGGTTGGCGTGCGTTCAGTTGAAGAAGCTCTCGAGGCGTTGTTTTGAGTTACAACATCAGCTCCCAATTAGAATTGAGTGATCCCGAGGCAGCGGGGGCAAGCCCACCTTCCCAACCTGTGAGACTCTCCAACTAGCACGAAAGATCCAGATCGAGAGCCTTCAATCGGATTTGATAACGCAAGTCTGTTTAGCTCGTGGTTGGGAAGGCGGGCTTGCCCCCGCTGGCGCGTCAGATCAGTTCTACGTGATCACCTTCCGACACTTGCCCGCTGGTTATCACGCTGGCATAGATCCCAAGATTCTGTTTGGCGTCTCTTACGATTGTGCGGAGAACTGTCGGATCCTTCGGCAAACCCAACTGCGCATGTGTAGTCATACCGCATCGCGCTGTGCGCATCTCAAACTTCAGTTCTACACTTCCGATCCGCAACGTTCTCCCGGACCAGGCGGATTCAACCAGGCCTTCCAGTCCATCAACTGTTTCAATCATAAAATTCGGCCGGAAGCGCCGAACGTCCCAGATGGCGTTTGGATTAAATCGTTTCATCGTCTCGAGCGTGGCAGTGGTAAGAAGATGAATCGGAAAGGCGTCGAAATATGTGCCCAGCGGCGAAGTGAATTCCAATATCTCAGCGGGAAAAGCCGAGATATCCGGAAGTGGTTCGCCAGGCTCGCGACTAAAGACCTCCCGCAATGGCCCATCCAGGCTGCGAAGTTTGGTTAGCTTCGGTAGCAGAGCGCGGAACCCGGGAACCCGCATTAACGGGCCCACCAGACGGGCGCTTGCTTCGCTGCGCCGGTAATGGTCCTTGTTTGCCGCCGGCTGTTGCGGCCAAAGGGTCACAGTCTTCGCCAGTACTTCCGACAGCCTCACATTAACATCTGGGTCGTCGCTTTCGATGGTAGTACCGTCGGGAAACGTAATGCACACCTGTGGAATCGCGCCGTTGCCAGGTTGCTCGCGATACCGCGCCGCACACTGCATCAAGAGTGGGATGCGCTTGCCATTCGTAATCTGTCCAGCCTTTTCGTCGCGTAGCGCCCACCCGCGATCGCCGGGGATTCCTATTGACCCGACGGTGCAGGCGTCCAGCTTCTCACCCGCCATCGACTTCACCGGGTGGCGCCAGATCTCTTTGATAGTTCCGATGATCATTTGTTAGAGC
>Ga0190272_10001471_pt1 | contig 11351 bp, 10 predicted proteins | sample Popmic504T_FD_133746 | JGI IMG/M metagenome (GOLD analysis project Ga0190272, IMG submission 133746) | Populus adjacent soil microbial communities from riparian zone of Shoshone River, Wyoming, USA - 504 T | ecosystem: Environmental > Terrestrial > Soil > Riparian zone | place: USA: Wyoming...
AGCACCTTCAGTTTTTCCTGTCCCAGCAACATGGCCGCGCTGTATATTCCAAGCAGGTTATATGCATTAAAGCTGCCGATCAGCCCTGTCAGAACTTCTGTTCCATCAATTCCCAGGAGCAGTCCTGAAAAATTATTCTCGATGATCCTGCACCGGAAATCGCTGCTGCTTCTTAACGAGTATGATTTCTTAACGGCACGCGTATTCTGAAGCATGACCTTGTGATTCTTATCGTCGGCGTTCACGAGCGCGAATGCAGTTTCAGGAAGCACGTCGAAAAAGCCTTTCTTGGCCTGTATGTAAGCATCAAAGGTTTTGTGATAATCGAGGTGGTCATGAGTAATGTTTGTAAAAATGCCACCGGAGAAAGTCAGGGCGTCTATCCTGTGCTGAACCACAGCATGGGAGCTCACTTCCATAAAGCAGTAGGTGCATCCCGCCTCAGCCATCTCATTCAACAGTGCATTTATCCGGATTGAATCGGGTGTGGTATGCGTAGCCGGGAACTCACGGTTGCCAACCTTGTTCCTTACGGTTGAAAGCATTCCGCATTTGAATCCCAGCCTTGTGAAGAGCTCATGCAGTAACGTTACAGTTGTTGTCTTTCCGTTTGTTCCGGTAACACCGATCAGGGTCAGCCTGGACGAGGGATGATCATAAAAGTTTACTGCAATCTGAGCCATGGCTTGATGGCTGTTCTTGACCTTCACATATGTTACACCGGAGCCAAGCGATTCAGGGAAAACCTCGCATACAATCGCAGTTGCACCGGACTCTATAGCAGCAGGAATAAACCGGTGACCGTCGGTAACTGTTCCACCAGCTGCAATAAAAAGGGAGTCCTTAGTTACTTCCTTTGAATTGAAGCAGGGAGCGCCAACCATGATATCAGTGCTTCCTGAAACATCGGTCATTCCAGCCTTATACAATATGTCCCTTAATTTTTTCACTCAGCCTAATTCAATTATTATTTTCTGTCCTTTGTAAAACCTGGTTCCTGCATGAATGGATTGCCTGGTAACGCTGCCCCTTCCGCTTACCTTTACCTGGAGACCGTGTGTTTCAAGCAGGTAAACGGCATCCCTGAGTCCCATTCCTTTAACATCCGGCACCAGTTCGCTTTTGATCACTACCGGCTGCACAACCGTCTTACCTTTTTCCAGCCTGATCCTCGCCCATTGCATGCTTTCTTCATCCGGCACAGGCAGTTGCATGTTCAGCGCTTTCACCACTGTACGGGCAGATGCGGTATTCCCTGATTTCGGCAAAGGCTTTCCGTTCGTATACAACGAATCATTTTTTTCAAGCTCCCTGTGCATGTCAATCCTGGTTGCGTAAACCTTATCGGCAATCTCCTTGAAAATAGGACCGGCAACCATGTTGCCCGTATAAACATCATTTGAAGGCGCATACACAACCACGATGCAGCTGTACAAAGGCTTGTCGGCAGGAAAATATCCTACAAAAGAAGCCTGGTATTTTATCTTGCCGTCGTTGTAGCCGGTATTTGCATTTGCTATCTGGGCTGTGCCGGTTTTACCGGCAATGGAATAATCGGCATGCTTCAGGTTTTTTGCAGTACCGTTCTGAACAACGCCTTCAAGCATTTTACGCGCCTTGACTATTGTTGACGCAGAACAGATAGAATCGACAAGCACTTCTGTATAAAACCTTTTTACGACCACTCCTTTATCGCGGATCTCTTTTACAAGCAGGGGCCTGACCATTTTCCCGTTATTGGCGATGGCATTGTAAAATGCAAGCATCTGGATCGGTGAAATGCGCGACTCATATCCTATAGACAGGTATGGCAGCGACACCTTGCTCCAATCCTTGTCAGTGGTGTTCTTGATGCGCGGCTTCGCTTCCCCGTGGATCTGCAGACCTAACGGCCTGTCTAAACGAAAACGTTTCAGGTGCTCAATAAATGCCTGGGGATTTTTACTGTAATATTTGCAGACGAGCTTTGAAATGCCCACGTTTGACGATACTTCAAATGCATGTAGTGCTGAAACCCTGCCATATCCGCCTTCATGAGAATCTTTCATGGGCTTGCCGGCTCCCCAGTTTATTGCTCCGCCCTGGGTGTCTACCGTATCTTCAAGGTCCACATAGCCATCTTCCATTGCTGCCATCATGGATGCCAGCTTGAATGTGGATCCGGGTTCTGTACCCTGTCCGATAGCATAATTAAAGTCCTCCCTGTAATCGTTCTCACCATATCTTGACAGGTTTGCTATTGCCTTAATTTCACCTGTTGCAACTTCCATCAGCACCGCACATCCTTTATCAGCATTACGTTTCATCAGCTGTGTGCGGAGGGCTTCTTCGGCTACATCCTGTATATTGAGGTCAAGTGTTGTTATGACATCGCTGCCTTCCTTTGGATCAATCACATTCTCATCTTCGAGCGGCTTCCATACATTTCCTGAAATCTTCTGCATCAGCCGCTGACCGTTGACACCCTGGAGGTAATTATCGAACGCACCTTCAATACCAACAGCTTCCTCTTTTTTCTGGTTAAAGCCGATTGTACGTTGCGCCAGCAGGCGGAAGGGTTTTGTCCGCTTGTTCTCCTGGATAACGATGAGACCTCCTTTGTAACGACCGCGCCTGAATATGGGGAAAGTGCGAATCTTGCGCAGCTCGTTGAAAGAAACATTCCTGCGAAGCAGGAAATACCTGTCACCTTCGGCACGTGCCTGCTTCAGCATCCTTTTGTAATCACCCGGGCTCCTCTCAGGATATAAAGCTGATAAGCATAATGCCAGCGAATCAACATTCTCATTAAAATATGAAGCGGTAAGCGGAGAGGCTTTTGTATCAAACCTTACTTCGTATACAGGAACCGAAGTTGCAAGAAGGCCTCCATCAGCCGTGTAGATATTACCGCGTGAAGGAGCTATAGCAATCATCCTTGTTGTAAGACTGTCAGCTTTTGCACGGTAATAATCACCCTGCACAAACTGAAGATGACCAACCCTGCAGATGATGGCTACACCAAACAGCAGCATACCTCCGTAAACAAGGTAGACCCTCCATAAAATGTCCTTTTTGTTCTCCTTCATCCTTAATTCGACTGTTTAACTTCAACCGGTACAACGATTTTTTTCGGTGGCTGGAGAGACTGCTTCAGCCCGAGGCCACTTACTGCATTAAGTACTTCTGTTTGCTTGCTTTTCATCATCAGGTCCGACTGCACAGAAATAAATTCAGATCGCAGTTCCTTTATTTCTTTACCTGTTGCATCGATTTCACGTATGGTTCTTTCAGCATAATAGCTGTTGGCTATGTAAATCAGCGCAAGCAGTGTCATAAAAAAAACAAATGGCATCAGCCAGATAATCCTTTCTTTTTCCATTATGGAAAAAATATTGATGCTGCTGAAAATCTTCCTGGCTGCTTTGGCCGGCTTGCTCACTTCTGAAGGCTTGACCTTTTCCTTTAGGAGTTCAGGCTGCGGAGTGTGTTTTAGTGTGTTCAATTCAGTTATTCAGCTTAGGGTTCGGGCAATTATATTTTTTCTGCAATCCTGAGCTTTGCACTTCTTGCTCGTGGGTTTTCTTTTATTTCACGTTCGGATGGAACCAGCGGTTTTTTATTAACGGGTCTGAACGGAATATTCAAACGGTTACCATACACGTCTTTTTCGGCTTCACCTTCCGTTTTCCCTTGGTTTATGAAATTCTTAACGATCCGGTCTTCCAGGGAGTGGTACGACAAAACCGCCAGCCTGCCTCCTGTGGCAAGCGCCTCGCTGCTTTGCTGAAGCAATTGCCTGAGTGCTTCAAGCTCGTCGTTGACTTCGATCCGGATAGCCTGAAATACCTGCGCACTGTACTGGCTGAAGTTTGCCTTGGTTGAATTTGATGAAAGAATCTCCTTCAGCTGGTTTACTGTTTCAACTGGATTCAAGGCTCTTGCAGAAATAATGGCACCGGCAAGGGTGCGGGCATTCCTGATTTCGCCGTATGCAGAAAACACATGCTGAAGCTGCTGCCCACTGTATTCATTTACTACCTGCCGGGCTGATTTACCCGAACGGCTCATGCGCATGTCGAGCTCATTGTCGTAACGGGTTGAAAAACCTCTCGATGCATCGTCTATCTGATGGGATGAAATACCCAGGTCGGCCAGGATTCCATTGACCGGTAAAGAATTCTGATATTTCAAATAGTTAAGCATAAACCTGAAATTCTGCCTGATAAGGATAAAATTTTTGTTCTCTATGGTATTGCTCCATGCATCGGGATCCTGGTCGAATGCAATCAGCTTTCCTGTTTTTAATCTGTCAAGTATAGCCTTTGAATGTCCTCCTCCACCGAATGTCGCGTCTACGTATATGCCATTCTCCATTATATTCAGCGCATGGAGGCATTCCTCCAGCATCACCGGCCTATGGTAGGTTCCGGGTTCCATCCAGATTGATTTTACCCATTACTTCCTGCGCCAGGTCGGCAAAATTTTCCGGCTCATCCGTTATCTGCGCCTCAAACTTCTGTGGATTCCATACTTCTATCATATTCGAGTATGCCGAAAGAACCAGCTGCCTCTCTATGGATGCGTACTGCAATAACTGTTTTGGAAACAGGAGCCGCCCGGTTGCATCAAGCTCAAGCTCTGTTGCACCGCGATAAAAATACCTGAGGAATTCCCTGTTCTTTTTGTCAAAGCGGTTCAGCTTGTTCACTGCCGCACTTATCACCTGCCACTCATCCATCGGGTAAAGGGTGATGCAACTTTCGAATCCCCGTGTAACTACAAACTTTTCCTGTGCAGCAGGCGAAAGCTGCTTTCTCAGGCCGGCAGGCAAAAGCATCCTGCCCTTGTCGTCTATTTTACATTCAAATTCGCCTATGAATTGGCTCATGCCGGGGTTGGTAACAATTTTTGACGGTGCCTTGAATGACACCTTTTTTTGTGGTCGTAAAGGTAAAAAACAATTCTCCACTTTTTACCACTTTCTACCACTTTTGTTAATAACTTCTTTTTCCGGGGTTTATTTCATGCATAAAAAATATCTTAACGTGTCGCAGATCTCACGAATCCGGGACACGCCTGCAGACTCCGGGCCTTTCCAGTGAAGGATTTCAGGAAAGCAGAATGTTTTGAATGTCTCATCCAACCTCCTCTAAACTGCCCTCAATCTTGAGGTGGGAGAAAATATTTGCTGGAAGGGATGATGGAACTGTTTTTGGGATTCCGGGGATGTTCTGATCAAAAAATGGATAAACCTCCGCTTTCGTTCATGAAGGAGAAAATAAAAAGGGTGTAACAGGTACTGTGGTTAGGTGAATTAATTCTCAAGCTCCCTGATTGCCAGGTATGCCATCAGACCCATTCCGGTTAAAAGCGCATCTTCATCTATATCAAAAGTAGGCGTGTGAACGGAAGAAACAATGCCCCGGGCTTCATTGCGCACACCAAGCCTGTAAAAGCAGGCATCAACATGCTGTGAATAGAATGCAAAGTCTTCAGCAGCCATCCAGATATCCAGATCCTGCACATTTTCCTTTCCAAGGAAATCGATCGCATGTTTTTTTGCAGCTGCGGTAAGCCTTTCGTTATTATATAAAACCGGATAGCCTTTATGAATATTGAACTCACAGGTACCACCCATCGATATAGCAAGAGTTTCTGCAAGATGTTTCATTTTCACATGAGCATCATTTCTCCATTTCTCATCAAGCGTTCTGAAAGTGCCTTCCAGGTACACTTCGTCAGGTATGACATTGGTGGCGCCATTGGCTATGACTTTCCCGAATGACAGCACACTGGGCATTATGGGATTCGCATTACGGCTTACGATCTGCTGAAGTGCGACAATAATGTGTGAAGTGATCAGAACGGGATCTATCACCGTATGTGGCATAGCACCATGACCTCCTTTTCCCTTCACCGTAGCATAGATTTCATCAGTCGATGCCATATAGATCCCGCTCCTGAAACCTACTTTCCCAACATCAATAAGCGGCATCACATGCTGACCAAGCATTGCAGCAGGAACAGGATTTGTGAGGACTCCTTCACTGATCATAATTGACGCTCCTCCCGGCAGTTTCTCCTCGCCGGGTTGAAAAACCAGCCTCACAGTACCTTCAAATTCATCCTTTAGATCCATCAGGATTTTTGCCGCACCAAGCAGCGAGGTTGTATGAACATCGTGGCCGCATGCATGCATTACGCCTTCATTAACCGATTTATACAGCACATCGTTTTTTTCTGAAATAGGTAATGCATCCATATCTGCCCTGAGGGCGATTGTTTTCCTGCCTGGATTTTTCCCTTCAATTATTCCGACAAGACCGGTGACTGCCACCTTATCCTTAAATGGAATCCCAGCTTCTTCCAGCTTCCCAGCAACAAATGCGGCAGTATTGTACTCATTGAACGAAAGTTCAGGATGACGGTGAAGGTGTCTCCGGGTTTCGATAGCCTGCCCGTGGTATTTTCCTGCAAGCTTCTTGATTTTATCCGCTAATTTCATATATGAGTTACGTTACGCCGTTTACTTTCCGAACACCATTTTAATTCCGACAATGATAATAATGGCACCGAAAATTTTTTTCACTGTATCAGCCGGCAGGGAAATGGCAAGCTTGGACCCCAAAAAACTTCCGATTATAAAGCTTGCACAAAGGATACCGGCTATTTTAAAATCAACATAGCCTCCTTTGTAATAATTGTACACTGCCAGGATTCCAATCGGAGGAAGCATCATAGCAAGTGATGTGCCCTGCGCAGCATGCTGGCTCATAGAGAAAAAAAACACAAGAGCAGGCACAATTACCAGGCCGCCGCCGATGCCTATAAATCCGCTGAAAACACCTGCGATTATACCAATTACAAGGATGATAATGATGGATTCCATGCTGTGATTGTGTTTCGTTATTTTCATATGACTGAAAGCAAAGTTACATTTATTTGCGTGCCCATCTGAAAGGCAACCCCTTTATGCCTGGACACCCTTTATAATACTTTCTACTACGGCAGGATCAAGCAGTGTTGAAGTATCACCGAGGTTACCGGTATCTCTTTCTGCAATCTTACGCAAGATCCTCCGCATGATCTTACCTGAGCGGGTCTTAGGCAGTCCGGCAACGAACTGAATTTTTTCAGGTTTCGCAAAAGGACCGATTATTTTCGAAACCGTGTCAAGGATTTCTCTCCTCAATTCATTTTCATCACGAACCGCATGCTCACTGATCACATATGCATATATCCCCTGTCCCTTTATTGCATGAGGATAACCGACCACAGCCGACTCAATAATCGCAGGATGCTCATTGATCGCGTTTTCAATTTCAGCCGTACCCAGCCGGTGACCTGACACATTGATTACATCATCAACACGCCCTATAATCCTGTAATAGCCGTCACGGTCCCTTTTGCTGCCGTCACCTGTAAAATAAAAGCCCTTAAAAGTTGTAAAATAATTCTGAATACACCTCTGGTGATCACCATACGTGGTCCTGAGCATTCCCGGCCATGGAAATTTTATGCACAGATTTCCTTCCACCTCCCCGCCTTCCAGCTCTTTACCTTGCGCATCAACGATTGCAGGCTGCACTCCAGGCAAGGGAAGCGTGGCATATGTCGGTTTTAGCTTCGTAATACCGGCAAGAGGGGAAATCATGATACCTCCGGTTTCAGTCTGCCACCATGTATCGACTACGGGGCATAACCCTTTACCTATATGTTCACTGTACCACTGCCAGGCTTCTTCGTTTATGGGTTCACCAACGGTTCCCAAAACCCGTAATGATTCGAGGCTGTGGTTCGTAACAAATTCCAGCCCATGTGCCATCAGGGAGCGGATCGCTGTAGGAGCGGTATAAAATATATTAACCTTGTATTTGTCAATCACATCCCAGAACCTGCCTGCATCCGGGAATGTTGGCATTCCCTCAAACATCAGCGTTGTGGCTCCTGCAAGCAGTGGCCCGTAAATAAGGTATGAATGTCCTGTTATCCATCCGATATCGGCGGTACACCAGTAAATATCTCTTTCATGATGCTGAAAAACATTCTTAAAGGTATAATGCGTGTAAATCATATAACCAGCCACGGTATGCACTACACCTTTTGGCTTGCCCGTGGAGCCGGAGGTGTAGAGTATGAAAAGCATGTCCTCAGCATCCATAGCCACGGGTTGAAATGCTTTTTCGGCCATGGCCATTTCATCATGCCACCATGAATCCCGGTCTTTTTGCATGGGCACATCGGTGTGGGTTCTTTTGAGTACAATAACGCGGTTCACCGATTGGCAATTTTCAAGCGCATCATCCACAACAATTTTAATCGGAATTTCCCTGTTCCCCCTGAAAGCTCCATCGCTTGTCACCACCATGCTGCAGGAAGAATCATTGATCCTTTCGGTAAGTGAATTCGCCGAGAATCCTGCAAATACAACAGAGTGGATCGCTCCTATCCGCGCACATGCAAGTACAGCGACTGCCAGCTCGGGCACCATCGGCATATAGATGCAGATCCGGTCGCCTTTTTTTGCTCCTTTGTTTTTTAAAACATTGGCGAACATGCACACCTGCGCATGCAGCTCGCGGTAAGAAAGCTTTAAACCGGTTTCATTCGGGTCATTAGGTTCCCATATAAGGGCAGTTTGATCGCCGTTTTTTTCCAGATGACGGTCGAGGCAATTTTCGGTAATGTTAAGCTTGCCGCCTTCAAACCATTTAACCTGGTAAGGATCAAAGCTCCATGACAATACCTTTTTCCATTTCTTTTTCCATTTGAATGTTTCTGCCTCTGCCTGCCAGAACCCTTCAGGATCTTTAACGCTTTTTGCGTACTCTTCCCTGTATGTTGCTATATCCCGGATCATTTGTGGTTGCGATATTATTTTTTTCAAAGCTATGCGAAGACAACGATAAAAGCAACTAAAATGACTTGTCTTACTTGCCTCCGAAAAATACCAGGGCGAGAATAAGGAACAGCGCTGCAGAGACCAGAAGGACCTTTTCTCCCGTAATAATTTTTCTGGGCGGTTTTTTTTCTTCCGTTCCTGCAGTGAGTATTTGAATTTTATTATCCCTTATGCTGAACTTCAAAGGAAGGTAAACCGCACTGTTAACGGCAACGCCATTTTTGTAACCGGGATTCCATTCCGGCATCATGCTAAATGTTCGTGTCAGTTGACTGCTTATCGCCGACGGCAAATTATGACCGCGCTTTTCCGGTCCTGTTATTTCAACATCACCCACATGTCCGGTGCTGTCGACAATAAAAGCTGCCACTGCGATGTATTCACCAGCCGGAACAGAATCATGCATTTGAAAATTTTTTTCGATAAAGCTGAAAAGCAATTCTTTTCCACCCTTGAAACCTGCAACTGTATCACGCACATTTACATGCTTCTGTGTCGCCGGCACCGGACGCTCGTGGATATTTTCTATCTGGCCATTGGCTTCGTTCAAGCCTGCAAACAGGACTGTAAGAATGCATATTTTCCAGGATTTCAGGTAACAGCTCATGGCTTTCGTTATTATTTTCGTCATATTATTTCCCTGATTGTTCAAACTCCCTGATCGAACGGATCATCATATCCGCTACATTTTTTTTCAACATGTCCAGGTCGCTACTGTTTAAACCTGATGTTTCAACAGGTGAATGCCAGGTTGCATAAATGGTTCCGGGAGCAAGGGAAAACCATCTTGCAGGGTTGAGCAGCTTATTTGAATTAAAGATTGTAAGCACGCCCATCGGTGTACCCGATTCAATGGCAAGTCTGAATGCACCATCTTTAAAAGGCAGTAAAGGCAAGTTGGTCTGGTTTCTTGTTCCTTCCGGACACAGGAACACAGATATATTTTCATCAAGCGACTGCATCATTTTTTTAAGGCTCAATGACCGGTCGCCGCGATCGCTGCGGTCAACCGTGATGTAAAGGTTCTTTATGATATAATTAAGCACGGGAACCCGCGCAAGTTCAGCCTTTGAAAGGAACCTGAATGTATTCTTACATGAAAGAGCAAAAACAGGAATATCGAGAAATGACCTGTGGTTTGATACAAATACATAGGTGCGATCAGGGTCTATAAGATCCTTGTTCCTGATCTTTACCCGGATAAAGAAAAAAAAGTAAAGCCATCTTGCCCAATACCTTGAAACTTTATGCGCCACATGGGAGGCGTGGGTTTTACCAGCAAAATTAAAAACAAAAAAATAGCATGGTATCACAATCAAAAATGAAATTCCAAAAACAACTGCGGCATACAGGGTAAAAATCAACCTGCTGATACGGTAAAATATATCCATTCTCAGTTCCCTGCGGCTTTCGGTTTAACAAAATTATTCATGGTGAAATTAGTTAAAAAAAGTAATGGCAGGTTGCAAATGCCAGATGTAATGAATTCACCGGCCTGTTATTTAACATTCTTTTTACAAATCTAAAGAAACAACAATAATTCAAACAATCCTTTCCATTTTAATATTTGCCCTATCATAATGTCCAGCCTCCATTGGTACTTCCGAAAAGCCATACTTCCGGTAAAGAGCAATTGCCGGCAATAACGATCTATTGGAATAAAGAACAAGCTTTTTTATTCCTGACCTTTTGGCTACATTGATGCAATGCACCATGAGTATGTTTCCGATACCTTTTCCCTGTGACAATGCGGTTACCGCCATTTTGCCAAGCTCAAAACAATCATCTGTGATCTTCAGAAGCGAAGCTGTTCCGGTAATCTGATTATCCTCTGATGCATAAAAAATCATTCCGCCCTTATCAATGATCTCACCCTGCGGATCGGAGAGCTGAATGATATCATTGGGTTCCACTCTGAAATATTTTTCAAGCCATTCCACATTGAGCAGCCTGACCGGGTCCTTAAGATCTGCCGCGTATGGAAGTATGTTAATGCGGTCGGTTTTTGATGGAGGTTCAGAAACCAGAAGAAATTCAAGCCTGGACTCGCCTTCGTTTTTAACCCTGTGGATCGTGCGTGGATGGATGAAAATGCTTTCACCGGCTGCAAGAATGCTGGTCGTTTCATTGATCTCAAAAGCTGCATCACCCGACAGAATATAAAAAAGCTGCGTTGCAAACCGGTGGCAATGCAGCATCTCGGTGCTGCCCGGGGGCATTCTTTCACGGATCACATGAAGTGTTTCTGATTTAAGCAGAAACCAGGCTTCACATCCGTCACCCCATATATAATGCTCGGGATCCTGTTGCATCTCTGCTTATTTAATGAAGTGGTCTCTTTTTGATCATTCCACCCTTTGTGTCCTTAATGCTGCTCATCACAATAAAAGCGATCGGATCGATCTTTTCAACCTCAGAATTAAGCTTACTGATCTCAAGCCGTGTAATCACGGTATAAATAATGTCG
>Ga0190272_10001472_pt1 | contig 11348 bp, 7 predicted proteins | sample Popmic504T_FD_133746 | JGI IMG/M metagenome (GOLD analysis project Ga0190272, IMG submission 133746) | Populus adjacent soil microbial communities from riparian zone of Shoshone River, Wyoming, USA - 504 T | ecosystem: Environmental > Terrestrial > Soil > Riparian zone | place: USA: Wyoming...
GCCGAAATGGTCGGCTCGAAGCCATTGACCGCCTCGACGATCTTGCCGAGCGAACGGACATAGCGGTCATTCGACGAACCGAAGACTCTCTTGGCCACAGCGGCGAACATTCGATTTCCTTAAAAGGCGAGCGCGCCAGGACGAGTATGTGGGCACGCCCGCGCGCGGGCGATTGCGGGGCGCGATGTAGGATTGGCCCCGGTCATAGTCAATTGACCGGCCCCGCTGTGACGACGCGGCGAAGCGTCAGCTCAAAGCTGGGCTTCGATCCATTCCTGGATGTGGCTGCGCGGCGCGGCGCCGACTTTTTGGGCGACCGGCTGGCCGTTCTTGAACAGCAACATCGTCGGAATGCCGCGGACGCCGTAACGGCCCGGCGTGTCGGGGTTTTCATCGATATTCAATTTGGCGATGGTCAATTTGTCGCCAAGCGCGCCGGCGATTTCCTCGAGCGCTGGGGCGATCATCTTGCATGGGCCGCACCATTCGGCCCAGAAATCGACCAGCACCGGGCCATTCGCACCAAGCACGTCGGTGGCAAAACTCTGGTCGGTAACTGTCTTGGTGGTCATGTTGGAACTCCTGAAGGTCGGGTTGACACGTCATATGGGGCTTCGCTTGTCCTTGCTCAACCTTCGAGCGGGATGAGTTTGGGCGCGGCAGTATACAGCAAGGCCGCCTCGATCCGGCGGCCGGGAAAGATGACGGCGAGCGCCTCGCTGTAAGCGAGCATCTGCGACCGGTGCGACGGCGGGATCGATCGCGCGTCGTCGGGAACCGAGCGGCCGGTCTTGAAGTCGATCACCCGAACGACTTCGGGGGCGACCAGCAAACGGTCGACCGTCCCAGCCACCACCCGTCCGTCGCCGAGGGTCGCGGCGATGGGCGCTTCGGCGAGCGAATCTGCCCCGAACAGGTCCGCAAAACGTGGGTCGGCGATGACCGCGCATGCCGCTGAGGCGATTTCGTCACGTGCCGCGGGTTCGGCGACGCCGGCCGAGCGTTCGAGCCAAAGGAGCGCGGCGGCGTGGCGTTGTTCGGGGGCGACTCCCGGAAGCCGCTCGAACAATGAATGGAGCAAGGTCCCACGCCTTGCCGCGGCGCGCTGGGCCGGCGAGGGCGGCGGCGCGCTTTCCGAATCCTCGACCAGCGCCGATGGCGACAAGGGCCGCGGCGGGCGCGCCTCGATCGGAGCGGGCTGGGCAAGCCACGCCGGAAGTTCGGGCGGACTAGGGCGCGTCTTGGCAGCGCGCGGGCGCACGGCGCGCTCCGGAATGGGGCCGCGATAGTCGATGACTTCGCCCCAATGTTCATCAGCAGCCCACGCTACACCCGACGCAGCGAGCGCGCGTTCGGTGCGAGCGTACCAGCTGTCGTCGGCGATCCGGGTCGCGGGCTGGACGCCGGCAATGACCAGCCGCTCGCTGGCGCGGGTCAGGCCGACGTAGAGCAAGCGCCAATGCTCCTCGAGATCCCGGGCCTTATCCTCGGCTGCGATAGTCGCGAACGGCTCGACCATTTCATGCTTGCGCGGGCGAAGCAGCGGCGCGCTGCCCGTTCCGCCGGGCAGTGGCAAATCGAGGATGCGATTGACTCCGCCGATACGCGTGGGGTCCGAGGTCGCGTCGGCCAGGATCACGACCGGGGCTTCTAAGCCCTTGGCGCCATGAACGGTCATCACCCGCACCGCGTTCGACGGGGCCGACGGGTCGCGCTTGATCTCGACGTCGCCGCTGGCGAACCAGGCGAGGAAACGGTCGAGCGAGGCGATTTCGGTGCGCTCGTAATCAAGCGCCGAGGACACCAATTCGTCAATCGGGTCGCGGGCCGCCATGCCCAAGCGCCGGAGCAGTTTGCGGCGCCCGTCGAGCGGGCCCGACAGGATCGTTTCGAGGAAGCGCGTCGGCGTGGTGAAGTCGGCGATGGCGAGGAGCGCGCCGAGCTGTTCGTAGGCCTGGGCGATATGACCGCCCTCGCCTGCCCTGGCGACAAGCGCAGGCCATAGCCTTCCGCTCCGCCCGAACGCGAGGTCGTAGAGCTGGTCCTGGGTCCAGCTGATCAGCGGCGACACAAGCAGATTGGCGAGAGTGAGGTCGTCCAACGGCTGGACCGCGAAACCTATCGCGGCGAGCAGGTCGCGTACGGCCAGCGGCTTCGACAGGTGCAGGCGGTCGATCCCCGCGACCGGAACCCCTTCGGCGAATAAGCGCGCGACAATCAACGAGGCGAGCTCACCGCGGCTGCGGACGAGGATTAGGACGTCGCCGGGGGTTATCGGACGGCGGGTCGTGGCGAGCACCGGCGCGTCGTCGAGCCAGCGCTTGACCTGCTTCGCCAGCGCCGAGGCATAGAGTCGGTCGACCCGCGCGATCCAGCCTTCTTCGTCGTCATTGTCATTCGCAGCCGCGTCGTCCGCGAAGGCGCGCCACAGCGTGATCTGGCCCGGGCGGTCGGCGTGGTAAGCGCGGTGCCGGTGGGGCCGCTCTGGAAGGCCCATCGCTGCATGTCCGACCTCGGCGATCACCGCGTCGACGACATCGAGGATCGCCGGAGCCGAGCGGAAACTGGCGTCGATCGACAGGTCGCGGAATTCGAGCGCGATGCGTTCGCTGTCGTCCGCCTCATCCTCGGCGTCGCGAAGCGATTCCGCTTTCCCCCGGACGATCTGGCGCATCTTTTCGAACTCGCGCGGATCCGTGCCTTGGAAACCGAAGATCGCCTGCTTGAAATCGCCAACCATGAACAAGGTCCGCCATCGGGCGTCGGCCGCGCCAACTCCACTGAAATATTCGCCCGCGAGCGCGTCGACGATCGCCCATTGGTCGGCGTTGGTGTCCTGCGCTTCGTCGACCAAAATGTGATCGGTGCGCCGGTCGAGCTTGTAGCGCACCCATTCGCCCATCCCCGGCGTATCGAACAGGCGGCGGGTCCAGGCGATAAGGTCGTCGAAATCGGCCACTCCGGCGCTGCGCTTGGCGCGGGCATAGGCCTCAGCGAAGGCGGATCCGGCGCGCAACCCGGCGGCCTGGAGCAAAGCCAGCGCGGCGCCGTTGCGCAAGGTTCTAAGCTCGGCGAGCGCGTCGGACATCGCCGCAGCGAGCATTTCATATTCGGGGTGGGCCTTGGCCTGACCGGAACTGACGCGCACTCCCCCGTCGGCCTTAGTGACGACGGCGGAAATCAGGTCGAGGTTTGCAGCGCGCTCGGTGGGTGTCTGGCCGAGGAAATTGTCGATCGAATCCGCGTAACCGCTTCCGGTCGCCGCGCCCCAGTTTCGGTTAGCGAGGGCAATTATGCGGAGGCTCTCACAGTCGAAGCTGCCGTCGGCACACCGCTGGGCAATCAAGTCGGCGATATCGCCTTCGGGAAGATCGATCAGGCGCCGCAACCATGCTTCGATCCCTTCCGGCGGACCCATTTTTGCCAGCGCGTCGCGGGCGCGGGCGCAGTGCATCAGATAGCCTTCGGCATCCTTTTCGCCGAGGCGCAGGCTCAACGCCTGGACGTCCTGGATCAGCGAACTGTTTCCGGTCGCTTCGGCGTCGGACATCAGATCGGCGAGCGTGCGGCGGGCAAGCTGTTGTTCCTCGCGGCCCTCGATTGGACGGAACCCGGGCGAAATGCCGGCTTCGGCAGGAAAGGCGGCAAGCAATGTCTGCGCAAAGCTATGGATGGTCTGGATTCGCAGGCCGCCGGGGGCTTCGAGCACGCGCGCGAACAAGCGGCGGGCAAGTTGCATCAGCGGCGGAGTCGGCCGCTCGCCGAGCGCGAACAATTCGTGGCGCAGCGCCACGTCATCGAGCCGCACCCACGCCGCGAGGCGCGCGCCGATGCGATTGGCCATTTCGGCCGCACCGGCCTTGGTGAAGGTCATGCACAAGATCGCTTCGGGATGCACGCCCGCAAGCAATAGCCGCAGCACCCGCGCGGTCAGAACCTGGGTCTTGCCGGTGCCCGCCGACGCCGAAAGCGCGGCATGCGCCGAAGGGTCGGACGCCAGGCGCTGGTCGCCCTCCAGGACCGGCAATGGTTTGAAGCGGCGCGCCATCCCGGTACTGTAGCAAGCCGCTTCGCGCTTCCCAAGCGGGCGAAAGGCTGATTATGAACTTTAGCGAGAGAGATCAGGGGACGAGCATGAACGATCCATCGGACAAGGATGAGGACGAGCGCAGCGCGAAATTGCGCAAGGCCGGGGTCGCGGTCGGGATCGGTTCGGCGGCGATCGTCGCGGCGTTGCTTTATGCGTCGAAGGTCAAGAAGCCCAAGCGCGGAAAATAATGCAGCCTACCTAAACCGTTCGGGCTGAGCCTGTCGAAGCCCTGCCCTTCCCAAGAAGAAGTAAAAACAGTCCTTCGACAAGCTCAGGACGAGCGGAGTGAGTGTAGCGGACTCGCGCGGCGCTAGTCGCGCCCATACCATTCCTCCAGGCGCATCAGCTGGTCGTAATCGCCATAGGGCGCGTAGGCCGGGTTCAGTTTGGCGGTGAACGGATCGTCGCCGGTCAGCCAACGCGCGGCCGCCGCGGCGAAATGCATTTCGGCATGGTCGAGAAAGGCCGCGGCGCCGAGCTTGGCATCGGCCTTCGAAACCTTGCCGAACTTGTCTTTATCCTTGGCCAGCGACCAATATTCATGCGCGCCCGGCTCGCCGGCGATGGCTGCGAACCCGCCTGCCCGCGCAATCAGGCCAAGCAGGCCGAGCTGGAGCGCGAAACCCTCCTCGACCGCCTTTTGCGCGGGGGCTTTGCCGGTCTTGTAATCGACGATTGCCAATGCGCCATCGGCGAGCCGGTCGATGCGGTCGGCCTTGCCCTTCAAAGTCACGCCCGCAAGAATTGTGCTGCCCTCAATTTCAGCGGCGAGCGGGCGGCGCCCGGCGGCGCGGTTGGTGCGCTCAAGCTCGGCGATCCAGTCGATCGCCTCGATCAGGCGCGGCTGCCACAGCGCTCGAAGCATTGGATGGATCGCTTCTCCCGCAAGCAGTTTGCGGGCGCGAGGAAGCAGCAGGTCCGGATCGCAGCCATCCTCGGCCAGCCATTGTTCGAGCACGCGGTGCACCGCCGTGCCTTTCCATGCCGCCGTATGGTCGGCGTCGACAGGGTCGAGCATCCGCAACCGCAGCATCGCCTGCGCGTAAAATGCGAATGGATCGGCCTTCAGTCGGTCGAGCGCGGTGACCGAAATGACCTTCGGGCGATCCTCGACCGGCGGACGCGGTGCGGGGCGCTCGACGGGCTTATGCTCAGCCGGGTCATCGATCGCCGAGGCGAGGCGTTCGAGGCGGAGATCGCGGGCGAGGCCGCCGGTCATCGCCATCAGTCGCAGCCAGAAGCGCGAGGCGACGGTCGGCGACTTGGCGTCGCGGCGGGCGCGGGTGACGAGCACGCGCGGTGCGCCGAGTGCACTGGCGAAATCATGCGCGGCGAGCCCGGTGCGGAATTCCAAGCCGGCGAGCCCCAAATTGGCGCGGATTTTGGGCGCGAGCCATGGATCGGGCGCCGGAAGCGACGGCCAGACGCCCTCGTTCATCCCGCCGAGAATCATCAGATCGGCTTGCTGCAGCCGCGCCTCGAGCAGGCCCCAGATGAATATGCGCGGGTGACCGCCGTAGGGCGGTCGCACGGGACGTTCGTCGAGCAATTGGCGAAGCATCGGGCCAGCATCCTCGGAATCGAGCGCGAGAGCTGGCGCATCGGGCGCGGCTTCGAGTTCAGCCAGCAGCTCGGCCGCCATGCGTCCGTCCGCGCCGCGCCAGGCGGCGTCCTTGGCGAGGGCCGTGGCAGCTTCGCGCAAGGCCGCGGCGAGGCGGTCGAGGCTGGTTGGCTTGGCGAGGATTTGGCCGAGCGATACTATTCTGGGCCGGACGAGCGCCCAGGGCCTCGCGTATTTTTCGGCGAAATGCACATCGAGCGCCTGCAACCCTGCTGGCGGGCGCGGACCGCGCAGGCCGAGGTCGAGCGCGCGCACCGCTTCGAGCCAAGCGAGGCGATCGCCGTCTGCTTCGACCAATGGATGCTTGAGCAGGGCCAGCAAGGCGACCGGGGCGAGCCCCTCTGCAGAAGCTGCGGCGATACCGAGCAGCAAGCTCCCCGCCGCGGTTTGCGACAGTGGCCGCCCTGCGCTGTCGTCGGCGGCGATGCCCCACCGTTCGAGCAGGGCCGAGACCCGTGATGCGAGCATCCGGTCGGGGGTGACCAAGGCGGCGGTGCGCCCCGGAGTCTCGATCGCCTCACGCAATGCGATGGCAATGGTCTGCGCCTCGGCTGCGGGATCGGTGAGCTCGGCGGCGCGAATCCCGGTCAGGCGGCGCTCGCGCGGGGGGAGCGCGTTCCACTTGTCGCTGAAGTCGGCGGCGGTCATGGCGTGGGCAATGGCCCGCCCGCGTACCGCGGGCGAGGCGCCGCGCCCGCCCGACGGCCATACCGCGACTTCGCCGCGCGCGACGTCCATCCGGTCGAGCAGCAGTTTCAGATGATATTGCGGGTGGGTCTCCTCGGCGCGCCCTTGCTCATCGAGGCCAAGCGCGTCCCATTCGGCATCCGGCATGGTGCGCGACAGGCTGAGCGCGGGGAGGACGACCGCTCCGCCCGGCATCCGCGCGACGCGGGCAAGTAGTGAGGCGACCGCTGGAGCGGCTGTGGTGATCCCGGCGGCGATGGTGAAACCGAGCGGCGGCGATTTCGCCCAACGCTCGGCGGTGGCGCGGAGCAAGGCGTTGCGGCGCGTGGCGAGGTCGATGCGGCCCTTGGCGGCAAGCGCTGCCGGCCATTGGTCAAGGATCGCGCGTAAACGGTCGAGCGATAATTGCCAGTGCGCGGCGAGTTCGGGCGCATCGGCGACCGCCTCGGCCAGGCGCGTGGGATCGACCTCCTCGATCAGCAGCGCGTCGAGCGCCCGGGCGAGGTCGGCGGCGAGGCGCAGCGCCTCGGACGCCCCTCCTTCGGTTGTCGCGCGGACCAAAGCGGCGAGGCTCAGCAAGCGCGACAAGGGATCGACCGCGGGCGGAACCGGGTCGGCAGAATCCGCCGGATCGAGCGCGCCTCCGATGCGGTCGTCGAGCTCGGGGTCGCCGATCGGGATCAGGCGGGGGAGCACCAGCCCGCCGTCGCTGGCGCGGACGAACGCCTCGGTGACGGTACGCACCGCGCGATTGTTGGGAAGGAGGATGCGTCCTCGCGCCAGGTCCATCGGATCGCGGCCGTGCTGCACAGTCAATCCGGCGACGAGCGCGTCGGCGAACGAGCGGTGCCCGGGGATGGTGTAGACGGCGGTCGCGGCGGGTCGCGATCCGGGGGCCTTGTCAGGCACGGATCAATTGCTTTTCGGTCGCGCGGATCGCGGCTGGGTTGCCGACGTCGAACCACAACCCTTGGTGGACGACGCCGTAACAACGGCCCGCGGCAATCGCGCGGTCCCAGAAAAGGTTGGTCGAAAAGGGCCCCTCGGGCGCGTCGGCGATCAGCCGTTTGGCGAGCATCTGGATGCCGGTGAAGACGAACGGCGCGACCCTCGCCTGGCCGCGGCGGCGCAGCCGGCCGGTGGCGGTCATGTGGAAATCCCCCTGCCCTGCATGATTGGCGGCGCGCGCCTGCGGGACGAGCATCAACAGTCCATCCATCTTCGTGGCGTCCCAATGCGAGGCGAGCAATTTAAGCGTGTCGGAGGGGCCATCGATCCAGAAATTGTCGCTGTTGACTGCAAGGAAGGGATCGCAGTCGATCAACGGCAGGGCGCGGACCAGCCCGCCGCCGGTTTCCATCAACAAATCGCGCTCGTCGGAGATCACCACCTCAAGCCCGGCGGTGTTGGCGGCAAGATGGGCTTCCAGCGCATCGGCGAGGTAATGCACATTGACCACCGCCCGCTCGACCCCCGCGGCGTGCAGCCGGTCGAAGACATGGTCGATCAAGGGCTTGCCGGCGACCTCGATCAAAGGCTTGGGGCGAGCCGCGGTCAGCGGGCGCATCCTTTTGCCCAGCCCGGCGGCCATGACCATCGCGGTGCGCGGCACATCGGCGGCGATTTGCGGGCGGAGCCGCAGCGAGCGCCGGGCTGCGCTCATGCGATTTCTGTCCAGGGCGCGGCGCGATGCTCGGCTGCAATACTGGCATCAAACCAGGCACGAACCGGCGCTAGCGCGGGGTGCTCCAGGTCGCGTTCGAGGAGCCCCCACATGCGTGGCTGGAAACGGCGATAACCCGGCTTGTTGTCGCGCTTCCAAAGGCGGGTGAAGACGCCGAGGATGCGCGTGTTGCGCTGTGCCGCGAGCGCCCAATACGCCCGCTCAAACGGCTCGCCATGTCCGGTCGCGGCGACGTAGCGGTCGATCATCGCTTGCTCCAGCCCCGGCGGGACGTCGCGCCGCGCATCCTCCAGCACAGAAGCGAGATCATAAGCGGGATGTCCCGACAGCGCGTCCTGGAAATCGAGCAAGCCGAGATGAGCGACCCCGTCGCGACCCTCGACCAGCATGATGTTTTCAGCATGATAGTCGCGAAGCACGGTGACCGGGCCGAGACCATCTCCGGCCACCGGCCCAAGCACCTCGATCCACGCCGATCGGAAGCCCTCGACATCGACGTCGAGATCGAGCGCCTTGCAGTACCAGTCCGGAAACAGCATCAATTCATCGAGCCATTGGGACAACCCATGGACCGGAAGACCCTCCATCGGCGGATGGCGGTGCAGGTGGACCAGCACATCGGCGGCAAGCTCATACAGCTCACGCTCGCGGTTCGGCGCCAGGTCGAGTGCCTCACGCAACCGGTCGTCTCCGAAATCACCGAGCAGCAGCAGCCCGCGCTCGAGGTCGTGAGCGAGGATTTCGGGCGCGCTGAGGCCGACCGATACCAGCCATTCGGCTACCGCGACGAATGGCCGCGGATCTTCTTGCGGCGGCGGCGCGTCCATCAGCACCGCCTGGTGGCCGCCGTCGCGAAGCACCCGGAAATAGCGGCGGAACGAGGCGTCGCCGGCGAGCGGGTCGATCCGCGCCCCGCCCCATCCATGGGCGGCAAGAAAATCGGGTGCCGCGGCGGGCGGAATCATCGGGGAGGCCATCGCGCTTCCCATGCCGCCGGGACAACCGCTGTCAAGCGCCGCGCGCCATCCTGAGCGAAGTCGAGCGACAGCCGCAGCGCATCGGGCCAGGCGTTTTCCCCCGCGCGCTCGGGCCATTCTATGACCAAAGCGGCATCAGCCACGGCGCTTTCGAGCCCTAACTCGGCCATCTCGTCCGGTTGTTCTATCCGATACAAATCGACGTGCCACAGTGGCGGATCGAGCATTTCGTAAGGCTGGACGATGGCGAAGCTCGGGCTGGGCACTTCGCCCTCGTGACCGAGCGCCTTGATCATCGCCCGGGCAAGCGCGGTCTTGCCGACACCCAGCGGACCCGACATCGTGATGACATCGCCGATGCGAAGTTGGGCGGCGAGATATTGGCCGATCGCGTCCGTGCCGGCTTCGCTGGAGAGGATCATTGCGGAGCGCGGGGGATAGTCAATGTGACGGTGGTCCCCTCGCCCGGCGCCGATACCAAATCGACCGTTCCGCCGTGGGCTTCGATGAATTGGCGGGTTAGCGGCAGCCCCAAGCCCAATGCCGCCTCGCCGCGCCCGACCCCAGTGCCGATGCGGTGGAAGCGCTTGAACACGTTGATTTGGCTGTCGAGCTCGATCCCAGGGCCATCGTCGCTGATGGTGATGATTGCTTCTTCGTCATTGCCGCTGGCCTTCAACGCGATTTGCCCGCCGGCATCGGTGTAGGCGACGGCGTTGTGCAGCACATGCTCGATCGATTCGCGCAGGCGCCGCGCCTCGCCGATGACGGTGCCGGTCGATGGGTCGATCTCCACATCGAATGTCTGGCCCTTGTCGGCCACGCGGCCCTGAAGCGCTTCGGCCACAGCACGGCACAGCCCGGCCAGGTCGATCCGTTCACGCTCAAGGATCAGCCCCTTGGTGTCGCCCTGGGTCAGGTCGAGGACATCGTCGATCAGCTTGGACAGACGCGCGACCGATTCGAGGATCGCCGCGACATAATCGGCGGCGGCTGGCGCGAGTTTGCCGGCATAACCCGCGGCGAGCATTTCGGCGAAACCGCCGATCGAAGTCAGCGGAGTGCGCAATTCGTAGCTCATGTTGGCGACAAAGTCGGTCTTGACCTGGTCAGCCTCCTCGAGCGCGGTAGCACGCTCTCGCAACGCCGATTCGATCCGCGTCGAATCAGTGACGTCGATCATCGTGAAAAGGGCGTTGCCGTCGGGCAGCGGTACCGCGGCGAATTCGAAATGGCGGCCGTCGGCCATCGACACCCGGCCGCTGCCCTGCTGGCGGCCGGTGGTGGCGTTGCGGACCAATTCGCGGACCTGCGCCGCGGCGGTCGGGTTGACGAGCCGCTTGGCCATCGCCGGAACCAGTTCGTCGACCCGCGGATGCTCGCCGAGCCAGCTTTCGTCCAAATCCCACACGCTGCAAAAACGGCGGTTCCAAAGGTACAGCCGGCCATCGCTGGCGAAAACGCTGATCGCTTCGAACAGATTGTCGAAGGTCGCCGAGCGGACCCGCAGCAAGGTGTCGCGCGCCGAAGACAGGCGAACCTGTTCGGTGCGGTCCTCGATGATCAGCCGCAGGCCGGCATCGGGCAATGGCTGGCCGACGATCCGCAAATGATCGCCATTGGCGAGGATCCAATCTTCCTCGAGCACCTCGTCGGGCGAGGTAAACCACCCGCGCCGCTCCTCTTTCCACGCGGGGAAGTCGCGCGTTTCGGGGAGGCGATTATTCTCGCGCATGCGTTCGAGCAGGCGGTCGAACTCGGGCACTTCGGCGAGCCAATCGGCTTCGATCTGGGCCATGATCGCGAACGGCTGGTTGAAGAACACGAGGCGGCGATCGGCATCGAACTGCGCGACACCCGCCGACATCCGGTCGGCAAGCTCGCGCTGGGACTGGATATTGCGAGCAAGCTCGAAGCGCGCGTCCTCGAGATCCTGGATGTCGATCGCGAACCCCGCCACCGCGCCGGTCGCCAGCGGAACATCGACCAGCCGCAGCATGCGCCGCTCGCCACCGATCGTCGCCGGCTGGGTGCGCGAAAAAGGCTTGGCGGTCTCGAGCGCGATCATCGCGCCGGCGCGGGCGTCGTCTTCGCCGGCGCCCTCGATCAGCTCGCTGCCGCGGGCGATGACATCAGCTGCATTGCCACCCTCGACCGCAACGACGAATGCGCTGTTGACCAGACCGAGGCTGAGATCGGGGCCGCGGTACCACATTGGGAAAGGTGCGGATTCGATCAAATGGGTCAGCGAATCGAGCGCGCCTTCGGTTTGCTGGAGCCGCCGGGCGA
>Ga0190272_10001473_pt1 | contig 11348 bp, 12 predicted proteins | sample Popmic504T_FD_133746 | JGI IMG/M metagenome (GOLD analysis project Ga0190272, IMG submission 133746) | Populus adjacent soil microbial communities from riparian zone of Shoshone River, Wyoming, USA - 504 T | ecosystem: Environmental > Terrestrial > Soil > Riparian zone | place: USA: Wyoming...
AAGGCGCGGCTGATCGAGACGTTCGAGCTGACCGAAATCCAGGCCGACGCCATCCTCAACACCCGCCTGCGCCAGCTGGCCAAGCTGGAGGAGATGGAGATCCGGCGCGAGCACGCCGAGCTGGCCGAGGAGCGCGACGGCATCGTCGCCATGCTGGCCAACGACAAGATGCAGTGGAAGCTGGTCGGCGAGGGGCTGCGCAGCGTCCTCAAGGTGCTTGGCCCGCAGACGGCGGTCGGCAAGCGCCGCAGCGACTTCGCCGAAGCCCCGCAGGTCGACTTCGAAGCCGCCGCCGAGGCCTTCGTGCCGCGCGAGCCGATCACCGTCATCCTGTCGGAGCGCGGCTGGATCAGGGCCGCCAAGGGCCGCGTCGACGACCCCTCCGAACTGAAGTTCAAGGAAGGCGACAAGCTGGGCTGGCTGGTCTCGGCCGAGACCACCGACAAGCTGCTTATCTTCGCCTCCGACGGGCGGTTCTTCACCGTCGACTGCTCCAAGCTGCCGGGCGCGCGGGGGCACGGCGAGCCGCTGCGGCTGATGGTCGATATCGACGATCAGGTGAAGATCATCGACGTCTTCGCCCACAAGCCGGGCAGGAAACGCGTGCTGGCGTCCAAGGCCGGCTATGGCTTCGTCATGCCCGAGGACGAGGCCATCGCCTTCCGCCGGGCCGGCAAGCAGGTGCTGAACGGCGAGGTCGCCGTGTCGCTGGAGGCCAATGGCGACCACCTGGCCGTCGTCGGCGACAACGGCAAAATCCTCATCTTCCAGCTGGACGAACTGCCGGAGATGCCGCGGGGCAAGGGCGTCAAGCTGCAGGCCTATCGCGAAGGCGGCCTGCGCGACGCCATGGTCTTCAATGCCGGTGAGGGCGCAACTTGGCTGGACAAGGGCGGCCGAACGTTCGAATGGCCGCAGTGGCGCGACTGGCTGGGTCGGCGCTCCGGCGCGGGCAAGCTGGCGCCGAAGGGTTTTCCGGCCAGCAAGCGGTTTAGGCCGGTAAAGTAGTGAAAGTGGCGCGCGGGGGTGCGCCATCCCACTTGTGTGGGGAAAGGGGGACTGATGTTCGGGCTTGTCGTTATCGTCCTGGTCGTTGCGCTGGCGCTGACCATGACCATCCGCATCCAACGGCGACTGTCGATGCTCCGCCGGCGCGCCGGCGAGGAGACCGCTGGCCCGGCCGCGGTGGCGGAATACAACGCCGCCATCGAGGCGTTTCCGGCCAGGCTGATCGCGCCGGCGCTGGGCTTTCACCCGCGCTCTGGCGAGCAGCCCCCATCTGAAGAACTCTAGGAGCCGAGCGGACCCTTGCCGCGCAGCTGGGTCTCGACGGCGATGGCGGAGCCTCCCGGTGAGGGAAAGCGGTCCGCGCCGGCAGCCTGCTGGGTCTCAAGGTCGCGATCGCGGGCGCTCATCAGCATCCAGCCGCCGGGCTTGAGGATCTCGATGGGGGAGAAGCGGGCCTTGTAGGCCATCTTCTCGCTGCCCGGCACCCAATAGCCCAGGTAGACGTAGGGCAAGCTGGTCAGCCGCGCCTGGATGATGTGATCCAGGATGATGAAGGACCCAAGGCTACGGCGCGGCAAGCTGGGGTCGTAGAAGCTGTAGACCAGCGATAGGCCGTCGCTCATCACATCGACCAGCACGCAGGCGATCAGGTCGCCCGGCCCGCGGTCCTGCGAGGGCGCGCGGTATTCGATTATGTGCGTGCGGACGGCGGTGTCCTCGACCATGGCCACATAGTCTGGCCAGGTCATGTCGGCCATGCCGCCCTCGGCGTGGCGGGTCAGCAGATAGCGGCGCAGCAGGTCGAACTGCTCCATCGTCGCCTCGGCCTCGACCAGATGGCGGGCCAGGTCGTCGTTGCGGCCCAGCACCTTGCGCTCCGAGCGCGAGAAGGCGTAGTCGCGGACCGGCAGGCGAGCGGACACGCAGGCCGCGCAGGCCTCGCAGGCGGGCCTATAGGCGATGTTCTGGGAGCGGCGGAAGCCGACCTGGGTGAGGCTGTCGTTGATCACCGCGCCGTCGGAGGAGGGCAGGTGCGCGAACACCTTCCGCTCCTCGCGGCCGGGCAGGTAGGGGCAGGGCGACGGCGCCGTCAGGAAGAAACGCAGCTGGCGCGTCGGAATATGGTGCGTCACTGGCCGCGGCCGCCTTTCAGGTCAGGTGTCCCTCTCACCGATAAGATTAGGCGCCGCGACTCGTTCCGGCGCAAGGCCTCGCGGCCTTTGGTCTCACCGGCGGCTGTCGTAAGAAAGCCACAGCATTCGAAGGAGGCAAGGCATGAAGGTCGCGTTCGTGGGGCTCGGCGTCATGGGCTATCCGATGGCCGGGCATCTGGCCGCCGCCAGCCACGAAGTCAGCGTCTTCAACCGCTCGCCGCAAAAGGCGCAAAGGTGGGTTGCCCAGCACGGCGGCCGCTCCGGCGTGACGATCGCCGAGACCGTCTCGGGTTGCGAGTTCGTCGTCCTCTGCGTCGGCAATGACGACGATGTGCGCGGCGTGGTGGCGCAGGCGCTGCCGGCCATGGCCGAGGGCGGGATCATCGTCGACCACACCACCACCTCGGCCAAGGTCGCCCGCGAGATGGCGCAGCAGGCGAGGGACGCCGGGCGCTGGTTCGTCGATGCGCCGGTGTCCGGCGGCGAGGCGGGCGCGGTGAACGGCCAACTCACGGTGATGGCTGGCGGCGACGAGGAGGCCTTCGCCCGGGCCGAGCCGGTGATGCAGACCTACGCCAAGGCGGTCACCCGCATGGGCGAGGCGGGAACCGGCCAGCTGACCAAGATGGTCAACCAGATATGCATCGCCGGCGTGGTTCAGGGCCTGGCCGAGGCGGTGCATTTCACCAAGCGGGCGGGGCTCGATCCGGCGCTGGTCCTGCAGGCGATCAGCAAGGGCTCGGCCCAGTCGTGGCAGATGGAGAACCGCTGGCCGACCATGGTCGAGGGCAAGTTCGACTTCGGCTTCGCCGTCGACTGGATGCGCAAGGACCTGGGGCTGGTGCTCGACGAGGCGAGTTCCAACGGCGCTCGCCTCGCTTCGACCGCATTGATCGACGAGTACTACGCTGAAGTTCAGGCCATGGGCGGCAGTCGCTGGGACACCTCGTCCCTGGTGGCCAGACTGGAGCGCGATTGATGAAGGTTGTGGCGTTGGCGGCGGTGGCCGCGCTGGGTTGGGGTTCGGCGGCGTCGGCGGCCAACGCGCTGTGGCTCCAGCACCCGATGAACGGCGACATCGAGCGCGAGTACCCGCGCAAGGCCAGAGCCAAGCGCGAAGCCGGCGTCGTCGAACTGACCTGCAAGCTGAATGTCGAAAGCCGCCTCGAAGCCTGCGCCGTCAAGTCCGAGACACCGCCGGAGTTCGGCTTCGGCGAAGCGGCCCTGAAACTCGTCTCCAGGTTCAAGATGCGCAAGGTCGTCAACGGCAAGGAAGTCGCCGCCGGGACGGAAGTGACCGTCCCCATCAAGTTCGACCCGAGCTAGGCGCCCAGCAGCCGGGCCCCCCTCGGCGCGAAGTAGGTGATGACGCCCGCGCAGCCGGCGCGCTTGAAGGCGCCCAGGCTCTCCAGGATCGAGCGTTCCTCGTCCAGCCAGCCGTTCTGCGCGGCAGCCATGATCATGGCGTACTCGCCCGAGACCTGGAAGGCGAAGGTCGGCATGGAGAACGCCTCCACCACTCGCTGGACGATGTCGAGGTAGGGCATGCCGGGCTTGACCATGACCATGTCGGCGCCCTCGGCGATGTCGAGCGCCACCTCGCGCAGGGCCTCGTCGGAGTTGGCGCTGTCCATCTGGTAGGTCTTCTTGTCGCCGGGGTTGTCGATGGGACCGGAGCCCAGCTTTCCCGAGCCGATGGCGTCGCGGTATGGCCCGTAGAAGGCCGAGGCGTATTTGGCGGCGTAGGACATGATCATCACGTCCTGCATGCCCTCGGTCTCCAGCGCCGAGCGCAGCGCGCCGACGCGGCCGTCCATCATGTCGGATGGGGCGAGGATATCGCAGCCCGCCCGCGCCTGCATCAGCCCCTGTTCGACCAGCCGTTCGATGGTGGCGTCGTTGAGGATGCGGCCGTTTTCGATCAGCCCGTCATGGCCATGGTCGGTGAAGGGGTCCAGCGCCACGTCGCACATGACGCCGACTTCGGGTGCGGCGTCTTTCATGGCCCTGACGGCGCGGGCGATCAGTCCGTCCGGGTCGGCCGCGGCCCGGCCGCTGGCATCCTTCTTGGCGCCGTCGATGTGCGGGAAGACGGCGATGGCGGGGATGCCGAGCGCGCGGGCTTCCACGGCGGCCTTGGCGGCCTCGGCCACCGACAGCCGCTCGACGCCGGGCATCGAGGCCACCGGCACGCGGCCCTCGCCTTCATGCACCACCATGGACCAGATCAGGTCGGCCGGCGTCAGCACGCTTTCGCGCACCAGGCGGCGAACCCAGTCCGATTGGCGCAGGCGGCGAAGGCGCAGGGCGGGGTAGGCGGCGAGGGGGGCTTTGCTCATGCCGCCCTGTCACCCATGGCGCGCTGCGAGGCAAGCCGGATGACGCCCACCAGCGAGGCGATCAGCAGCCACAGGGTCGCGGCGATCGAGGCCAGCGCCGTGACGCCCAGAAGCGCGACGACGGACGGATCGATGCGGATGTCGGCGCTGTCGAAGGCGACGCTGTCCCAGGCGTCCCAGGTTCCGTGGAAGCCGACGTCGATCAGCTGCCCCAGGCCGACGGCCAGGGCCGCCAGCGCCGACAGGGCGGCGATCACCGTCAGGGCCAGCGCGATCCAGAAGATGCGGATCTGGAAGTTGTAGTGGCTGCGGATCGCCGGGTTGGCCACGTCCCGCTGAGAATAGGCGATGACCACCGCGATCAGTCCCGGCACGCCGGCGAAGACGATCGAGATGAACAGCAGGCCGTAGTTCAGCAGCGCCAGGTTGGAATCCACATCGCCCCTGCCGGCGACGGCGGTTTCGGTCATCATCTGCCCCTCCGTTGGCGTTGACAGGGTGCGCCAGCGGCGTCAGGTCATCAACCTGTATCGAAAGGGCCGTTTCGCGCATGGATTTCACCCTTAGCGACGACCAGCGCGCGATCTGGGATGCCGCGCACAGCTTCGCGCAATCAGAGCTCGCTCCGCACTCGGCGCGCTGGGACGAAGAGAGGCATTTTCCCGTCGACGTCCTGCGCCAGGCCGCGGAACTGGGCTTTGCCGGCATTTATGTGCGCGATGACGTCGGCGGCTCGGGGCTTGGGCGACTGGACGCCAGCCTGATCTTCGAGGCGTTGTCCTATGGCGATGTCTCCGTCGCTGCCTTCATTTCCATCCACAACATGTGCGCCTGGATGGTCGACCGCTTCGGGTCCGATGACCTGCGCCAGCGCTACTTGCCGCGGCTGACGACCATGGAGCTGATCGCCAGCTACTGCCTGACCGAGCCGGGAGCGGGGTCTGACGCGGCCTCCCTGCGCACCACCGCCAAGCTCGACGGCGACCACTACGTCCTCAATGGCTCAAAGGCCTTCATCTCGGGGGCGGGAACGTCGGACGTCTATGTGGTCATGGCCCGCACTGGCGGCGAGGGACCCAAGGGCGTCTCCACCTTCGTGGTCGAGAAGGACACGCCGGGCCTGTCGTTCGGGGCGCAGGAAAAGAAGATGGGCTGGAACGCCCAGCCGACCGCGCAGGTGAACTTCGACAACGTTCGGGTGCCGGCCGAAAACCGCGTCGGCGCAGAGGGCGACGGCTTCCGGTTCGCGATGATGGGGCTGGACGGCGGGCGGCTGAACATCGCCTCCTGCTCGCTGGGCGGCGCCGGCTTCGCGCTGGATACCGCCAAGGCGTATATGGAACAGCGAAGTCAGTTCGGCCGGCCGCTGAAGGACTTCCAGGCGCTGCAGTTCAAGCTGGCCGACATGGCCACCGAACTGGACGCCGCCCGGCTGATGGTCCGTAGGGCCGCCGACAGCCTCGACAAGCGCGACCCCGATGCGACCAAGCAGGCGGCCATGGCCAAGCGCTTCGCCACCGACGTCGGCTTCACCGTCGCCAACGAGGCGCTGCAGCTGCACGGCGGCTACGGCTACCTGAGGGACTATCCGCTGGAGCGCATCGTCCGCGACCTGCGCGTCCATCAGATCCTCGAAGGCACCAACGAGATCATGCGCGTCATCATCTCCCGGGAGATGTTTCGCCAATGACCGACGAGGTTCTCTGCCGCATTGAGGGCAGGGTCGGGCGCATCACGCTGAACCGGCCGGGCGCGCTGCACGCGCTCACCACGGCGATGTGCAAGGCGATGATCGAGGCGCTGCTCGAGTGGCGCGGCGACGAGGCCGTGCAGGCGGTGCTGATCGACCATTCCGGCGAGCGCGGCTTCTGCGCGGGCGGCGATATCCGCATGCTGGCCGAGAGCGGGGCAGGAGACGGCGCGGAGGCGCGGGAGTTCTTCTTCACCGAGTACCAGCTGAACCACCTGCTGTTTACCTACCCCAAGCCGGTCGTGGCCTTCATGGACGGCGTGACCATGGGCGGCGGCGTGGGCCTCTCCATGCCGGCCCGCTTCCGGGTGGCGACTGAGCGGACCACCTTCGCCATGCCGGAGACGGGCATCGGCCTGTTCCCCGACGTCGGCGGCGGCTGGTATCTGCCAAGGCTGCCGCACAACGCTGGTTTGTGGCTGGCGCTGACCGGCGCGCGGATCAAGGCGGCTGACTGCATCGCGCTGGGCATCGCCACCGATTTCGAGACGAGCGCCAACCTGGACTCGGTGAAGGCGGCGATGATCGCCGAGCCAGCCGGTATCGAGCGCATCCTCACCCAGACCGAAACCGACCCCGGCCAGGCGCCCCTGGCCGCTCACCGCGACCAGATCGAGCGGCTGTTCGGCGGTCACAGCGTCGAAGGCATCTTCGCGGCGCTCGAAGCGGACGGCGGCGAGTGGGCGGGCGCCCAGCTCGCCACCTTGCGCACCAAGTCGCCGCAGACGCTGAAGGTCGCCTTCCGGCAGCTGGCCGCCGGCGCGCGCATGACCAACTTCGCCGACAACATGAAGATGGAGTACCGCATCGGCGCCCGCGTCGTGCAGCGGCGCGACTTCCTGGAAGGCGTGCGGGCGGTCATCGTCGACAAGGACAATGCGCCCAAATGGGACCCGGCCTCCGTGGAGGCCGTCACCGAGGCCATGCTGGAAGAGATTTTCTCTCCCCTGCCCACCGATCAGGAATGGACGCCGCTGACGTAGCGCGCCGCAGGGTCTAAGATCGGCGGCAAGGGAAGTGGAGGAGACGACTATGTTCAAACGATCACTGGCGCTGTTGGCTGTCCTGGCGCTGGGCGCCTGTGCGACCGCGGCCCCGGCTCCTCGCGGCCCGGTCATCCCGCAGTTCCTGTGGGCGGCTGTCGCCGACCCCGCCCGTCCCGCCGCCGACCGCGAGCGCGACGCCGAGCGCCGCCCGGCCGAACTGCTGGCCTTCGCCGGCCTGACACCGGGCATGAAGGTCGCCGACCTGATCCCCGGCGGCGGCTATTTCACCCGCATCTTTTCCAAGGCGGTCGGCCCGAGCGGCAAGGTTTACGCCTATGTTCCCGACGAGCTGACCAAGCTGGCCAAGCGGCCGCCGGCGGTGAACGCCATCGCCGCCGATCCGGCCTATCGCAACGTCCAGGTGATCGTCCGCACGCTGCCGCAGTTCGGCGCGCCGGAGAAGCTGGACATGGTCTGGACGTCGCTGAACTACCACGACATGCACGCCACCTTCATGGGCCCAGCCAACGTGCCGGCCGTGAACCGGGCGGTGTTCAATTCCCTCAAGCCTGGCGGCGTCTACATGGTCATCGACCACGCCGATGCTCCGGGCAGGGGCATCGCGGGAGTCAACACCCTGCACCGCATCGACCCGGCCGTGGTTCGCCGCGAGATCGAGGCGGCCGGCTTCATCTATGACGGCGAAAGCACCCTGCTGCGCAACCCGGCCGACACCCATACGCTGGCGGTGTTCGACGACAGCCTGCGCGGTCGTACCGACCAGTTCGTCTACAAGTTCAGGAAGCCGCGCGGCGCCCGCTGAACGTCGCGCCGCTAATGCGCGGAAGGCTTGAAGAGTTAGGCTGAAGTCCCCTGCGGATATGGACAGGCGGGGCCTGCGGTGCGACAAGCCCGTTCGTAAAGGGGACGGTTTTGGGGCGCCCCGCGCCTGTTGGACCGAGCGTCGTGCGAATGGATTACAAAGCCGCTTTCCGTAACGCCGTTGAGCAAGTTCGCTCCGAGGGCCGCTACCGCGTTTTCGCGGACATGAAACGCCACCGCGGCGACTTCCCGCGCGCCACCTGGACCGGACCCGACGGCGCGACCCGCGACGTCATCGTCTGGTGCTCCAACGACTATCTCGGCCAGGGTCAGAACCCCGTCGTGCTGGATGCCATGCACGCGGCCATCGACGCCAACGGCTCCGGCTCGGGCGGCACCCGCAACATCTCCGGCACCACCCACCACCACGTCGAGCTTGAGCTCGAACTGGCCGATCTACACCGCAAGGAGTCGGCGCTGCTGTTCACCTCCGGCTATGTGGCCAACGAGGCGACGCTGGCTACGCTGCAGAAGATACTGCCGGGGCTGATCACCTTCTCGGACTCGCTGAACCACGCCTCGATGATCGCCGGCATCCGCAACGGCGGCGGCGCGCGTCACGTGTTCCGCCACAACGACCTGGCCCATCTTGAAGAACTACTGGCGGCCGCGCCCATCGACGCGCCCAAGCTGATCGCCTTCGAGAGCGTCTATTCGATGGACGGCGACATCGCCGACCTCGCCGGCACCATCGCGCTGGCCAAGCGCTATGGCGCGCTGACCTACCTCGACGAGGTGCATGCCGTCGGTCTCTACGGCGAGCGCGGAGCGGGCGTGGCCGAGCGCGACGGGGTGATGGCCGACATCGACATCATCGAAGGCACGCTGGGCAAGGCGTTTGGCGTCATGGGCGGCTACATCGCCGGCGACGCCGACATGATCGACGCCATCCGCCTCTATGCTTCGGGCTTCATCTTCACCACCTCGCTGCCCCCGGCGCTGACGGCCGGCGCCGTGGCCTCGGTGCGCTGGCTGAAGGAGCACGACGAAATCCGCGCTCACCACCAGGAGCGCGCCGCCACCCTCAAGCGCATGTTCGCCGAAGCGGGCCTGCCGGTGATGCCCTCGGTCAGCCATATCGTTCCGGTGCTGGTCGGCGATCCGGTCCACTGCAAGCTGGTGTCGGACATGCTGCTGGTCGACCACGGCATCTATGTGCAGCCGATCAACTACCCCACCGTGCCGCGCGGCACCGAGCGCCTGCGCTTTACGCCCACGCCCTTCCACACCGACGCGATGATGAGCGAACTGGTGGGTGCGATGGAAAAGCTCTGGGCCCACTGCAACATCGCCAGGTTGGGCGGCGTGGCGGCCTGACACCGACGGTCGATCTCACCACTGAGCTTAGCCGTCCAGCCGACGACGTCTGGGCGGCGGTCACCACGCCGGCCGGCGTCAACGCCGAGCTTGGCCCATGGGTGCGGATGAGCTTTCCGACGGGCTCAATGGCTGATCTGGCCTCCGCACCGCGCGATGAGCCGCTGTTTGCCTGCTGGCTGCTGGCGTTCGGGCTGGTCCCGTTCGACCGCCATGTGCTGGCCATGCACGAGGTGGGTGAGCGTCACTTCATCGAGGTCTCGTCGAGCGCGCTGCAAAAGCTGTGGCGGCACGAGCGCTATGTCACCCCGACGGGGCAGGGCTGCTTGGTTCGCGACGTGCTCACCGTCGAGCCGCGCATCGGGCTGGCCGACCCACTGTCACGAGCGCTCGCGGCGGCGGTGTTTCGCCACCGGCACCGTCGACTGAAGGTTCTCTACAGCTAGGCCGCTATTTGCGGCGCACGCCCTTGCCCAGCCCGATCTGCTTGGCGAAGTCGGAGCGACGGGCGGCGTTGGCGGGGGCTACCATCGGGTAGTCGGGCGGCAGGCCCCATTTGCGGCGATACTCGTCGGGGCTGAGGTTGTAGCGCGAGCGCAGGTAGCGCTTGAGCATCTTCAGCTGGGCGCCGTCCTCGAGGCAGACGATATAGTCGTGCTGCACCGACCTGGAGATCGGCACGGCCGGCTTTTGCCGCTCCTGCGGGACCTGCTGGCCGCCGCCGCCTTCACCAAGATCCATCAACGTCTGGTGCACCGCGCGGATCAGGTCGGGAAGCTGGTCGGCGGGCAGGGCGTTCTGGCCAACGAAGGCGGCGACGATATCGGCGCTATAGACAATCAGGTCGGCGTCGGAACCCGTCTCGCCTTCGTCGCCGTTGTCTATGTCGGTCATCTGAGCCCCCTCATTGGCCTGCCCACGGAGTCGGGCCGGCCATGCAGCGCCGGCCGGTTCACGGCTCAATGCACGGGCCTGAGGGTTAGTTGCAGCGCGGGCGGTTTGATCCGGGCGCGGCTGATAGTAAAGAGACCGCACGCTCCTTTCAGGATTCTCTCCATGAACGCTCCCGCCCAGGCTCCCGTGCCTGCCCGCTTCTTCGGCGCCGATCTGGCAGCCGCCGACCGCGAGATTTTCGAGGCCATCGAGCACGAGATGAAGCGCCAGCGCGACCAGATCGAGCTGATCGCTTCGGAGAACATCGTCAGCCGCGCGGTGCTCGAGGCGCAGGGCTCGATCCTCACCAACAAGTACGCCGAGGGCTATCCCGGGCGCCGCTACTACGGCGGCTGCGAGTTCGTCGATGTGGTCGAGACCCTGGCCATCGAGCGGGCCAAGACGCTGTTCGGCTGCGCCTTCGCCAACGTCCAGCCGCACTCGGGGGCCAACGCCAACCAGGCGGTGTTCATGGCGCTGCTCAAGCCCGGCGACACCTTCATGGGCATGGACCTGGCCGCCGGCGGCCACCTGACCCATGGCTCGCCCGCCAACCAGTCGGGCAAGTGGTTCAAGCCGGTGGCCTACACCGTGCGCAAGCAGGACCAGCTGATCGACTACGACATGGTCGCCGAGGTGGCCGAGCGCGAGAAGCCCAAGCTGATCATCGCCGGCGGCTCGGCCTATGGCCGCATCATAGACTTTGCCAGGTTCCGCCAGATCGCCGACAGCATCGGGGCGTACCTGATGGTCGACATGGCCCACTTCGCGGGCCTGGTCGCGGCCGGCGTCTATCCCAGCCCCCTGCCGCACGCCCACGTGGTCACCACCACCACCCACAAGACCCTGCGCGGCCCGCGCGGCGGCCTGATCCTCTCCAATGACCTGGACATCGGCAAGAAGATCAACTCGGCGGTCTTCCCGGGCCTGCAGGGCGGCCCGCTCGAACACGTGATCGCCGCCAAGGCCGTGGCCTTCG
>Ga0190272_10001474_pt1 | contig 11346 bp, 9 predicted proteins | sample Popmic504T_FD_133746 | JGI IMG/M metagenome (GOLD analysis project Ga0190272, IMG submission 133746) | Populus adjacent soil microbial communities from riparian zone of Shoshone River, Wyoming, USA - 504 T | ecosystem: Environmental > Terrestrial > Soil > Riparian zone | place: USA: Wyoming...
GCTGGTGGACCCCTTTTCGGCCGTCCGGGAGGCCTCGGACGGACCCGGCCGAAGGTCACAAGACCACCCTTTCGGGTGTGCCGTGGTGACTCTCTGGGGGTGGCACCGGGTAGCCTTCGCGCGACAGAGGGTTTCCGGCGCGGACTGGAACCCGGACACAGCTCGGAGGTGGGCAGATGCGGCTCGCGGTGATCCCTGGTGACGGGATCGGCCCCGAGGTGATCGCCGAGGCACTGAAGGTGCTCGGCGAGGTCAAGCCCGGCGCGGAGGTGACCCGCTACGACCTCGGTGCGTCCCGGTGGCATGCCACCGGCGAGCTGCTCCCCGAGTCGGTGCTGTCCGAACTGCGCGAGTTCGACGCGATCCTCCTCGGCGCGGTCGGTGACCCCTCGGTACCCAGCGGAATTCTCGAACGCGGCCTGCTGCTGCGGCTGCGCTTCGAGCTCGACCACCACGTCAACCTCCGGCCGGCCCGGCTGTATCCGGGGGTGCGCAGCCCGATCGCCTCGCCCGGCGAGATCGACATGGTCGTCGTCCGCGAAGGCACGGAGGGCCTCTACGCCGGCAACGGGGGCCTGCTGCGCAAGGACACCCCGCATGAGATCGCCACCGAGGTCAGCATCAACACCTCGTTCGGCGTCGAGCGGGTGGTGCGCGACGCGTTCGCCCGCGCCTCCGGCCGGCCGCGCAAGCACCTCACGCTGGTGCACAAGACCAACGTGCTGACCTACGCCGGGTCGCTGTGGTCGCGCATCGTCGAGGAGGTGTCGCTGCAGCACCCCGAGGTCAGCGTCGCCTATCAGCACGTCGACGCCGCGACCATCCACATGGTCACCGACCCCGGCCGCTTCGACGTGATCGTCACGGACAACCTGTTTGGCGACATCCTCACCGACCTCGCGGCCGCGGTCACCGGTGGCATCGGGCTCGCCGCCAGCGGCAACCTCGACGTGACCAGGCGCAACCCGAGCATGTTCGAGCCGGTGCACGGCTCGGCGCCCGACATCGCCGGCCAGTCCATCGCCGACCCCACGGCCGCGGTCCTGTCGGTGGCGCTGCTGCTCGACCACATCGGCGACCACGAGGCGGCCCGCCGCGTCGAGGCAGCGGTGGCGTTCGACCTCGCCACTCGCGACCACGCCACCCCCGGCGGCACCCACGCCATCGGTGACCGCCTGGCCGCCCTCGTCTCCGCCACCTCACCGGCGTCCCGCGCCGGCTGACCCCCACGCCGGACCCGACGCCCGAGACCCCGACCTCCCGGACTCGACCCCCGGACCCCCGACCGCGATACGCCCGCGTATCTGCGGTCGGGGCGCGGCGAGAACCGCGACACGCCCGCGTATCGCGGTCGGGGTGGGGTCAGCGCGGGGGAGCGGTGAGGCGTACCACCGCGATCTCCGGTGGGGCGCCGATGCGCACGGGTGGGCCCCAGAAGCCGGCCCCCCTGGTGACGAACAGCTGGGTGCCGCCGACCAGGTGCAGCCCGGACAGGGCCGGCTGCGCCAGCCGCACGATGCCGTGGAACGGGAACATCTGCCCGCCGTGGGTGTGCCCGGACAACTGCAGGTCGACGCCGCGCTGGGCGGCCCGGTCGACCTGCACCGGCTGGTGGGCCAGCAGGATCACCGGCCGGGCCACGTCGCGGCCGCCGAGGGCGCGGTCGAAGTCCGGCTCGTCGTCGCCCTCGGCCGTCACGTCGTTCACCCCGGCCAGGTCGAGCACGCCTCCGCGGGCCCTGATCTCGGTCCGCTCGTTCAGCAGCGGGGTGACGCCCAGCCGGGCCAGCTCGTCGATCCACTGGTCCGCGCCGGAGAAGTACTCGTGGTTGCCGGTCACGAAGAAGCTGCCGTGTGTGCTGGTGAGGTCCCGCAGTGGGGCGGCGGCCTCGCCGAGCTCCGCGACGGACCCGTCCACCAGGTCACCCACGATCGTCACGAGGTCGACGCGCTGCTCGTTGATCATCGACACGATGCGTTCGGTGTGCGCGCGGCCGAGCAGCGGCCCCAGGTGGATGTCGCTGACGACGGCGATGCGCAGCCCGTCCATGGACGGCGGGAGCTTGGCCAGCGGCACCGAGACCGGCGTGATCCGCGGGCCGCCGAGCGCGGTGGACATGCCGTACCCGACCAGGCCGACGGCGGCCGTGCCGATGAGCGCGGCCGACGATCGCGCGATCAGCAGCCGTCGGCCGATCAGCCGCTCGTCCGCGGGCGCGGCGTCGGTCCGTTCGTCGATCGCCAGCCGCACCGCCGACTGTACGGGGGCCGCGGTGGTGATCACCACCGGCCGGTCGGACGCGCGCCGTGCGGCCCGCAGCGCCATCGCCCTGGGCAGTTCCAGCACCAGGGCGCCGACCAGCAGGTAGAAGAACACCGCCAGCCACACGTAGCCGGGCCAGGCGAGCCAGCGGGCGGTGGCCGGTTCGAGTGCCCTGGTGCCGATGAGCGTGGCCGGCATGAGCACGACGAGCAGCACCGTGAGCGCCGTCGCGGCCCACCGAACTCCACCTGGTCGGGTGGTGTCGCGGACGAGCCTGCGCCACAGGTACCAGTGCATCGATCCGATGAGCGCGAGCAGCACACCGACGAACACGATCAGCTGCACTGCAGCACCATCCAGCTGGAGCGGAAGTTCCTGGCGGACAGGTCGTCCATCCGCGCCGCGTAGTAGAGCCGGCCACCGTCGCCCCACGACCAGCGCAGCGCCGTGTCGGAGTCGAGCTGCAGCAGCATCGTCCAGTCGGGGTTGCCGAACTCCAGCGACTCGACCCGCGGGTCGTGCGGCTGGTCGGCGTACGGCACGCCGTGGTAGCCGAGCTGGCACTCGCGCCAGATCGGCATCTGGATCAGGCCGGGCCAGCCGCCGAGCTGGTGGTGCGGCTCGTCGTCGGCGACCTGCTGCTCCCACTCCATGCCGACGTCGCACACGGCGTCGATGTCGGGCTCCTTGAGGTCGGCGAACACGTGCTCGGTCCACCCGGGGAAGCTCATCCTCGGCTCGAACCGGACGGGGGTCACCGGCGTCCGCACGGCGGCCTGCGGCGCGGTCGCAGGCTCGGCGTCGTCGGGGTCGGTGAGGACCACCCGCCAGCCGTTGGCGTGCTTGGGGTCGTACCCCCAGGCCCGCTGATGGCGCGCCTCGTAGAAGAAGTTGAGCAGGCCGGTCGCCGGCAGCGGCAGCCCGATCAGCGCGGCGTCGACCTCGGACAGGTCGATGAGCGCGAGGAAGCTCAGCGGGGTCGAGCCCCATCGCGGCCAGGCGGTGCCGGGTGCCAGCATGGGGTCGCCACCGAGGCGGCTGCCGGAGGGCATGGGGGCGTCGGCTGCGTCTGCGCTGTCGGCCGGGTCGGTCCCGATGGCGCCGGGCGGCGCGACGGCGCTGCGCAGCCGCAGGGCGGGCCTGGCCAGCCGTTGCACCCTGGTGGCCAGCTCGGCGTCCAGGTTGCGCGCCGCGATCTGCCGGAGGACCGCGCGCTGGTCATCGAGCTCGGTCATGTGTCCAGCCTTGCAGGTCCGCCCGGCACAGCCGTACCCCCGGTCGGAGCCATGCCCGGTTGTGTCCCGCCATCTGAGAAGGACCTCCCCCATGTTGGTCATCGGGCGTGGCGGCGTGCAATGATCCGGCCGTGACCAACCACGCCGTGACCATTATCGGCAGGCGCGCCGGCCAGTAGCTCCATCGACCGGCGCGCAGACCTCTCGCTGTCCAGCGGGGGGTCTTTTTGTTTGCCCCAGTACGTCCGAACCCCTGGAGCTGATCCCCGATGGCCCTTCGCAACCAGCCGGCCGGCACCCCGCTCGGCGACGCCTTCCACGTGTACGACACGACCCTGCGCGACGGGGCGCAGCGCGAGGGCATCTCGTACTCGGTGTCGGACAAGCTGGCGGTCGCCGGGCTGCTGGACGGCCTCGGCGTGGGCTTCATCGAGGGCGGGTGGCCGGGCGCGATGCCCAAGGACACCGAGTTCTTCGCGCGGGCCGCCGCCGGTGAGCTGCGGCTGCGGCACGCAGCGCTCGTCGCGTTCGGCGCCACCCGGCGTCCGCACACGACGGCCGCCGACGACCCACAGGTGCGGGCGCTGCTCGACTCGCAGGCCCCGGTGGTCACCCTGGTGGCCAAGGCGGACCGCAGGCACATCGAGCGGGCGCTGCGCACCGACGTCGCCGAGAACGTGGCGATGGTGCGGGACACCGTCGCCTTCCTGGTGTCGCACGGCAGGCGGGTGTTCCTGGACTGCGAGCACTTCTTCGACGGCTACCAGGCCGACCCGGACACCGCGCTGCGGGTCGTGCGGGCCGCGGCCGAGGGCGGTGCCGACGTCATCGTCCTGTGCGACACCAACGGCGGGCAGCTGCCCACCCGGCTCGCCGCCACGGTGGCCGAGGTGGTGGCCCTGACCGGCCTGCGGGTCGGCATCCACTGCCAGGACGACACGTCGTGCGCGGTGGCCAACACCCTGGCCGCCGTGCAGGCGGGCGCGACCCACGTGCAGTGCACGGCCAACGGGTACGGGGAGCGGGCCGGCAACGCCGACCTGTTCGCCGTCGTCGGCAACCTGGCGACCAAGCTCGACCTCCCGGTGCTGCCACCGGGGGCCATGGCCGAGCTGACCAGGGTGTCGCACGCGCTGGCCGAGATCGCGAACATCGCACCCGACGCCCACCAGGCCTACGTCGGGGAGTCGGCCTTCGCCCACAAGGCGGGGCTGCACGCGAGCGGGATCAAGGTTGACCCGGACCTGTACAACCACACCGATCCGGCCGCCGTCGGCAACGACATGCGGGTGCTGGTCACCGAGATGGCCGGCAGGGCCAGCATCGAGCTCAAGGGTCGCGAGCTCGGGCTGGACCTTGCCGGCCACGGTGACGCGGTCAGCGCCGTCACCACGCGCATCAAGCAGCTGGAGGCCCGCGGGTGGTCCTTCGAGGCCGCCGACGCCTCCTTCGAGCTGCTGATGCGCGGCGAGGTGGACGAGACGCCGCCGGTGGCGCCGTTCCGGCTGGAGTCCTACCGGGTGCTCGTGGACCACCTCGACGACGGGCGGGTCGTCGCCGAGGCCACCGTGAAGGTCCACGTCGCGGGGGAGCGGGTGATCACCACGGCCGAGGGCAACGGCCCGGTCAACGCGCTCGACGCCGCGCTGCGGGCCGCGCTGCGGCCGCACCTGCCGTGGCTGGACTCGGTGGAGCTGGCCGACTACAAGGTGCGGATCATCCCGCTCACGAGCCACGGCGGGCACGGCACCGACGCGGTGACCAGGGTGCTCATCGACTCGACCGACGGGCGGCGCACCTGGACCACCGTCGGGGTGCACGGCAACGTCGTCGAGGCGTCCTGGCTGGCGCTCGTCGACGCATGGGCGTACGCAGCCCTGCGCGCCCTTCACGAGCCGGTACCGCTGGCGAGCCGGGTCTGACCCGGTTGGCTACCCTCCCGGGGTGCGCCTGGCCCGAATAGCCCATCCGGACGGCATGGCCTTCGTGGCCGTCGCCCCCGACGAGGACGGCGTCTCCGTCGCGGCGGAGATCGTCGACCACCCGTTCGGCGACGTGCGGTTCACCGGCCGACACTGGCCGCTGGCCGACGTCCGTCTGCTCGCCCCGATCCTGCCGTCGAAGGTCGTGTGCATCGGCAAGAACTACGCCGACCACGTCCGCGAGATGGGCGGGGACGAGCCGCCGGCCGACCCGGTGATGTTCCTCAAGCCGCCGTCGTCGGTGATCGGCCCCAACGCCGTGATCCGGATGCCCGCCGACTCGACCCGCGTCGACTTCGAGGGCGAGCTCGCCGTGGTCATCGGCCTGCCGCCGCCCGACCTGCGCAACCAGGGGCCCGGCATCCGGGACGTGTCGCCGGAGCGCGCGCTCGACGTCGTCCTCGGGTACACCGTGGCCAACGACGTGACGGCGCGCGACCAGCAGCAGGCCGACGGCCAGTGGACCAGGGGCAAGGGCCACGACACGTTCTGCCCGATCGGCCCGTGGATCGAGACCGCGGTCGATCCGTCGGACCTGCCGCTGCGCACCGAGCTCGACGGCACGGTCCACCAGGAGTCGCGCACGTCGCTGCTGCTGCACGGCGTGCCCACCCTGATCTGGTGGATCTCCCGGGTGATGACCCTGCTGCCCGGCGACGTGATCCTCACCGGCACCCCGGCCGGCGTGGGCCCGATGCGGTCCGGTCAGACCGTGTCGGTGACCGTGGACGGCATCGGCACCCTGACGAACCCGGTCACGACCCGCTGAGGCCCGTCCCCCACCCGGAGGCCCGTCCCCCACCCGGCCACTCGCATCCGTATCGCCCCTTTTCGGCGCCCCAGAACGACGATACGGATGCGAGTGGCCAGGGTGGCCGGGGGCCCCAGGGTGGCCGGGGGCGGGCGCGCCGGTTCAGCGCCGGGCGGGTGTGGGGGCGTGTTCGGGGCGGAGGCCGATCGCCACCCCGTAGCCCAGGGCGCGGCGCAGCACCGGTACGCGGCGCAGCACTCGCAACGGCACCGGCGGCCGGGTGGTGGACTGCACCGTGCCCGCGAGCATCGGCCCGATCACCGCCCGGTGCGCGCCGCGCTGCGCGCCCTGGGTGACGGCCGTGGGCAGCCACCGGCGCAGCTGGACACGGGCCAGGGCCCACCGACCGGGGCGTCCGGCGCGCAGCCGCGGAGCGAGGATCCGCGCCGCCGCGACCGCGTCCTGCACGGCCAGATTGATGCCGACGCCGCCGACCGGCGACATCGCGTGGGCCGCGTCGCCGATGCACAGCAGCCCGTCGACCCACCACCGCCGCAGCCGGTTCAGCCGCACGCTCAGCAGCTTCACCTCGTCCCAGGACGCGATCGTGGGTGCCCGCGCGGCCAGCCACGGCACGAGGTCGGCGATGTCGGCGTGCAGGGCGCCGATGTCCCTGGCCCGCATCACGGCGTCGCGTCCCTTGGGGATCAGGTAGGCGCACTGCCAGTAGTCGCCGCGGTCGATGAGCACCATCCCGCGGCCGGTGCCGATCCGGAACAGCGCGCCGGCGTCGTCGGACTCCTCGCGGGGCAGCCGGAACCACCACACGTCCATGGGGACGCCGAACGAGCGCGGCCGCAGCCCGGCGGTGTCGCGGGTGGCCGAGCCCCGGCCGTCGGCCGCGACGACGAGGTCCGCCGCCAGCTCGCCGGTGGCGCCGTCCGCTGTCCGGTACCGCACCCCGGTGACCCGGCCGCCGGGCCCGCGCACCAGGCCGGTGACCTCGGTGCTCATCCGCAGGTCGAACCCCGGCTCGTCGCGGCCGGCGTCGGCCAGCAGGTCGAGCAGGTCCCACTGTGGGGCGAGCGCGATGTGGCGGTGTCGGCCGGGCAGCCGGTCGAGCTCGGCGAGGGTGAACGTGCCGGAGGGCAGCCCGACCCGGAAGCGGTCAATGCGCCGGTGCGTGATCGCGGCGAACCGCTCGCCGAGGCCCAGTTCGTCCAGCAGGGTCAGGGTGGACGCGTGCACGGTGTCGCCGCGGAAGTCCCGCAGGAAGTCCGCGTGCTTCTCCAGTACGACGACCTCGACGCCGCACCTGGCCAGCACCAGCCCGAGCACCATTCCGGCCGGCCCGCCACCGACCACGCAGCACCGCGTCATGTCGCACCTCCGCGTTGTTCAACAGGTGTTGAATACGTCCACGATAGCGCACCGATACGCTGGCCGCCGTGTCCGTTCGCACCCGCTTCTGCCCGTCGCCCACCGGTACCCCGCACGTGGGATTCATCCGCACCGCGTTGTTCTCCTGGGCGCACGCCCGCCACCACGGCGGCTCGTTCGTGTTCCGGATCGAGGACACCGACGCCAGCCGCGACTCAGAGGAGTCCTACGAGCAGATCCTCGACGCGCTGCGCTGGCTCGGCCTCGACTGGGACGAGGGTCCCGAGGTCGGCGGCGAGTACGGCCCGTACCGCCAGAGCGAGCGCGCCGACATCTATCGCGACGTGATCGCCCGGCTGGTCGCCGCCGGCGAGGTGTACGAGTCGTTCGCCACCCCGGCCGAGATCGAGCAGCGTCACCTCGCCGCCGGCCGCGATCCCAAGCTCGGCTACGACGGCGTCGACCGCGACCTCACCGACGACCAGCGTGCCGCGTACCGAGCGGAGGGCCGGGTGCCCGTGCTGCGGCTGCGGATGCCCGACCGCGACCTCACCTGGCGCGACCTCGTCCGCGGCGAGATCACCTTCAAGGCGGCCAACGTGCCTGACCCGGTGCTGGTCCGCGGCGACGGCACCCCGCTCTACACCCTCACCAACCCCGTCGACGACGCGCTCATGCGGATCAGCCACGTCATCCGCGGCGAGGACCTGCTGGCGTCCACGCCGCGTCAGATCGCGCTCTACGAGGCGCTGGCGCGGGTCGGCGTCGGCGGCGGGGTGCCGGAGTTCGGGCACCTGCCGCTGGTCATGGGCGAGGGCGCGCGCAAGCTGTCCAAGCGCGACCCCGAGTCCAACCTGTTCCACTACCGCGACCGCGGGTTCCTGCCGGAGGGACTGCTCAACTACCTCGCCCTGCTCGGCTGGGCCATCGCCGACGACCGCGACGTGTTCGGTGTCGACGAGCTGGTCGCCGCGTTCGACGTGTCCAGGGTGTCCTCCAACCCGGCCCGCTTCGACCTCCGCAAGGCCGAGGCCATCAACGGGTCACACCTGCGGGCCCTGCCGGTCGAGGAGTTCGTCGAGCGGGTGCTGCCCCACCTCGCCGCGGCCGGACTGGTCGACGCGGAGGCCACCGACGAGCAGCGCGCCCAGCTGGCCGCCATCGCGTCGCTGGTGCAGGAGCGGTGCGTCGTCCTCGGCGACGCCGTCGGCATGCTCTCCTTCCTGTTCGTGGAAGAGACGAGTTTCACACCCGAGGCGCAGTCGGCGGCCAAGATCCTCGTACCGGACGCCGCGCCGGTGCTCGACGCCGCCATCCGGTCGCTCGACGAGAGCCCCGAATGGACCGCATCGAGCATCGAGCAGGTGCTCAAGGAGTCCCTTGTGGACGGTCTGGGTATCAAGCCGCGCAAGGCTTTCGCCCCGATCAGGGTCGCTGTCACCGGTCGCACCGTCTCGCCGCCGCTGTACGAGTCGATGGAGCTACTCGGAAGGGAACGGTCCATGCACAGGCTGCGACGGGCCGCGGCCGACTCCGTTGGGTAATCGTGCCTTGATCGTGTCAGAACGGACATCATCACCGACTCGGACGAGCCGACACGCCGAAGCGGCGGCCTAGCCTGCTTCGAGTGACAGTGCTTACCCCGAATCTGTCCCGGCTCCACCCAGCACACCCCGCCATACCGATCGGTGGCCCCCCGGCCGGCACCGGCAGCATCAGGGCCGCCTGTCTCGACATCGACGACACCCTCGTCGACTACGTGGCCTCCGGCCGCGCGGGGCTCGCCGCCCTGGTCGGCCACGACCGGTCATGGGCGCACTGGGCGCGGCTCACCGAGCTGCACTACGACCGGTTCATCGCCGGTGAGGTGGACTTCGACCGGATGCGGCTCGAACGCACCCGCGCGTTCTTCGCCGAGCTGGGAGAGCCCCTCTCCGACGCCGAGGTCGCCGTCCGGGAGGCCAGACGGGTCGACGCCATGCGCGGGGCGTGGCGGCTGTTCGACGACGCCCTGCCGTGCCTGCACCTGCTGCGCTCCGCCGGCCTCATGCTCGCCGCCGTCACCAACGCCCCCAGCGCCCACCAGCGGGGCAAACTCGCCACCGTCGGCCTCGTCGACGCCTTCGACGTCCTGGTGATCGCCGAGGAGGTCGGCATGGCCAAGCCCGACCCGGCCATCTTTCACCTCGCCTGCACCCGGCTCGGCGTCCGCCCCGACCAGACCGTGCACATCGGCGACCGGCTCGACCTCGACGCACTCGGGGCCGTCGACGCCGGCCTGTACGGCGTCTGGCTGGACCGTGCCGCCACCGCCACTGCCGCCCCAGTGCCCCCCGGCGTCCATGTGATCAACGGACTGCTGGAGCTGCCGGACCTCATCGCTGACCTCGCACCCGTCGAGGTACGCCTCTGACCAGCCGATTCGTCCCCCGGCCGGGGCGTCCGCTAACATCGTCGTCCGGTGCACTTGAGGGCCACGGCGGGTCGACGCCCGACGTGATCAAGGGAGTGCTCCTGGGGTATGGTGTAATTGGCAGCACGGCTGATTCTGGTTCAGTCAGTCTAGGTTCGAGTCCTGGTACCCCAGCGGACGATGTGTTGTTCGTCTGTTCTGGCCCCGTCGTCTAGCGGCCTAGGACGCCGCCCTCTCAAGGCGGTAGCGCGGGTTCAAATCCCGTCGGGGCTACTCGGAAGGCCAGGTCTCTGACCTGGCCTTTTGGCCGTTCAGGGTGATCTTTGCCTCTCCGCCGGCGATCTTGAAAGGGGTCGCATGGCATCACTCATGGCATCAACGGCCGACGGTGGTGATCGGGATGATTACCCTGGCGGTGTGGAGGGATCTGGGCGGACCCTTCCGGGACGGGTGTCCGTGCCTCGACGAGTTGATCCGGCGGGTTGAGGAGGGCCGGCAGCCGCGGACCAACGCCACGGTGGCGCAGTTGGTGTGGCGGCACCTGGAGATGTCGGAGGTCGAGCCCCGTACTCGGGACTCACTGACCGGCTACGTCCGCAAGCACGTCGAGCCGCTCGTCGGGCAGGTACCGAATCGGATCGGTCACCGCCGAGGTGCTGGACTCGTTCTACGCGAAACTCCGCCGCTGCCGCGATCACTGCGACGGCACGCCGATCCGGCACCGAACATCCGACGAGCACGTCTGCGACCGCCGGTGCCGACCGCACGTGTGTCGGCCGTTGAAGGCGTGGACGATCCGGAAGATCCACTACCTGATCAGCGGTGCCTATGAGGACGCGATCCGGTGGGACTGGCTGAGCGTCAATCCCACGCTCCGTGCCCGCAAGCCGGCGCCCCCGGCCCCCGATCCGCAGCCACCCACGCCCGACGAGGCGACTGCTCTGGTGACCGAGTGCTGGGCGTGGGATCTCGGCCCGTTCGTCTGGCTCGCGATGACCACTGGTGCTCGTCGTGGAGAATTGTGTGCGTTGCGGTGGCGCGACCTCCAGGTCCGTCACACCACCACCAGCGAGCACGAGTGTGTCGAGCACCGGTGTCACTGGTGGTTGGTGATCCGTCGCGGGATCGGGCAGCGCACGGGCGAGTTGTGGGAGACCGACACCAAGACCCACCAGCGGCGTCACGTCACGCTCGATCCGCTGAACCGCCCCGGGTCTGATGGAGGCTCCACGCTGGAGTGGAGAATCTGATCATGGTACGGAGCACGAGGTACTCCCGTGAGCTGCGGGAACGCGCGGTGGCGTTGGTGTTTGAGCAGGTCAA
>Ga0190272_10001475_pt1 | contig 11345 bp, 7 predicted proteins | sample Popmic504T_FD_133746 | JGI IMG/M metagenome (GOLD analysis project Ga0190272, IMG submission 133746) | Populus adjacent soil microbial communities from riparian zone of Shoshone River, Wyoming, USA - 504 T | ecosystem: Environmental > Terrestrial > Soil > Riparian zone | place: USA: Wyoming...
GCGAGCCATTCCGCGGTCGTGCGCGCGGTCAGGGCGCCGGCGAGGATGTCGTAGAGTTCGTCGACGCGCGCGCTGCGCTGGGTGGCGTCCTTGAACCACTCGAATTCGGCGACGTCTTCGCGGCCGATCTCGGCGAGGATTTTGGTCCAGTTGCGCTGCGTGTAGGGAAGCACGCCGACCCAGCCGTCCTTGGTCCTGTAGGGCTTGCGCGACGGCGAGATGACACGGATGTAGCCGACCTTGCCATCCTCCTCGAAGGTGGCCGAGCTCATGTGCTCGGACAGGCTGAAGGCCACCATCAGCTCGAACATCGGCACCTCGACGTAGCCCGGCACCTTGCCGGTGCGCTCGCGGTAGAGCAGCGCGGCCAGCACGGCGTAGGCGAGGTGGATGCCGGACACCTTGTCGGCGGCGATGCTGGGCGCGTAGAGCGGCGCGCCGTCGCGCATCTGGAACAGCCCCGCGAAACCCGATGCCGCCTGGATCACGTCGTCGTAGGCGGGCTTGCCGGCGTAGCGGCCGTGGCGGCCAAAGCCGATAGCCGCGGCGTAGATGATGCGGGGGTTGATTTCGCGCACGGCGTTGTAGGTGAAGCCGAGCTTGTCCATCGCCTCCTGGCGCATGTTGTGGACGAATACGTCGCCGGTCTGGATCAGCTTGCGCAGCGCCGCCTTGCCGCCCTCGGTCTTTAGGTCCAACACCACCGAGCGCTTGTTGCGGTTGAAGTTGGCAAAGATGGCGCTGAGGCCCGGCGCCGCCAGCGGTGCCACCGGGCGCATGCTGTCGCCCTCGGGCGGCTCGACCTTGATGATCTCGGCGCCGAGGTCGCCCAGGATCTGCGTGCCGTAGGGGCCGAGGATGACCGACGTCAGGTCGAGGACGCGCAGACCTTTGAGGAGGGGAATCATGCGGGGCCGCCGGAAAGGATCGAGCAGGAGAACGTGATCCTGCTGTAGCACGCGCGACGCCCGACCGACTACAGAGCGGGTGCGCAGGCGCACCAAGCTCGGCGCAGATAGCGGCAGCGCTCGCTTCACACAACTTTACGCCGCACGAAGAACCGCGAAACGCGAGCACCCGAGAAGCTCTCCCAATCTGCGAGGGCGGAACGAGGGGCACGGGTGCAAGACGGCCAGCACCATCCAATCTCATTCGCGTGCGACGGCGCATGAACGGTTGCAGGCACATTTGCGGGGCGTGCTGGCCTTCCGGACGCTCCATTCGCCTCCCGCGGCACGGCCATGAACTCACACGGTCGTGATCGGGCTTTACGCGGCCTTTACATTCCGGCCTTGACTTGGCCCCGATCTTTGCAAATAAAACGTCCGTTCGTTTTTTTTGCTGCGACGCAGTGTGTTCTCCCGCAGCGGCAAAGAAGCGAATTTCGGACGGAGCCGGGGAAAAACCCCAAAAACAGAGCCTTTCCAATGCCCAAGCTCAAGCCAGACGTGCAGCGCGCCCGCAGCGAGCACATCCTGGACGCTGCCGAGAAGTGCTTCGCTCGCGCCGGCTTCCACCGCACATCGATCCACGACATCTGCCGCGAGGCGAGCATCAGCCCCGGCGCGCTTTACGTCTATTTCGACAGCAAGGAGGCGCTGATCGCCGGCCTGTCGGAACGCGACCGGGCCGAGTTCGCCGAGCGCCTCTCCACGCTCGCAGACACACCCGACTTCCTGGCCGCGCTGAGGGGCCTCGGAGAGCAGTACTTCCTCGAGGAGCCGGTCGACACACACCGCATGTGCCTCGACATCGGCCTGGAATCGACCCGCAATCCACGCATCGGCGAGATCCATCAGCGCTTCGACCGCTTCATCGTCGAGAGCTTCGAGAAGCTGTTCCAGAAGCTGAAGGACGAAGGCCGCATCAAGCCGACACTCGACATCCCTACGGTGGCCAAGGTGTTCATGGTCATCTCGGACGGGATGTTCTGGCGCCGCGCCGTCGACCCCGATTTCCAGCCGCAAACCGTGATGCCGGCCGTGCTGCAGCTCATCGAGGAGCTGCTGAAGCCGGTGCCTGCCCAAAGCAACCAGACCCAAGCAAAGCGTGAGGGATGATCATGAGAAAGTTGACGATCGGCCTGGTACTGGCCGGAGCCTTCGTGATGGTCTCGCTGACGCTGGTCGGCAAGTCGCTGCCGCGCGCGACGGGACCCGCTGACGGCAACGCGGCCACCAAGGCGGACGACGCTTTCGCGGCCGTCGTGACGGTCACCCGCGTGGCGCCTGCCGATTTCACGGAGACGGTGGTGGCCACCGGCTCGCTCGTTGCACGCGAGGAAATTCTCGTCGGACCGGAAGTCGAGGGCCTGCGCATCGTCGAGGTGCTGGCGGACGAAGGCGCGCGCGTGAAGAAGGGCGATGTGCTCGCCCGGCTCGTCGCCGACACGCTGGATGCCCAGCTCGCCCAGAACGATGCGGCCATCGCCCGCACGGTTGCAGGCATCGCGCAGGCGAAGGCGACGATCGTGCAGGCGGAAGCGCGCCTGGTGGAGAGCCGCAACTCCTATGAGCGGGCAAAGCCCCTGCACAGCGCCGGCCACATGACGGAAGCCGTGTTCGACCAGCGCCGGCAGGCGGCGCAGACCGCGGAGGCGCAGCTTGCGGCTTCGCAGGACGGGCTGAAAGTCGCCGAGGCCGAGAAGGCGCAGGTCGAAGCGCAGCGGCGCGAGCTGCTGTGGCGGCGCGGGCGGGTTCAGGTGACCGCTCCCGCCGACGGCATCATCAGCCGCCGCATGGCACGCGTGGGCGGCTACGCCGCAGGCGCCGCCGAGCCGATGTTCCGCATCGTCGCCAAGGGCGAGGTGGAACTCGATGCCGAGGTGACCGAGGTGCGCATGCCACTTCTCAAGGAGGGGCAGAAGGCACGCATTGAGGTCGCGGGCTTGGGTCAGGTCGAGGGCACCGTGCGTCTGGTCTCGCCGGAGGTCGACAAGTCGACCCGGCTTGGGCGCGTGCGCATCTTCCTCGGTGACAACCCGGGTCTGCGCGTGGGCTCGTTCGCGCGCGGCCAGATCGTCACCGCCAACGGCCATGGCCTCGCGGTGCCGGCGTCCGCCATCCTCTACGGAGCCGAAGGGCCGACCGTACAGGTGGTGCGCGAGAACCGCGTCGTGACGACGAAAATCGAAACCGGCCTGGCTGCCGGCGCGATCGTGCAGGTGCGCGCAGGCCTTGCCGAGGGTGACCTCGTGGTGACGCGCTCCGGCACATTCCTGCGCGAGGGCGATGCCGTGCGGCCGGTGGTTGCCGGCGCCACCAAGCTGAGTGAGGCGCGCTGATGAACTGGAACATCTCCGCCTGGGCGATCCGGCGGCCGGTGCCGTCGCTCGTCCTTTTCCTCGTGCTGATGGTGCTGGGCTGGGTGAGCTTCAACCAGCTGCCGGTAACACGGTTCCCCAACATCGACGTGCCCCTGATCCAGGTGCAGGTGACGCAGGCCGGTGCGGCGCCGTCCGAGCTGGAGGTGCAGGTTACAAAGAAGATCGAAGATGCGGTTGCCGGCATCAACGGCGTCAAGCACCAGACGTCGTCGATCACCGAGGGCGTGTCGCTCACCAAGATCGAATTCCGGCTGGAGATCCAGCAGGACCGCGCGCTCAACGACGTGAAGGACGCGATTGCGCGCATCCGCTCGGAGCTGCCGCGCACCATCGAGGAGCCGATCGTCACGCGCATCCAGGTGGAAGGGCTGCCGATCGTCACGTATTCGGCGCGGGCGCCGGGCATGACGCCGGAGCAGCTCTCGTGGTTCGTGGACGATACGGTCGCGCGCGCGCTGCAGAGCGTGAAGGACGTATCGCAGGTGGAACGCATCGGCGGCGTCGACCGCGAAATCCGGGTGGCGCTCGATCCCGACCGGCTGCTGGCCTACGGCATCACCGCGGGTGACGTGAACCGGCAGCTGCGCGCGACGCACGTGGACCTGGCCGGCGGACGCGGCGAGATCGGCGGGCGCGAGCAGGCGATCCGTACGCTTGCCGGCAAGCATAAGATCGAAGACCTCGCGGCCACGACCATCACGCTGCCGCGCGGGCGCAAGGTGCGCCTCGATCAGCTCGGCACCGTGGCGGATGCAACAGGCGAGCCGAGGACGTTTGCGGCGCTCGACGGCGTGCCGATCGTGGCATTCGCTATCTCGCGCGGCAAGGGAGCGAGCGACACCGTGGTGGCCGCCGACGTCGCCAACAAGATCGCGGTGGTGCAAAAGGCGCACCCCGAGGTTGAACTCAAGATGATCGATACGATGGTGGCCTACACGCTGGGCGCCTATCACTCGACCATGACGACGCTGATCGAGGGCGCTGTCCTCGCCATCATCGTGGTGTTCATATTCCTGCGCGATTTCCGCGCGACTGTCATCGCGGCGGTGGCGCTGCCGCTGTCGATCGTTCCGGCGTTCTGGGCGCTCGATGCGGCGGGATTCTCGCTGAACCTCGTCAGCCTGCTCGCCATCACCATAGTGACCGGCATCCTGGTCGACGATGCGATCGTGGAAATCGAGAACATCGTGCGGCACATGCGCATGGGCAAAAGCGCCTATCGCGCGGCGCTGGAGGCAGCCGACGAGATCGGGTTGGCGGTGATCGCCATCACGCTGACCATCGTCGCCGTGTTCGTGCCCGTGAGCTTCATGGGCGGGATCGCCGGGCAATACTTCAAGCAGTTCGGTCTGGTGGTCGCGTTCGCGGTGCTGTTCTCACTGCTGGTGGCGCGACTGATCACGCCGCTGCTTGCCGCCTACTTCATGCGCAACAAGGGCCATGAGGAGAAAGAGGGCCGCGTATTGCAGGCCTACACCTGGCTCGTGAACTGGTCGGTGGCGCATCACTACAAGGCGGTGGGGCTGGGGCTGGCGATCTTCGCGGCGTCGGTCGGCAGCTTCTACCTGCTGCCCTCAGGCTTCCTGCCGGCGGAGGACACGGGCCGCACGCTGCTTGCGCTGGAGCTTCCGCCCGGATCGCGCATCGACGACACCAAGGCCGTGACCAAGGCGATTGCCGAGAGCGTGGGCGCGCGGCCCGACGTCAAGAGCGTGTTCGTCAACGGCGGCAAGGTGATGGGCAGCGGCGCGGAGGTGCGCAAGGCGACGCTGGTCATCAACCTGGTGCCCAAACCCGACCGCAAGCTGAGCCAGGCAAAGATCAAGCAGGAGATCAGCCGCACGTTGTCGGCGATGCCCGACATGCGCTTCTGGTTCCTGCAGGACAACGGCCAGCGCCAGCTCGCGCTGGTGGTGTCGGGGCGCGATGCCACTGCGGTGTCACATGCGGCAGCCGAGCTGACGAGCCAGGCCAAGCGCATCCCAACCATTGCGAACGTGGTCTCCACGGCCGAACTCGACAGGCCGGAGCTGCGCGTGGTGCCGATCAGCGACGTGGCGGCAGAACTTGGTGTGTCGACCGAGGCGATCTCGGAAGCCGTGCGCATCGCCACCATCGGCGACGTCGGTGCCAACCTCGCCAAGTTCGACGTCGGCGAACGACAGGTGCCGATCCGCGTGCAGCTCGAGGAGAAGGCCCGCAGCGACCGGCAGATACTGGAGTCGCTGAAGGTCGCGACGACCTCAGGGACGCCCGTTCCGCTCACCGCCGTTGCACGCTTCGAGCCGGGCCAGGGCCCGACCGCAATCGACCGCTACGACCGCGTGCGCCGCGTGCTGATCGGCGCCGACCTCGTCGGCAACACGCCGCTCGGCGAGGCTGTCGACAAGATCATGGCGCTGCCCGCGGCCAAGAAGCTGCCGCAAGGCGTGGAGATCAAGCAGTTCGGCGACGCCGAGATCATGGGCGAGGTGTTCGAGAGCTTCGCCAAGGCGATGGGTGCGGGCATCATGATGGTATACGCGGTGCTGGTGCTGCTGTTCGGCAGCTTCCTGCAGCCGATCACCATCCTGTTCTCGCTACCGCTGTCGATCGGCGGCGCCATCGTGGCGCTGGCCATCACGGGTCAGCCGATCAGCCTGCCTGTTGTTATCGGCATCCTGATGCTGATGGGCATCGTGACGAAGAACGCCATCATGCTCGTGGACTTCGCCATCGAGGAGATGCACCGGGGCGTGCCGCGCACCGAGGCCATCGTCGATGCGGGACGCAAGCGCGCACGACCCATCATCATGACAACCATTGCGATGATCGGCGGCATGCTGCCGTCGGCCATCGGTACAGGCTCGGGCGGCGAGTTCAGGGCGCCCATGGCGATCGCGGTGATCGGGGGCCTGGCGTCGTCCACGCTGCTATCGCTGGTGTTCGTTCCGGCGGTGTTTGCGGTGATGGACGATATCGGCAGGGGCGTCTGGCGCTTCTTTGGACGCTTCGTCGGGCCGACCGACGAGACGGATACCCAGGTCCAGCACGCAGCGGTCGCGCCGCCGAGGACGTTGCCCGCCGCGGCCGAGTAGCGAGGTTGACGATCCTGCTCGCGTCCAAAGTGCGATTGCAGATGTGCGCGAGGGCGCCTAGATACTCGGCGGGGGGACGCCTGCGTTCACCGGAGGATCCCGACGATGTTCGACGCTCGTAGCATTCTCGACGCACTGGTTCGCGGCGGCGGCCAAGGCCCCTCAAGTTCAGGGCCCAGCCGAGGCGACGACATATTCCGCGATTTGCTGGGCCAGCTCGGCGGCGGTAGCGCCGATACCCGGCGGCCGACGGAGGATCGCGAACCGCCGGTGGAGACACGCGGCCCGGCGCGGGAGGATCGCACGCCCTCCCGCAATGACCGGCCGCCGCCAGGCGGCCGGGCCGGCGCGGACGACGATCACGGCGAGGACGAGGATCAGGACGCCCGCAACCAGCCGGACGATCGTGCGGACCCGCGCCAGCCGCCGACGGGCGGCGGAGGCCTGGAAGATATCCTGCGCGATGTGCTCGGCGGGGGACGACCGGGCGCCGGCGGCCCTGGAGGGGGCGGCGGCGGTGGCGGGCTGCAGGACATTCTGCGCGACATTCTCGGCGGCGGACAGGCTGGTCCTGCGAACCGCATGGTCGGCGAAGGCGGACAGGGTGGCGGCGGAAGCGGAGCGCTACTCGATACGCTGAGGCAGGTGCTGGGCCAGGCGACATCAGGCGTGCGCGATGGCGCGGGGCGCCTCGACGAGATGACGGGCGCTTCCGGGCGGGCGCGCGATGCGCTCGGGCAGGCGACGGGACAGTCGCCGGAGGAGCTGATCGCCAAGCTCAAGGAGCTGATCGGCAACAACCGGCTCGCCACCGGCGCGGCGCTCGGCGGCCTCGGCGCGCTGATCCTCGGCACCGGCGCGGGGCGCTCGCTCGCAGGCTCGGCGGTGCGCATGGGTGGTCTCGCGTTGATCAGCGGGCTCGCCTACAAGGCCTACCAGAACTACCAGCAGGGCCTGCCGCCGCTCGGCGGTGGGCGGCCGGAACCGGGCGCGCAGCAGCTCGTTGCAGCACCGAGTGGGTCGGGGTTCGAGCCCGATGCGGTGACGCAGGAGCAGGCGCTGCTCTACATCCGCGCGATGATCGCGGCGGCGTCCGCCGATGGGCGCATCGACGCCAAGGAGCAGCAGAAGATCGCCGGCGGCCTGCAACAGGCGGGGCTCGGCGGCGAAGCGCAGCAGTTCCTGGAAGGCGAGATGAACAATCCGGCGTCGGTGGAGGACCTGGTCGCCAGCGTCGCCTCCGAGCAGGACGCGGTGCAGGTATATACGGCGGCGCGGATCGCCATCGATCTCGACAACGGCGCGGAGCACGCGTTCCTGCAGCAGCTCGCCGCGGCGCTCGATATCGACGCCAAGCTCGCGGCGCAGGTGGACGCGGCGGCGCGCGGAGCGGCCTAGACCTGAAGAGAAGCGGCGCGGCCTCGACGAGGACCCGCGCCGCGCAGCTCCCATTTTCACTTCGATTTTACCGGCACTTTTTCACTTCCCCGCTTGACGAGCCAGCCCACCGGCTCTATGTAAATGTTATATACATTGACACTGGGATCATGACCCTGGAGAGGAACGGAAGATGTCTGAGGTAGTCGCCCGCATAGACGACTTCGGGAGGCCGGCTTGGATCGCGTTGATGGTGATCGGCTTCATCGTGTTCTGGCCCATCGGTCTCGCGATCCTGGCCTACATCATATGGAGTGGACGGATGGGATGCTCATCGAGATACGGCAACATGCAGGACTTCCGCGACCGGGCGATGTCCCGCTGGGAGAGGAAGCGCGAGCGCTGGGAGCGGCACATGCAGCGCTGGGGCGACCGCCGCGGCAGCAGCCACTTCCGCCACACCGGCAACCGCGCGTTCGACGAGTACCGTGAGGAGGCGCTGCGCAGGCTGGAAGGGGAAGCCAACGAGTTCCGCGATTTCCTGGAGCGGCTGCGCATGGCCAAGGACCGCCAGGAGTTCGACCAGTTCATGAATGATCGGCGCAATCGCCCGAGCGATCCTCCGCCGGCGGCCGAGCCGCAAGGCCCGGCGCCCCAGCCGCAGAGCTGATAAGCGCAAGCGTTGCGATGTGAGATTGACTCCCTCGGCCGATGGCCGGGGGAGTTTTTGTTTGTGCAGGACGCCGGCACGATCTCATCGAACCGCGCCTGATCTGTAGCCGATCCGTCAGGGGTCGGATGCTTCGGCTGGGGTCACGGCGCGGAGCAGCGTCAACGCGGCCTTGGACGCCGCTGGGCAAGCCTGGGCGCCGGCTTTGGACCTGCGCGCAAACTCAACAGTGCATCGCGTACGATTTCGAGCGCAGGCGTGTTCGGCTTGTTGCGACTTTCAATGAGACCGAGCGTGCAGTTAACGGCGGGTCGCAGCGGCCGCACGACCAAACCAGCGTCACGTCCGGCGGTAACGGCTACGTCCGGGACGATCGACATGCCGAGATTTGCCAGCACAGCCGTCTTCAGCGCCTCGATGGTGCCGAGGTGCATGGGGGCGCGCGACAGCGGCATGCTCACCGACAGCCAGCGCATGATCATGGCATGCACCGCGCCACGCGCATGCTCGATGAGCAGCGACTGATGCGCAGCGAACTCCGGCGTGACTTCGCTTGGAAGGTCGCGCGTGCCGGCCGGAAATATCGCAACCAGGGTCTGCGGGCGTAACGGCGTGATCCGCAGCTGTCGCTGCTCGATCGGCAACGTCACCAGCGCAATGTCGATCTTGTTCTGGATGATCTGCTCGACGCTATCGCGCGTCGGCATGTTGGTGACGTGCAGGTCGATACCCGGGTGATCCGAGCGCAACCGGCGCAGGATCGGCGGCAGGTCATACAGTATCGCCGTGTTGGTCGTGCCGATATGCACATGACCGATCCAGCCCTCCCGGAAACGGCGCATGGCGCCTTCCGCGGCCTGGCATTCGCTAAAAATGCGCTGCGCTGCGCCGACCAGCTCGCGGCCCGGCGGCGTGGCGTAGGCCCGCTTGCCCATGCGCTCGATCAGCGTGACGCCGAAACGGCGCTCCAGCTCGCGTATCTGCACGCTCACCGTCGATTGGGAGAGATTGAGGCGTCGGGCAGCGGCCGTAAAGCTTGCCAGCTCGATCACCGTTTCGAACGAGCGAAGCTGGTCCAGACTGAGGCTTCTCATTGATCGATTTTCCTCATCGATATGATGAAAACATTCAATTTGATCGATGGCTCGTCAATACCTATCTCACGCCTGCACGCATGAAAAGCCGCAGCGCGCGGGACAGCGATGCTTCCGACCACGCGCGAACACCATCAATTGCTTGTGGCGGCGCGTGCCGAACAAGACCGTCCCGTCGAGCTGTTTCCGGCCCAGGGAGCCACCATGGCGTTTTATTTCGAGGAGTATTGTCTCGACACGGCGCGGCGGGAGCTGAGCCAGGGGACACATCTCGTTCCGGTCGAGCCGCAGGTTTTCGATCTTCTTGCCTTCCTGGTATCGAACCGGGAACGCGTCATCACGAAGGACGACCTGCTCGAGGAAATATGGGGTGGGCGCGTGGTGTCAGAATCCACGCTGACATCCCGCATTAATGCTGCACGCCGCGCCGTCGATGACACCGGTGCCGAGCAGCGGCTGATCCGCACGATCGCGCGGAAGGGATTTCGCTTTGTCGGCACCGTCACCACGGAACTTGCAGGGAGCGACGAGGCTTTGCCGATCTTGCCCGCGGCATCCAGTCTCTTTCAGCGGGTCCAGTTTTGCACCGCGACCGACGGCGTTCGCATCGCCTACGCGACGGTCGGGGAGGGCCTACCCATCGTGAAGGCGGGCAACTGGCTCAACCACCTCGAATACGATTGGGAAAGCCCGGTCTGGAGCCACCTGCTCAGCGCACTGGCATCGCGCTATCTGCTCATTCGCTACGATGCGCGCGGCAACGGCCTTTCGGATTGGGACGTGCGGGAGATCAGTTTCGATGCGCTCGTCCGCGATCTGGAGAGCGTCATCGATACCGCCACCGCCGGCAAGAAGTTTGCGCTGCTGGGGATTTCACAGGGCTGCGCCGCCTGCATCGACTACGCGGTGCGCCATCCCGACCGTGTCAGCCATCTGATCCTCTACGGCGGCTTCGCCCGCGGGCGACGCAAGCGCGGCTGCGCGGCCGAAGCGGAAAAGGCCGATGCCTTGATGGTGCTGATGCGGTCCGGCTGGGGACAGGAGAACCCTGCGTTCCGGCAGCTCTTTACGTCTCAGTTCATCCCCGACGGAACGGCTGACCAGATGCGCTGGTTCAACGACCTCCAACGTCTGACCACAACACCCGAGAACGCAGCGCGCATCCGCTACGCTGCCGATGAGATCGACGTGAGCGGCCTCCTCGCGCGGGTGACCGTACCGACGCTGGTCCTGCACTGCCGTGACGACGCGGTGCAGCCGTTCGAGGAGGGACGGCGCCTGGCCGCCGGCATTCCGGGGTCCCGTTTCGTGGCGCTCGAAGGCCGCAACCACCTGTTCCTGAAAGATGAGCCGGCTCGGTGCCGTTTCCTCGACGAGGTCCACAGGTTTCTCGGCGCCCCGCCCGGCAAAACCGCTGACGGCAGCCACATCCGCATCCACCCGAACCTGGACCATCCGCGCCAGTCCGTGCGTGTGCCGCAGGCTTCGGTGCGCTGACCCAACCACCTGAATGCGAGACTTGCAGAGCTAAGCCCGCTCGATGGCGCGTTCCAGCCGCTTGCTCAGAAACCAGGAGAGGCCGAGGAAGGCGACGAGCATCAGGAGGCCCACGCTGGAGGAGGCGTCATTCATGACCTTCTCGGAGACCTGGCCGAAGGCGTAGCCGGCGAGCACCACGACGCAGGCCCAGATTCCGGCGGCGATGAAGTTGAGCACCAGGAACGTCGCCCAGGGCAGGGACGACATGCCGTAGGCGAAGCCGGCGACGCCGCGGATGCCGTGCGGATAGCGGTGCAGCAGGA
>Ga0190272_10001476_pt1 | contig 11330 bp, 10 predicted proteins | sample Popmic504T_FD_133746 | JGI IMG/M metagenome (GOLD analysis project Ga0190272, IMG submission 133746) | Populus adjacent soil microbial communities from riparian zone of Shoshone River, Wyoming, USA - 504 T | ecosystem: Environmental > Terrestrial > Soil > Riparian zone | place: USA: Wyoming...
GCCGGCCGATCTCACCAGGCGGGCCGTGCTGGCTGAGCCCGCCGAGCCGGTCGAGTCCGCCAAGTCGGCTGAGTCCGTTGGGCTGGCTGAGTCCGGCAGGATTGTTGGACCGGCCGAGCCCGCCGAGTTGGTCGGGCCCGCTAGGTCGGCTGAGTCCGTTGGGCGGGCCGAGCCCACCAGGATCGTTGGACCGGATGAGTCCGTGATGGCTGCCGGACGGATTGGGTCCGTCGCCTCGGCCGAACCCGCCACATCAGCCGAGTCGGTCGAGTCCGCTGAGTCGGTCGAGTCCACCGGGCTGGTTGACACTGGCGGATCGGTTGGGTCGGGCGCGCCGGCTGCGGCCGTTCGGCCGGCCGAGGCGGACGGCACGACCGACCGGGTTGCCGGTCGCGATGCGGGCGGTAGTGCGGACGTTGCCGACGAGAAGCCTGCGGGTGCCGACGCGGGCAAGGAGAAGCCAGTGCCGGCGGCGCCGCTCTGGCCGACGGAAGAGATGCCGTGACAGCCAGGTGTGACGGAATCGTCGCAATGGCCGGCTGTTTGTGACGTTTTCGGCACAGAGCATTTGTGCGACCCCGATGCCCCTGGGCGACGAGCGGGAGCAGAGACGGGAGCAGAGAGAGGTCAGCCGGTGGTGCGGACCGTACCGATGATCTGGCGGATCTGGTCCTCGGCCAGCGCGTCGGGGACCTCCTGGTCGCTGACCACGATGAACACGTAGGAGCCCTCGTCGGCCGGCAGGGCGAAGGCGTGGACCACCGCGCTCGGTGGGGAGCATTCCGACGGCCCGGTCACCCGGACGGCGGACCTGGCGTACGCGCCGGTGATGCCGTTGACGGTGAGCTCCGAGGCCGTCCCGACCTCGACCGTCGGCTCCTCACCGTTCGGGCCGATGTAGCCGAACCGACCCCACTTGCCCGCCGCGTCGGTGGCGACCAGCGCCAGGTCGGTATCGCGGTAGCCACTGAAGCCGGTGCCGCCGCGCCACGAGGAGTCGGCCTCCGGGCAGTAGCCGTCCTTGTACGTCGCAGCGCCGCTCATGCCGACCGCGGGCTGACCGTTGCCGTCCTCGAAGCCGATGATCCGTTCCTCGCCCACGATCTCCCAACCCGGGGGCACGTCGTAGGCGAGGTTGCGCTTGCTGGAGACGGCGACCTGCCAGCCGGGCACGACCGGTGCCGGCGCGTTCGCCCTGGTCGACGTGACCGGGGGCTCGGTCGACGTGGACGGACCGGCGGACGGGGTGGTGGCGGGTGCCGCGCTGGTCGTCGTGTTCGCCGCCGGGTCGGTCGTGCCATCGCGGACGTACAGGACTCCGGCGACCACGCCGATCACCAGCACCAGGCCCGCGATCCCCAGCCCGACGAGCAGCCCGGTGCGACCGCCCTGACGTGGGCCGTGGCCACCGGGGCCGCCCGGGTGGCCGTACTGGCCGTACTGCGCGGCGGGATAGCCCTGGCCGTACTGGCCGTGAACGTCGTAGCCACCCGACGGGCCGTACGGCGTCGCCTGGCCGTACTGGTTCGGGTCCAGCTGGGTGGCGTACTGGTCGGGGTCGTAGTCGGACCCGCCGTAGGCGTCCTGGTTGCGTTGCGCGTCGAACGGGCTGGTCGGGTAGCTGCCCTGGTACGGCTGCGGCTGTGGGACATCCGACGGCTCGCCCCGTCCCTGGTCGTCGTTCGGCCACGTCACACCGAGTCACGGTACCGGTCGACGCGGTCGGGGTGACCGTCGCGACGGCGGGGTTCCGGGTCAGCCGGCGAGGAAGCTCAGCCGGACGTGCCTGGTCGGATTGTCGACGTTGGTGTCGACCAGGCACACGGACTGCCAGGTGCCGAGCGCCATTCGTCCGGCCAGCACCGGCACCGACAGCGATGGCGAGATCAGCGCGGGCAGCACGTGGTCCCTGCCGTGGCCCGGCGTGCCGTGGCGGTGCCGCCAGCGGTCGTCGCCCGGCAGCAGGTCGCGCAACGCCGTCAACAGGTCCGTGTCGCTGCCGGCGCCGGTCTCCAGCACGGCGAGGCCGGCCGTGGCGTGCGGCACCCACACGTGCAACAGCCCGTCGGCCCCGTCGTTCACGGACAGGAAACGCTCGCATTCGGCGGTCAGGTCGTGCACGACCTCGCGCGACCCCGTCCGCACCTCGATCACCTCACTGCGCACGGCCACCGAACCTACGCCAAGATCCACCGGGTTCGTGACGAAGCGGCCACTGCGTGGGCGAACCGGGCGGTGGACGGCTACGGTAGGCGGCTGTGTCGCACCAAGACCAGCCACCGACGGGTGGCCATGAGAACGCCGCGGGACACCCGGCGGATCCAGTGGTGCGCACCGACCGGGACGAGGCCCCACCGGAGCGGCCGCGACCGGTGTCGATGTTCGAACCGGTGCGACCGGTCGATGCGCCGGCGGCCGACCCCACCGGCCGGGACCAGCGGCCGGTGTCGATGTTCGAGCCGGTGACGCCGCCGCGGCCTGGCTCCCTGTTCGAGCCGATGACGCCGCCGAGCACGTCGCCGCCGGAGTCCCCGGCCGAGCGGACCATGCACCTGCCGGCCGTGGTCGGGCCGCCGCCGGACGCCCCCGAACCGACCGTGCACCTCGAGCCGGAGCCGACGGTGCACCTCGCGCCGGACGGCCCACCCCCGGTCATGCCGGCGTCGGCGGCCGAGACGACCAACCCGCTGCCGAGGGTGCCGGCCGCCCATGGCAATCAACGCCAGGGCAACCAACCGGAGCACCTGACGGTCGGGCTGCCGCTGCTCGACCTCCTCGCGCCCCAGCAGCCGTACCAGTCGCAGGACCAGGGCTCCGGCCAGTACGTCCCGCACGGTCCGTACGCCTCCGAGGCCCAGTACGCCCCTGACTCCCAGTACGTGTCGGCCGCCCAGTACCCCCAGGAGCAGTACCCCCAGGAGGGCAGCTACCCCGGGAGCTACGAGGGGCATCCGTACCAGGCCGCCCCGCCACCACGGGGCCCGCAGCGGGGACCGCGGCGACGCCCGCCGTTGCAGGGCAGCACCAAGCTGGTGATCGGGCTCGGCGCCGGGGTGGTCCTCCTGGTGGTCCTCGGCGTATGGGCGCTCCTGGGGCCCTCGCCCGACAACGGGGAGCGGGCGGGCGGCACCCGTACGTCGCCCCCGCAGGCGACCAGCGCGGTCCGGGTGGCCGACGGCTTCCAGTTCACCCAGAGCGCGGCCCGTACCGACGCGGACTGCGCGGCGAACGCGTACGGGGCCGTTGTGGAGTTCTTCAGGTCGACGCCGTGCGCCGAACTCGACCGCGTGCTCTATCTGTCCACTGTGGACGGAAAGCCGGCCGTGGTGTCGCTGGTCCTGGTGCGGATGCCCGACGAGGCGGCCGCGACCGAGCTGCAGAAGCTGGTGGACACCAGCGGAACCGGCAACATCACCGACCTGCTCAAGGCCGGGGTGCAGGCCCCCGGTGGGCCGCCGGAGCTCACCAACGCCGGCTACGCGTCGATGCGCGACGGTGCGACGGTGGTGATCGCCGAGGCCGACTTCGCAGACCCGGCGCAGCGCGACCAGGCGACGCTCGACCGGCTGAGCACGGCCGCGCTGCAGCTGCGCGAGTAACCCGGCCGGTCAGCCCGGCGCGCCGGGGAACGGCACGGTCAGCGGCGCCGTCCCCGCCGTCCGGCGCCAGCGGGTGGCACGCACCGCCGCGTCGGTCAGCGAGTCGACGGCCAGGGTCCGCACCGCCTGGTCGTCGGTGTACTCGATCGCCGAGCGCCACGCCGCGGCCACGTCGGACTCGGCCGTCGTCAGCAGGGCGATCGCGGACGCCTGGTCGGTGACCGGGGCCGGGGTCGCGTACGCGGGTTCGGCGGCCACCGGCACCGCCCCGTGGTCGCGCAGCAGCAACTCGGTGGCGTCGCGGCGGGCCCGGTGCGCACCGGTCGCCTCGGCCACCGCCGGCGCGACCTCGTCGGTGACGAAGGCGGTGGCCAGCTGCAACGTCCAGAGCGCGGCGTGCTCGGCGGCGAGGGCGCGCTGCACGGCGTCGACCGTGCCCTGATCACCGGGCGCGACCGTGGCGTTAGGTGGGCCATTCGGTGGGCTGGAGGCGGGGGTGGTCATCCGAGCACCACGACGTGGCTCGCGCAGCAGGCCGCGACCGACGCGGCCAGCCCGGCCCGGTGCCGCGGCAGCCCGGCGACGAGCGCGCCGGCCTGGGTCTGGGCGGCGCGGACCGCGGCGACGAGCGCTCCGGTGGCGGCCGCCGGCTCCGGCGGCACCGACGGGTCGGCCGGCACCGACGTGGTCGATGCCGGCGCGGGGGAGGGGGTCACCCGCAGCACCTCGGCGCCGATGGCCTCGGCGTGCGACCTGCGGTCCGCCGCCAGGGCGAGGGCCGCGCCGGCCACCGACGGATGCGCGGCGGCCACCGCCTCGGCGAGCTCCGCGTCGGCCAGCGCGGCCGCCAGCAGGGGCCGCAGCGGGTCCGGTGGCGGGGGTGCCGCGGCCCGGCCCGTGCACCCACCGGCCGCCGCGACGGCGACGACGGCCACCCCGGCGAGGAGCTGGCGCCGGGTCGGCCGGGGCGGTTGGTTCACCCGATCATCCTGCCAGGCCGGCCGGTGGCCGAGCGGCGTGTCCATCGTGGTGCCGGCGGCGCGTTACTCTGGTCCATCGCGACCGGTCCGTACCGCACATCGACGCGGTGCCGCCGGTCGCGGCGTCGTCGGGAGACCGACGGAGCCACTGACTGTTCACGACCTACGAGTGGAACGGAGCGAAGGTGTCCAGCGCGCAGCTCACCGAGCAGCTCGAGACGATGGTGGCCGACGCCGTGCGGGCCACCGGCCTCGAGCTGGAAGCGCTGGAGGTCAGCTCCGCGGGCCGGCGCCAGCTGGTCCGGGTGGTGGTCGACACCCCGGACGGCGCCCCGCTCGACCTCGACGTGGTCGCCCAGGTGAGCCGCGCGGTGTCCGCAGTGCTCGACGGCGACGACGAGGGTGCCGCCGCCGACGCGGCCTTCGGCGCCGCGTACACCCTGGAGGTCAGCTCACCGGGGCTGGACCGCCCGCTCACCCTGCCGCGGCACTGGGTGCGGGCGAGGCTGCGGCTGGTCGAGGTCACCATGACCGACGGCGCGACGCTGCTGGCCAGGGCGGGGGACGCCGACGAGCTCGGCGTCACACTCCTGGTCGACGGCGCGCCCCGGCACACCCCATTCACCGAGATCGACCGCGCCGTCGTGCAGGTCGAGTTCGCCGACCCGCCGGCCGCCGAGGTGGCGGCCCTCACGGCGGAGCCGACGTCGGAGCCGACGCCCAGGGAGGAGTCGCCGTGAACGTCGACATCGCCGCGCTACGAGCGATCGAGCGTGACAAGGACATCCCCTTCGAGACCGTGATCGAGGCGATCGAGACCGCCCTGCTCACCGCGTACCGCCACACCGACCACCACCACCCGGACGCCCGCGTCGACATCGACCGCAAGACCGGCGTGGTGCGCGTGCTGGCCAGGCAGCTCGAGGCCGACGGCACCGTGCAGGAGGAGTGGGACGACACCCCGGACGGGTTCGGCCGGATCGCGGCCACCACCGCCCGGCAGGTGATCCTGCAGCGGCTGCGCGACGCCGAGCACGAGCGCACCTTCGGCGAGTTCTCCGCCAAGGAGGGCGAGATCATCGCCGGGGTGATCCAGCGCGACGCGCGGGCCAACTCGCGCGGTGTCGTGGTGGTGCAGATCGGCAGCAGCCCCGGAGTCGAGGGCGTCATCCCGCCGGCCGAGCAGGTGCCCGGCGAGGACTACCGGCACGGCGAGCGGATCAAGTGCTACGTGGTCGGGGTGGCCCGCAGCGTGCGCGGCACCCAGATCACCCTGTCGCGCACCCACCCGAACCTGGTGCGGCGGCTGTTCGCGCTGGAGGTGCCCGAGATCGCGGACGGGACGGTGGAGATCCCCGCCGTCGCCCGCGAGGCCGGTCACCGGTCCAAGATCGCGGTGCGCTCCTCCGTGGCCGGGGTGAACGCCAAAGGCTCGTGCATCGGCCCCATGGGGGCCAGGGTCCGCAACGTCATGAGCGAACTGCACGGCGAGAAGATCGACATCGTCGACTTCTCCGATGATGCGGCCACCTTCGTCGGGAACGCCCTGTCGCCGGCCAAGGTCATCGCGGTGCACGTCGTCGACGCCAAGACCAAGACGGCCAGGGTCGTCGTGCCGGACTTCCAGCTGTCGCTGGCCATCGGCAAGGAGGGCCAGAACGCCCGGCTCGCCGCCCGGCTGACCGGTTGGCGGATCGACATCCGCAGCGACGCCGAGCCGGCGGTGGTGGAGAACCAGCCGATGTCCACTCCCGGCGTGCCGGCGCCGGCAACCGGGTCGTCGGACTGAGACCAGGCGCGTTAGACTCGGAGATGGTCCGTCGCCACGGGGCGGTCCGCGCACGGCCGTCGGAAGCTGATCGGCATGATCATGGACCGGTGCGAACGTGCGTGGGTTGCCGTGCCGCAGCGCCGGCCGCCGGATTGCTACGCGTGGTAGCGGCCGACGGGACCGTGGTCCCTGACCCGCGCAGCCGGCTTCCTGGCCGGGGTGCTTGGTTGCATCCCGACCCGGAATGCCTGCGCATCGCAGAGCGTCGCCGGGCGTTTCCTCGGGCGTTGCGCGTCGAGGGTCCGCTCGACACCGCTGCGGTGCATGCTCACCTCGCCGGCGACCCACCAACCAGATCCCCGTAGGAAGCAGGTCGACCCGTCATGAACCAGCCGTGAAGCTGTAAGCCATGAACGTGCGACGGTAAGTCGGGGTCGAGCGGGTCTGCCGCCCGGCCTCACCAGTGAGGAGAACTGTGGCAGGCAAGGCCCGAGTGCATGAGCTCGCCAAGGAGCTCGGTGTCAGTAGCAAGGACGTTCTCGCCAAGCTCAAGGATCTCGGCGAGTTCGTGAAGTCGGCGTCGTCGACCATCGAGGCGCCGGTGGCCCGCAAGGTGCGGGAGTCGTTCCCCAAGTCATCCGACGGCCGGTCCAAGGGCGGCGGCCGCCGCCCGCAGCCGGCCCCCGCCCCGGCCGCACCGCCCGCGCTGTCCGAGCCGGCGGCGGCCCAGCAGCAGCGGCCGTCAACCAACGGCGCCAACGGTTCCAACGGTTCCAACGGAATCGCGTCCGCGCCCACCCCGTCGATCGGCGACACCCCGCCGGCGTCCGGCCCGGCCCCGAGCCGACCGGCCCAGGCCCAGCCGGGTCCGCGTCCGGTCATGCCGGCACCGGTGCCGGTGGTGAAGAGCCCGACCACCCCGGTGGTGCCGGCCGAGCCCGCCCCGCGGGTCGAGCAGGCCCCCGCCGCAGCGCAGCCCCCGGCCCCGGCGCCCGCCGTCGAGCCGGCCCCGCGGGTCGAGCAGGCCCCGGCCGCCGCGCAGAGTTCCCACCCGTCCGCCCCGGCCCGGCCAGGCGGACCCAAGCCCGGACCGCGCGCCCCGCGGCCGGGTAACAACCCGTTCGGTGTCGGCAGCGGCGCCCCGGCGCAGCGGCCGAGCACGCCGCGGCCCGGCGGTCCGGCCGCTCCCGGCGCGCCCCCGGCGCCCGGTGGCGGCGCCCCCTCGGCGATGCCGCCCCGTCCCGGTGGCGGTCGTCCGCCCGGCCCGCCCGGTTCCGGTGGCCCGCGGCCGAACCCCGGCATGATGCCGCCGCGGCCGAATCCCGGGCAGATGCCCGGCCGGCCCGCCCGCCAGGGCGGCGGACCGGGTGGTCCCGGCGGTCCCGGCGGCCGTGGTCCCGGTGGCGGCGGTGGCCGTCCCGGCGGTCCCGGTGGCGCCGGTGGCGGCTTCCGCGGTGGTCCCGGTGGTGGTGCCGGTGGCGGTGGCGGTTTCCGTGGCGGTCCCGGTGGTGGTGCCGGAGGCGGCGGCGGTTTCCGTGGCGGTCCCGGTGGTGGCGGCGGTGGCGGTGGTTTCCGTCCCGGTGGCACCGGGACGGGTGCGCCCGGCGGCGGCGGCGTTCCCGGCCGTCCCGGCGGCGGTGGCCCCGGTGGTCGCGGTGGCGGTGGTCGCGGTGGCACGGCCGGCGCGTTCGGCCGTCCCGGCGGCCCGGTCCGGCGTGGCCGCAAGTCCAAGCGCCAGAAGCGTCAGGAGTTCGACAACCTGCAGGCGCCCAGCGTCGGCGGTGTGCGGCTGCCCAAGGGCCAGGGCGAGGTCATCCGCCTCGCTCGCGGTGCCTCGCTGACCGACTTCGCCGACAAGATCAACGCCAACCCGGCGTCGCTCGTGCAGGTGCTCTTCCACCTCGGCGAGATGGTCACCGCGACGCAGTCGGTGTCCGACGAGGTCCTGGAGCTGCTCGGCCAGGAGATGAACTACCAGATCCAGGTCGTCAGCCCGGAGGACGAGGACCGCGAGCTGCTGGAGTCCTTCGCCATCAGCTACGGCGAGAACGCCGGCGACGAGGACGACCTCCAGGTGCGGCCGCCGGTGGTGACCGTCATGGGTCACGTCGACCACGGTAAGACCCGTCTGCTGGACACGATCCGCAAGACCACGGTGCACGAGACCGAGGCCGGCGGCATCACCCAGCACATCGGTGCCTACCAGGTGGCGACCGAGCTCGACGGCAACGAGCGCCTGATCACCTTCATCGACACCCCCGGCCACGAGGCGTTCACCGCCATGCGTGCCCGTGGTGCGAAGTCCACCGACATCGCGGTGCTGGTCGTGGCCGCGGACGACGGTGTGATGCCGCAGACGGTCGAGGCGATCAACCACGCGCAGGCGGCCGGCGTGCCGGTCGTGGTGGCGGTCAACAAGATCGACAAGCCGGGCGCCAACCCGCAGAAGATCCGCCAGCAGCTCACCGACTACGGGCTGCTCGCCGAGGAGTACGGCGGCGACACCATGTTCGTCGACATCTCGGCCAAGCAGGGCGTCAACATCGACGGGCTGCTGGAGGCGATCCTGCTGACCGCGGACGCCTCGCTGGACCTGCGGGCCAACCCGGACATGGAGGCCCAGGGCGTCGCGATCGAGGCGCACCTGGACCGTGGCCGTGGCCCGGTGGCGACCGTCCTGGTGCAGCGCGGCACGCTCCGCGTCGGCGACTCGGTCGTCGCGGGCGACGCGTACGGCCGGGTCCGGCGGATGCTGGACGAGTTCGGTGACGACGTCGTCGAGGCGTACCCGTCGCGGCCCGTCCAGGTCATCGGCTTCACGTCGGTGCCGGGTGCCGGTGACACGTTCCTCGTCGTCGACGAGGACCGGGTGGCCAGGCAGATCGCGGACCGCCGCAGGGCCCGTGAGCGCAACGCCGAGCTGGCGTCGCGTCGCAAGCGGATCAGTCTGGAGGACCTGGACAAGGCCCTGCAGGAGACCAACCAGCTCAACCTGATCATCAAGGGCGACAACTCGGGCACCGTGGAGGCGCTCGAGGACGCGCTCATGAAGATCGACGTGGGCGAGGAGGTCGAGCTGCGGGTCATCCACCGCGGCGTCGGCAGCATCACCGAGGGCGACATCAACCTCGCCATCGCGGACAACGTCATCGTGCTCGGGTTCAACGTCAGGGCCGCCGGCAAGGCGACCGAGCTGGCGAACCGCGAGGGCATCGACATCCGCTACTACTCGGTGATCTACCAGGCGATCGACGAGATCGAGCAGGCCCTGCGCGGCATGCTCAAGCCGATCTACGAGGAGGTGGAGCTCGGCCGCGCCGAGGTCCGCGAGGTGTTCAAGTCCTCCAAGGTCGGCACGATCGCCGGTTGCCTGGTGATGGGCGGCGAGATCCGGCGCAACGCCAAGGCGCGGCTCATCCGCGATGGTGTCGTGGTGTCGGAGAACCTGCCGATCTCCACGCTGCGGCGGTTCAAGGACGACGTGACCGAGGTCCGCGAGGGCTTCGAGTGCGGTCTCACCCTCGGCAACTACGGCGACCTGAAGGTCGGCGACATGGTCGAGACCTACGAGATGCGGGAGAAGCCGCGCGACTGACGGCATGATCGCGGGCGGAGGGTGCTTCGGCGCCCTCCGCTCGCGTCGTCCCCACTCCTTTTCTGCTCAGGGGGAGATGGTCGTGTACGTGGGTGCACTGGAGCTGGACGTGCTGCTCGGCGACGTCCACTCCCTGAAACAGAAGCGGTCGGTCGTCCGGCCGGTGATCGCCGAGCTCCGCCGCCGGTTCGAGGTGGCCGCCGCCGAGGCCGGCCACCTGGACCTGCACCGCAGGGCGCTGATCGGCGTGTCCGCGGTGGCCGCCGAGGCCGGTCACGTGCACGATCTGCTGGCGGCGTGCGAACGGCTGGTCGCCGACCGGCCGGACGTGGAGCTGCTGTCGGCCAGGGTGCGGCTGCTCGGCCCTGACGACTGACCGCGGTCCCGTGAGTGGCGTGTGGTGTCAGAACACCAAACGCCACTCACGACTTGTCCACAGGTAACGAACGAAGGAGGCGACGCCGTGGCTGACCCGGCACGCGCCCGTAAGCTGTCCAAGCGGATCACCCAGATCGTGGCGACCGCGCTGGAGCACGAGGTCAAGGATCCCCGGCTGGACATGGTGACGATCACCGAGACCAAGGTGACCGGCGACCTGCACGACGCCACCGTCTACTACACGGTGCTCGGCGACGACAACGCCCGCAACGCGGCCGCCATCGCGCTGACCAAGGCGACCGGGGTGCTGCGTTCGCTCGTCGGTGCCGGCACCGGGGTGAAGTTCACCCCGACGCTGAGCTTCGTTCCCGACCTGGTGCCGGACACCGCCCGTCAGCTCGACGAGCTGCTGGCGAAGGCCCGCGAGGCCGACGCCGAGGTGGCCCGGCTGGCCGCGAACGCCAGCCCGGCCGGCGACCCCGACCCGTACCGCCAGCCCCGCGACGCTGACGCCGACGCCGACCCCGACAACGCGGACTCCGACTCCGGCTCCGACGACGTGGCCGACGAGGTGGCCGATGAGTCCGACCGGTCCGACGACGACTCCGAGTCCGACGACCGGGACGGGGTCAGGGCCACCGGCTGACCCAGGGGCCTCGCGGGTGCTGACCCCGGGCGGACCCCTGCCCGAACCGCCCGAACCCGCCCAGGGTGGACCTATCGGGTGAACTGAGGAAGTCTTGGCAGTCGTGAGAACGATGGGCAGCAGGGCGATGGTCGACGGCACCAACGGCTCTGGTGGCCCCGTCGGACCCGCCGAGCTGGCGACCGCGGCGGCCCTGCTCAGGGGCGCGCCCGACGTCACCCTCCTCGCCCACGTCAACCCGGACGCCGACGCCCTCGGCTCCGCGCTGGCCCTCGGCCTCGCGCTGCACCGGCGCGGCGCCACCGTCCGGGTGTCCTTCGGCGAGCCGGCGGCCGTTCCCGAGTCCCTGCGCGACCTCGAC
>Ga0190272_10001477_pt1 | contig 11329 bp, 9 predicted proteins | sample Popmic504T_FD_133746 | JGI IMG/M metagenome (GOLD analysis project Ga0190272, IMG submission 133746) | Populus adjacent soil microbial communities from riparian zone of Shoshone River, Wyoming, USA - 504 T | ecosystem: Environmental > Terrestrial > Soil > Riparian zone | place: USA: Wyoming...
CGCAGCTGGAACGTCTCCAGGTCGAGGGTGATGCCGAGGTCCTGGCCGACGACCATCCCCGGCGTGCTGATCCGCACCGCGCAACCGCGGTCGGCCAGCAGCTCGGCGACCGACGTGGCCTGGTGGAAGCCCAGCTCGTCCACCACCAGCACGTCGCCGGACGGGGCGGCGCGGCCCTCCAGCACGTCGCGCACATCCACCACCCGGTCGAGCCCGTCGGCCCACCACGGTGGCAGCGGGCGGGCGCCGGTGGCCAGCACCACGGCGTCCGGCGCCTCGGCGCGCAGCGAGTCCGCGGTGGCCTCGGCGCCGGTCCGCACGTCCACCCCGTACCGCACGCACTCGGCGAGGAGGTTGCGCACCACGTCGAGGAACTCGGCCCGGCCGGGCACGGTCGCCGCGGTCGCGACCTGCCCGCCGGTGCGCTCGGCCCGCTCGACCAGCGTCACGTGGTGGCCGCGCTGCGCCGCGGTCGACGCGGCCTGCAACCCGGCGGGGCCGCCGCCGACGACGAGCACCCGCCTGGCCCGGCGCCGCGGCGTGGGCAGGAGCACGGACTCCCGTCCTGCCAACGGGTTCTCGATGCAGCCGAGCCACCGGTTGAGGCCCATCCGTCCGACGCACTCCTGGTTGCACGACAGGCAGGTGCGGATGTCGGCGGCGTGCCCGGCGCGTGCCTTGGCGGCGAAGTCGGGGTCCGCGATCTGCCCGCGGACCACGCCGACCAGGTCGCAGTGTCCGTCGGCGAGGGCGCGCTCGGCCTGCACCGGGTCCTTGATGCGGCCGACGCCGACGACGGGCAGCCGCACCGCCCGGCGGATCGCGTTGGAGATGTGCAGCGCGTACCCCGGCGGGATCGCCATCGACGCCTCGATCATGAACAGCGTCGCGGTGGCCACCCCGATCGAGGTGTTGATGTAGTCGACCTGCCCGGTGGCCTCCGCGATCCTGGCGATCCCGACCGCGTCGTCGAGGGTGGTGCCGTCCTCGATCAGCTCGTCGCCGCACAGCCGGACGCCGAGCGCACGCCCCGGTCCGATCGCCTCCCGCACCGCGGCGATGATCTCGGTGAGGATGCGGGCGCGGTTGGCGAGCGACCCGCCGTAGGCGTCGGTGCGCCGGTTCGTCGCGGGGGAGAGGAACCCGCGCACGATCGACGAGTGCGAGCACTGGAGCTCGACGCCGTCGAATCCGCCGTCGGCGCAGTGCGTCGCGACCGTGCCGTACCCGGCGACGATCTCCGCGATCTCCTTGTGGTCAACGGCTTTCGGCACCTCGCGGAACAGCGGGTCCGGCACCGCCGACGGCGCCCACACCGGCAGCCGCGAGTACATCGACGACGCCTGCCCGCCGTTGTGGTTGAGCTGGGCGAAGATCGGGACGCCGTTGGCGTGCACCGCGTCGGTGATGCGCCGATACCCGGGGATCACCTCGCGGTGGAAGCCGTGGATCAGCTTCTCGTACGGCCAGTCCGTCGGGTGGGTGGAGTGCTCCTCGGTGATGATCAGCCCGACGCCGCCGGCCGCGCGCGCCGCGTAGTACGCCTCGTGCTGTCGGCTCGGCAGCCCGTCCTCGGCGTAGTTCGTGAGGTGCGCGGAGAACACGATCCTGTTGCGCACCACCACGTTCCCGATCCGCAGCGGGGAGAACAGGTACCGGTAGGTCATACCGCCACCAGCCGCGCGGTGGCGACGGCCATGGCGGCCCGGCGTCCCTCCAGGATCGCCTCGTGGGCGGTGCGCGGGGCCACGCAGTCGCCGGCGGACGGCCGCCCCGGCGCCAGCACGTTCGGCAACCGGTGTCCACAGTGGACGATCGCGGCGCACTCTATGGTGCGCTCCTGCGCGGTGTACACGTCGACCAGGGTCGCCGTGCCGTCCTGGACGCCGCGCAGCCGGGACCGCGTGGCCAGGGTCACCCCGGCGCGCTGCAGGCGGGTGTTGGCGTCGGCGAGGTCGCCGGTCAGGGACAGCTGCGTGCCGATCACCGGGTCCTGGCTGACGATCGTGGTCGGCCATCCGGCCGCGGCCAGCAGCTCGGCCATGCCGACGCCGGTCCAGTCGCCGATGGGGTCGACCACGACCAGCGGCCCGTCCGGCAGCACGTCGCGCGGGGCCTCGCCGCCGGCCAGCCGGGCCAGCAGGTCACGGGCCTCCAGCACCGGCCCGTCGGCCCGGTAGGAGCGGGGCCCTGGCACGGAACCCGTTGCCAGCACGGCGATGCGGCCGTCGAGGTCGCCCGCGGTCACCGTCACCCCGGTGGCGATCCGCACCCCGAGCCGGCGCACCTCCGCCTCCAGCCAGTCGACGAGCCGCACCAGCCGTCCGCGGCCGGCGAGGAGCGCGGCGAGGCGCAGCGTGCCGCCGGCCCGTTCGGCCCGGTCCGCGATCTCCACCCGGTGTCCGCGCAGGGCCAGCACCCGCGCCGCCTCGAGCCCGGCCGGTCCGGCTCCCACCACCAGCACGTCGAGCGGCGCGTCGGCACCCGTCCCGACGTCCGGGTCCTCGGTCTCGTGCCCGCTGCGCGGCTCGCCGACGCAGCTGACGATCGGGTTGCGGGGGTCGCGCACCCGGCACTTCTGGTTGGACAGCACGCACGGCCGCACCCGCTCCGCCGCGCCGCGACGCACCAGCGCGACCAGGTCGGGGTCCGCGATCTGCGCCCTGGTCAGCTCCACCAGGTCGGCCACCCCGTCGGCCAGCGCGTCCTGGGCCTGCGCCGGGTCGACCACGCTGCCCTGCAGGACGACCGCCGTCCGGCCGTCCACGGCTCGTCGCACGGCCGCGCAGAGCTCGGTGTTGAACCCCGGTGGGGTGTGCAGGTCGGGGCGGGTGGCCGAGCCGCTCATCGCCGAACCCCGTACGGGCACCAGGTAGTCGACGGAGCCGGCGAGTGCCGCGGCGAGCTCGACGCCCTGCTCCGGCGTGATGCCCGCCCACGGCGCCAGCTCGTCGCACGACAGCCGCAGCCCGAGCACCCGGCGGTCGCCGATGGCCGCGCGCACTGCGGCGATCACCTCGGTCAGCAGCCGGGCGCGGTCCGCGCCGTAGCCGTCCTTGCGGTGGTTCGTGAGCCCCGACGCGAACTGCCGCAACACCGAGTTCTGCCCGGCCTCCAGCTCGACGCCGTCGAGGCCACTGTCCGCGGCCAGCGCGGCCGCGGCGGCGAAGCCGTTGACCAGCGCGTCGAGCTCCTCGGCCTCCAGCTCCATCGGCAGCTCGCGGCTCACCACGTCCGCCACCCGCGACGGCGCCCACAACGCCTGCTGCGAGTACGCCGACGAGCCCTGCGACCCGGCGTGCCCGAGCCCCGCCAGCACCAGCGCGCCGTGCGGCCGGCACGCGGCCGTCACCGCGGCCCACCCGTCCCCGCACTCCGCCGCCAGCGGCGCCCGCTCGTACGGCCAGTCCGAGCCGTGCACGCTCGCGGTCTCGGTGACGATCAGCCCGGCGCCGCCCGCCGCCCGCCGCTCGTAGTACGCGACATGCCGCCCGGACAGCGCGCGCCCCCGCCCCAGGTTCGTCTCGTGCGGCCCGAACAGCGCCCGGCTCGGCGCGGTCCGCCCGGCCAGCACCACCGCCCCGGTCAGCGCCACCGCCCCGGTCAGCACCGCGTCACCGGCCCGCGCCGCTCCGGGTGAATGGCACATTTGGCCGGTTCTAGTGGGCACATGTGCCATTCACCCGACGAGGAACCGCGTTGCCCGGCGGTCACGGGGTCGGCTGGAATCCGGCGAGCGGGCTGATGTCGCACGCCCGGTCGGCGGGCGCCGGCGCGGGCACGCCGAATCCGATGCTCAGCGGGACGGCGGTCCGCCGCCGGGAGTGGTCGACGTCGGACCGAGGTGCCGCACTCACCCCGGCCAGCGCGCGCTCCCCGTGTCCCTTCACGCATTCCGGGTCGGGGCCGTCGAGCGGCAGGCCGGTGAAGAACTTCGCCGCCATGCACCCGCCCTGGCACGAGTCGTACGCCGAGCAGGAGCCGCACGTGCCGCCGTCGGACGGCCGGCGCAGCCGCTCGAACAGCTCCGACGTGCCCCACACCCCGGCGAACCCGCCGGGGTCACGGACGTTGCCCGCGAGGAACTCCCGGTGGATCGCGAACGGGCACGCGTACACGTCGCCCACCGGGTCGACGAGGCACACCACCCGCCCGGCGCCGCACAGGTTCAGCCCCGGCAGCGGCGCCGAACCGAGCGCGTTGAGGTGGAAGAACGAATCGCCGGTGAGCACCTTCTCGCCGCGCGCCACCAGCCAGTCGTACAGCTGGAGTTGTTGCGCCGCAGTGGGATGCAGCTCGTCCCACACCTCGGCGCCGCGCCCGGACGGCCGCAGCCTGGTGATCCGCAGCTGGGCGCCGTACCGCTGCGCGATCGCGGCGAATGCGTCCAGCTGGCCCACGTTCTGCCTGGTCATCACGACGCTCAGCTTGAAGTCCGCGAACCCGGCGTCGGCGAGGTTTCCCATGGCGCGCACCGCGGTGTCGTACGAGCCGGGGCCGCGCACCGCGTCGTTCACCTCCGCGGTCGCGCCGTCCAGCGAGATCTGCACGTCGACGTAGTCGGTCGCCGCCAGCCGGCGTGCCCGCGGCGGGGTGAGCCTGATGCCGTTGGTGGAGAACTTGACCCCCACCTGGTGGTCCACCGCGTAGTCCAGCAGCTCCCAGAAGTCGGCGCGGACCGTCGGCTCGCCACCGCCGATGTTGACGTAGAACACCTGCATCCGCTGGAACTCGTCGATCAGCGCGCGACACTCCACTGTGGACAGTTCACGCGGGTCGCGCCGCCCGGACGACGACAGGCAGTGCACGCACGCCAGGTTGCACGCGTAGGTCAGCTCCCACGTGAGACAGATGGGCGCCGTCAGGCCGTGCTTGAAGTGCTCGACGAGCTTCACAGCGACTCCCGTGGCTCGATGGTGCCGGCGTCCGCGAGGCCGGCGAGGGCCGTCAGGTAGGCCGGGCGTTCCGCAGCGGGCACGGCGGCGGCGTCGAGGGCCGCGTGCACCGTCGGCTGCTCCTCCAGGGTGCGCACCACCGTCACCAGGGTCGGCGTCTTCAGAAAGGACAGCCGCCTGGTGCCGAAGTCGTAGGCCAGCGCGCCGAACGGCTCCGGCCGCAGCGCCACCCGCGGCGACCGTCGGTAGGCGCGGTCGGGGTCGAACCCCGTCGGGTCAGTAGACACCGCACATGCCGTCGATCGACACCTCCTCGACCAGCAGGTCCTCCTCGACCATGGCCGCGTCCGCCGGGTCGTTCTCGGCGGCCGCCGGGTCGGCGAGCTGGGTGGGGACACCGTTCGGCTCGGTCATGGGATGCTCCTGGTCCGGTCGGCCATCACCATTCGGGCTTCCGACCGGACAATAATGGCACTCGGTGCCAATTGGAAGGGTCGTCCATGGAAGGGCCGCGTCGGTCGTGACGGAGTACGCGTCGGCGGTGGCCGGCCGGTCCGGCCGCAGGCGGACCACCTCCCGCGCCGAGTTGGAGCACGTCGCGTTCGAGCTGTTCGCCGAGCAGGGCTTCGAGCAGACGACCATCGACGACGTGGCCAGGGCCGCCGGCATCGGGCGCCGCACGTTCTTCCGCTACTTCCCGTCCAAGAACGACATCCCGTGGGGCGACTTCGCCGGCGAGCTGGCACGGATGCGCGAGGTGCTGGCCGCGCACCCCGCCGACCTCCCGCTCATGGAGGCGGTGCGGGCCTCACTGTTGGACTTCAACCGCATCGACCCGGCCGAGATGCCGTGGCACCGCAGACGGATGCGGCTCATCCTGGGCGTGCCGGCGCTGCAGGCGCACTCGACGCTGCGCTACGCGGACTGGCGGCAGACGCTCGCGGAGTTCATCGGACGCCGCCTCGGCCAACCGACGGACGCGCTGGCCCCGCAGACCATCGCCCACGCCACCCTCGGGATCGCGCTGGCCGCGTACGAGCAGTGGCTGCGCGACGAGGACGCCGACCTCCTGCACCTGCTCGACACCGCGATGACCGACCTGGCCGCCACCTTCACCCGCGCCTGACCGCATCGCGACAACCGGAACGCCCAACTCGGACGCCGAAACGCCGGACACGCGCTACTGAAACGCCGGACACGCGCTGTCGAGATGACGGACACGCGCTACTGAAACGACGGACACGCGCGGGCGGGCGGCTGGGTTGTTAGTGGGTGCGGTGGGTGGCGTGGGTGGCCAGGGCGTCGAGCTCCGCCGCGGCCCGTGGGGTCAGGCCCGCGTCGCCGAGGTGGCGCCTGGCCTCGGCGAGCAGGTCGTCCGCCTGCTCGCGGCACCAGGCGCGACCACCGGCGAGCTCCACCAGCTCGGCCGCGCGCGCCAGGTCGGCGCCGGACAGCTCGGCGTCGCGGGAGTACAGCGAGCGCAGCTCCAGCCCGGCCGGGGTGTCCGAGGCGAGCGCGACCACCACCGGCAGGGACTTCTTGCGGTTGCGCAGGTCCGAGTGGACGGGCTTGCCGGTGGCCGCCGGGTCGCCCCAGATGCCGAGCAGGTCGTCGACGAACTGGAACGCGAGCCCGAGCCGCATCCCGAACCCGCGCAACAGGTCCACCTGCCGCGGGCTGCCACCGCCGAAGAGCCCGCCGAGCGCGGCGGCGCACCCGAGGAGCGCGCCAGTCTTGTGCTCGGCCATCCGCACACACTCCGGCACCTCGACCTCGGCGCGCTTCTCGAACTCGGTGTCCGCGCTCTGCCCGGCCACCAGATCCTGCACCGCGGCGCTGAGCATCCGCAGCCCGTCGGACGCGACCGGCCCCCCGGTCGCCGCCAGCACGTCGAGCGCGAGGGTCAGCAGGGCGTCACCGGCCAGGATCGCCGCGCTGGTGCCGAACACGCTCCACGCCGTCGGCCGGTGGCGGCGGGTGGTGTCGCCGTCCATCACGTCGTCGTGCAACAACGAGAAGTTGTGCACCAGCTCGATGGCCACCGCCGCCGGGACCGCGGCCGCCGTCGAGTCACCGACGGCGGCCGCGCCCAGCATGACCAGCGCGGGGCGGATCGCCTTGCCGCGGTCGGCCTCGGTGGCGCGGCCGCGCTCGTCCCACCAGCCGAAGTGGTAGCCGGAGACGAGCCGCATGGCCGTTGGCAGGCTGTCGACCGCCGTGCGCAACGCGGGGTCGACAGTCACCCTGCTCCAGGCCAGCACCTCCCTCGCCGTCCGCCCGGTGGGCATCACGGCCGGCATGACGTCCGACCCGGCCATCAGCGCCCGATTTCGACGTTCTCGAGGATGCCGAGGGCGTCGGGCACGAGCACGGCCGCCGAGTAGTAGGCGCTCACCAGGTACGAGATGATCGCCTTCTCGTTGATGCCCATGAACCGGACCGACAGGCTGGGCTGGTACTCGTCGGGGATGCCGGTCTGGTGCAGGCCGATGACCCCCTGGTCGTCCTCGCCGGTGCGCATCACGATGATCGAGCTGGTGCCGGTGTCGGTGATCGGGATCTTGTTGCACGGCAGGATGGGCACCCCGCGCCAGGTCTGCACGAGGTGGCCGTCGAGGTCGGCGGTGTCGGGGTAGATGCCCCGACTGTTGCACTCCCGGCCGAACGCGGCGATGGCCCGCGGGTGGGCGAGGAAGTACCGCGACTTGCGTCGCCGGCACAGCAGCTCGTCGAGGTCGTCCGGGGTGGGCGGGCCGGTGCGGGTGTGGATGCGCTGGCTGAGCTCGGCGTTGTGCAGCAGGCCGAAGTCCCGGTTGTTGATCAGCTCGTGTTCCTGGCGTTCGCGCAGGGCCTCGATGGTGAGCCGCAACTGCTGCTCGGTCTGGTTCATCGGCTGGTTGTAGAGGTCGGCCACGCGGCTGTGGATGCGGAGCACGGTCTGCGCCACGCTCAGCTCGTACTCGCGGGGCGCCGCCTCGTAGTCGACGAAGGTCCCGGGCAGGTCCGGCTCGCCCTCGTGCCCGGCCGCCAGGTCGATCGCGGCCTCGCCGTACTTGTTCTGCGACTGCGACGGGCTCGACCGCACCCGGTCCAGGTGCTCGCTGAGGGCCTGCGATCGTTCGGTGAGCTGCTGGAACTCCTGCGTCGACAGGGTCAGCACGGTGCACGGGGTGACGGCCTTGACCGTGAAGTCCCAGATGCTCTGCGGGTCCAGCAGCGCCGGCTCCCCGAAGTACTCGCCGTCGGCCAGCACGTCGAGGACGGTCTGGTCGCCGTACTGGCCGACGCCCAGCTTGTTCACCTTGCCGTGGGCCACCAGGAACACCTGGTCCATCTGGTGCCCGAACTCGACGATCACGTCGCCCGGCTGGTACTCACGCTGCGTGAACCGGTCGGCCATCTCGGACAGGGCGTCCTCGTCCTCCAGGCCGCGCAGCACCGGCAGTTCGCGCAGCTCCGGCGGGACCACCCGGATCTGCGCGCCGGTGCTGACGAACGTGACCCGGCCGTCGCCGATGGCGTAGGTGAGCCGCCGGTTGACCCGGTACGCGCCACCGGCGGCCTGCACCCACGGGAGCACCCGCAACAGCCAGCGCGACGAGATCTCCTGCATCTGCGGCACGGACTTGGTGGTCGTCGCCAGCTTGCGCGCGGCGGCCGTGCCGAGGCTCAGCCGTTGGTCCTCGTCGACGCCGGTGTTCGGATCGGTCACGGTCACAGCCTGGTCCACCAATCTTGTTGTCGAAATCGAAAAGACGTGCTAACCGTCGGCCCGGCCGATTTCGACGTTCTCGAGGATGCCGAGGGCGTCGGGCACGAGCACGGCCGCCGAGTAGTAGGCGCTGACCAGGTAGGACACGATCGCCTTGTGGTCGGCACCCATGAACCGGACGGACAGGCTGGGCTGGTACTCGTCGGGGATGCCGGTCTGGTGCAGGCCGATCACCCCCTGGTTCTGTTCACCGGTGCGCATCAGCAGGAACGAGCTGGTGCGGTGTGTGGTTACGGGGATCTTGTTGCAGGGCAGGATCGGAATACCGCGCCACGACGGAACCCGATGTCCGTGGAAGTCGGTGCCGCCGGGGTAGAGGCCCCGCCTGTTGCATTCCCGGCCGAATGCCGAGATGGCCCGCGGGTGGGCCAGGAAGTAGTGCGGTTCCTTCCACACCATCGCGATCAGGTCATCGAGGTCGTCGGGCGTGGGTGGGCCGGTTCTGGTGTGAATTCGCTGGCTGAGCGCGGCGTTGTGCAACAGGCCGAACCCGCGATTGTTGACGAGTTCGTGTTCCTGGCGTTCGCGCAGTGCCTCGATCGTGAGCCGCAGCTGCTGCTCGGTCTGGTTCATCGGCTGGTTGTAGAGGTCGGCGACGCGGCTGTGCACCCGTAGGACGGTCTGGGCGACGCTCAGCTCGTACTCGCGGGGCGCGGTCTCGTAGTCGACGAAGGTGCCGGGCAGGTCGGGCTCGCCGTCGTGGCCGGACGCCACGTCGATCGCGGCCTCGCCGGACGGGTTCTGCGAGCGGGCCGGGCGGCCCGCGGCCAGCCGCAGGTGCGCGAGCAGCGTCTCCGACCGGCCGTTGAGCTCGTCGAACGACGCCCGCCGCAGCACGAGGACCGTGCACCTGGTGGCGGCCCGGACGGTGTAGGGCCAGGTGCCGGCGGGGGTTTCGGCGCCGGCGGTGAGCATGTGGTCGCCGAAGTAGTCGCCGTCGGCGAGGGTGCCGAGCACGGTCTCGTCCCCGTACGGGCCGGCACCCAGCTTGGTGACCTTGCCGTGGGCGACGAGGAACAGCCGGTCGGCCGGCTGGTCGGCGGTCACGATCACGTCGCCGGGCTCGAACTCCTCCTGGACGAACCGGTCGGCCAGCGCGTCGAGGGCGTCCGCGTCGTCGAACCCGCGCAACGCCGGCAGCTCGCACAGCTCGCCGGGGATCACCCGGACGTCGGTGCCGGCGCTGACGAAAGTGACCCGGCCGTCGCCGATGGCGTAGCTGAGCCTCCGGTTGACCCGGTACGAGCCGCCGGAGGCCTGCACCCACGGAAGTATTCGCAGCAGCCAGCGCGACGTTATTTCCTGCATCTGTGGAACGGACTTGGTCGTCGTCGCCAGATTCCGCGCAGCAGCCGTTCCGAGGCTGAGCTGCGACCGTTCGCCGTCGACGCCCGATTCCGCCGACTCTGTAACAGTCACCAGTACCCCACCAATCACATCGTTGTTCACGCGCCAGAAAGCCGCCGACCAGCGGCTATGGAGAATTGATCAGTGCAAGGTGGACGGGTCGCCCTTTCCGTTCACCGGCCGAACGCCAGCGCCGGCCCCTGAATGCGCCCAGTCACACGATCGCCTGTATTCGGCGTTGCTGGCCTCCATGGTTGTCCGACGTCGCCCGTCGGACGGCTCACGTTGAATGGCGTTCGTCGCCCCTGCCCGTGCGGAGAATCCGGTTCCCCGCCCGGTTCGGGTCCGGTCGGGGAACCGCCGGTCGATACAACAAGCTGGTGCCTCCGAGCATCATGGCCGCACTCCTCGGAGGTCCAGCGAAACGATTCAAGGTGGTGCGATTCGGGGCGATTCGTTGCGCTCACCCGATCGCCTCGGACGAGCGAGACCGATCGTCCTCATGACGGAGACTCAGGACCAGGGAGCAGGGCGAAGTTCACTCACCAGTGATCGGTCAGGCGAGAAATGACGGGTCTGACGGGTAAAAGTAGAGCGGTGCGTAACCGACCGTCGGCCGTCGTCCACTAATGGAGGAATTGCCGGTGATCGACAGGGGTCGTACGCTGTCATGCCCGAACGAGGACCGTTGCCCAACCCAGCAGATGTACGCCCCCGGTCTGCCGCGTCGCGTGCAGTTCGAGGTCGAGTTCGCTGCCGATATCACCCTGGACACCATCGCGGCGCTCCACCACCCGGCCGCCGTAGGTGATCACGTCGTCGGGCCAGGCCTGCTCGCGGAACTGCACCTTGAAGCGGCGCACGTTGTCCGGGCCGAACAGGTCGGCGAGGTACGTGCCGAGAATGCCGGCCTGCAGCATCCCGACCGCGAACACCGTCGGGAACCCGGACGCCCGCGCGAAGCCCTCGTCGTGGTGAATCGGGTTCATGTCACCGGAAGCGCCCTGGTAGCGGACGAAGTCGGTGCGGGTCGACGGAGCGTCGACGAGGTCGGGGATGGAGGCGCCGACCTGGGCGTCGGCCGGGTCGAAGGTGGTCACGATCCCTCTCCCGCCGGGCGGCTGGTCTCGATCACGGTCGCGCGCGCCTCCGCGACGAGTTCCCCCTCCGGGGTGCGGAACTCGGTGACGAGGACGGTGAACCGCATGTCGCCGCCGCGGCGGCCCTGCTTGTCGTAGGCGTCCTCGACCCGCTGCTGGGCCACCAGCGACTGTCCGGCCCGGGGCGGTGGCCCGTGGAAGACGAACTCCTGCTC
>Ga0190272_10001478_pt1 | contig 11323 bp, 5 predicted proteins | sample Popmic504T_FD_133746 | JGI IMG/M metagenome (GOLD analysis project Ga0190272, IMG submission 133746) | Populus adjacent soil microbial communities from riparian zone of Shoshone River, Wyoming, USA - 504 T | ecosystem: Environmental > Terrestrial > Soil > Riparian zone | place: USA: Wyoming...
CACCGCGAACCTCGCCGAGCGCGACCTCGACCGCGGCGTGCTGCGCTGGCAGCTCGGACTGGCCGCCGTGCAGGCCGCGCTCGTGGTGGCCGTGGTGACGCTGACCGCGCGGGCCGCCACCGCGGGCGACCTGTCGGCCGGGGAGGTGACGGCGCTGATCGCGTCGTTCACCGCGCTCGGCGGCGTGATCGACTCCCTCGCCGGGCATCTGGCGCGGGGCCGCGAGGGCATGCGCACGCTGGCCGCGTTCGACGCCGTCGACGCCACGAGCGGCGGCCCGGGCGCCGTGGGCACTCGGCCGGTGCCGCCGCTGACCGGTGGTATCCGGTTCGAGGACGTGTGGTTCCGCTACGGCGAGGACCTGCCGTGGGTGCTGCGCGGGGTGACGCTGGACATTACGGCCGGCTCGTCGGTGGCGCTCGTCGGTATCAACGGGGCGGGCAAGTCCACGCTGGTCAAGCTGCTGTGCGGGCTGTACCGGCCGACCAGCGGCCGGATCACGTGGAACGGCGTTGACCTGGCGGACTGCGACCCTGGGCTGCTGCGCGATCGGATCGGCGCGGTGTTCCAGGACTTCATGGCCTACGAGCTGACCGCGCACGAGAACATCGCCATCGGGTCGGTCGAGGCACTGGAGGACCGCGCCCGGACGGTGGCCGCCGCCCGGCTGGCCGGGGTGGACGCCGACCTCGGGCGGCTGCCGCGCGGGTACGCGACGCTGCTCAGCCGGCTGCTGCACCGCAGCCCCGTCAACCCCGACGGCGAGCCGGGCGTGGTGCTCTCCGGCGGCCAGTGGCAACGGCTGGCGCTCGCCAGGATGCTCATGCGCCACGACCGGGACCTGCTGATCCTCGACGAACCGACGGCCGGGCTGGACGCGCACGCCGAGCACCGCATCCACGAGGTGGTGCGCACCGCCATGATCGGCCGCGCCCGGCTGCTGATCTCGCACCGGCTCTCCGCCGTGCGGCACGCCGACCGCATCCACGTGCTCGACGGCGGCCGGATCACCGAGTGCGGCGACCACCACCAGCTGCTGTCCGACGGCGGCACCTACGCGGAGCTTTTCCGCGTGCAGGCGTCCGGCTACCTCGACCCCGAGACGGCCGGCCGGTGAACGACCCCATCAGGAGATCCATCAGGAGATCCATCAGGAGAGGAGACGCACCATGTCCATCGCGAAGGTCGGGCAGCGGCTGCTGTCGGCGCTCGTGCCGACGGTGACCGCCGACGCCAGCTGCGGCCGGTGCTCACGCACGCCCAGCAGCAACTGCTGCCGCACCAACTACCGCCGCATCTACTACGTCGACGTCTGCGGCAACGTGTGCAGCAGCGCCTGTGAGTACGCCCCGCAGTACTGCTAGTCGCGGCCGGAGGGGGGCGTGGCGCCGCGTCCCCCTCCGCCGGCCCGCGGCCGGACCGCCCGTCCGATCACCCGGTCCAGCGCCACCGGCCCGTAGACGCCGGAGTCCAGGCTGCGCCCGGCATCGCCCACCAGGAAGGCGTGGCCGGCCGGCACCGGCTCACCGGCCGGCGCGTCCCCGGCGAGACCCGCCACCCGCTTCACCGCCGGCCCGTCGTCCTGCGTCGGCGGCCGGAACGCCACCACGTCACCGCGCCGCACCCGCGTCGAGCGCACCATGACGATCCGCTCGCCGTCGCCGTAGGTCGGGCTCATGCTCAGTCCCCGTACCCGCACCACGAACACCCGACGACGCAGCGCCACCAGGACGGCGGCCACCGCGACCGCGGGACCCGCCCACCCGATGCGCACCGAGCCACCCCACCTTCCGCCGTGTGTTCCCATTGTGCTGACGACGATCGTCGAGGTGGCCGGGAGGGCGGGTGGACGGCGCTGGACCGATCCGGGCCGGCGTGCTCGGCCCGACCTCGCTGGCCGTGGGACGGCACACCGTCGACCTCGGACCGGTGCGGCCGCGCCTGGTGCTCGCCAAGCTCGTGCTGAACGCCGGCCAGGTGGTGCGGCCCGAGCAGCTCGCCGACATCGTCTGGCCGCACGAACGCCCGTCGTCGTGGGGCGTGCAGCTGCAGTCCGCGGTGATGGTGGTCCGCAAGGCGCTGTCCGGGGCCGGGTGTGTCGACGCCAAGCTGGTGCTCGCCACCACCGGCGGCGGGTACCGGTTCGACGTGGACCCCGCGCACACCGACCTCGGCCGGTTCCGCGCCGTGATGGCCGCCGCAGCGGACGCGCAGCGCACGGGTGACCCGGCCGCGGCGCTGCGGCACCTGCGCCGGGCCGAGGCGTTGTGGCGCGGGCCCGCGCTGGCCGACGTCCGCACGCACGGCATGGAGGCCGAGGCGCAGCGGCTCGACGACCAGCTGCTCGGCGTGATGGAGCAGCGGCTGGAGCTGGAGGACGACACCGCCGGCCGGCTGGACGAACTGGCCGAGCTGACCGAACGCTGTCCATGGCGGGAACGGCTGCACGAGCTGCTGATGACCGCGCTGTGGCGGCACGGCCGCGCGGCCGACGCGCTCGCGCACTACCGCGCCCTGCACGCCCGCTACGTCGACGAGCTGGGCATCGAGCCGGGCAGCCGGCTGGCCGAGCTGCACCACCGCATCCTCGACCAGGCGCGCCGCCCGCCCACCCCGCCGCCCGCGCCGGTCGGCGTGCCGCACCAGCTGCCGCCGGCCGTGCCGCACCTCGTGGGGCGCGATTCGCTGGTGGCGACGGCCGTCGCCCGGCTGCGCGGGCCGTCTTCTCCTGGCGCGGCGGCCGTGGTCGTCCTGTACGGGCCGGCCGGCATCGGCAAGACCGCGTGCGCGGCGGCGGCCGCGCACGCCGTCGCGGCGGACTTCCCGGACGGCCAGGTGTTCGTGCGGCTGCGCGACGCCGCCGGGCGGGCGGCCGGGCCAAGGGAGGCCGTCGCCCAGGTGCTCAGGGCGTTGCACGGCCCGGACGTGGAGGTGCCCGGCACCGTCGCCGAGGCGGCGGCCAACCTGCGGACCAGCACGTTCGGCCGCCGCGTGCTGCTGTGGCTGGAGGACGCGACCGACCTGTCGGTGGTGCGCCAGCTGCTGCCGGCGAGCCCGACCTGCGCGGTGCTGGTGACGTCCCGGCCGCCGCTCGTCGGCCTGGAGCAGGCGACCCACCTGCGGGTGCCCCCGCTCGACGAGGAGCCGGCGCGGGGGCTGCTGGTGGCGCTCATGGGCTCGGCTTCCGGTTCCGGCTCCTCCGGCTCGGCCTCGGGCTCCGGTTCCAGCTCCGGCGGCGGCGGTTCCGACAGCGAGGTGCTGCGGTCGGTGGTACTGCGGTGCTCCGGGCTGCCGCTGGCACTGCGCATCGTGGGCTCGCGGCTCGCCGTCGGCGGCCCCGCGACCCTGGAGGCCGCCGCGCGGGCGCTCGACGAGGACGGCGAGCACCTGGACTGGCTGGTCGCCGGCGACCTGGACCTGCGCGGCACCCTGCGGTTCGCGCTGTCCGACGCGGGCGCCGCGGCCCGCCGGCTGTTCGAACTGCTCACCGCCGTGGGCGTCACCCAGCTGCCCACCTGGGCCGCCGCCGCGCTGCTGGACGCCGACGAGGACACGGCCGGGCGGGCCGCGCACGAGCTGGCGCACCTGGGGCTCGTCGAGACCGACCGCGACGGCGTCCTGGTGCACGCGCTCGTGCTGGCCTTCGCCGCGTCCCTGCCGGCCGAGTCCCCGCCGGCGGCCGCGCTGGGGCGGGTCGCCGCGGCGGCCGTACACCTGGTGAGCACCGCCGACGAGCTCATCCCGCACGGCAGCGCCGTGGCCGCCGGGCTGCCCGTACCCGACGCCGCGCCCACCCCGGCCGCCCTGGCTGCTGTCCGCCGTGACCCGCCCGGCTGGCTCGACCGGCACCTGCCCGTACTGCTCGCCGTTGGCACCGCCGACGTCGAGCCCCGCCTGCGGGCCACGCTCGCCGTGCGGCTCAACGGCCACCTGGCCATCCGCGACGCCCACGAACAGCGCATGCGACTGTTCGACTCGCTCGGCGACCTCGCCGGAGTGCCCGCCGAGCTGGCCGCCCGGGTGTGGCAGAGCCGCTTCGCCGCGGCCGCCCAGCACGGCGACGACCCCGCCACCCTGCGCACCATGGCCAAGCACGTCGTCGAGGCCGCCACCGCAGCGGGTTCGGAGGCCATGGCTCGCTCCGGCCGCTTCCAACTCGCCCTCGCCGCCCACCGCGACGGCGCGCTCGCCGAGGCAGAGGAGTCCTACCGCCAGGCGCTCGCCGGCGCCGGCCACGACTCCCGCGCCAAGGCCCTGTGCGGCCTCGGCGTAGTCCTCCGTGACGCCGGCCGCGCCGCCGAGGCCGTCCGCGTCATCTCCGAAGCCGTGGCCGAGCTCAACCCCGCCGCATCCCGCGTCCGGGCCATCCTGCTGGTCGACCTCGCCACCGCGCTCGCCGACCTGGGCAACCACACCCACGCCGGCACCACCCTGGACGAAGCGCGCCGCATCATCGGCGAACTCGGCGACGAGCTGGGCTCCGCACACGTCGCCGTCGTCGCCGCCCGGGTCCACGCCCAACGCGCCGAGTGGACCGACGCCGACCGCGAGATCACCCTCGCCGCCACCGTCGCCCGACGGCACCCGGCCGGCGAACTACGCCACCTCGTCGCCCACGCCGAGGCCGAACTCGCCCACCACCGCGGCGACCCCGCCGGCGCCGCCGCCCTCCTGGCCCGCGCCATCGACGACGCCACCACCACCGGCGACCGCCTCAGCCTGCTCCGCGCCCACCGCCTGAACGCGGCCCTCGGCCCGCCCGGCTGACCCAGGCCTCACCCCAGCAGTTGAGCAGGATCCCGAGGCCGTCCAGATTGGCGGCACCGGCGGGTGACCCTCCGGCACCGGAGTCAGACGGCCTGCTCCTTCCGGCGCAGCCCGATCCGCATCCCCAGGTCGGTGACCTCGTAGGCCGTTTCGTAGCCCTGGGCGACCTCCTGGGCCGATGTCACCCGGTCAGCACGACCCGCTCCACCCCGGCCACCTCCGGCCCAGCGAGCATCGCCTCCAACGCCGGCTACACACCGTGGATGTCAGACAACACCGCGACCGAATTCACCCATGCCGCCAGCCTCAACGTCACACCCGAACCGTCACACCGATTCACCGAGGCGTAAGCCGCACCGCAACGCACGTACCGGGGCGAGTCGGCGGCCCACAGCCGCGGTGCCGACACGGTGACCGAACGGAGCCGGCCGGTCGTCCTCGCTGGCGTATCCGGCAGCCGACACGACAGTGTTCTCCAAGACGGAGTTCGTGTTGCTGGCAAACGACGTCATACCGGCGATCGACCCGTCGACCGTGGCCAACCTTCCAACCGATGCGCCCGAGCAGGTACTCACCCGTGCCCGGCTGGCCAACCCGCGTCCTCATACAGCTGGCCGAGGCGCAGCGAGAGCTACGGGAACTCCGGATGGAGAACGAGTTCCTGAAAAAGCCGCAGCGTACTTCGCCCGGGGTTCCCGGTAGCTGAGAAGTACGAGTTCATCGACTCGTGCCGAACGTGCGATGCGAAGTACGCATACCCCGTGAGGAAGATGTGTGCCTGGCTCGATGTGTCCCCATCCAGGTTCTTCGACTGGACGAAGCGGCCGGCATCATCGACCGCACAACGACGAGAACAGCTGGCAGCGCTGATCGCCGACGCATTCAGGCTTTCCGACGAGACCTACGGCTATCGACGCATCCACGCCCAGCTTGCGCGGTGGGGTGTGCCCTGCGGTCCCGAGCTCGTGCGGAGCATCATGCGTGAGCTGGGCCTGCAGCCCTGTCAGCCCCGTCCGTGGCGGACCGGCCTGACCGAGCAGGACGGGCGTGAGCACCACATCCCCGACCTCGTCGACCAGGACTTCACCGCCGCGGCGCCCGGCCAGAAGCTCGTCGGGTCGGGTGGCCGGGGGGAATTGCACCCCCCGGCTCCCGCAGAACCGTGCGTGACAGTCTCCCGTCACACGGCTCTTACCATCCAGTCGGCAAGAATTCTTTCATCCACGCCCAGTGCGCGAACAGTCGGGAGTCACGCGCGGTGATTCCGTTCCACCACACATCGGCGCGGTTGAAAGCGTGTAGCCGCTTGAACTTCTTCCGTGCCCACCGCATCAGATAGGTGTTGATGCGTTGCAGGAGATGATGAAGCTCCGTCCGGTAGAACCGGCCGTAGTAATTCATCCAGCCTCGCACGATGGGGTTGATCCATCGCGCGAGCTCGTTCAGAGACAGGTCGGTGCGTCGATGCATCCGCCATCGGCGGCCATCGCGGCTGATCTTCTTGAGCGCGTCCTTGCTGATCGCGGGTAGGAACCCAGTGAACCTTTTCCGGACACTGCTGTTCCACGCCATGCGCGGACGGAACGTATACCCCAGGAATGTGAACGACGTGTGCGCATAGGCGCCGCGCCGGTTGCTGTCCTTGCAGTACACGATCTTGGTCTTGTCGGGGTGGAGCTCCAGTCCGACAAGACCCAATCTCGCCTCGATCGTGGCCCGGACGATCCGAGCCTGCCGTTCACTCTCGCAGTGCACCACGGCATCATCCACATACCGCTCGAACCGAACGCCCGGGAACTGTCGGGTCATCCACAGGTCGAACGCGTAGTGCATGAACAGGTTTGCCAGGATCGGCGAGACCGCGGAGCCTTGCGGAGTTCCACGCTCCCGACCCTGAAGGGTTCCGTCCGGCAGCGCCAGGTCCGCCGCGAGCCACCGCTTCACATACAGCACCACCCAGGGACAGTCGGTGTTCGCCTCGACCGCCTTGACCATGAGGTCGTGCGGCACACTGTCAAAGAACTCCCGGATGTCCAGATCGAGCACCCAGTCGGTCTTCATGCAGCGCTCCCGACACGCCGCGACCGCGTCCAGCGCCGACCGTCTCGGACGGTAGCCGTAGGAGTCCTGATGGAACCTCGGTTCCGCTCGAACCCCCAACACCATGGCCACCACCGCCTGCGCGACCCTGTCCGCGACCGTCGGCACCCCGAGGACGCGCACCCCACCGCCATGCGCTTTGGGTATCTCCACCGCCCGAACCGGAGGCGGGAAATAGCTTCCCGACGACATGCGGTTCCATATCTTATACAGATTCGCATCCCGGTCCCGTTCGAACTCCTCGATGGTCACACCATCCACACCGGCGGCGCCCTTGTTCTTCTTGACCCTCTGAAACGCCTCCCACACCAGCCACTTCGAAATATCGAACGGCTTCACTTGCGACTTCGGTTCGTCCACCCGATTCCTCCCGAGAACATCGGTTGATTGGCTACACAAACCCGGATGGTCCGACCCCTTCACTCCACCCCCATTACAGAGGCTTCACCACTACTACGGGCCGGTCCGCCAGCGCGCTCCACGACGGTACTCAACAGCTCACAGTTTCTGCTGCTCGCCGCGCTCCCTCTCGGCATCAGCCAACTCTCAACCAACACCCGTTTCGCAGCACGCCTTCCCACGTTCCGCGTGACAGCCGCAGACCGGACTCACGTCGCCTCCATGCCGGGCACCACCTGGCCAATAAGCGGGCACCCGCCAGGCTTGTCCTGACGCCATATCTACGCCTCAGTTTCGATGCCATCTAATAGGTTTACGACACGTCCACAGCGATTCGCCTACGCTCGTCTTCCCGGTCCCCACCTGACGCCTCCTCGGCGCCTTTTCCTCATCGCTCACCACGACGGTCGTCAACCAACGCAGCATGAGGCGGTTTGGCATCTCCCCCCACAGGGCGACACCGAAGGGCCACAACCTTCATCTCCCACGCAGCACCGCATCCAGCGAGACACCTATCCGCTCATCCCAGCCTCGCTCTCTGCGTTCGTGGCACACCGACATCACCTACATTCCGACCTGGGAGGGCCGGCTGTATTTGGCGACCGTGATCGACTGCCACACCAGAATGGTCATCGGCTACGCACTGGGTGAGGACTACAAGACTCCGCTCATCCAGGCCGCTGTGCGTAACGCCGCACGGAACGTCACGGTGGAGGTAGGTGCAATCTTCCACTCTGATCGAGGTAGCAATTACACCTCGTACGAGCCGCAACCGGCACAGCATCGCACGAACAACGGCGTGAGTAGCGCCCCGTCCTCGATCCACAGTCGTGGGCGCTGCTCTCCGAGTTGTCGTGGCGACCACGGTGGGAGCTGGGCCGAGCCATTATTCGGGCCTGCCATCGCCGTTCAACACGAGCGTCGGGCGGTCGTCGTCGGTGGCAACATCTCACATCGTCTCGATCCTGGCTTCTCTTACCGCCAGTCGCCCACGAGCACGAACGGGGCCCAGTAATATGGATTGGCGAACACGTACCGATCCGGTGTCTCGGCAGTTTCGGTCTGCGCCGTGAGATAGAATTTGCCGCGCAGGTCGGTGGCGTCCTTCTGCTGCGTCGCAGTGAGATCGGTGTCGTGGAGCGCGAGATCGCACAGGTCGACCGCCGTCGAGAACTGACCGGCGCGGGCCCGCATCCGTGCCTCCGCGATGAGGAGGGAGCCCTTGTCGTCCCTCCGCTCGCGGGCCGCGCGAATGTACTCCGCGTGGATGTAGTCTGCCGCCATGACGGCGGTGCACGTGCGCAATTCATTTTGCGCTTTCTGTAGCGCGACCGCGCTCGCCGCGCCTTCGGCCAGTTCCCGATAGAAGCTGTCGAACAGGATGGCCGCCGCGAGCTCGGATACTTTCCACAGTCCGACCAGCACGGCGGCAGCTCCGGCGTACAGCAGCGCGCGTACCAGGCCGAGTTGCTCGTCACCGCCGCCGCCTGCGCCGGACACGCCGGTCGTGCACGCGCACAGCACAGCGAGGGTGCCTGGCAAGGACACGCCAAGCAGATCCTGGGCGGTCAGATCACCGCCCGCGAGCCGAATCCAGGACGACATCGGCCGTGCCATGATGAATCGGCCGTGCGCGGTGAAATGCAGCACTCTCGGTGCGGGTTTGCCGGGCGCGAGGCGGGCCAGCACAACGGCGCGACTCGCCCGTGGCCCGAGGAGCTCCTCGGTGGGGAAGTGCCGAGCGATGGCCCGCGACTGCGCTCGCGCGTAGCGCAGCCGCCGTCCGGCACCGAGGGGTTCGGTGACCACGAGTGCGCCGTCGGTCGTGGCGCGCCGACTGGCGAGGCAGTAGCGGAGCACCGAGGCGCTCGGCGCGGTCACCAGAGGGTTGCGCTCGCCGAATGGGCGACCGTCTATGTGTACGGCGCCGAACGGCAGTCGATGGAGGGGCCCGTGCGGCACAAGACAGATCTGTTGTCCGGGACGTGACCGTCGAACCACCGGTTCGAGCATCGCGGTCAGCAGCGGGTCGGCCGCGGTATCGGCGACGACGTCGAGGTTGTCGGTGTTGCACGCCTCGACGATCCGCTCGATGTTGCCGATCAACGCACCGGTGTCGCAGCACACTTCGTCATGCCACGGAGTCTCGTCGGCGGCAGTGAGACCGAGGAGATGAATGGCCGTCTCGGTCCCGTGCAGCACGACGAGCAGGGCATTCGGATCGTGGGCCTGGAGCGTGGCTCGAATCTGTGCCACCGTGGATCGGTCGCCGCGTCGGAGTTGCGCGTACTGCTCGTCGTGCTCGGCGATCGCGTCGACGGCCGCCTGCCACCGGGCCTCGGCCGACGCGTATCGGCGGCTGGTCTCCGGATCGGCGACACTCGTTCCGGTGAACGCGGCGGCGGCCAGCCGCATCTCACGCAGCGCCGCAGATTCCTCGGTGGCGAGGTCGTCCGGTACTCGATCGGTCGCGGGCACTCGGAGCCGGGACAGCCTGCGCACCATCTCGCTCGCCCTGGCGCTCTCGACCCGCTCGAACGCGACCGACGAGTCGCTGTGGCCAAGTGCCAACCGGGCCAGTTGCTCCCGTGCGGCAAGCCGACTCTCTCCGAAGTAGGCCAGCGCGTCGGCCTCGTTGAACAGCCAGGCACGCGGTGCCTCGGCTGCCTCGGCCGCTCGCTCGTAGGCCGCTACGGCGGCGGCGAAGCGGCCCTGTCCTCGGTGCACATCACCGAGGACGACGCAGACCAGCTCGACCAGGCGCAATTCGTCCGCCTGCATTACCAGTGCTTCGGCCTGAGCCAGGTATGCCAGCGCCGTGGCATCGTCGTCGGCCAGTTCGGCGAGGTCGACCAGCGACAGCGCGGCACCGCGCACGTCACCGCACTTGACCAGGGTCCGCAGTGCCTCGGTGTGCAGTTCGCGGGCGCGCTCGTGATCGCCGATGGCTTTCGCGACGCTGGCCAGGCCGCCGATATCGTTGGCCTCATCGACCGGCCAGCCCGCACGGTGGTTCAACACGCGTGCGGTCTCGTAAAACCGCTCGGCGGCGGCGTGGTGCCCCTCGTTCAGCTCCACCGCGGCGGCGTTGTGCGCGGCCACCGCGGCGGCACCGTACTGCTCGCACCCGGCGAGCAGGCGCAGGGCGATGGACTGGGAGCGAAGAGCAGGCCGCCACTTGCCCAGCAGCTCGTACACCAGTCCGAGCACGATCATGGCGTGACCGGCGACGTCGTCCGCGCCAGCCGAACGCGCGAGCGCGAGGGCCAACCGCGCGACGGTACGGGCAGGCGCGATCCGGTCGGTGTCCTTCAACACCACGGCCAGGTCGACCAGCACCCGCGCTCTGTCGCCGACATCGCCGATCCGCGCGTAGAGTTCCGCCGCCCGCTCAGCCTCACGTTCGGCCATTCGAAGATCGCCGAGTTCCCCGGCCAATTGGCCGCGAGCCGCGTGGACGCCTGCGCGAACCCGTAGATGGGGCACATCCAAGCCGTTTTCGACCAGTGCGAGGGCGTCATCGAGGAGCGACATGGCGCCCGCCCGGTCCCCTCGATTGTGCTTGACCTGGGCCAGCCGGTGCAGAATGGCGGCACGCGACGGCGGATCGATGCTCGCCCGTGTGGCGCGATCGACCGCCGCCGCGTACCGACGCTCGGACGACACCGTCTGCCCACACTCGAGGTACATCTGTGCGAGGGCCACGTCGACTTCCCAGTCGTACACGTCGACAACGCACTTCTTGCCTTCTGATCGGACCATCCGCTCCGCCCCACCGTTGGATCGTCTCGCGTCGACACGGCGTTTCGCCGATGTCGTACGACCTGTGCCGATGGTCAATTCGCCTCGTGCGTCTCGGCGCGAGAGTTTAGCCGTGTCAGTGCGTGTCGCCTCTCGCGTCCCTGGGCGCCGGCTGCCCCGCACGGCTTCCGGTCCTAGATGGTTGGTTCCGTGAAGTTGGTGTTAGTGGTCGAACGCGATCAGTGATCGTTTGCTGGTCGTGTCGGTGGACCAGTTGTGCCAGATTCCTGCGGCCATGGCCAGCAGGCGTTGGGCG
>Ga0190272_10001479_pt1 | contig 11322 bp, 9 predicted proteins | sample Popmic504T_FD_133746 | JGI IMG/M metagenome (GOLD analysis project Ga0190272, IMG submission 133746) | Populus adjacent soil microbial communities from riparian zone of Shoshone River, Wyoming, USA - 504 T | ecosystem: Environmental > Terrestrial > Soil > Riparian zone | place: USA: Wyoming...
CAGCACGCGGCGCAGCCGCTCGTCGGCCGGGTCGGCGGCCACCAGTTCGCGCAGCTCCGGCAGCACGTCCTCGTACCGGCCGAGCTCCACCTCCGCGGTGACGCGCACCCGGCGGGCCGCGTCGCGCAGGCCGTCGAGCCGGGCCGCCTCGGCCACCGCGAAGGACCGGTCCACCAGGTCGGCCAGCGCGGGCGCCCGCCACAGCCTCAGCGCCTGCGCCGCGCCGGCCGACGCGGCCGCCGGGTCGCCGGCCCGCAGCGCCTCCCTGGCGGCGGTGAGCAGCCGCTCGAAGCACACCGCGTCGATCCGGTCCGGCGGCAGCCGCAGCGCGTAACCGTGCGGCTCGGTGACCACCACCAGGGGGGTGCCGCCGGACGGACGGTCGGGCTCGACGATGCGACGCAGGTGCGCCACGTGGCTGCGCAGCGTCGCCGCCGCGGCCGCCGGCACCGGCTCGCCCCAGGCCAGCTCGGCCAGCCGGTCGCGCGGCACGGCCCGCCCGCGGGCCAGCGCCAGCACGGCCAGGATCAGCCGCAGCTGCGCGCCGAGGGTGACCGCGCGGCCGTCCACCTCCAGCCCCACCGGTCCGAGAAGCTGCACCCGCACGTCGGCCACCACCGAACTGTGACGGAGACCGGACCGTCCCGACTCCGGCATTCGGACGCATGTCGACGCGGATGATCTTCCACCGGCCTTGCACGCGACCCGGAGACCCTGCAGCGGTACGGCGGAACTCAGGAGGCGGCATGGGCCAGGTGAGCAGGATCGGCGTACGGCCGGTGTGGGTGGCCGCGGTGGACCGGCGGGAGGCGGCCCGGCTGGGGCTGCGCCGCTGGCTGGCCGCGGCCGACGACACGATCGTCGTCACCGGTACGGCGGCCACCGTGGCCGCGCTGCTCGCCGGGCCGGCCGCCGGCGCGGACGTGGTGCTGCTGGACAGCGACAGCACCGATGGCACCGGCGGGACCCACGGGACCACGAGCACCCTGCCGGCGGACCTCCGCGCGCTCTCCGCGGCCGGGCGGGCGGTGGTCGTGGTCACCGGCGCGGTGGACGGCCGGGTCGCCCGGCTGGCCATCGGCGGCGGCGCGTGCGCCGTGCTGGACCGGGCGGCCCCGGCCACCTCGGTGGCGCGGGCCGTCCGGGCCGCCGCCCGCGGGGAGGTGCTGCTGCCGGCCGTGCTGGCGCGGGCACTGCTGGCCGCCCCGGCCGCGGTGGCGCTGAGCCCGCAGGAGGCGACCGCGGCCCGCCTCTACGCCTGCGGGCAGTCGCTCGGCTCGGTGGCCAGGGCCATGCGGCTGAGCCCATGGACCGTCAAGCAGTACGTCGACCGGGCCAGGGCCAAGTACCGCGAGGCCGGCCGGCCGTGCCCGACCAAGGTGCACCTGTACCGGCACCTGGTCGAGGACGGCCTGGCCGACCACGGACGCTCCGGCTAGCCGAAGGAACGCCGGCTCACGGGGCGAGGCCGTCGAGGATCGCCTGCAGCTCCCGGATCACGCGCAGCGCCGTCGGCTTGTTCGTGGCGTACAGCCGGCTCTCCAGCCACCCGGTGCCGTAGCACCAGTAGAGGTCGTCGACGATGCACTCCGCGTTGACGCTCGGCGCCACGTGGGTGAAGCCGACGCCGTGGTTGCGCATCAGCCAGGACGCGCGCAGCCAGCCGGTGGAGTTGGTGATCGCGGTGTGGGTGGAGGTGCCGGTGGCGTAGCCGGAGTAGTTGGCGGTGTGCGCCAGCACCTGCCGCACCGTCGAACCCGGGTACAGCCGCAGCGCCGTGGCCTCCAGGTTGGCCAGCGGGTAGTTGGGCACCTGACCGGCCGCGATGCCGACCTGCCAGGCGTAGCCGCTCGGGCACGTCTCCAGCGGGCCGATGCGGTGGTCGCCGCCGTAGTTGCAGTTGGAGTAGGCGTGCGCGCCGCTGCTGTCGATCTCCAGCACGCCCTCCTTGAGCGTCCACCAGGTCACCCGCGACGCCGTGGTCAGGCGGGTGGCGCGGCTGCCCTCGATGCGAGGCACCGTGTTGGACGCGATCCAGCGCACGTAGGACTGCTCGTCGGTGCTGAGCGTGTAGCCGTTGACCACCAGCCCGGACACCGCGGTCCAGTAGTCGCCGTGGGTCCACCCGACGGACCCCTGGTAGTTGACGCGGTAGAAGCCGTTGCTCGCGGTGGGGCTCAGCACGGTCGCGGTGTGCCCGGCCGGCACCACGGCGATCACCGCGTCCGAGGTGGACGGCCCGGCGCGCAGGTTGACGCCCTCCGCGGCCCGGACGGTGGTGCCGCGCGCCGGGCTGCTGAGTGCGGCGGACGCCGGGGGCGCGAGCGCCATCCCCAGCAGGACCGCGAGCACCGCGGCCGCGACGACGTACAGGCGAGTCCTCATGACGGGTCCTCCATGGGTCGGCTCGGTCACGTTGATGGAAACCGCCACCCAGCGTGCGCGGGCGACGCCACCCGGTCAGGACCGCTCTTCGGCCGACGCCGGAGTGGGGGTCACGCGTGACCCCTCAGCGCGTGACCCCTCAGGAGGCTGACGTCACCCGGTACACGTCGTAGACGCCCTCGACGTTGCGTACCGCCTTGAGGACGTGCCCGAGGTGCTTGGGGTCGCCCATCTCGAACGCGAACCGGCTCACCGCCACCCGGTCCCGTGAGGTGGTGACGGACGCCGACAGGATGTTCACCCGCTCGTCGGCGAGGACCTTGGTGACGTCGGACAGCAGGCGGTGCCGGTCGAGCGCCTCGACCTGGATGGCCACCAGGAACACCGACGACGCCGACGGCGCCCACTCGACGTCGACCAGCCGCTCCTCGGTCTTGCGCAGGTCGTCGGCGTTGGTGCAGTCCGTGCGGTGCACGCTGACGCCACCGCCCCGCGTGACGAACCCGAGGATGTCGTCGCCGGGCACCGGGGTGCAGCAGCGGGCCAGCTTGGCGTGCACCCCGCCGGCTCCGGTCACCACGACGCCGGTGTCGGCGGTGCCGCGGCGGCGCTGCACGGTGGACGGGGTGGCCCGCTCGGCCAGCTCCTCCTCCGCGTCGTCGACGCCACCCAGCAGGGCGACGAGGCGCTGCACGACATGCCTGGCCGACAGATGGTTCTCACCGATCGCGGCGTACAGCGACGACAGGTCGCCGTAGCGCAGCTCGCGGGCCAGCGCGGCGACCGAGTCGGCGGACACGAGGCGCTGCAACGGAAGCCCGACGCGTCGCACCTCCTTGGCGATCGCGTCCTTGCCGACCTCGATCGCTTCCTCGCGGCGCTCCTTGGCGAACCACTGCTTGATCTTCGACTTGGCGCGCGGTGACGCTGCGAAGGCCAGCCAGTCCCTCGACGGCCCGGCGGCGTCGGCCTTCGAGGTGAAGATCTCGATGACCTCGCCGTTCTCCAGGTTGCGCTCCAGCGCGACCAGCCGGCCGTTGATCCTGGCCCCGATGCAGCGGTTGCCGACCTCGGTGTGCACGGCGTAGGCGAAGTCGACGGGCGTCGACCCGACCGGCAGCGTGATCACGTCTCCCTTGGGGGTGAAGACGAAGATCTCGCGGGTGGCCAGGTCGTAGCGCAGCGACTCCAGGAACTCGCCGGGGTCGGCGGCCTCCCGCTGCCAGTCCAGCAGCTGCCGCATCCAGGCCATCTCGTCGACCTCGATGGACTTGCCGTTGTTGTGCCCTCTGGTCTCCTTGTAGCGCCAGTGCGCCGCGATGCCGTACTCGGCGGTGCGGTGCATGTCGGAGGTGCGGATCTGCACTTCGAGTGGCTTTCCGTCAGGGCCGATGACGGTGGTGTGCAACGACTGGTACACGCCGAACCTGGGCTGGGCGATGTAGTCCTTGAAGCGGCCGGGCATCGGCTGCCACAGCGCGTGCACCACGCCCATCGCCGCGTAGCAGTCCCGCACGTCCGGCACCAGGATGCGGACCCCGACGAGGTCGTGGATGTCGTCGAACTCGCGGCCCCGCACGATCATCTTCTGGTAGATCGAGTAGTAGTGCTTGGGGCGGCTGACGACGTTGGCCTCGATGCTCGCCTCGGACAGCTCGCCGGACAGCTGCTCGGTGACGGTGCGCAGGTACACGTCGCGCGACGGGGCCCGGTTGGCCACCAGCCGCACGATCTCGTCGTACTTCTTGGGGTGCAGGATGGCGAACGCCAGGTCCTCCAGCTCCCACTTCACCGTCGCCATGCCCAGCCGGTGGGCCAGCGGGGCCAGCACCTCCAGTGTCTCGCGCGCCTTGCGGGCCTGCTTCTCCGGCGGCAGGAAGCGCATGGTGCGCATGTTGTGCAGCCGGTCCGCGAGCTTGATCACCAGCACCCGAGGGTCCCGGGCCATCGCGATCACCATCTTGCGGATGGTCTCGGCCTCTGCGACGGCGCCGAGCTTCACCTTGTCCAGCTTGGTGACGCCGTCGACGAGGTGCATCACCTCCTCGCCGAAGTCGCGCTGCAGGTCGCCGATCGAGTAGTCGGTGTCCTCGACGGTGTCGTGCAGCAGCGCGGCGACGAGCGTGGTGGTGTCCATGCCGAGCTCGGCCAGGATGGTCGCGACCGCCAGCGGGTGCGTGATGTACGGGTCGCCGGATTTGCGCTTCTGGCCGCGGTGCTTCTCCTCGGCCATGTCGTACGCCCGCTGCAGCAGCGCGAGGGCGGCCTTGGGATGCAGCTCGCAGTGGACGGCGGCCAGCGGTTCCAGCACCTGCTTGACGGCGCTGGGGCGCTGCGCGGTGATCCGGCGGGCGATCCGCGCACGGACCCGCCTGGTCGCCGACGGGGCCCGCGGCGGGGTCTGGGTGGGGCCGGGCACCGGTGTGCCGTTGACCAGCGCTCCCCCACCGGCCGGCGCGGTCCGTCCCACGTTCGCCCTGGCCGGGCCGGTGGGCCCGCCGTTGGTCCGCGCCGCGGTGGTCCTGCCGGTGTCCGCGGACCCGGGAGTGGCCCCGGCCTCGGGCGTGCCCGACGTCGGGGCCGCGTCGTCCTTGGTCGGCGCGACGCGCGGCGCCGCGCCGACCGGTCGCACCTCTTGGGTCACTCGCGCTCCACGACGTCGCCGGCTGAGAAACCCGAGGATAACCGCCGACGCGGGCGAGCCACCCGCCACGCACGATCGATGTGACGAATAGATCCGTCGCCGCGCCGGGCGGAGCCCGCCAGAACGTCCGGCTACAGCGTGAGGTGGGTGACCAGCCGGTACCCGCCGAGACGAGCCCGGCCGTCGAGGTCGGCCAGCTCGATGGCCACCGCGATACCGGCGACGGTGGCCCCGGCGGCCTCCACCAGGGTGCAGGCCGCGGCCATGGTGCCGCCGGTGGCGAGCACGTCGTCGACGACCAGGACGCGCTGCCCGGCGGACAGCACCCCGGCGGGCAGCTCCAGGGTGGCGGTGCCGTACTCCAGCGCGTAGTCGGCCCGGTGCGCGACCGTCGGCAGCTTGCCCGGCTTGCGGGCGCAGGCCAGGCCGAGCCGCAGGCTGCGGGCGATCGCGCCACCGAGCACGAAGCCGCGGGCCTCGATGCCCAGCACGACGTCGACCCCGACGGCCGAACGGACTGAACGATCAGTCAGGTCGTCGACCAGCTCGGCGAACGCGTCGGCGTCGGCCAGCGCCGGCGTCAGGTCACGGAACAGGACGCCGGGCTGCGGGAAGTCCGGGACGTCCCGCAGCAGCGACAACACCCGGGAGAACAGGTGCCTAGACCCTTCGCTTCTTGCCGCTGGGGCGGCCGGTCTTGCCGCTGGGACGGCTCCGGGGCTGGGTGCCGGCCTTGCCGACCCTGGCTGGGACGCCGGCCGCGGCCGCCATCGCCCGCTCCCGCCGCTGCTCCGCGACCAACGACTCCTCGTTCTCGGACGCGGCGTCCTGCGCGCCCTCGCCACCGCCGGCGGCCTTGCGGGCCAGGTTCTCGCGGCGCTGCATGACCCGCTGGTACTGCTGCTGGTACGCGGGCCTGCGCATCGTCAGGTCGACGACGATCGGGGTGGCCAGCACGATCGAGGAGTACGCGCCGGACACGATGCCGACCATCTGCACGAGCGCGAGGTCCTTGAGGGTGCCGACGCCGAGCAGCCCGACGCCGATCACCAGCAGACCGATGACCGGGAGCACCGCGATGAGCGATGTGTTGATGGACCGCATGAGCGTCTGGTTGACCGCGAGGTTGGCGGCCTCGCCGTAGGTGCGTCTGGTCAGCCCGAGCAGACCACGGGTGTTCTCCTGGACTTTGTCGAACACCACCACCGTGTCGTACAGGGAGAAACCGAGGATCGTCAGCAGTCCGATGACGGTCGCCGGGCTGACCTCGAAGCCGATGATCGAGTAGATGCCGGCCGTGAGGATCACGTCGTGCAGCAGGGCGACGAGCGCGCCGACCGCCATCGCGCGTTCGAAGTAGAACGCGATGAACGCGGTGACCAGCACCAGGAACACCAGCAGCGCGACGAGCGCCTTCTGGCTGATCTCACCGCCCCATGACGCGCTCACCGCACTGTCGCTGATCGCCGCGAGGGTCGGCTGACCGTCGGAGGCGAGCGGTTTGAGCTCCTCGGCGATCGCCGACTTGAGCTTGACCACCTCCTCCTGGCTCAGCGTGTCCGAGCGGAGCAGCACGGTCGCGTTGTCACCCTGGCCGACGGTCTGGGTGGTCACCGGCTCCTTGCCGAGGGTGTCCCGGAACAGCTGCTCCGTGTCCTCGGTGGTGATGGTGCGGCCGTCGGCGGCGGCGACCGGGAACTGCAGCCGGGTGCCGCCGACGAAGTCGATGCCGAGGTTGAACTGCTTGATCGACATCGAGCCGATGCAGATCGCGACCAGGATGAGGCTGATCACGTACCACATCTTGCGGCGGCCGATGATGTCGAAGGCGCCCGTGCCGGTGTAGAGGCGGGTGAGGATGCCGTACCGGGCGACGCCCGCGGCGTCCCCCGTGCTGTTGCTCGTCGTCGTCACGTCAGGCCTCCTTCACGGCCGGCGTGCCGGCACCGCCACGCTGCTTCGCGGCCATCCGCTGCACGGCCCCGAGGCCGGACATCGCCGGGTGCGACAGGAACTTGTTGCGCGACGCCAGCGCCACCAGCGGGTGCGTCACGAGGAACACCACGACGAGGTCGAGGACCGTCGACATGCCGAGCGTGAACGCGAAGCCCTTCACCTGGCCCACCGCGAGGACGTACAGGACGGCGGCGGCGAGGAAGCTGACCGCGTCCGCCGACAGGATGGTGCGTCGGGCCCTGATCCAGCCGCGCGGTACCGCGGACCGGAAGGTCCGGCCCTCGCGGATCTCGTCCTTCAACCGTTCGAAGAAGATGACGAACGAGTCCGCCGTGATGCCGATGGCCACGATGAACCCGGCGATGCCCGCCAGGTCGAGGGTGAACCCGATCCAGCGGCCCAGCAGGATCAGGAACGCGTACACCACGACACCGGACAGCACCAGCGAGAGGATCGTCAGCACGCCGAGCGCCCGGTAGTAGAACAGGCAGTAGATGAACACCAGGAGCAGCCCGATGCCGCCGGCGATCAGCCCGGCCCGCAGCGACGCGAGGCCCAGGGTCGCGGACACCGTCTCCGACTCGGAGCTGTCGAACGACAGCGGCAGCGAGCCGTACTTGAGGACGTTGGCCAGGTCGGCCGCCGTCCGCTGGTTGAACTGACCGCTGATCTGGGTCGAGCCGCCGAGGATCGCCTCGTTGATGTTCGGCGCCGACACGACCTCACCGTCGAGGGCGAACGCCGCCCGCTGGCCGACGTTGGCCGCGGTGAACTCGCCCCACTTCTTGCTGCCCTCGCCGTCGAAGTCGAGGTTGATGACCCAGCCGGGTCCGGTGGGGTTCGCCCCGGAGATCGCGTTGTCGATGCGTTCGCCGTCGAGGAACGACGGTTCGAGGATGAACTTCTCCGAGCCGTCCTGGGCGCACGTGACCAGCGGCAGGTTCGGGTCGTCGTTGCCGACCAGCGGGTCCGACACCGAGCAGTCCAGCGAGGCCAGGGCCTGCAGCTGCACGTTCTGGTCCGCGTTCTGTCTGGTCTCCTTGGCCTTGCGGATCTCCTCGGCCACCTTGGGATCGGCCGGCGCCTGCGGCACGGCCTGCATGCTGGTCGACGGCGACGTAGGCGTGGACGTCGCGCCCGGTGCCGCGCTGCTGGCGGGCGGCGGGGTTGTGGTCTGCTGCGCCGCCAGCGGGACCGGGCCCCCCTGCGCCGACGGGGTGACGGTGCCGGCGGACGGGGCCGCCGGGGTGGTCTCACCGGACGGCGGTGGCGCCGTGGTCGTGCCCGACGGCGCCGGGGTGGAGGTCTCCACCGGAGCCCCGGTCGGGATCGCCTGGATCACCTTCCTGAACCGCAGCAAGGCCGTCTGCCCCAGGGCCTTCGCCTGGTCGCCCTCGGTGCCGGGCACCGTGATGACCAGGTTGCTGCCGTCCTGGACGACCTCGGCGCCGCTCACGCCGATGCCGTTGACCCGGGTCTCGATGATCTGCCGGGCCTGGGACAGCTGTTCGCGGCTGGGCGCGTTGCCGTCGGCCGTTCGCGCCGTCAGCGTGACCCTGGTTCCGCCCTGCAGGTCGATGCCGAGCTTCGGGGTTGCCTTGCCATCGCCGGTGAAATACACCAGCGCGTAGAGCACGCCGATGACAGCGACGAAGGCCATCAGGTAGCGCGCTGGGCTGATCTGCCCGGCAGGTGGTGCCACGGTCGTCCGTCTCCTCGAACCGTCAAGCCATCAGTGGGTGCCCACAGTGGTTACGCCTGGGTGCGCACGGCCGTACCGCACGCCGTGGTGGGCGAACGGCTCGCGAGCCTACCCGCCCCACCATGAGTACCGGGTCAAGTACCCGGTGAAGCGTTTCTAGCGCTTTTCGGCCTCGTGGTCCACGATCTCGGCGTCCGCGGTGTCGTCGTCGGTCGTCTCGTCGGCCTGGTCGACCACCCGCTCACGGATCGCCGCCCGCACCCAGGTGGTGACCACGCCGGGAGCGAGCTCCAGGTCGATGGCGTCCTCCCGGACCTCGACGATGGTGGCGTACATGCCCGAGGTGGTCATCACCTGGTCGCCGACCCCGAGCGAGCTCTGCAGCTGCAGCATCTCGGCCTGTGCGCGGCGCTGCTTGCGGAACGACAGGAAGAGCGGCACGAACAGCAACGCGAGCAACAGGGGCAGGATGAGCTGGTCCATTGTCCTCCGATCGGAACTCGGGTTCCCCACGACCGAACGCTGTGCGTCGTCGTGGTGCGCCCGCGAGGAGGCCGAGTCTGCCACGACCAGGTGGCAGGGGTCGAAACCGGACCGTCAGTCGTCGAACAGCGGCGGTGTCTGCGGCACCTGCAGGGTCTCCGGTGGCCGCAGGCCGAGGTGGCGCCAGGCCGCCGGGGTGGCCACCCGGCCGCGCGGGGTGCGGGCCAGCATGCCGGCGCGCACCAGGTACGGCTCGCACACCTCCTCGACGGTTCCCGACTCCTCGCCCACCGCGACGGCCAGGGTGGACACCCCGACGGGGCCGCCGCCGAACGAGCGGACCAGGGCGGTGAGCACGGCCCGGTCCAGCCGGTCGAGTCCGAGGTCGTCGACGTCGTACACCTTCAGCGCGGCGTTGGCGATGTCCCGGGTGACCGCCCCGTCGGCGCGCACCTCGGCGTAGTCGCGGACCCGGCGCAGCAGCCGGTTCGCGATGCGCGGCGTGCCCCGTGACCGGCCGGCGATCTCCTCGGCGCCGTCGGACCGCAGGTCGACCCCGAGGATGCCGGCGGCGCGCACCAGCACCAGCTCCAGCTCGTGCGGCTCGTAGAACTCCATGTGGGCGGTGAAGCCGAACCTGTCCCGCAGCGGCCCGGTGAGCGCACCCGCCCTGGTGGTGGCGCCGACCAGGGTGAACGGGGCGACCTCCAGGGGGATGCTGGTGGCGCCGGGGCCCTTGCCGACGACGACGTCGACCCGGAAGTCCTCCATGGCGAGGTAGAGCATCTCCTCGGCCGGGCGGGCGATGCGGTGGATCTCGTCGATGAACAGGACGTCGCCGTCCACCAGGTTGGAGAGCATCGCGGCCAGGTCGCCGGCCCGTTCCAGCGCGGGGCCGGAGGTGATCCGCACCGGGCTGCCCAGCTCCACCCCGATGATCATGGCGAGGCTCGTCTTGCCCAGCCCCGGCGGGCCGGAGAGCAGCACGTGGTCCGGCGGCTGGTTGCGCCGCCGGGCGCCCTCGAGCACCAGCTGAAGCTGCTCGCGCACCCTGGGCTGGCCGATGAACTCGGTGAGCCGGCGGGGCCGCAGGGTGGCCTCGACGTCCAGGTCGGCCGGGTCGGCCTCCGCGGTCATGACGGGGTCGTCGGGCGCGGTCACGTGGCGGGCCTCACCGGCCGCGGCCCAGCCGGGACAGGGCGCTGCGCAGCACGGACGCGGTGTCCGCGCCGCCGTTGTCGGCCGACCGCTCCTCCAGCACGGCGTCGACGACCTGCTCGGCCGCCTTCGCCGCGAAGCCGAGCCCGACCAGGGCCTCGGCCACCTGGGTGCGCACCCGTCCGGCCGCCGGCTGCCCGACCGGGGCCGCGCGGACCGCGGTCACCTTGTCCCGGAGTTCGATCACCAGGCGCTCGGCGCCCTTGCGTCCGATGCCCGGCACCTGGGTGAGCACGGCGAGGTTGCCGTCGGCGAGGGCGGTGCGCAGGGCGTCCGGGTGGAGGACGGCCAGCATGGCCATGGCGAGCCGCGGCCCGACGCCGGACACGGTCTGCAGGAGCACGAACAGCTCCTTGGCGTCGACGCCGTCGAACCCGTACAGGGTCAGGGAGTCCTCGCGCACCACCAGCGCGGTCGCGAGGGTGGCCTGCTCGCCGCGCCGCAGCGTCGCCAGGGTCGCCGGGGTGGCGTGCACCGCGAGGCCCACCCCGCCCACCTCGACGACGGCGTGGTCCAGGTCGATCGCGGTCACCTGCCCACGGACGGAGGCGATCATCGGGCGCGTGCCCTCTCTGCTGTGGCCGCGGCCCCGGCCGCGGCGGCCTGCTCGGCCCGCTCGGTGGCGGCGGCCAGCCGGGCGATCATCGGGGCCCGCCACAGGTGGCACACCGCGAGGGCCAGCGCGTCGGCCGCGTCGGCCGGGGTCGGCGGCGCCGGTAGCCGCAGCACCCTGGTGATCATGGCCGTGACCTGCGCCTTGTCGGCGCTGCCCGAGCCGGTGACGGACGCCTTCACCTCGCTCGGGGTGTGGAACATGACGGGCAGGCCCCGGCGGGCGGCGCCGAGGGCGACCACTCCCCCGGCCTGGGCCGTGCCCATCACGGTGCGCACGTTGTGCTGGCTGAACACCCGCTCGACCGCGACCACGTCGGGG
>Ga0190272_10001480_pt1 | contig 11316 bp, 10 predicted proteins | sample Popmic504T_FD_133746 | JGI IMG/M metagenome (GOLD analysis project Ga0190272, IMG submission 133746) | Populus adjacent soil microbial communities from riparian zone of Shoshone River, Wyoming, USA - 504 T | ecosystem: Environmental > Terrestrial > Soil > Riparian zone | place: USA: Wyoming...
AGGTGAGCGGTTCCAGCGCCCCGATCAGCAGCGCCCGCTGCCCGTAGAGCAGCCCCACCGAGCGCTCGCCGTGCACGCGGCGGGCTACCGAGCGTCCGGGCGGGAAGTAGTGGGTGTCGTCGCTCATCCTGGCTGCCTGGCCAGGATGCTACTCCGATCGGCGACGAGGTCTTGGGCGCGCCGCGCGGCTACTGGTTGCGGTGCTCGCGGGCGAGCGCGACCAGGGCGGCGCCGCTGCCGCGCGGCTCGACCAGCCCGCGCAGTTGGTGGGAGGCGAAGATCTCGTCGAGTTCCTCGCGGCTCAGCGTCTCCCGCTCGATCGCCCTGGCCGCCAGGTCGTCGAGGCAGCCGCGGTTGGCGGACAGCAGCGCCCGGGCCCGCCGGTAGGCCTCGCGCGCCAGCGTCATCGCGGCGAGGTCGACGTCGCGGCGGGTTTCGTCGGAGACCGCGTAGCTGCCGACCGGCATCGCGATCGGCGGCGGCCCATCGGCGTCGAGGGCAACCCCCATCCCGAATTCGGAGACCATCTGTTTGCAGATCCGGTGCACGCGGTCGAGGTCGCCGCTGGCGCCGGAGAAGGATTCGCCGACCACCTCCTCCTCGGCGGCGCGCCCGCCAAGCGAGGTCACCACGTCGCCGAGCAGCTCCTCGCGCGACATCAGGTAGGTGTCCTCCTCGGGGGTCGAGGAGACGAAGCCGAGCGCCGGGCCGCGGGGCACGATGCTGAGGATCTCCGGCGGGGTCGCCCCGACCAGCTTCTGGCAGAGGGCGTGGCCGGCCTCGTGGTAGGCGACGATCTCCTTCTCGCGGTCGTTCAGCCGGTGCGCCTGCTGCGAGCCGACCAGCTGGCGCAGCAGCGCCTCGTCGAGGTCCTCGCGGCCCATCGAGGTTCGGCCGGCGCGGCCGGCGATGATCGCGCCCTCGTTGAGCGCGTTGGCGAGCTGGGCGCCGGTCATCCCGGTCGTCTTGCGGGCGACGTCGGCGAGGTCGAGGTTGGCGGCGAGCGGCTTGCCCTTGGCGTGGGTGCGCAGGATCGCCTCACGGCCGTCGCGGTCGGGCGGCGAGACCAAGACCTGCCGGTCGAAGCGGCCCGGTCGCAGCAGCGCCTCGTCGAGCTTGTCGATGTAGTTGGAGGCGGCGATCACGATCACCATGCCGGGGTCTTTCTCGAAGCCGTCGAGCTCGACCAGCAGCTGGTTCAGGGTCTGCTCCTGCTCGCTGGAGCTGCCGTCGCCGCTGCCGCTGCCGCGGGCGCGGCCGACCGCGTCGATCTCGTCGATGAAGATCACCGCTCGCCCGGACTTGCGTGCCTCCTTGAAGAGACGGCGGATGCGGGCGGCGCCGCGCCCCACGAACATCTCGACGAAGCTCGATCCCGAGGCGGCGAAGAAGTCGACCCCGGCCTGGGCGGCGACGGCCCGGGCCAGCATCGTCTTGCCGGTGCCGGGGGGTCCGTAGAGGAGCACACCGCGCGGCGCCTTCGCCCCGAGGCCGGCGAAACGCTCCGGTTCGCGCAGCCAGGCGGCCACGTCCATCAGCTCGTCCTTGGCCGCATCGACTCCCTGGACTTCGTCCCAGAGGACGGGCTCGGTCTTGCTCGCCTTGACGGTTTCCGGCTTCGTGGACCCGACCGTGGTCCGCATCAGTTTGAGGAAGATGACGATCAGGCAGGCGGAGAAGATGACCCCGAAGACCGGGTACCAGTTGAGGAAGAATTCCTGGATTTCAGTGGCGAGCATCGGCGAAGTGTCAGGGTTGGAACTCTCAATACCAATCGCACATGCGTCCAAATATGCCCTCCCGATTAAAGCTGATCGGGGTTGGTGCGCAAGGCGGCCTTCGTCCCCCGCCTCCTAGGATCGGGTGATGAGCGGGCATCGCGCAAGCGCCCCCGAGCTGAAGGCGCAGATCGAGGCGGAACGGGCGGGGCGGCCGTTCCTGGTCTTCCGCGACGGCGAGGGCGAGCAGCAGATCGTCACCGTCGAGCCCGGCGCGACCGAGCTCTGGATCGGCCGCGGCGACTCCGCCGACGTGCGGCTCGAGTGGGACACGGAGGTCTCCGCCCTGCACGCCCAGATCGAGGTGGTCCGCGACGAGTGCACGCTGCTCGACGACGGCCTCTCCCGCAACGGCTCCTTCGTCAACGAGCAGCGGGTCCACGGCCGTCGTCACCTGCGCGACAGCGACACGCTGCGCTTCGGCCAGACCGCTGTCCTCTACCGCCGGCCCGGCGACGGCGCCCCGGAAGCGACCGCGATCGCCACCGAAACCGTCGCCGCGGCAACGGTTTCGCCCGCCCAGCGCCGGGTCCTGGTCGCGCTCTGCCGTCCTTATAAAGACGGCGCCGACTTCTCCACCCCGGCGACCAACCAGCAGATCGGCGAGGAGCTGCACCTCAGCGTCGACGCGGTCAAGACCCACATGCGCGCCCTCTTCGAGAAGCTCGGTGTCGGCGACCTGCCGCAGAACCAGAAACGGGTCGCGGTGGTGGAGCGGGCGCTGCAGCTCGGGATCGTCACCAAGCGCGACCTGTAGGGGTGGTGGGGTCCACCCCTGGGGGTCCTGGGCGGGAGGTCGCCGCCGGGCGAGAGTGGTTCCACGGCAATCACGCCACGACCACTCTTCAAAAGGAGACCCGAGATGACCCGCACCGACATCACCGCCCGTAGGTTCGCCCGCTTCACCGGCCTCGCCGCCGCCGTCGCCAGCGTTGCGATGATGGTCGCGCCGGCCGCCGGCGTGGCCGCCCCGGTCAAGTTCGGCGCCATGCTGAACCCGACCGTGCAGCCGTCCAACTCGCTGCCCGGCCTCACCTGCACCGGTACCGAGGCGGCTGGTCCGGCCTGCACGATGGTCCAGAACGAAGCCTATGGTCGCCCCGACGGTGGCGAGCTCGCCCCGAAGACGGGCACGATCAAGAAGATCCGGCTGATCGCCGGCGGACCGGGCAGCTTCAAGCTGCAGATCGCCAAGGTGAAGCGGGGGACGCTGAACGGCACCAACGAGGCGAAGGTGGTCGCCAACGGCCCCCGGATCTCCTACATGGGCCAGACCGCGGCCAACGAGGAAAGCGGCAGCTACGCGGTCGAGACGTTCGACGTCGACGTCCCGGTCAAGAAGGGCCAGCAGCTCGCCCTGCGCGGCAACATCACCTCGATGATCCGCTGCTCCTCGGGCGGCGACAACACCCTGATCTACACCCCGCCGCTGCTGTGCGGCGACGGCTTCCGCCCGGCAACCGGCGACGACGGCTGCTGGATCCTGATGGAAGCGGTCATCAGGTAGCACCGCTCCGGCCACGCGTCTGCTCTTACCCCCGCTGAGAGGGGGTTGGAGCAGACGCGTCAGCCGCGCTCGACCTGGGAGCCGCCGACGATCGCCTCTTCGCCGCTGTCGGCGAAGGTGATCCAGGCCTTGTTGCCGCCGTCGTAGTCGGGAGCCCAGAGCCGCAGCGTCGCCTCCCGGCCCCAGACCGTGACCGGCTCCTCGCCGGTCGCCTCCAGGCCGCGCCAGATCCGCACGAAGGGGTTCGACTCCCACTCCGCCCCGATCGTGGTCGGCTCGCGGTGGCCGGGGTGGACGACGGTCTGCGGCGGCAGCTCCATCAGCCGCATCACCGAGGCCTGCAGGTCGGCGAAGCCGCTGGCGCCCGGCGCCATGGTGCCGCCGACGGTGCCCTTGAAGAGGACGTCGGCGGTGAAGACGTCGCTGCCGTTGACGAGGAAGGCGAGGTGGCCGGCCGCGTGGCCGGGGGTGAGGATCGCCTCGATCTCGAGGCCGCCCGCCTCCAGCCGCTCGCCGTCGGCGAGCACGATCGCCACTTCCTCGTCGAGCTCCGCCGCGGTCTCCGCGTGGGCGACCAAGGGCGGGTTGCCGAGCCGGTGACGAGCCTGGTCGAGACCGGCGACATGGTCGGGGTGGGGATGGGTGACGAGCACGTGGGTGATCTCGATCCCGCTCTCCTCGGCCTGCCGCAGCAGTGGCTCCAGCTTGTCGTTGCCGTCGATCAGCACGCCGGCGCCGCGCGCCGGGTCGGCGACCAGGTAGGCGTTCGACAGCCAGGTCGGATTCTCGGTCCTCTCGATGATCATGCGGGTGAGGATATCCGCGCGCTGCCCTCCAGCAGGGTGGAGGCGACCAGCTCGGGGTCGTCCCAGGTCGGGGTGTGGCCGACGCCGGGCAGGACCAGGAAGCGGGCCTGGGTCGGGAGGCGCTCTTGCCGGGGCGGGCCGACCAGCCGGTCGCGCTCGCACCAGGCGACCGTGACCGGCATCTCCGCCGGGTAGCCGGCCGGGTCGAAGACGTGGGAGCGCATCGCCCGGTTGGCGTCGTCGTAGCCGGGCGCGTCGAGCCAGTCGAGGACCAGCTCCCGGCCGGCTCCCGGCGGGATCCGCTCCGGCTTGGCGGCGAAGGTTCGCAGCGCCGCCTCCCGCGGCCGGCGGGCGCGGAGCGCGAGCCCGACGAGGGGACGCAGCCGTCGCGCCAAGGCACGCGAGTCGCGCCGCCGCGGTCCCAGCGGCGCTCTCCACAGCCCGGCCGGCGAGAGTGCCGTCACCGATGCCGCCCAGCCGGCCCGGCCGGCCTCCAGAGCGACCCAGCCGCCGAGCGAGTTGCCGGCGACGTGCGGCCGCTCGATCCCCAGCTCCAGGCAGCGCTCGCGCAGCGCCGTGGTCAGGTTGGCGGCGGTCGGCTCGGTGCCGTCGGAGAATGGTGGCGCCGTGCCGAACCCCGGCAGGTCGAGGGCGATCGTCTCGCGCTGCGGCGCCAGCAGATCGATCACCGGCTCCCAGATCCGCGCCGAGCCGCCGAGGCCGTGGATCAAAAGGAGCGGCTCGCCGCTGCCCTGCCTCAGCTCCACGCCACGCCGCCTCGCCCGCCGTGTCTCACCGGACGCCCGGCTTCGCGAAGAGGGCCTGGAGGTCGCCGATCCGCCGCTCGCGGAAGCCCGCCTCCGAGGAGCAGAGGTAGAAGTCCCAGAGGCGGCGGAAGCGCTCGTCGTAGCCGCGGTCGCGCAGCCGCCCCCAGCCGGCGTGGAAGCGCTCGCGCCAGGCGGCCAGGGTCGGCGGGTAGTGGGCGGTGACGTCTTCCGACCAGACCTGGCGCAGGTCGGTCTCGGTGGCGATGCACTCGGCGATCGCCCGGTTGGAGGGCAGGCAGCCGCCCGGGAAGACGTGCGTGTTGGCGAAGCTGCGGGTCGCCTTCTCGGCCTCATAGAGGCGGTCGTCGATCGTGATCGCCTGCAGCAGCATCAGTCCGTCGGGGAGCAGCAGTTCCGCGCAGCGGCGGAAGAACTCGCCGAAGCCGCGCCACCCGACCGCCTCGATCATCTCCACCGAGACCAGCCGGTCGTAGCTGCCGCGCAGGTCGCGGTAGTCCTCGAGCAGGACCGCGACCCGGTCGCCGAGGCCGGCGGCGGCGACCCGGTCGGTCGCCAACTCGTGCTGCTCGCGGGAGATCGTCGTGGTGGTGACCCGGCAGCCGTGCTCGGCGGCGGCGTGCACGGCGAGCCCGCCCCAGCCCCCGCCGATCTCCAGCAGGTGGGTCTCTGGGCCGAGCCGCAGCCGCCGGCAGATCCGCTCCAGCTTCGTCAGCTGCGCTTCCTCCAGGCTCGCCCCCGGCTGCTCGAACCGGGCGCACGAGTAGATCATCCGCGCGTCGAGGAAGGTGGAGAAGAGGTCGTTGCCGAGGTCGTAGTGGGCGGCGATGCTCTGGCGGGCGCGGCCGCGGGTCTGGGCCGGGACCAGGTGGCGGAGCCGGTGCAGCAGGCCACGCGGCCGGGCGACGGCGCCGCGCAGCCCGTCGAGGTCGCTGAGCTCGCGGGCGGCGATCCGGATCAGGGCGACCAGGTCGTCGACGTCCCAGGCGCCGTCGACGTAGGTCTCGCCGAGCCCGAGGCTGCCCCGCAGCGGGCCGCGCCAGGCGGCCGGCTCGTTGACCGTCACCCTCGCCTGCAGTTCGGCGCCAGCGGGGCCGTACGCCTGGCGCCGGCCGTTCTCCACCAGCTCGATCCGCCCGTGCCGCAGCCGCCTCAGGACGGTGCGCAGGGCGCCGCCGGCCAGCCCGCCGCTCACGGCGAGACGAACCCCTTCGGCTTGCTGCCGTCGGGGTGGGGGAAGTAGCGGGCGCCCTTCAGCTTCAGCCGCAGCGCCTGGGCGTAGATCTTCGCTACGGTCTGCAGCGAGGCCGCCGGGTAGCGGGCGAGCAGGCCGGTCAGCCGGGCGCGGCTGAGCTCGCGGCGGCACAGGGAGAGCGTCGCGTCGAAGGCCTTGGCGGGGCCGGTGTCGTCGGGAGCGTCCGCGCCGGTCTCGGCACCGCCGGCCCGGCCCGGCCGCGACTCGATGTGGACGGAGAGGCTCGGACCCGGTTCGGCGGCGCGGAAGGAGTAGGACTGGTCCATCCCCATCAGCGGGGAGACGTGCAGCTCCTTGTCGATCCGCTCGCTCAGCACCGGCCCCTCGTCCTCGCCGCGCCCGAGCACGTAAGCATGACGCTCGCCCCAGGGGATGTTCTCGACCTCGGCGACGATCGCCTCGACCCGCTCGCCGCCGTCGCCGAAGCAGTAGTAGAAACTGACCGGGTTGAAGGAGTGGCCGAAGTAGCGCAGCCCGGCGAGCAGCCGGACCGGACCGGCGGGGCGGGTGCCCGTCTGCTCCTCGACCGCGTCGCGGGCGCACTCGGCGAGCGGCCGGGCAGGGTCGCCGAGGAAGTCCTGGCGGCGGAAGCGGGCCGGCGCCGGCCGCCGCGCCGACCACAGCGGGAAGGGATCGAGCAGCCCCGGCAGCTCGTCGAGGTCGAGGTACATCAGGAAGAGCCGGTAGCGGAAGGAGTGCTCGACCGGCTGGAAGCGGCGGTGGCGGACCCAGCCCTCGTAGACGGCGGAGGCGCTCATAGGAGAACCTCCCCCGACGTGTCTGAGTTTCCGGGGTCATATGACCCCGGAAACTCAGACACGCCCGCGGTGGGGGCGATCTGCCGGCAGGCGCGCAGGGCACTGACCACGCCGTCCTCGTGGAAGCCCCAGCCCCAGTAGGCGCCGCAGTAGTGGGTGCGCCGCACGCCGCTGATCTCGGCGTGGCGGGCCTGGGCGGCGACGCCCTCGTGGGTGTAGACGGGGTGGTCATAGGTGACCCGGTGGAGCACCTTCTCCGGGTCGATTTCCCCGCCGCGGTTGAGGGTGACCAGGTACTCGCGGCTCGCCCGCAGCCGCTGCAGGTTGTTCATCCAGTAGGTGACGGTGCTGTGACCGGCCGGTCGCTCGCCGAGGTGGAAGTTCCAGCTCGACCAGGCGGCGCGGCGGCGCGGCAGCAGCGAGGCATCGGTGTGCAGGACGGCCTCGTTGCGCTGGTAGGGGATCGCGCCGAGGACCTCGCGCTCGGGCTCGCTGGGGTCGGCCAGCATCGCCAGCGCCTGGTCGGAGTGGGTGGCGATCACGACCTGGTCGAAGTCCTCTCCCGCGCAACCCTCGGCCTCGACCCGGACCCGGTCCGGCAGGCGCTCGATCCGCCGCACCGCCGCTCCCATCCGCACCCGCTCGCGCCAGGGGGCCGCGATCGCCTCGACGTAGCGGGTCGAGCCGCCGGCGACGGTCCGCCACCGCGGCCGGTCACGGAGGCTGTACATGCCGTGGTTGTCGAAGAACTCGGCCATGAAGCTGGCCGGGAAGCTCTCCATCTGCTCCCGGTCCGCCGACCAGACGGCGGAGACCTGGGGCAGGATCAGCCGCTCGACGAAGTGCCGCGAGAAGCCCTTCTGCTCGAGCCAGGCGCCGAGCGAGGGTGAGCTGCCGTTGGTCCCGATCAGCTCCCTCGCCTCGCGGTTGAAGCGGCGCCAGTCGCGCAGCATCCCCAGGAAGGACGGGGTGACGAGGTGGGAGGGCCGGGCGAAAAGGCCCCGGGGCGTGCCGGAGTACTCGAAGCCCCCGCGCCCGTCAGAGACCGAGAAGCTCATCTGGGAGGGCTGGCTCGCCACCCCCAGCTCGGCCAGCAGACGTTCGAAGTTGGGGTAGTTGCGGTCGTTGAAGACGATGAAGCCGGTGTCGATCCGGTGGCTCTCCTCGCCGTCTCCGACCTCGACCGTGTTGGCGTGGCCGCCGAGCCGTTCGGCCGCCTCGTAGACGACGATCTCGTGCTCGCGGTGCAGCAGGTGGGCGGCCATCAACCCCGAGATACCCGTTCCGACGATCGCGATCCTCATCGCCGGGAAGTACGGGAGCGAGCCCCGATCGGTTGCATCGGGTCGTCTGACCGGTTGCAGGTCTGCTTGCGGAAGGGGGCGATCGGCGCCCGGCGGAGAACGGAACAGGGTCCACGGTCGCAGACGGGCCTGTCAGGGGGCCCGATTTCTTCGGTACCGCCGTGGGCCACGAATTTCCCCCACCGCAGCGCGATTCGAGCTACCGTGTTCAGAGCAGATGTGAGGGCCAGACGCACCGCGAGGCCAGGGAGGCGACCCCTGGTGCCCCTGGCGATGTTGCTCGTGATGGCCTTGATCGCACACTCGCCGAGCGCCGCGCCCGCCGAAACCGGCGGGGCCGGACAGGTTGAACAGCTACCCCCGCTCGGCGAGACGCCGTTCGACCGCCAGGGGATGTGGGTCTGGTACGTGGAGCGCTCCGAGGGCGGCAGCATCCCGGCGATCGTCGCCCGCGCCAAGAGCGCCGGGATCGGCACCGTCTACGTCAAGGCCGGCGACGGCGACGACATCTGGAGCCAGTTCGACACGCCCCTCGTCAAGGCCCTGCACCGCGGCGGCCTCGACGTCTGCGCCTGGCAGTACGTCTACGGCGACCGGCCGGTGGCGGAGGCGAAGGTCGGCGCGGTGGCGGCCCAGCGCGGCGCCGACTGCCTGGCGATCGACGCCGAGGCCGAGTACGAGGGCAAGTACGCCTCGGCGGACCTCTACGTGCGCGCGCTGCGCGCCCGGATCGGCCCCGACTTCCCGCTCTCCCTCGCCGCCTTCCCCTACGTCGACTACCACCCCTCCTTCCCCTACTCGGTCTTCTTCGGGCCGGGCGGGGCGACCTACAACCAGCCGCAGATGTACTGGCGCTCGATCCAGACCTCGGTCCGCTCCGTCTACGAGCACACCTTCCTCCACAACCGCCTCTGGGGGCACCCGATCTACCCGATCGGGCAGACCTACGAGGGGCCCAGCAAGGGCGAGCTGAAGCTGTTCCGGCGCTTCGCCTCCAGCTTTGGCGGGCGGGCGCCGAGCTGGTGGTCCTGGCAGGAGACCAGCGGGCCCGAGTGGGGGGCGCTGGGCGCCGACAGCGCCGACCGGCCGGTGGTCGGCTACCAGCCCGTGGTCGAGCACCCGCTGCTGAAGCGGGGCAGCCGCGGCGACCTGGTGGTCTGGGCGCAGCAGCACCTGATTGGCGCCGGCCAGGTCCAGGTCCCGGTGACCGGGGTCTTCGGCAAGACGACCTTCAGCGCGGTGCGCTCCTTCCAGGTCGCCCAGGGGTTGCCGGCCGACGGCCAGATCGGCACGACCACCTGGCAGGCGCTGCTCGAGTTCACGCCCTACCGGATGCGCTGGGCGGGCGGGACGCAGATGGGGAGCGCGGGGGGAGCGGGCACCGCTGCTGCCGATATGGCCAGCGCCGGGGGTGCCGCGACGGCTCGGGTATCGAAGCCGCGGCGGCCACTGTCGGCCTCGCTGCCCGCGGTGGCCTACGAGATAAGACCGGGTCCCGGTCCTTGAGCGGGCGCCCGGCAGGGGCGCTCGCGGGCATAGCCATGATTCTTCTCTTCGCCCCCCAGGCTGGGGAGGCGGCGGAAACACCGCCAGGGAGGGCGGCGCGCGTACCGCCGCCGCGGGCGCTCTTGAGCGTCCCGCGGCCGGCGGTACCGCTGCGCGATGTGGTTCGGGAGCGGCCGAGTGCTGCCTCGGCCCGGATCGCCGCCAGCGCCTCGGCGTTCGGCGGTACCGGCCGCTACCCGATCGGCGACGGCAGCGAGGCGACGATCGCGATCGTCGCCACCCCCGCCTGCGCGGAGTCCTGCAACGCGGCCGACCCGGCGGCGATCGCCCGCACCGTCGGCACCTTCCTGCACGGCTCCGAGGTCGAGTCGCTGACGATCCAGCTCGACACGCCGTTCCAGCTCAGCTTCGACTGCGGCTTCGACGCGCAGGCCTGTTACTTCGGCGGCCAGGACAAGGTCATCCTCAGCGGCGACGATACGCCGGCGCCGGACGGTGCCAGCCGCGAGATGGTGCTCGCCCACGAGTACGGGCACCACGTCGCCGCGCATCGCGCGCTGCCGGCGCCCTTCCCGGCGGCGCTCAACTGGGGGACGGAGCGCTGGGCCAGTTACGAGCAGGTCTGCCAGGGCCATCGCGCCGGCTCCTTCTTCCCCAACGACCGCGGCACTCACTACTACGAGGACCCGAGCGAGGCGTTCGCCGAGGCCTTCGCGCACCTGCACTTCCCCGAGGCGGAGGTGAAATGGAGCTGGACGCCGGCCCTGCGGCCCGATGCCGGCGCCTTCGCCGCGATCCGCCGCGACACCCTGGTGCCCTGGACTGGGCGCACCACCTTCACCCTGAGCGGCAGGGTGCCGGCGGGGGGCGTCGTCGTGCGCGAGTTCCCGACACCGCTCGACGGCCTGGTCAGCGTCGTCCCCACCGGGCAGCCACGCGGGGCCTACGAGCTGATCCTGCGCGGTGGCGCCGGCAAGGCGCTGCGGGCCTCGCGCGAGGGCGCCTCCCTCCGTCCCCGCCTCGACTACACGGTCTGCGGCGAGTCGCGGCTGCGGGTGGCGATCCGCTCGACCGAGCCGATCGGGGCGCCGTACAGGCTTACGGTGCAGCGGCCCTGATCCGGGTCTCGAGCCGGCCCAGGGTGGGGGAGGAGATCGCGATCTCGTCGCCGTCAGCGAGCCAGACCCGCGGTTGGCGCACGCTGCCGACCCCGGCCGGGGTCCCGGTCGAGACGATGTCGCCCGGCTCCAGCGTCATCAGCTCGGAGAGATGGGAGAGCAATTGGGGGACGCCGAAGATCAGCGAGGCGGTCGAGTCGCGCTGCATCTCCTCGCCGTTCAGGGTCAGTGCGATCTCGATCTCGTCCTGCGGCCCGGCCTCCTCGGGGGTGACCAGCCACGGCCCGCAGGGCGCGGAGCCATCGAAGACCTTGCCGGACATCCACTGCGGGGTGGCGAACTGGAGGTCGCGGGCGGAGAGGTCGTTCAGCAGGGTGTAGCCGGCGACGTGATCGAGCGCCTCGGGCTCGGGGACCTCCTTCGCCCGCCGGCCGATCACGAAGGCCACCTCCGCCTCGAAGTCGACCTTGCGGCTGGCCGCGGGCAGCGGCACCGTCGC
>Ga0190272_10001481_pt1 | contig 11313 bp, 10 predicted proteins | sample Popmic504T_FD_133746 | JGI IMG/M metagenome (GOLD analysis project Ga0190272, IMG submission 133746) | Populus adjacent soil microbial communities from riparian zone of Shoshone River, Wyoming, USA - 504 T | ecosystem: Environmental > Terrestrial > Soil > Riparian zone | place: USA: Wyoming...
CACCGTTCCGCGTCGCCGGCGGGGCGCAATTGCTGAGCGTCACCATTTCGATCGGGGTTGCAGCCAGCACCGGCCCCGGCGACACGCCCGAAGCGCTGGTGAAACGCGCCGACGAGGCCGTCTATGAGGCCAAGGCCGCCGGCCGCAACCGGGTCATCGCCAAGGCGGCGTGAGAATCGAAAACGCCCGGTGTTTCCACCGGGCGCTCAAAGCAGCGGCGCTTAAACGCCAGCCTACTTGATCTTGCCTTCCTTGAACTCGACGTGCTTGCGCACGACGGGATCGTACTTCTTCAGCACCATTTTCTCGGTCTGGGTGCGGGCGTTCTTCTTGGTCACGTAGAAGAAGCCGGTGTCCGCCGTCGAGTTCAGGCGGATCTTGATGGATGCCGGTTTGGCCATCGGGGAGGTCCTTCGGGGGCCGCGAGGGCCGAAAAATCAGAGCGGCGGAACATACTGATCAGGCCCCGGAAGTCAATCACGGCAGAGGCCGCACGATCGGGCGGTCGTTTCGATAGGTCAGCCGAAACGGCCGGGGCCGATCATCGGCGGCCAAAGCGCGCAGGATGATCTCCGTCACATCGAACAGCGGCAGGGCCAGCGCCTGATCCAAAGGACGGTAGGCGAGGTCGGAAAGCTCGGCGCTTTCGGAGGGCTCGCCCCGCGCCTGATCGGCGTCGGCCAGGAAGAAGCGGGCGTGGAAGCGGACCGGACTGGATAGCGGCGTGATGGCCCGCGCCAGCAGCGTCAGCGCCGTCAGATCGGGCGGCACCGTGACGCCGGTCTCCTCCTGCGTCTCACGCAAGGCGGCGATGGCCAGCGCCTGGGCCAGGCGCGGGGTAGCCCCGGTTCGGCGGGCGCAGCCTTCGGCCAAGGGGGTCAGGGGCGCGGCCTTGCGGTCGGCTGCGTCCACCGCGCCGCCGGGGAACACGAACACGTCCGGCGCAAAGCGAGAGCGGGCTGGCCGCCGGCCCATCAGCACCTCGGCGCCCCTGGCCGAACGACGCAGCAGGATCAGGCTGGCCGCGTGGCGCGGGCGCACCGCGCTCACAGGGTATCCAGCGTCCGGCGGCCGTTCAGGAAGCGCATGAAGGGCACGGGCCGGCCGGGCTCCTCCAGCCGCTTGCCGACTTCCCGGACCACGAAGCGGGTGATGTTAGGCAGGTCGAGCGTCAGGGTCTCGTCCAGGTCGACCCAGGCGATCTCGTCCAGTTCGCCGCAGTCGGGCCGCCGTTCGAGGCTGAGCAGGGCGTCGGCCTCGGCCATGAAGAAGCGGGCGTCGAAACGCTTGGGGCGATAGGGCGGGGTGATGGCGCGGGCCACGAACTCCAGCGCCGCCAGGTCGGGCAGGGCGCCGGCCGCCAGGAACTCGCGCCAGGCTCCAGCGCCAGGACGCACGGGCGCTGGTTTCGCCAGCAGCAGGCCGGTCTCCTCGAAGGTCTCGCGCACCGCCGCCAGCGCCAGGGCGCGGGGGAGTTGCGGACTGGCGTGGCGCGCGGTCAGCTCCAGCTTCTGGCGGGTCGGCGGCGTCAGCTCGGTGGCGCTGGGGGCGGTGAAGTCGCCCCGGTCGACCCGGCCGCCCGGAAACACCCATTTCGACGGCATGAAGGTATGGCCGCCGGCCCGCCGGCCCATCAGCAGCCGCGGCTTGCCGCCATCGCGCCGCACCACGATCAGCGTCGCGGCATGGCGCGGGCGCACCAGCTTTTGGCCCTCGCGCATGGCGCCGTCCTGGCGCGGGTCGTAGTTGGCTTCGAGCAGCGGATCGTCGGTCATCGGCGACGCGGACCCTTGCCCCTGCCGCCGCCCTTGGGACCGCCACGCGACGGCCCGCCGCCCCGAGGTGGCCCGCCGCCTCTGGCGCGCATCCCAAGCCGGGGGCGCGGCGCGTTGGGGTCGGCGTCCATGGGCTCGCTGAGCATCTCGAACAGGAGGCCGCCGGTGATGGGGGTCGCTTCAGTGAGCTTGACCTGCACGCTCATGCCCAGCGGCCACCGCTTGCCGGTGCGTTGGCCCACCAGCGCGTGAGCCTTGTCGTCGTGGACGAAGAACTCGTCGCCCAATGACGAGACGGGAATCAGACCGTCGGCGCCGGTCTCGTTCAGCCGCACGAACAAACCAAAGCGGGTGACGCCGGTGATGCGGCCGTCGAACTGGGCGCCGACGCGATCCTGCAGGAAGGCGGCGACGTAGCGGTCGGTGGCGTCGCGCTCGGCCGCCATGGCGCGGCGCTCGGCGAAGGTGATCCGCTCGGCGGTGTCCTTCAACTGCGAGACGTCCTGGTCGGTCAGCCCGTCGTCGCCCAGCCCCAGCGCCCGGATCAGCGCCCGGTGGACGATTAGGTCGGCGTAGCGGCGGATCGGGCTGGTGAAGTGTCCGTAGCGGGCCAGGTTGAGCCCAAAGTGGCCGATGTTTTCGGAGGAATAGATGGCCTGCATCTGGGTGCGCAGAACCACCTCGTTGACGATTTCGGCGTGGGGGCCCTCCTTCGTCTGGGCGAGCAGGCGGTTGAAGCGGTCGGTGCGCGGGGCCTCGCCCTTGCTCCAGTTGATCCCCAACGTCTGCAGGAAGTCGGTCAGGGCCATGACCTTCTCCTGGCTGGGGGTGTCGTGGACCCGATAGATCAGCGGCGTGCGCTTGGCCTCCAGCGTTTCGGCGGCGCAGACGTTGGCCTGGATCATCATCTCCTCGATCAGCCGGTGGGCCTCCAGCGACTCGCGGCGGGTGATGGCGGTGACCTCGCCCTCGGGGCTGATGGTGACCTTGCGCTCGGGGCTGTCGATGGCGAGGGGGCTGCGGGCTTCACGGCCCTTCAGCATGACGTGGTAGCCGGCCCACAGGGGCCTCAGCACCGGTTCGAGCAGCGGGCCTGCCTTGTCGCCGGGATTGCCGTCTATGGCCGCCTGAGCCTCTTCGTAGGCCAGCTTGGCGGCCGAGCGCATCAGGCCGCGCACGAATTTATGGCCGATCTTGCGGCCATCGGGGTTGAAGACCATCCGCACGGCCATGCAGGCGCGGTTCTCGCCCTCGCGAAGCGAGCACATGCCGTTGGACAGGTGCTCGGGCAGCATCGGCTCGACACGGTCGGGGAAGTAGACGCTGTTGCCCTTGTGGCGCGCCTCCTTGTCCAGCGCCGTGCCGGCCCGCACGTAGGCGGCGACGTCGGCGATGGCCACCCAGACGATCCAGCCGCCGGGGTTCTTCGGGTCCGGGTCGGGATGGGCATGGACGGCGTCGTCGTGGTCGCGGGCGTCCATCGGGTCGATGGTCACGAACGGCAGATCGCGCAGGTCGTCGCGGCCGGCCAGGGTAGGGGCCTGCGCGGCCTGCGCCTCCGCCACCGCCTGTTCGGTGAAGCCGGTGGGGATGCCGTGGGTGTGGATGGCGATGAGCGAGGCAGCGCGCGGCTGGTCCTCGCGGCCGACCACCTCGATCACCTTGCCGTGGTGGATGTTGCGCCCGGCGTGGGCCGAGCCGACCTGGGCCATGACCAGGTCGCCGTCCTTCAGCTCGTGGGCCGAAGGATCGGTGAGGAGCAGGGTTTCCTTGGTCTTGCGGTCGACCGGCTCGACTCGGACCTCGTGGCGGCCTTTGCGGATGACGCCGAGGATCTTGTGGGCGCTCTGGCCAAGCCGCTTGATGAGGCGCGCCTCAAGCTCCCCATTCTCCAGCTTCTCGAAGCGGACCAGCACCCGGTCGCCAAGGCCCGGCGCGCCGGCGGTGGCGTTGTTGCGGTCGGGGGCGAGGCGGATCAGCGGGAGGTCCTCGCCGCCCTTGGTCAGTTTCACATAGAGGTCGCCGTCGGCGTCGCTCTCGGCGACATCCGCCACACCCACCGGCGGCACGGCGCCGGCCTCGGAGAAGCCGCGCCGGCCGCGTTTGCCCAGCGCCCCTTCACCCTCCAACTCGCGCAGCATCTCGCGCAGCGCCCGGCGGTCAGCGCCCTTGAGGCCGAAGACCTTGGCGATGTCAGCCTTGTCCGTTTCCCCGGCCTCGCGGATGTAGCGCAGCAGGGTATCGCGGTCGGGCAAGCCCGGCGCGGGTTTGGTGGTCCGGGGAATCTTGGGTTTGGCCATGGGCTTCCATAGCGCGGCTGACGGTCAAGTCGAAGCAACGCACGGATCGCGGGGCCGCTCCGCCGATCAGGCCGGGGTTTTCTTCTTCGCCGCTGGCTTCTTCTTGGGCGCCGCCTTCTTGGCCGCGGCTGGTTTTGCCGCCGCCTTGCGGGCCGGCTTCTTCTTGCCGCCGCCCTTGGCCGCGCGTTCGGCCAGCAGCACCACGGCCTCCTCCAAGGTCACGTCCTTGGGGTCCTTGCCCTTGGGGACGTTGGCGTTGGTGGAGCCGTGCTTGATGTAGGGACCGTAGCGGCCCGACAGCACCTTCACCGGCGCGCCGTCCTCGGGGTGGGCGCCGAGGTCCTTGAGGGAGGTGGCTTCGGTGCGGCCGAACTTGGCGCCGGACTTCTTCTCGGCCAGCACGGTGACGGCGCGGTTGAGGCCGACGTCGAAAACCTCCTCGGCGCTCTCCAGGTTCGCGTAGGTCCCATCGTGCTGGACGTAGGGGCCATAGCGGCCGATGCCGGCCAGGATCGGCTTGCCGTCCTCGGGGTGCATGCCGACTTCGCGCGGCAGGTTCAGGAGGCGCAGCGCCTTGTCGATGTCGATGGTGGCCGGCGGCCACAGCTTGGGCAGGCTGGCCCGGCGCGGCTTTTCGGCGCCGACGGCTTCGACGTAAGGGCCAAAGCGGCCGTTCTTGAGCCAGACGACCTCGCCGGTCTTGGGGTCGACGCCCAGTTCGCGGTCGGCGTTCTCGCCCGCCTCGTCGCCCTCGTTCTGGGCGATCTGGCGGGTGAAGCGGCACTCCGGATAGTTGGAGCAGCCGATGAAGGCGCCGAACTTGCCGGTCTTCAGGCTGAGACGACCGGTCCCGCAGGTCGGGCAGCCACGCGGGTCGGTCCCATCGCCCTTGTCGGGGAAGATGTGGGGGCCGAGCGCGTCGTTGAGCGCGTCGAGCACATGGGTGGTGCGCAGCTCGCCGATCTCGCCGATGGCGGCGTTGAAGTCGGTCCAGAATTCCCGCAGCAGCGCCTTCCAGTTCAGCTCGCCGGCCGAGACCAGGTCGAGCTTTTCCTCCAGCGCGGCGGTGAAGTCGTATTCGACGTAGCGGGCGAAGAACTGCTCGAGGAAGGCGGTGACCAGGCGGCCCTTGTCCTCGGGAATGAAGCGGTTCTTGTCCATCCGCACATAGGCGCGGTCGCGCAGCACGGTCAGGATCGATGCGTAGGTCGAGGGCCGGCCGATGCCCAGCTCCTCCATCTTCTTGACGAGGCTGGCTTCCGAATAGCGCGGCGGAGGCTCGGTGAAGTGCTGGTCGGCGCGGGCGGTGATGACCCGGGCCTGCGCGCCTTCGTTGACGGCGGGCAGGCGGGCGCCGTCCTCGTCTTCGGCGTCGTCGCGGCCTTCCTCGTAGACGGCGAGGTAGCCGGGGAACTGGATGACCTGGCCGCTGGCGCGCAGGCCGGTGCGGCCGTCGCTGCTGTCGAGGTCGATGGTGGTGCGCTCAATCCGCGCCGCTTCCATCTGCGAGGCGATCATCCGCTTCCAGATCAGCTCGTAGAGGCGCCCAAGGTCGCCATCGAGGCGCAGCTTGCCGGGGTTGCGGTTCAGCGAGGTCGGGCGGATCGCCTCGTGGGCCTCCTGGGCGTTCTTGGCCTTGGTCTTGTAGTGGCGGGCGCTCTCGGGGACGTACTCGCGGCCATAGATGCCGCCGATGACCTGCCGCGCCTCCTCCAGCGCTTCGGGCGCGGCCTGCACGCCGTCGGTCCGCATGTAGGTGATCAGGCCGGTGGTCTCGCCGCCGATGTCGACGCCTTCATAGAGCTTCTGCGCCGCCTGCATGGTCCGCTGGGCCGAGAAGCCGAGCTTGCGCGACGCCTCCTGCTGCAGGGTCGAGGTGGTGAAGGGCGGCGGCGGCGTGCGGCGAGCGGGCTTCTTCTCGACGGCCGTGACCTTGAACGTCGCGGCCTGCACGGCGGCTCTGGCGGTATGGGCGGCCGCCTCGTCGCCGAGGTCGAACTTGGTGAGCTTCTTGCCGTCGTGCTTGGCCAGGCGGGCCACGAAGGGGTCGGAGCCGGCCGAGACGTCGGCCTCGACCGTCCAATATTCCTGGGTCCTGAAGGCCTCGATCTCTATTTCGCGGTCGACGACCAGGCGCAGGGCGACCGACTGCACACGGCCGGCCGACTTGGCCCCCGGCAGCTTGCGCCACAGCACTGGCGAGAGGGAAAAGCCGACCAGGTAGTCCAGCGCCCGGCGGGCCAGGTAGGCGTCGACGAGCTCCATGTCGATGTCGCGCGGGCGGGCCATCGCCTCTTGCACGGCCGACTTGGTGATGGCGTTGAAGGTGACACGCTGGACCTGCGCGCCCTTGATCGCCTTCTTGCGATTGAGGATTTCCAGCACGTGCCAGCTGATCGCCTCGCCCTCGCGGTCGGGGTCGGTGGCCAGGATCAGCTTGTCGGCGCCCTTCAGCGCGTCGGCGATGTCGTTGATGCGCTTGGCGGACTTGGCGTCCACCTCCCAGCTCATGGCGAAGTCGTTGTCGGGCTCCACCGAGCCGTCCTTGGATGGCAGATCGCGCACGTGGCCGTACGACGCCAGCACGGTAAAGCCAGAGCCGAGGTACTTGTTGATGGTCTTGGCCTTGGCTGGGCTCTCGACGACGACGACGTTCATGCAGGCCTTGTGGCGGGGAGGGCGGCGATGCGCCGGAAAGGGCGGGAAAGTGGGGGCGCACCTAGGGCTCTGTCAACGCGCCTCGCGGAAACGACCGTTTACAACCGACGGTAAGGTAGATACCTACACGGGTGTCAGCCCTCTCGCCAGTGAGCGCCCATGCCCGCCAACTCCCGCCTGGAAGCCGCCTCGCAGGGTGTCCTCGAATACATCGAGGACATGCTGGCCGAGCTGGCGACGCTGGCGGAAAGCGTCGGTGAGCGGAACCTGGGCGCCAGCATCCGCCTGCTGGCCATAGAGGCGGCGCGCTCCGGGCCGGAGCGCCAGGAAGACTAGGCGCTGGTGACCATGCCGCCGGGCAGCAGCTCGGCCTTGCCGGCCAGCGACAATTCGACGAGAGCGGCGAAGACCGCCGGCGCCGGGGCTCCAGTCGCCCGCACCAGCTCATCGCGCGACACCGGCGTGGGGGAGAGCAGGGCTTCCACTTCACCGCGCAGGGCCTCGACGGCGGCGTCCAGCGCCGCCTGGCTGGCCGGCGCGCCGTAGGTCGGCCGTTCGCGCTCGCGGATCGAGCGCTGCTGCTGAAGCACCCGCAACACGTCCTCGGCGCTCTCGCACAGGGCCGCGCCCTGGCGCAGCAGGTCGTTGGTCCCCCTGGCGCGCGGATCGAGCGGCGAGCCGGGGACGGCGAACACCTCGCGGCCCTGCTCGGCGGCCAGGCGCGCGGTGATCAGCGAGCCGGATTTCAGCTCGGCCTCGACCACGACGATGGCCAGCGACAGGCCGGAGATGATGCGGTTGCGGCGCGGGAAGTCTCTGGCCTGCGCCTTCTTGCCAGGCGGGCTCTCGCTGACGATGCAGCCCTCGGCGATCAGGCGGTCATAGAGGCCGGCGTTCTCGGGCGGGTAGATGTCGTTCACGCCGCCGCCCAGCACCGCCACCGTGCCGGTCGGCAGGGAGCCCTCGTGCGCCGCCGAGTCGATGCCGCGCGCCATGCCGGAGACGACGACCTGTCCCGCCGCGCCCAGCTGTCCCGCCAGACCGCGGGCGAACCGCTGGCCGCCGGCCGAGGCGATGCGGGCGCCGACGATGCCGACGCAGGGCTTGTGCAGCAGCGAGACGTGGCCGCGCACCCAGATCAGCGGCGGGGGCGGGTCGACGGCGGCTAATCTGGCCGGGAATTCGGGCTCGCAGGAGGCGATCAGGCGCGCGCCGAGGCGGGCCCCCATCTCCAGCTCGCGCAGAGCGTCGACTTCGCTGGGCGTCGACAAGGGCGAGATGCGGCCCCCGCGCCGCGACAGCTCCGGGAGGGCGGCCAGCGCCTTGGCGGCCGAGCCGTAGCGGCCGACCAGTTGTTCGAAGGTGACGGGGCCGACGTTCTCCGTTCGCGCCAGCCTGAGCCACGCAACCCGTTCGGCGTCTGAAAGGGCGCTCACGCGGCGGGGGCGTTCTTCTTGGCGCCGATACGCGGCTCCTGGCCCTTGAGCAGGCGGGCGATGTTCTCCTTGTGCCGGAAGAAGATCAGGCCCGCCATGATGAAGGCCATCCAGAAGATCGGGCCAGGCTGGCCGGTGACATAGGCAAAGACCGGCGCCAGCGCCGCCGCCGTCAGAGAGGCCAGCGACGACATGCGGAACACTGCCGCCATGACCAACCAGGTCGCGCCCGTCATCAGCGCCACGGGCCAACAGGCGGCGAACAGCACGCCGAAGAAGGTGGCCACGCCCTTGCCGCCGGCGAACCTCAGCCAGACGGGGAACAGGTGGCCGACGAATGCGGACACCCCGGCCAGCGCCATCATCTGCGCGTTGCCGTTCGTCAGCCAGTACATGATCCCGACCGCCAGGGCGCCCTTACCGGCGTCGCCGACCAGAGTGATGGCGGCCAGATCCTTGCGCCCGGAACGCAGCACGTTGGTGGCGCCGATGTTGCCCGAGCCGATCTTGCGAATGTCCCCAACGCCGCCCAGCCGCGCGGCGATCATCCCGAACGGGATCGACCCCAGCAGGTAGCCGCCGACGACGGCAAGCGCGAGCGTCAGCATTGCCGCCCAGGCAAGCGATTCCATGAACGTCCCCTCATCCCGCCGGCCGCAGCCCGTAGACCACCGCGCCAGCCCCCGAGCCGCAAGTATAGGTTCCAAACCCACGGTCGAACAACGACAGCAGGTTGCCGTAGTTGGAGTCGGTCTGCGCCGCGATGTCGGAGTGGTGCATCTTGTGCATGTCGGGCGTCACCCAGACCCCTGCCAGCAGATGGTCCAGCCGGCGCGGCAGCCGCACGTTGGCGTGCTCGAAGATCGAATTGAGCACCGACAGGCTGCGATAGGCGGCGATCACGGCTACCGGCGCACCGAGCAGAGAGCCTACCCCGAGCGTCACGGCCGTGCGCAGCAGCGTTTCAGCCGGATGCTGGCGAAGGGTGGTGGTCACGTCGAGGAAGGCGTCGGCGTGGTGCAGGCGGTGGACGCTCCACAGCAGCGGGTTCTTGTGCATGGCCCAGTGCAGCGCCCAAGTCGCCAAGTCGAGCGCCAGCAGCGCGATCAGCGCCGAGGCGACCAAAGGCATGGCCAGCCATTGCGCCAGGCCAAAGCCGCTGTCGTTCAGCCGCTGAACCTGCAGCAGCCCCGCGCCGAACAGCGCCAGGTTCACCGCAAAGGCGGCCAACGTCAGCGCGGCGTTCAGCGCCAGCCGCCGACGGTCGGCGGACCTTGGCCGCCAGCCCGCTAGCCGCTCCAGCAGGAAATAGACGCCCAGCATCACCGCCAGGACGGCCGCTGTGTTGAGGAGTGCTGATTTCATATCCATCGCTCGACCTCCATGAAGGATGGTCAAGCGGTGCTTGGGCCGTGGCCTGATCGGGAGACCGCGCTACCCCGATACGGTGAAGGTTAGCCTATTGTCCGACGCGATGCACGACCCGGCCGTCGACCAGCGTCATTAGCACCCGCCCTTGCAGGCGGCGTCCGTCGAAGGGCGAGTTCTTGGACTTCGACAGCAGCTTGTCGGCGTCGATGATGATGGGCGCGCCGAGGTCGCAGAGGACGAGGTCGGCCGGCGCGCCGACCGCCAGCCGCCCGGCGGCAAGGCCGATCAGCTGGGCGGGGGCGAAGGTCACGGCGCGGATCAGGTCGATCAGCGGCATGCGGCCGTCGTGGTGCAGCGACAGCAGCGCCGGCAGCAGGGTCTCCAGGCCCACGGCGCCGGGCGCGGCCTCGTCGAACGGCAGGCGCTTGTCCTCGGCCGGGGCCGGCGCGTGGGCGGAGACCACCACGTCGATGAGGCCGGTGGCCAGGGCGTCGATCAGCGCCTGGCGGTCGTCTTCCGAGCGCAGCGGCGGGTCGACCTTGGCGAAGGTGCGGTAGTCGCCGATGTCGAGCTCGTTGAAGGAAAGGTGGTTGATCGAGGCGCTGGCGAACACCGGCAGGCCCTTGTCGCGGGCCCGCTTGAGGGCCTCCAGCGCGCCGGCCGTGGTGACTTGATCGACCAGCAGCCGCGCGCCGGTCAGCTCGACCAGCGCCAGGTCGCGTTCCAGCATGATCCGCTCGGCGATGGGCGGCACGGATGGTAGGCCCAGGCGCCCGGCGAACTCGCCTTCGGTGGCGGCCGCGCCCTTGGACAGCCACGGGTCGGCGGGCCGGTGGGCGACCAGGGTGTCGAAGCCCTTGGCGTAGGTCAGCACTCGGCGCAGGACTTTGGAATCGACGATGGGGCGGTCGACGTCGGTGACATAGACGCAGCCGGCCTCTCGCATCAGGCCGATCTCGGCGATCTGCTCGCCCGCCAGCCGCTTGGTGGCCGCGCCGGCGGGATAGACGTGAACGCCCTGGATGTCGCGCGCCCGGCGCAGGATGAAGTCGACGACGGAGGGATCATCGACGGCCGGGTTGGTGTCGGGCTGGACGACGATGGAGGTCACGCCCCCCGTGGCGGCCGCCTTTGAGGCCGACTTCAGCGTTTCCTTGGTCTCCGAGCCCGGCTCGCCGGTCTTGACCCGCAGGTCGATGAGGCCGGGGGCCAGCATGGCCCCGTTGCACTCGATGACTTCGAAGTCGGCGGACAGGTCGCCCGGCCGAGCACCCTTGAAGATCCCGGCGATCACGCCGTCCCTGACCAGCAGCGCGCCGGGGCCGTCGTAGCTGGTATCAGGATCCACCAGCCGGGCGTTGAGGAAGGCGAGGGGCCGGGTCATTGGTTTTCCAGCCGCGCCGCCAGGCAGGTCAGCACCGCCATGCGGGCGGCGACGCCCATCTCCACCTGGTCTTGGATCAGGCTGATGGCCGGATCGTCGGCCACGTCGGAGTCGATCTCGACGCCGCGGTTCATCGGGCCGGGGTGCATGACCTTGGCTCCCGGCGCGGCGCCGGCCAGCTTTTCGCGGTCGAGGCCGTAGAAGCGGAAATACTCGCGGGTGGAGGGGACCAGCGCGCCCTGCATCCGCTCCATCTGCAGGCGCAGCATCATCACCACGTCCACCCCGGCGATGCCGTCGCGCATCTTGTGGTGGACCTCGGCGCCCCAGCGGTCGGCGCCCGACGGCATCAGGGTCGGCGGCCCGACCAGCCGCACATGAGCGCCCAG
>Ga0190272_10001482_pt1 | contig 11302 bp, 15 predicted proteins | sample Popmic504T_FD_133746 | JGI IMG/M metagenome (GOLD analysis project Ga0190272, IMG submission 133746) | Populus adjacent soil microbial communities from riparian zone of Shoshone River, Wyoming, USA - 504 T | ecosystem: Environmental > Terrestrial > Soil > Riparian zone | place: USA: Wyoming...
ATCTGATGGCTACGGCCGTTGCGTCACGATGGAAGTTTTGGTCAACACGGGACGTATCGCAGATGCGATCTCGGACCCTGAGAAGACCAGTACCATCACCCAGCTCATCTCTGAGGGCTCGTATTACGGGATGCAGACATTCGACCAACACCTTGTTTCGCTGATTCGGGACGGCGTCATCACCCTGGAAGCGGCCATGCTCGCGTCGAGTAGCCCGCACGACCTTACGGTGGAACTTCGTCGCCTAGGTCTTGTCGCATAACCAGTTGCCGATTCTCCAGCGAGTAACACAATGTGAGTGTGCTGGACTACCTGTGGCGCGCGTCATTCAACAGCGGTGAAGTTGAGTTTCTGCATGCGGAAGGTTTTGGTCGACAGCCCGCGGTGTATGACTGGTGGGGTCAAGTCAACCAGCACAGCCTTGGATGGGTAACTGCTCGGGAAGCGGAACTCTTAGTGGGATTCGTGAATGTTGCCTGGGACGGCTCTACGCATGCCTTCTTGCTTGACACGGTGGTCCATTCAAGTCAACGGCGCCGTGGTGTTGGGCGCAAACTCGTTGCCGTCGCGATAGAGCAAACCCGGGCTGCGGGTTGCGAGTGGCTTCACGTCGACTTCGACGCCAACCTCAGCACTTTCTACTTCACGTCATGCGGCTTTCGTTCCACTCCAGCAGGCGTGATTGCGCTTTAGGTCTATACCCTGCACACATGGGACTTGAAGTTGGCCTTCGGGCGGCATTAGTGCATGTTGTGAGTGGCGATGACACCGCAATAGCGATGGGCAGCGGTGACCTCGAGGTGCTTGCCACGCCGCGGGTGCTGGCGCTATGCGAGGCGGCTTGTGTGAGTGCGCTGAGTGATGCAGACCTTGACTCAGCAACAACGACCGTAGGTACACGAGTCGAGCTTGAGCATTTCCTAGCACTACCAGTGGGGGAGACTGTCACGTCCACCGCGAGCTTGGTCTACGTAGATGGACGTCTGCTGCGTTTCGAAGTCGTGGTCACCGACGATGGCGACCGGCTGCTCGCTCGCGCTCAGTTGACGAGGGTGCTGGTTGAGCGCGAGCGATTCATGCAGCGAGTTGGGCGTCAACATGGCTAGTCGATGGCTAGTTGATGCCGACGTGGCGCCAGGACAGGGCGTCGGCGCGCCAGTCGACCTGGTCGGCAGGCGGCGTCGCCGGACGGTCACGACGGATAAGCATCATCAGCCGGGCCGTGGATGCGAAAGCAATGATCAGAGTGACTGCTAGTAATAGGTTCATGGCAGTAACTATGTTGTGTGGTAGATACAGACACCAGTGGCAGTATTGACAGAGTACGCAAACTTTCTGCCATACTGTCTCTCGTGCTACAAAACGTGGTGGCTCTTGTCCAGCCCGGGATCGCGCCCTTTGAATTGGGTGTGGTTTGCGAGGTCTTTGGCATCGACCGCGCCCCCCAGGGCTTGCCGTCCTTTGACTTCGCCGTCATCAGTGAGGACGCGCAGCCGGTGCCCTCGTCAGCCGGCTTCACCATCACTACAGACCATGGTCTGGAGCGTGCCGAGTCCGCCGACCTGGTATGTGTCCCGGCCTCCCACTGGCGGTCCGATGCGTCGCCAGCGGTGCTCGACGTGCTGCGCGCCACAGTCGAACGAGGCGGCCGCGTGCTGAGCGTCTGCAGTGGCGCCTTTACTTTGGGGCAGGCTGGGCTGCTCGATGGTCGGCCATGCACGACGCACTGGTTTTACGCTGAAGAACTTCAGCGTCGGTTCCCCAAGGCACTCGTTGAGTGTGACGTCCTGTACATCGACGATGACCCGGTCTTAACCAGCGCGGGCACTGCAGCTGGCATCGACACGTGCTTGCATCTGGTCCGTAAGGAATTGGGTGCGGCCGCCGCCAACGGCATTGCCCGCCGCATGGTGGTCCCGCCACACCGCGATGGCGGACAGGCACAGTTCATCGAGACTCCGGTCGCCGCAACCACTGCGGACACCCTTGCTCCCTTACTCAGTTGGATGCTGGAACACCTGGACGAAGACCATTCGGTCGATCAGTTGGCTTCCCACGCTCACATGTCTCCCCGCACGTTCGCCCGCAGATTCCGCGCTGAGACCGGCACCACGCCGCATGTGTGGCTCACCCAGCAGCGACTGCTTCACGCCGAGGGCCTGTTGGAGGGGACCAACGAGCCGATCGAACGTGTTGCCGCCCTGAGCGGGTTCGCGTCTTCGTCGTTGCTGCGACACCACTTCATGCGTCGTCGAGGGCTCACGCCGCAAAGTTATCGACGCAGTTTCCGTCGATCTGCCTAGGCTTTGGCAGACAAATCCTTGACGAGCACCTTGAGCGGTGCAGGCATGTCCGCGACTGGATACCAGTCGCGCGAACTCTCGAGTCGGTAACCGAGTCCCTGGTAGAACTGCAAGGCGCGCACGTTGGTGCCGATCACCGACAAGGCGACGGACAAGAAGCCTTCGCTGATGGCGATGTCGTGAACGTGAGCCATGAGTTGTGTGCCGATGCCTTGTCCGTGGGCAGCCGGGGAGACGCCCAGCATCCGCACTTCTAGCTCGTGAGGCGCTGCGATCTGGGCGTAGGGGCTGCCAGGGCGAGCCACCGTGAGTGTCCCGAGGATCTGATCCGACCCTCCGATGAAGACCAGCAGCTGCGCGTTTGCTGCGCGCGACTGCGCATCGCGGAGTTCGTCGAGGTACGGATCGTCTGTGCCGAAGGCGAGAATGGGTGCATACGACTGAACCGTGAGTTCTCCGGCGGTCGCGAACTCAGCCGGGCGGGCATCACGAATGACGCCGCTCATAGCGCTGAGGATCGGTTCAGGCAGTGGTGCGAACCCTATTGCGACGCTTCAAGGCTCGGCGTTCATCCTCGGACATGCCACCCCACACACCTGCGTCCTGACCGCTTTCCAGCGCCCATTGCAGGCATGACTCCATGACCTCGCAGCGACGACATACCGCTCGTGCCTCTTCGATCTGCAACAGCGCAGGTCCGGTGTTGCCAATCGGAAAGAACAACTCTGGGTCTTCGTCACGGCAGGCGGCACGGTGGCGCCAGTCCATGCGGATGCACTCTCCTCGGTATTCATATCAATGCGCCCACGCGAGCGGTGAAATCTTTTGCGGCGCATGTGCTGCGCGTCGTCTGGCAGGGTGCCGGAGCGAACACGTGCTTCCACCCTTACAGATGTGGGCGTGCTCCACAAGACGATCCGGCCCAAGATCGGCGACGGACCATGTCGGATTGGTCACATCCTGGCAGGTCAGGGCCTAGCCGGTGACCCCGGGTGTGGGGAGTCGGACCCGAGCATCGCTAGATACCCTCACGATCGTGACTGTGGCTGACTCTGACGCTGACCCTGACGCCGACTCTGGACCGCCAGAATCGGCGGCGCTGCTACCCGCTGGTCTGCGCCTGCTCGCCCTCTTAACCACCGCTCAGGGCTTGATCATGCTCAGCTATGCGGCCGCGGATCTTTTGCTGGCATTGATCAATGGAGCCGAAGAATGGGGGGCTGTGTGGTTCTTGGTGGTGGGGCTTGGCCTCTGGGGGCTGGGCCTGCTGTGGGTGGCTCACGGTCTGCGCAAGCGACGCCGATGGGCGTTCACTCCGGTGGTGTTCACTCAACTGATGTTCGCAGTGCTCTCTGTGAGCTTTTTTGGAAACGCCACGCTGACGGCACGGATTGTGTGGGCGCTGGTGCTGATCTTCGCCGTCGTGATGCTGCGGTTGGTCTTCTCAGGCCCGGTGCGCGACGCACTCATCATCCCAGGCAACACCACAACCAACACCTGAGGCTGCTGTCATACTGGTCCACCCAAGCGAGGGAGAACCCGATGAGCATCGGCGGCGGTGGCGACCAGGGTGACGTTTTCCTGGTTAAGCCCTTCATCGAATGGTGGGAGCGCCGGCGCGACCAGCGCGAGGCAAAGCGGACGGCGCGAGCGGAGCGGCGTGCCAAGCAGGCGCAGGAAAAACCCTCCGCTTAATGCGGAGTACTCATACTGATTCGGGGTCGCCGGTGTCATCGAACGCCCCGGCGGCCAGTCTTTCCAGCGCTGGCCCGGTGAGGCGGTTGACTGTCCACTCATCCATGCCGACTGCGCCAATGCGTCGGTAAAACGCGATGGCGCTTTGATTCCAGTCGAGCACCCACCAATCGAGTCGCGGGTATCCACGATCGACACAGATTTGTGCCAAGTGCGACAGCAATGCCTTCCCGTACCCACGACCGCGATAGCGCTCTCGGACAAAGAGGTCGTCGAGGTAGATGGAGTGCTTGGCCGTCCAGGTGAAGAAGTTGCGAAACCAAATCGCGAAGCCTGCGATGTGCCAGGCGTCAGCATCGACACCGGCGGCACCGTTGTCGACAGGTTCCCGCTCCTCGAGAATGCTGCACCAGACGGCGGGCTCGTCGGCGAAGAGCGATGCCTGCAGCAGCTCCTCGTTTGATTGAACCTCGTGCGCAGCCTTCTCATACTCGGCAAGCTCGCGAATCATGCTGAAGATTTCCGGCACATCATCTGGATTGGCCATGCGGATGCGGTAGCTAGCGTTCACGTCGGTGAGCCTAACGGGACATGAGAATGCCGGCGCGGTTGCTCTGCACCGGCATATCTCGGATCTGTTGCGTGCCCGAGCCAAGCCGAAAAGGCAGTGAGACCCTCAAGAGGCGACCGTCGCCAGCAACTGCATGTACGTCAACCCCGGACGTTGACACAAGTGGTTCTGCGGAGGAGAGTCCATGCGCAAGCCTCACCCAAGGATCGCGAGCCTCTTGTGGCCAATTTCGCGCCAGTCCGTTGGTCGTGGATGCGCCTTGCTGTCGTGCTGTCGATGTCCGTGTCGGGACTGGCGGTCGGCCTTGCTATCGGGTCGAACGAAAAGATGGGTTTAGCGTCCATCGGTGATGTCTCGATGCATCCGCGACACGCCTCGCGAGACGAGCAGGCTAGAGGGTCCTCCCCGAATGTGGTCATCTTCGTGACTGATGACCAGCCGAAGGGGATGATCGATGCAATGCCGCTTCTGCGTTCGAAAATCATCGAGAAGGGTGTAACCCTCGGCCGGGGCATTATTCCGACATCGTTGTGTTGTCCGTCGCGGGCGGCGTTACTAACGGGGAACTACTCGCACACCACCGGCGTGTATCTCAACAACAAAGGCACCTATGGGGGTTGGCCGGCCATGAAGCGCAACGAAGACGTGACCATTGCGACCGAGTTGAATCACGTGGGCTATAGAACGGCACTAGTCGGTAAGTACATGAGTCACTTCAGCGCTGCGCCACGCGGGTATATTCCGCCCGGTTGGGACGAGTTCCACTATTTCGTCAAGCCGGAGAGTGGCGCGTACTACGACTACCGAATAGCCGGCACCAGTCGGACGCAAAGATACGGGTCAAAGCCTAGGGCGTACTCGACCGACGTCATCGCCGGATACGCCAAGAGGTTCATCAAAAGCACTCCAGCAAGGAGACCATTGTTCCTTTACTTCGCCCCTACCGGGCCTCATGCCCCGATGACTGCGGCGCCCCGCGACGAAGGGACTTGGCCATTAGAGCCGGCATCTGCGCTACCAGGCCTGAACGAAGCCAAGGTCGCCGACAAGCCGGCCTGGATTAGACGACCCAAGGTGAGCCCCCGTTGGCAACGCCGACTATTCACCGATCAACATGAGGTGGTGATGTCCGTTGACGATGCCATTGGTGACATCGTCAAAGTGCTCGGCCGGCGCGCAAGGAACACATTGTTCGTCTTCCTCTCCGACAACGGCTACATGCTCGGCGTCCACCGGCTAGAGGGCAAGGATCTTCCGCATCGGCACTCCACCGAAGTTCCGATGTTCATGCGATTTGACGGCCATATTGCGCCCAACAGCAAGTCCGGCCGAGTGACAACGAACTCGGATCTGACGGCAACCATTGCCGACGCTGTAGGTGTCTCGTGGCCCATGGATGGACGGTCAGTGCTGTCGAGCCGACGCTCCGGAACTGTGCTGGAACAGAAACAAAACCACCGCCATCCGGCATACTGCGGCTTCCGAACAGGCCGATACTTGTACGTTGAGTACGACCAGGGAAGCGGTAGAGAGTTTTACGACTACTCCGTTGACCCATACGAACTGCACAACGGTGTGCATAGACACGCGAACCGCCACGTCGTTCATGAGCTGCGTCATAGGGCGAAGGCCGCTTGCTCCCCAAAGCCCCCCGGATTCCACTGGAACTAATCGGACTATTGCCGCGGCCTGACGTTGATGTCATGGGGAAGGGGAACACGCTACTTTTGGGGGTGGGATGGGCCGACGCAGTTCAGCCGTGGCGCGCGGTGTAGCGATGACGACAGTGAGCGGCATTATCGCTCTCGAAGTGGTTAGCCTCACGACTCCGCACGCCGGTGCTCAGGTGGAGTTCCATGTGGCCTCCGCCTCAGCGCGGTTGCACGCGGTGGACCGCGCTGAGGCGGCGGGTCTGGCGAAGCGAACCAAGACCTGGGCGGCGGCCCCGGTCGACTATGACCGCGACGGGGACCAAGACGTTTGGATCGGCTACCACGGCGGTGGCGGCGGGCTGTGGCGCAACAACGGCAAGGGCCGCTACCGAAGGGTCGCAACGCGTGCCTGGCCGAAGCACAACGATCACGGCAAGATCATCGACCGCCATGACTGCGACTGGGCAGATGTTGACCGAAACGGGCGCCCGGACACCTACTGTTCGACCGGTCGATTCCGCTCCAACAAGGTCAAGCACGGCCGCGACAACGAATTGTGGATGCAGAGCCGCAGGGGAAAGTTTCGCGACGTCGCCGACAAGTGGGGGGTAGGACTCCCGTGCGGCCGGGGCCGGCATGTCACGTTCGTCAACGTCAACGTCAACGCCAACGCCAACGGCGACCGCTGGCCCGATCTGTTCGTCGGCAACGAGAACCCGCGGCACTTGCCCGACCCCTGCAACAGACGACACGGCAGTCCGCGCAATGAGCAGAGCAGGCTGTTCGTCAACATGCATGGCAGGGGGTTCCGGTCGGCGCCGAAGCTCTGGAACTACGGTTCCGGGCCTGGGACCAACTGCGCGGAGGTTCTCGACTTCGACGGGGACGGGTGGCAGGACCTGCTCACATGCCGCAGTCGCGGGGAGTCGTTGCGGCTGTACCGCAACCGGCAAGGCCATGGCTTCGCGAATGTGACGGCAGCGCATCGGCTCGACGCTCCGGTCAACGACGCTAGCGTGGCTGACCTCGACCACGACGGCGACCCCGACTTGGTAACCGCAAGGCACGGTCAGTTCACCTACCACCTGAACGCGAACGGGCACTACCGTCCTCCCGTCACCATCGGCCGGCCGGCTAGGGGCAATGGACACTCGGTGGCAGTCGGCGACGCTGACAAGGACGGTGACCTGGACATCTACGGGTTGGCCGCTGCTGGCGGGGGCAATCCTGACGACACCATCTGGCTGGCCAGCGGACTGACCGGCGACCCTACCTACACGCGCATCCACGTCCCCTCGGCACATGGCAAGGGAGAATCGGTGCAGAACCTGGACCCACGCGGAAACGGACGCACCGAGTTCCTCGTGCTCAACGGCTACGGCCGTGCCCTCGCCCCCGGCCGCATTCAGCTGATACGCGTGTCCCGCCGATAGCGGCCGACCAGGTCAGTGGAGAACCGACCGCATGTGTTGGCTACTCCAAGCCCCAGGTCTACCGGCATAAGGGTCGCGCTAGGCCTTCTTGGTCTCCCAGAAGATGTCGGAGATCTCGTCTATCTTGCCGAGCAACTGGTCAGCAACGGCGATGTCGTTGCTGCCTTTTGTGCCAGCGGCTCCGGCCAGCTTGGTCGCCTCATTGAACAAGCCATGCAGGTTCGGGTACTTCTCGAAATGCGGTGGTTTGAAGTAGTCGGTCCATAGCACCCAGAGGTGCTCTTTCACCAAGTTTGAGCGTTGCTCCTTGATGGAGACGGCACGTGCCTTGAAGTTTGCATCGTCGCTGCCGGCGTACTTCTCCATGCACGCCTTGACCGACTGAGCTTCAATCTTGGCTTGCGCCGGGTCGTAGACGCCGCACGGGAGGTCGCAGTGGGCACTCACATCGGCAATAAGCCGCAAAGCCATGGGGATTCCTTTCGACACACTTTCGGACTTTAGTTTCTGGACTTGAGTCAACTTCCTTCGCGACACTACTCCCGATGAGCAGCGAACGCAGCGGCAGCCCCGGTGACTCTGAACTCCCCCAATTCCTGGGCTCGTGGGGCCTGGTCCGGGTCCGGGGCCGTTCGATGGAACCGACTTTTCGTACCGGCGATGTCCTTCTGGTGCGCCGCGGAACTCACCATGCCGGGCAGGTCGCGGTCCTCAGGCTCCCCGGCGAGCGACCCCTGGCTGTCAAGCGGCTGGTCCGGTACGAAGCAGAGGCCTGGTGGGTTGAGCGCGACAATCCCCGGGAAGGAGTGGACTCCTGGGCTGTGGGGGCTATCCCTGAGGTCGACGTATTGGCACACGTTGTTCTCCGGGTTTGGCCACTTCGTCGCAGCACCCGTGCCGACTAGTTATGGGACGATTTGTTGGTGACACGCCCCCACGAGCTCCCCGTCGATCCAGTCTTCGCGCTACACCGCGGAGGCAAGATTGAAATGCGATCCACAGCCCGTGTGCGCGACCGCGAAGGTTTGGCGCTCGCCTACACACCGGGTGTCGCTCGCGTGAGCGAGGCGATCGCGGCCGATCCCGGACTCGCGAGCACCTTCACCTGGCGCGCCAATGTCGTTGCGGTCGTGTCAGACGGCACCGCGGTGTTGGGCTTAGGCGACATCGGGCCGCTTGCCGCCCTTCCGGTGATGGAAGGCAAAGCCCTGCTTTTTAAAGACTTCGCTGGCGTGGACGCGGTTCCGATTGTCCTCGACACCAAAGACGTTGATGAGATTGTCGAGACGGTAGTGCGCCTCGCACCAAGCTTTGGCGGCATCAACCTCGAGGACATCAGTGCACCAAGGTGCTTTGAGATCGAGTCGCGTTTACAGGAGCAGCTAGACATTCCGGTCTTCCACGACGACCAGCACGGCACCGCGATCGTGGTCCTGGCGGCTATGAGAAACGCTGCCAAACTCACTCACCGGACGCTTGCCGATATGCGGGTGGTGGTCTCGGGAGCGGGCGCAGCCGGAGTCGCCGTGGCGCGCATCCTGCTTGACGCAGGCATCGGAGATATCGCAGTCGCCGACAGTCGAGGGATCGTGCATGAGGGGAGGCGCGACCTTACGCCGATCAAGCAGCGGATAGCCAGCCGCACGAATAGGGCGGGACTTGATGGCTCGCTCTACGAGGGTATGAAGGGCGCTGATGTTTTCATCGGAGTATCGGCAGGCAAGGTCGACGAATCGGTCGTGGCCACCATGGCGGCAGAGGCTTTGGTCTTTTCCCTGGCGAATCCTGATCCCGAAATCGAGCCCGAAGTTGCTCATAAGTACGCACGAGTGGTCGCCACCGGCCGCAGCGACTATCCCAACCAAATCAACAACGTGCTGGCGTTCCCCGGAATCTTCAAGGGAGCCCTAGACACCGGGTCGACCAGCATCACCCCTGCGATGAAACTCGCGGCGGCCGATGCACTTGCAGCGGTGGTCGGCGACGATGTTCGCGACGACTACGTGATTCCCAGCGTCTTCGACCAACGCGTGGCGCCATCAGTGGCGGAAGCCGTGGCCAAGGCAGCGCGAGCGGATCGGGTGGCTACCCGCTAGGTGCCGCAGGGCTCTTTATGAAGCCGCACCTAACGCGATGCGAGCGTGTGGAGCAACTTGCCGAACTGCTCGACATCATCCGCAGCGGTGTCCCACGAGCACATCCAGCGCACTTCGTTGGTGGCTCCGTTCCAGATGTAGAACGGGTAGGCGGCCTGCAGCTCGGGGATGATCTCGGGCGGCAACGTGGCAAACACGGCGTTTGCCTGCACCTTGCGGGTAATGGTCACCCCCGGGGCGTCCACGACGGCCTTCGCAAGTTGCTGCGCCATGGCGTTGGCATGCTGCGCGTTACGCAGCCACAAGTCGCCTTCTAGGAGAGCCACGAACTGCGCCGAGAAGAACCGCATCTTGCTAGCCAACTGCATGTGCTGCTTGCGAATGAAGTGCATGTTGGCCGCGAACTCTGGGTTGAGAAAGACGACCGCCTCGCCGGCCATCATGCCGTTCTTGGTACCGCCAAAGGACAGTACATCGGCTCCTACGTCGGTCGTTGTCTCACGGAGGGCGCATTGCAGGGACGCGGCTGCATTTGCGATGCGCGCGCCGTCAACGTGGAGGTACATATCGAGCTCGTGGGCTGTTTCGGCAAGTGCACGCACCTCGGCAACGGAGTAGAGCGTCCCGAGCTCGGTCGACTGAGTGATGGAAACAACGGTGGGCTGAACATGGTGCGGGTCGCCTTTGCCGACGTACTCAGCGCGCACGAGTTCTGGTGTGAGTTTGCCATCGGGAGTCGGCACGTCAATGAGCTTTCCACCAAGCAGGCGTTCTGGAGCAGCACACTCGTCGACGTGGATATGTGCCGTCTGAGTGCAGATCACTGCTTCCCAGGGTCGCAACATGGTCTGCAGTCCGGTGACGTTGGCGCCAGTGCCATTGAACACCGGGAAGACCTCAACGTGATCGCCCAGGTGTTCGCGAAATAGTGCGACCGCGCGGGCGGTGACAGGGTCGTCGCCATAGGCCTGCGCATGGCCGTGGTTAACCTCGGCGATGGCAGCTAGCACCTCAGGGTGGATGCCGGCGTAGTTGTCGCTGGCGAACCCACGCTGGAACTGATCGCTGGTCACGAAGGAACCCCCGAGTACAGCCGAACGCGTTGTCCGTTCATTTTTGCGCCGGCGCCGGAACTGACGTACACCAGCGCGTCGGCAATCTCCTCGGCCGGCACAAACGCACCCCAGTCCTTATCGGGTTTGGACTCACGCATGGCCGGCGTCACGATGGCGGGCACCACGATGACATTTGCCGTGGCACTAGAACTCTTGAACTCGTCGGCGAGCGCAAACACGGTGGCCTCGGCGGCCGCCTTGCTTGCTGCGTAGGCAGCGTTGGAACTTGTTGGCGCTTGCGCCTGCTTGGCGGAGATGAGGGCGAATCGCCCATAGCTGCTCTGGGTAAGTTGGCTAGCAAACGAGCGGGCCACGTGAACCGTCGTGCGGACCAGAAGGCCATGGAGCCAATCCCAGTCCTCTAACGGCGCTTCGGCGATGGGCTTACCTCCGCGCCACCCCCCGACGAGGTGCCAAAGAACGTCAGCGCCACCAGC
>Ga0190272_10001483_pt1 | contig 11290 bp, 8 predicted proteins | sample Popmic504T_FD_133746 | JGI IMG/M metagenome (GOLD analysis project Ga0190272, IMG submission 133746) | Populus adjacent soil microbial communities from riparian zone of Shoshone River, Wyoming, USA - 504 T | ecosystem: Environmental > Terrestrial > Soil > Riparian zone | place: USA: Wyoming...
GAGAGGAGGCACTCCACGCTCGGTTATCTCTCTCCGAGAGAGTTCGAGATGATCTCTCTCCCTCAACAAATAGAAGAACAGAAAATCAAGCCCTGACCTGTCGCCCGAACCGGGGGCAGACCAGAAGCTGCCCCGCATCGACACCTTCATCCGACTGGCGGGTGCCCTAAAGGTGACGCCGAGCGAACTGACCGCAGGCATCCTCTGGACGCCTGCCGAGGCGATCGTCGTCCCTGGTGACTTCGAGGTGCCAGAAAACTCGACGCTAGCGGCGGAGGTCGCCGCGCTACGCGAGGCGACCCCGCGCCGTGGGAGGCGACCGAAAAAGTGAGTGGGCCAAAGCGCGCCAGAGAACTTTCCTATGAGGCAAGGGCGCGGATCGCCGACAACCTTTTCCTCCAACGCCGACGCGCTGGCCTATCACCGGAAGCCCTCGGCGAGCGAGCGATGGTGTCTCACGGCCGGATCGGCACCTTCGAGAACGGGCAAGTCCTCGGGAGGCTCGATACCTACGTGAGGCTCGCCGGGGCGCTCTCGATCACGCTCGATGACCTTCTGGCCGGGGTGACATGGACCCCCGGCACCGTCGATCTCGAGTTCGACCCCAGCTACTTAGTCGAGTTCGAGGTGGAAGCCCCGGACGATGGGTGAGCGGGCTAGGAAGGCGTCTTGGTAAGCAAAGGCAGAAACTTGGCAAGTATCTGACCAGATTATAGGCGTCGTCCCGCAGACTTGGTAAGCTCAGCGAGCGATGGCCAAGTCCTCTTACCAAAAGCAGAGCGATGACGAAGCATTGATCCTCGACCTCGTCCGCCTCGGTCTGCACGAAGACACCAACTCGATCCGGCAACTTTCGCGTCGTCTGCTCCGCCAGCGCAAGGTAGCTCGGAGCGAGGCCTTTCGGGAAAGCCTTGGTCAGCTCCTACTAAGGGCCCCCGAGGACGCTCTGCGTGGAACTGCTGTCCGCTCCGTGCCGGTGGAAGAAGAGAGCCTCATGCCGCTTCTTGAGGTCGAGCGAAATCCGGCCGCAGAAAGCCCGCTATTCGAGCCCGCGACCCAGATCATGCTCGACCAACTAATCGATGCCCGCCTACAAGCCGCGTCCCTACTTGACGCGGGAATCGATCCACCACGCACTGTCCTCTTGACCGGAGCTCCAGGTGTCGGCAAGACCATGACCGCCCGGCATTTGGCAGTTGCGCTTGACCTGCCCTTGATGACGGTCGAGCTTGCCGCCCTGATGTCTAGCTTCCTCGGCAAAACCGGTCAGAACCTCCGACGCGTTCTGGATCACGCTCGAGCTACTCCCTGCCTGCTGTTCCTAGATGAGTTCGATGCCGTTGCCAAGAGTCGTGATGATGCAACCGATACCGGTGAGCTGAAGCGACTCGTCAACCTCCTGCTACTAGAGCTTGACCGCTGGCCAATCTCCGGCTTGCTCGTTGCGGCCACTAATCACCCCCAGCTTCTTGACCCTGCGGTGGAGCGCCGGTTCGACGTAAGCATTGATCTGGACTTGCCCGGCTTGGAGCAGCGCTGCGCGATCCTTACTCGGGCCATCGCTCGCATTCGCCACGGCGACACCCCCTCCCCAAGCGTCATCGACGCCTGCGCTCTTGCTTTCGACGGGGAGAGTGGCTCTTTTCTTGAGCGCGCGGTTGCCGATGCAGCGCGGATGGCTGTTCTCGAGGACACCTCTTTGTCTCAGGCGCTCGCGGCAATTGCGATGCGTCGACTGGATGCTTCCGATCTGGACTCGCGCGAGCGTCGTGCCGCATTTGCCGCCACTGCAAACGAGCAGCTTGGAATGACCCAGCGCGAGATCGCCGATCTCCTCGACATCTCCCATCCGACCGTCGGAAAGCTAATTAAAGAGTGGCGCGAAAGGACACCTAGCTAATGGCTTCGTCACCACCTCCTGATCCCCCGCAGCGCCGCCGCCCCTTGCTAGCCGGAGGCGAGCGCCTCACGGAAAAAATCGAGCGCGGCGGTGGCGGTGGCCCCAAGACTCATCCGCGTTCTATCGAGGAAGCGGTAGAGCTACTTTCCCCTCAACTAGAGCGACTTCAGGAGGGAGCTGCGACCACACCCACGACTCTACGCGGGGCGCGCGTCGTCTTCGAGGCGACGGTGTCGCCCAACTACTTGGCGAATTCCTATTTTCCCAAGGATCTCTTTGCCGAGGCCGACTTGATTCCGGTCGGCACGAGGGGGGCGATGGGCGAGTACCGGATGCCAAAGAAAGTGGAACAGCGCGAAACGAAGACTTACCTGCTTGCCGGCGACGAGCATTCCATCGCCAAGGTCAACGGACTTCTACATGGCGAGATGCCCGGTGGTGCCGCCGCAAAACGCGCCCGAGAGGCTCTGCGCCAGTTCGAGGTGGTTCGGCTACCTCCGATTGAGGAAACGCTACGCGGCACTCCCGACACCGTCGACACGACCGTTATTTGGGAGGCCGTCCTGCACCCGCTTGCCGACAGCAGAGGGCGCTACAGCGAAGAGGAGCGAAGGTCGGTGCTGGCAAAGTGGGATGCCTTGGTAGGTGAGCTGGGGGGCAAGGTCGACCACGACTACATACGCACGATCAAGGGCTTGACCTTCATGCCCGTTCGTCTACCTGGTGATGCGGGTCGTCAGGCAGCCCGCTTCAATCCGCTCCGTGCGATTCGACCCATGCCCGGCGTGAGACCCCTGCCGGTCGCGCCCCTGCGCGTGGCCACTACCGAGGCGACGCCATCTGAACCGCCTGCGGCCGAGCGACCGCAGTCAGAGCTCCGCGTCGCGGTATTCGATGGAGGTGCCGACGATGAGATCCCTCACCTATCGCCCTTTCTCACTAACACCGACCTGACCGATGAGGCCGCCCATCCCGAATACCTAGCTCACGGAACCCTGGTGAGCGCCACCGTCCTCTATGGCGCCGGACACGATCAGGGCGACCTCAGAACGCCAGAGGTAGGCGTTGACCACTTTCGCGTACTGCCAGCGCCCGCCCAACACAGTGAGCATGATCTTTACTGGATTCTCGACCGGATTGAGGAAAAGCTCTCCGATGGGAAATATCCAATTGTCAACCTCAGCCTTGGCCCCGAACTTAGCGTCGATGATGACGACGAGCCGCACGCTTGGACCGCTCGACTGGACGAGCTAGCGGAGCGCCGAGACATTCTTTTTGTCTCCGCCGTTGGCAACAACGGCGAGTTGGACTCAGCGACTGGCTTGGATCGGGTCCAGGTGCCCGCTGATATGGCAAACGGCATTGGGGTCGGCGCCTGCGATCGTCGCCCCCCTGATGGTGCTTGGGACCGCGCGCCCTACAGTGCTGTCGGCCCTGGTCGACCCGGTGCCCGCATGCAGCCGCTTGGAGTCGCCTTCGGCGGCGTCGACACGCACCCCTTTCGTGGGATCACCGCCGGTGGAGTTATCGGCGAGGCAATTGGTACGAGTTTTGCGACCCCCACTACTACCCACGGCATCGGCGCCCTCGCAGCGATGCTCGGCCCAATTGGCAAAGATCCTCGGGTACTGCGCGCATTTGCTGCCCACTGCGCCGAGCCAGCCTCACCGATAGCACCCGAGGCGTCGGGATTCGGCCGACTTGCGGAGCGCTACGACGATGTACTCGAGTGCAAGCCTCACGAAGCGACTGTCCTCTACTGCGATGCGATTTCTCGCGGACAGAGCATCGGGCTCCCCTTTCCTCTCGCGGAGGACGCCGTTACCGGCCGCACCCTCAAGCTCCGCTGGACGATCGCCCTCTCAACTACGACCGACCCGAAGAATCCCGTCGAGTACACCCAAGCGGGTCTCGAAGTCTCGTTTCGCCCCCACGCGAATCGATACACCTTCTACAACGCCGAGACGAAACACAGCAAGGTGGTAGATATCGTCGCGAGCGCAGATGAAGCCGCCCGTCTAATGCGAGAAGGCTACGTATTCAGCACGCTCCCAGCCACGGGGAACGCGCGGCCCTATCGTCACGAGGCTCACCGTCGAAGCGACGAGGGCAAGTGGGAGACGGTGATGCGCTCCGATGTCAACAAGCGGGCCAGCAGTCTGCTGCGTCCTCAAATTACCGTGAGCTATCTTGCCCGCGAGGAGGGCGTCCTCACCGACGCCTCCCCCCTTGGCTTCGCGATGCTGCTCACTATGCAAGCCCCAGTCGGCGTCGCTCTCTACGACTCTGTGCGAACGGGTTTTCAGCAGCTAGTGCCTTTGCGCACCGAGCTTCCGCTTCGTCTCTCTGCCTAGTCTCGCGGCTCCCCATCTGGCCAAGTAGACGGTCGGATTCGTCACATAAAGGGGGCCACTTTCGCACTCGCGCCTCCGTTAAGTAGATGGCACGAGAACTACAACCGGGCGCAGGCGTGAAAAAAGTTGCCGGATTCGTCTGGCTCGTTCGACAGGTAGGTAGATGACGAGCTTGCCGAGAGCCTGTTTGCGCCCGCTCCGCCTTGCCAATCGCCCTCAACCCGACTGGCAAGGCAGGACAGCGCTCATTCCGCGCCGTGGTGCGGAATCCGTGCCCCTCCCCCGCGCCCGAGTCTCTACCCCCTTTGCTCGCAGTCAAATGACGGTGGGTCGATCTCGATCTCGCACCTTCTGCCGCGCACCGGCTCGCGCCCTTCGCTCTCGCCTCAGCGCAGGCTTCGCGGCGCTCGCTCGCACCCTCGGCTGCTCCGCTCGCACTAGGCGCGACCGCGATCGCCTCAGCGCTGGCGACTCAGCGGCCTCTCTCCTCCGCGCTGGAGGCAGCGCCTCCGCGCCGTATCGGCGCGCTCGACCCGCCGCCTTCCTCGACGGCGGTATCACCGTAGGAGCGGCTCGCCGCTCGCCGACAGCCGCCGCCTCCGTGTGTCAGGAGGGCGCTTGACCCAAGGCCGACCCTCACGCGCTGCCGACCCCTCGCTCTCCGAGCTCGACCATCGCATCCTCGGCCTGCTCTCCTCTCTGCGGGTGCTGACCCTGCCGCAGCTCGCCAGCCTGTCGCCCGAGACTCCGCCACGAACGCTTCGCTATCGAACCGCCCGCCTCGCCAAGCATGGCTTCCTCGGGCGCACCCGGCCTTACCGCGAACGCGGTTCGGCGCCGCATCACCTGTGGCCGACGCGGAAGGGCGAGGCAATCGCCAACGGCGAGCCGTCTCCGCGCGGCGGCGAGCGGCGCGAGCCGAACCCGCTGTTCCTCGCTCACGCCGCTGGGCTGAGCGAGCTGTACGTGGCGCTGAAGACCGAGCTGCCCGAGGGAACCCGCCTCGTCCTCTTCGACCGTGAGGCCGAGGCGCGCAAGTCGTTCACCACCTATGCCCGCGAGGAGCGAGCGATTGCCCCCGACGCTTGCATCGGCGTCGCCGAGGCTGATCGCCGGAAGCTGTACGGCTTCGTCGAGCTGGACCTCGGCACGATGTCGCACCGCCAGCTCAAAGCAAAGGCGGCGGGCTACGGCGAGTACGCCCAGCTCGAAGCCTGGCGCGAGCGCAACCCGTTCTGCCCGGCGCTGCTGTTCATCACCACCAGCGAGAAGCGGGCGCGGTCTTTCCTCGCCGCCGCCGACCGGGAGATCGACAGCGCTCGGATGCTGGTCGCGTGCGTCGGGCTGGCCCGCGACCTTCGCCGCTGCATCGCCGCGCCCGAGTGGATGATCGGCGACGGCGAGCAGCGCGTCGGCCTGCTCGGCATTCTCCGCGCCGCGCGACGGCCCCACGACGAAGCGAAGGAGCGCGAGGAAGCCCAGCGCCGCGAGGAAGAGGCGCAGCGCGAGCGGCTGCGCTCTGACCCCGAGGCCCTTGCCGAGCGCCTGCGGGGGGAGCTTCGCTACGCCTGGGGAGACGACCGGCTCGGCCGAGCGGCGACCGATGCCCTTCGGCTCTCAGTCCAAGGCGAGGGCGGGCTGGGCAAGGTCGAGCGCGCTGCCCTGAAGGCGGTCGGCAGGATGCTGGCCGAACCGCTTGCCGCCCGCCTCGCCGACCGCGAGCCGACGCCTTCCGAGCGCGAGGCGCTTGTCGCCCTGGTCGCTCACCATCACGCGAGCCAGATCGAGCGCTTGAACGAGGCGGCGAAGCGATTCGGCGAAGGGCCGAAGCTGCGTCGGCGCCGCCGCTGGCTTGAGGACGGCGAGCTGCTCGGGACCGACTCGCTGGACGGGCTGGCCCTCGATGCCGAGCAGGACCGCGAGGCCGCTACCGAGCAGGGTCGCCTGCGGGAGAACTACCTGCGCTGGCGCGAGACCAAGGCCACGCGACTCGGCGAGAGGCACGGCTTCATCGCCCGGCGCCGCATCGGCCACGAGGCCTTTCTCGCCGAGGCCGACCGGGAGGCGCTGCGGCTCTGCACGGGCTGCGAGGAGATCGTCTACCCCGACCCCGAGCGCGAGCACGGCCCCGCCCGGCGCGACGTTGCCGCCTACTGCCATTTCTGCGGGTCCGGGGTGCTGAGCGAGCTTCCGGCCGAGGGGGTCGAGCCGACTTGAGATCCGGGCGCGACGGAGCTACACATGATGGGCAGATCGCAGCCCGGCGTCGTCGCGATCACGAAGGCAGGCGGCACAAAGCGATGCCGGTCGGCGAACTCGAGGCCACCATGTCGATTGAACACACCAAGCCCGGATCAGCGCTGGACGATCAGCTTCGCCGCGAGCAGGCCAAGGCGATCTTCGATTTGCTCGCATCCCGCCGCCGACCTGCTCAGGGAAGGGGACACTGATGCGACGGTTTGCCTGGTACGGACGCCTCTCGACCAAGGACAAGCAGGACCCGACTCTTTCCTTCCCCTCGCAGCGGGAGGCCTGCGCGGCGAAGGCGGCTGAGCTGGGCGGCGAGATCGCCTGCGAGTTCACGGATCAGGAGGCCGGTCGCCGCGACGACCGCGCGGGTTGGGCCGACCTACTGCGCGAGGCGAAGGAGCCTGACGCCCGCCGTTTCGACACGGTGATCATCTACTCCACCTCGCGCCTCAGCCGCGACCTCTTCCACGCGCTCACCTACGAGCGCGAGATGACGCGGGCCGGGGTCGAGGTCTTCTACGCGCTCACCGCCGGCGATCAGACCAGTCCCGAGGGGCGGCTGATCCGCCACATGTTCCAGGCGCTCGACCAGTTCGAGGTCGAGAAGCTGGGACGCGAAGTTCGGCGCGGTCAGAAAGAGAACACGCGGCAGGGCTACCGCAACGGCGGACGAGCGCCCTACGGCTACCGGCTTCGGCATGAGCCGCACCCCGACCCGGCGCGGGCGAAGGCAGGCGACACGAAGTCGCGCCTCGTCCCTGACCCCGAGCGAGCACCTGTAATTGCCGAGATCTTCGACCGGTTCCTCTCCGGCTCCGGCTACAAGGAGATCGCCAACCACCTGAATCGGCCCGGTGGCCCGCCGCCGCCCAACCACGTCGATTCCAAACGCAACACCTCTGGCAAGTGGGCGAAGACGACGATCAAGTCGATGCTCGAAAACCCGACCTACACCGGCCGCCTCTATTGGAACCGGCTCGACTCACGCGCTCACAAGCAGGGCGTCGGGCCGGTGGTTCGGCGCAGCCCCGAAGAATGGGTCGAAGCAGACGAGCGCCACGAGGCCCTGATCAGTGACGAGCAGTTCGAGCGCGCGCAAACCGAGATGAAGCGCCGCAGTAATGGCCACGGCGGTCGCCGACGACGCCCACAGAAGCGGCCCTTTCTGCTGCGGGGCATCGTCCACTGTTCCACCGGGCACAACCCACTACGAATGCAGGGACGCGCCCGCAAAGGCGAGCCGACCTACTACACCTGCGGCTACCGAACCTCCTACGGCGACCGCGCGGCAGAGGCGGTCGGGCACGGCAAATGGCAGTACGTCCGCGAGGACAGCCTGGTCACGTTGATCGACAGCTTCTTCGCCTCGCGGCTCTTCGGCGCTGACCGACTGGCCCACTTCCGCGCTCAGAGTTCGACGCTGGCGAGCGAGCTGCACAGCAGCAACGACGACCAGCGCACGCGGATCGCCAAGCAGGTCGGCGAGGTCGACCAGCGGATCGAGCGGCAGCTCGCCGCAATCGAGGCTGGCGTCGATCCCGTCCTGGTCGGCGAGCGCATCCGCAACCTCAAAACCGAGCGCGAGGAAGCGCAGGCCGCGCTCGCCCAGCTCGAAGCCTCACGCCGGGACAGCACCGCCGTAGACCCCGCCGACGCCCTGGCGGTCCTCGGCGCTCTGCCAGATCTAGGCAAGTCACTGATCGCCGCCGACCCCGAGGTACGGCGGGCGGTATTCGACGCATTCCGCCTGCGAGTCGAGATCGACCGCAACGATGGTCAGATACGCCTGAAAGCGCTGGTGTCGAGCGCGTTCGGCGAGGCGAGAAATCTGAGTGACCTGGGAGAGGCGGGCGATCCTGCTCTCTCCGTTAAGGCCATACCGCTACGGGGATTCGAACCCCGGTTTCCGGACTGAGAATCCGGCGTCCTAGTCCCCTAGACGATAGCGGCGAGGGAGCGGGCATTTTAGCGGGCCGGGGGGTCGGGGCGCGGTGCCGGTCGGGGGTCGGGGAATGGGCTCCAACCGGTAGATTGGCTGCTTCCGCGGCTGTGGCGGAACTGGTAGACGCGCACGGTTCAGGTCCGTGTGGGCGAAAGCCCGTGAAGGTTCGACTCCTTTCAGCCGCACTCTTCTCGCGCGTGCGAACGCAGTTTCCGCCGCTATGCGGAGGGAAATGCGTTCGCGGTCAGGCGGCGACCGTCGTGGCCGCGGCGCCGTGACCGGCGCGGGCCGCGGTGGCGGCGATCTCCTCGACGAAGGTCGGCCAGAGCTGGCGCGGCAGGTCGTGGCCCATGCCCTCGATCATCCGGAGGCGGGCGCCGGGGATGGCCGCGGCGGTGGCGCGGCCGCAGGAGGGGCGGACAAGCGGGTCGTTGGCGCCGTGGATCGCCGTGGCCGGGATGCGGACGCGGCGGAGGGCCTCGGCGCGGCTGCCGGAGGCGGAGATCGCATGCAGTTGGCGGGCGACGCCGGCCTGACTGTGGCCGCGGTCGTAGGAGCGGCCGGCGATCTCGCGCAGGCGGGTCTCGTCCATCGGGTAGCCCGGCGAGCCGATCACCCGGAAGGTCTTAACCGCCTGTTCGATCGCGTTCTGGCGACCACCGAGCGGGCGCGAGAGCAGCACGCCGAAGGCCTTCATGCTCGGCATCCCGTGCCGCCGGCTGCCGGTCGTCGACATCATCGAGACCAGCGAGCGGACCCGGTCGGGGCGCTCGATCGCCAGGGTCTGGGCGATCATGCCGCCCATCGAGGCGCCGACCAGGTGGGCCGACTCGATCCCGAGGTGGTCCATCAACCCGGTCGTGTCGGCTGCCATGTCGCGCAGCAGGTAAGGCGCCGTCGAGCGTCGCCCAACCACCATGTCGACGCGGCTGGGGACGCCCGCCGACTCGATCTTGGTGGAGCGTCCGATGTCGCGGTTGTCGAAGCGGACGACGCGGAAGCCGCGCTCGGCGAGCAGCTCGCAGAAGTCCTCCTCCCAGCCCAACATCTGGGTAGCCAGGCCCATGATCAGCAGCAGCGGCTCGCCGTCCGGGTCGCCGACCTCCTGGTAGGAGAGCTCGATCCCGTTGGCGGGGGCGATCCGCTCTTCGCTCAGCGGCATGCCGGAATCGTACCCGGGCTGGCTGACCGGCCAAACCGCGCGGGGCGACTTTGTAACCCCCTGGGTGACAAAGTCGCCCCGCCTCGCCTGGAGTCGAGTAAAAGACACCGATGCGGACGGCGATCGTCTCCGACCTCCACCTCGGCGCCGCCACCGGCGAGGACGTGCTGCGCGAGCCGGCGGCGCGGCGGGCGCTGCTCGAGGAGATCGCCGCCGCCGACCGGCTGGTCCTGCTCGGCGACGCGATCGAGCTGCGCGACCTGCCGCTCGGGGTCGCACTCGCCTCCGCCCGCCCCTTCTTCGAGGAGCTAGGCGAGGCGATGGCCGGCCGCGAGATCGTCCTGCTGCCCGGCAACCACGACCACCGCTTCGCCGAGCCGTTGCTCGACGAGCTCTCACTCTCCGCAGCCCCTCTCGAGCTCGAGCACCTCTACGACCCCTCCCCCGGCCCGACCGCCCAGCTCGCCGCCTGGCTCGGCGGCGCCCGCCTGCGGCTCGCCTACCCCGGGATCTGGCTGCGCGAGGACGTCTACGCCACCCACGGCCACTACATGGACCCGCACCTGACCCTGCCCCGGGCCGAGTGCATCGCGGCGGCGCTGGTCATGCGCTTCTCCGGGCCGATCCCCCGCCCGGCGACACCGGCCGACTACGAGCGGGTGCTGCGCCCTATATATGGACTGGGCTGGGGGATAGCCCAGGTCCGCCCCACCGGCCTGGCCGAAACGCGCGGCCGCCCCTCCGAGGCCGCCTGGCAGTTGCTGTCCGGAGACGAGGGAGACGGCGGCGCGCGGAAGCGGTCAGGCCGCCGGCTGCCCACGGCCGCCTTCCGCCACGGCTTCCCGCTCGACGTGAAGGCCGTCAACCGCCTGGTGCGGGCCGGCTTCGAAGCCGACGTCTCCCCCGCCGCGATCCGCCACAGCGGTATCGCCGCCGCGGCCGAGATGGCGGCCCGGCTCGGCGTCGACGACGGCCACGTGATCACCGGCCACACCCACCGCGCCGGCCCCGGCGAGGACGAAGCTGAGTGGTCCCTGCCTGGAGGCGGCCGCCTCCACAACACGGGCAACTGGATCTTCGCCTCGATCTTCCACCACCCCGGCCGGCCACCGGGGCCGTACTGGCCCGGCACCGTCACCTGGGTCGAGGACGACTGCCCGCCGCGCCGCACCCGCCTGCTGGCGGAGCGTTCCTACGACGAGCTCAGCTCGATAGCCACTCGGCGATGATCGCGCCGATCTCCGGGCCCGCGTCCTCCTGGAGGTAGTGACCGGCGCCCTCGATCGGGCGCGGAGCTGGGAAGTTGAGCCGCGAGGAAACCTGCTCGCCGACCGAGAAGGGCAGGATGGGATCCGAGTCGGCCCAGAGCACCAGGGTCGGCCGCTCGTCCTGGCGCAGCGCGTCGGCGACCCGCCTGCCCTCGGCCGCCCCGGGCGCATCGGGCTCGGTCGGCATGATCAGGGGGAAGGCGCGGGCGCCCGCCTTCGACTCGGGGTTCGGGTAGGGCGCCTCGTAGGCGGCGATCACCTCGTCGCCGGGGTCGTTCTTGCAGCCCGCCTTGACCAGGAAGCCGACCGGGAGATCCTCGTTGCGGCGCGTGTACTCGCGGAATTTGAGCCAGGTCTCGCTCATCTTCTGGTGGCCGGTGAAGGGGCCGGTCTCCATGATCACGATCCGGGAGA
>Ga0190272_10001484_pt1 | contig 11285 bp, 10 predicted proteins | sample Popmic504T_FD_133746 | JGI IMG/M metagenome (GOLD analysis project Ga0190272, IMG submission 133746) | Populus adjacent soil microbial communities from riparian zone of Shoshone River, Wyoming, USA - 504 T | ecosystem: Environmental > Terrestrial > Soil > Riparian zone | place: USA: Wyoming...
TCACCGGTTAGGGATATGGTTGGGTTCTGAACAATGGTTACGCTGTAGCCGTCACGCTTAAGTATTTTGTAGACCTCTTCCCAGCCAGAGCCGTCGACAAAACCGCCATGAACGAGAACGACATTCTTTGTCGCACCAACTGATATTTGACCCATGATTTTTTCTCCTTCCAAAAGTCTATCGAGTAAGTCGAGGAAGTTTTCGGATCGACAAGAATCTAACCGTCCGCGAAAACTCCCCTTAGGGTTAACAGCATGTCCTAATCTCTCTTAGTAAAAGTCCATTGCTCTAAGCTGGGATTCACTGCACGGGCGGCAGTAGACCACACGACGAGACGCGAATCCATTAGACGAAGGTATCGATCGATACTTTGGTATTAGGTGGGAATCGAGGAGGCGTTTACGAAACACGCTTCTGTACGCAGGAAGACTGCCGCGTATGACAAGGAGCCCGATCAGGCGCATTAGTCCGCGGATCCCACGTCAGTAAAGCGCGAGGCTTCTGACGCTCTCGACACTTTGAGTTTGAGAACAGAATTTGGTCACATTGTAAGGAGTCTCGGTAAGACTTGTCGCTACTCTAATGCTCCTGTGGGAGTGTCAGGGTTGTACTCTTAGGAGGTATAAGTAAACTTGGATGGACGCACGGTGAATCGAGGAAATCTTTGCAATGCTACATGTCGTGCTTGATACAACTGCGTACAAGGAAGACCCGCAACGTAAGAGAGCCGGATTCCAAGCGCTTGGCCAGCTATGTCAGCAAGGCGCAATCGTACTACACATACCATCAATCGTAAGGCGAGAATTCATCTCGCATCTTGGCCACGACCTGGAAAACGTCCTTGAGGAAACGGTGCGGTCGGTGCGACGTTTGCAGCGCATAGACGAGCCGGCTGATTCGAAAGCAAGAGCCGATCACGTGGCCGGTGAATTGAGCCAACTTGCCGGAACCTACGCACGCGACGTCGAAAATCGCTTCGACCAGTGGGTGGGAAATATTGGAGCTCTGCTTCACGATGTTCCAGCAGATTGTTTGAATGAAGTTCTCGAGCAATATTTCGCGGGACAAGGACCCTTCAAAAAAGTTAAGAACCGCGAAGATTTTCCTGACGCATTCATATGGCATACAGTCCGCCAGATTGCAGCGGACCATAAGTCATATGTGGTTTGTGCTGACAATAACTTGCGTGCCGCAATTGCGAAACTTCCGGACGTAGATGTATTCGAGAATTTGGATGCTCTGATCGAGTCTCAAATCGTTCAGGACCTTTTTCCAGACAACTTTATCCGCAGGCACTCAACCGAAATCCTTGGATTGTTCGAAGATGATCAACGATTCTTAGAGCGCGAGCTTCTTGCTTTGCTAACTGCGGAACTTACCTCGTCTCATATTTCTTATCGAGATGATGATTCGGCTGACATAACGGACGTAAGCAGGATCTCAACACTCGAATTTGATTTTCTTAGCGCGCGCCAATACGGCTCCGATGTATTTCGCGTGCCGTTCGAGGCGAGTGTTGAGATCACGCTGGATTACTTCCTGTTGAAGACCACGTATTACGAAATGCCTGATTGGGAGTCCCAGTGGATAGACATTGGGGATTCGGATTGGAACGAGTCCTACATGCACGTGACGGAACAGGAGACGTTGGAACTAACGGGTGTCCTAGCGATTTCGTTAGATGCACGCGCGATCATCGCTGGTCGAAAGGACGGCGCATTAACATGGAGTGACCTTCAATACAACTACCAACTAAGTCTTGATCGTTTGGATCGACTTCGGATTCAAGATAATCCTTACTAACTTGCGATTATTCCAAAGCAGTTGGGCCGTCGCCGGCGTGACCTGAGTTAGCTTCTTTTCGACCAAAAGCAGAAGATATTGATTCATGAGTGACACCAAAGAAAAAGGTTGTCGATGCGAGTGGTTGGAAGAACAGTGCCACGAACCGTTCTACAAAGAACACGATGGCAGGCCATATTGCGTCCTACATTTTCCTGACAGTGGTAAGAAGGAACAGTTTAATGAAGCACTCGAGAAGCGGCTCGATCCAGAGAATGAGAATTACTTCAACTTCGTAGGTGTCTGGTTCCCGGACTCACCTTCATTCCTTAACCAAAACTTTCCATCCGTCGTGGATTTTTCATCTGCACGGTTCAATTCGGACGTCGAATTTACTGAATCAGAATTTCGCGAAGCACGTTTCGTTAATGCTCAATTCAGCGGGTCGGCGAATTTTATGGAAGCCCGCTTCGAAGGAATCGCCGACTTCTCAGGGGCCCGATTTCAGAAAGAGGTCTCTTTTAGTCGCGCTAATTTTTCCAATGAAGGTAGATTCTATCGAACACGGTTTGAAGGGTTCGCAGACTTTACAGGTGTGGAAATTGAGGGGAATGCGGCGTTCCACCAAGCTGTCTTCATTGATGCCGATTTTGGTGAGTTACGCATCCCGCTGCCTGACCAAGATTCCAAGTCCGTGGAGAAACCGAGGTTTGAGTTTCACAGATCCAGATTTAAAACTGCTCAATTCAACGGCGCAGCGTTCCGCCGCTGTAGTTTCAAGCAAGCATGCTTCTCCGAAACTGTTGAGTTCTTCTATGCCCAGAGTAGTGAGTTTAGCGATTTTTCTCTAGTCGACTTCAACAAGGCAGATTTTAGGAACAGCCAGCTAGCGCAGGCCAACTTTGATGGTTCGTTTTTTGTAACCGCCCCTAAATTCAACCAAGCTCAGTTTTTTGGAAATTCAGTCTTTGCTACTGCACGTATGCCCGGAGCGGATTTCTCAGAGGTCACGTTCCACGGTCCGGTTGACTTCACGCTTACGAGATTCGAGAAGGCCCTTGCAGACTGGGAGAAAAAGAAGCTCCAGGATTGCAACATCCAAATAGAGGTAATCGACGAGGCGATCGTTATTCAGTTCGATAAGGCGACATTCAAAGACGGATTGACGTTCAAAGCCAACCACGTATATCAAGACAGAGCCTTATTGAGCTTCGATGACGCCTTTTTCGAGAAGCCGGAACGCGTGCGCTTCGTTTCTGTAAGCATGCCGCCTCACTCCTTCATGAATGTTGACCCTCGCAAGTTTAATCTGATCGATACTCGCTGGGGATTCATCGACAAACGCACTGCATTGAAAGAGGCAAAGCTTGCCCTGGAGAGATTTGGGCGTTCACCATCGGGCCCTATCCTTGAACTCGCTTACCGTCAATTGGCGGTGAATGCGGAGGAAAACAACCGCTACGAACAAGCGGCTGATCTGCGTTACTTAGCTATGGAAGTCGCGCGGTCGATGAGGTGGAGAAGGGTTGATTGGTTACGACTCAGCTGGTGGTATTGGCTGCTCAGTGGATACGGCGAAAGGGTTCGTCGAGCTTTCGGGTGGTTATTCGTGATTTGGTTGCTGTTTGCTCTTGCATATTGGAAGGCCGCTGATGAAACGTGGTGGCAACCGAAACCCGCTGCAATTCATTCGACTGAGGGTGAAGCAACGATTGCAACGCCGAATAAACTTACCGCTCGCGACGCTTTGCTTTATAGTGCGGGTGTGATGGCACTTCAAAAACCAGAACCCTTGCCGGCGAATAAGTGGGCCAAATTACTTGTATTGCTGGAGACGATTTTCGGGCCTGTGCAAGCCGCCCTTCTAGCTCTAGCTATTCGGCGGAAATTCATGCGGTAACGTGCAAACCAAGAGCATCCTCCTCACGCCTCTGCCGTAGAGACATGCGATACGGATTTTATTCGTGTCGTGTTGTCGTTTATCGGAGTACGCTTAGAGTAATATTCTCGCCATCGTTATCCGCGGAGAGTCAATGAGTAACCCCCCATCACAGTCAGAAGGTAGAGAGGGCTTCGAGAAGCCGAGCCTACCGGAAGACCAACTGCGAAAGATCATTGATACCATTCCAACGCTCGCATGGTCTGCCCGGCCAGATGGCTCCGCTGAATTCTTTAATCGGCGCTGGCTGGACTTTACCGGGCTGACTGCGCAGGAGGCGCTTGATTGGGGGTGGAAGGATGCGACTCACCCGGATGATCTCCCGCGCATGCTGGAAATATTCCAAGAAGCTCTGAACGAGGGGCGGTCATTCGAAGTCGAAGGCCGCTTGCGCCACCACGACGGCGGATTTCGCTGGTTCCTCTTTCGCGCGAGTCCGATGTGCGACGAGTCAGGTTTCGTCGTTAAATGGTATGGAACGAATACCGATATCGAGGATCAAAAACTCGCCGAAGAAGCCCTGCGCAAGAGCGAAGAACGGTGGCTGGCGGTATTTGAAAATTCGGCGATCGGTGTCGCCCTCACAGACATCAGCGGCCGCTTACTTTTCACCAACTCCGCCTATCAGAAAATGCTGGGTTACACCGAGGAGGAAATTCGTAAACTCACTTTTCTTGAGCTTACTCACGAGGATTATCGCGAAACTAACTTGAAGCTTGTCACCGAGTTGCTCGAAGGAAAGCGAAAACAGTTTCAGATCGAGAAGAAGTATCGGCGGAAGGATGGCAGCCTAATTTGGGTAAGCAACAACGTATCCCTTGTGCCAGGGACCGAACGAGTGCCGAGGTTCATTATGGCGCTCTCCGAAGATATCACCGAGCGTAAATGCGCACTTGAGAAGTTGCAGGGGAACCAGGACCTTCTTGATCTCGCGCAGAAGGCGGCCCGCGCGATGGCTTTCGATTGGTACATCCAGGAACCCATTAACACGTGGTCGCCGGAGCAAGAATCGCTCTACGGACTTGCGCCGGGAACTTTCGATGGAAGGTATGAGAGCTGGAGGAAGCTGGTACATCCGAACGATTGGCCTCTCATTGTGAAAACGTTAAGGGACGCGCAGGAAACGGGTGACATTTTAGTAGAGTTTCGTGTGGTCTGGCCCGATGGATCTACTCACTGGCTGGCAGCAAATGGCCAAATGTTTTTCGACGACAAGGGCCATCCTGAACGCATGGTCGGCTTCACAGCTGATGTCACGCGTCGAAAACTTGCCGAGGAAGAGTTACGTCGCAGCGAGGCGTTCCTCGCGGAAGCCCAACGGCTCAGTTTAATCGGCAGTTTTTCATGGTGTGTTGAAACGGACGAAATAACGTGGTCAGAGCAGCTCTATCGCATCTATGAGTTCGAGATCGGCGTGCCGGTGACTCTTGAGTTGATCCGTACTCGAGTCCATCCGGAAGACATCACTTTGATCGAGGAAATGAGAGAGGCGGCACGAGGCGGAGCCAACGACTTTGAATGGCAGTATCGTTTGCTGATGCCTGACAAGTCGATTAAGCACCTGCATGCGGTCGCTCATCCAACGCGGGACCAGGATGGTCGACTGGAGTACATCGCGGCGCTGCAGGATGTGACGGAGCGCCGGCTCTCAGAGGAGGCACTCGCTGAGGTTCGATCAGAGCTCACCCACATGACGAGAGTCACGAGCCTGGGAGCATTAACAGCGTCGATCGCGCATGAAGTCAACCAACCTCTTTCGGGCATTATCACCAACGCAAGCACTTGCCTCAGAATGCTGGCAGCCGATCCGCCCAACATCGATGGCGTGCGCGAGACCACGCAGCGCACGATTCGGGATGGGCATCGTGCGGCTGATGTGATTAAGCGATTGCGGGCTCTCTTTGGCAAGAAGGAGATCACCTTTGAACCCGTCGATCTGAATGAGGCCGCGCGAGAGGTGATGGCGCTTTCGTTGAGTGACCTTCAGAGAAATCGAGTGATTTTGCGGCCACAGCTTGCCGAGGAGCTTCCGCTGGTCGCGGGTGATCGCGTGCAGCTTCAGCAGGTGATTCTTAACCTGGTTCGCAACGCCTTGGACGCAATGAGTACCGTTGATGATCGGCCGAGGCACTTGCTGATTAAGACTGAACCAGACGAAGGCGATCAAGTACGCCTGAGCGTGCAAGATGCGGGAGTCGGTTTCGATCCTCAATCAATGAAAAGACTATTTGAAGCCTTCTACACCACGAAGAATGAGGGCATGGGAATCGGACTATCAGTCAGTCACTCGATTATCGAGAGCCATCATGGCCGTCTCTGGGCGACACCGAACGACGGCCCAGGAGCTACATTTTCGTTCTCCATTCCGCGGGGAACGACAAACCAATACTAAAGCACAATAGACGCCCCATGGGGACTGATGCATTCTTGCGTCAGGGATGCCAAAAAAGACCTTCGAGCCTCTCAACGCAAGGCCGGCGCGCGAACCGGTTTGATGTTGGCTGGAAGCCCGTAACTTACAGACAGGGTTAGCAAGGGGACTATATGACAACAACACGCTCACTAGTGTCAGTGGTTGATGATGATGAATCGGTACGCGAGTCGCTACCTGACTTACTTCGAGAGTTCGGCTTTTCCGTCCGAGCGTTCTCATCCTCTGAAGACTTCCTCGCGTCTGATTGCGTCGATCAAACAAAATGTCTAATTCTCGACGTCGGCATGCCGGGGATGACAGGACCGGAGCTTCAGCATGAATTGAAACAACGAGGTCAGAAGATACCGATCATTTTCATCACAGCTCTGAGGGATGAGACTATCCGGTCCCAAGTGCTCGGAGAGGGTGCCATCGATTGCTTGTTCAAGCCATTCAGCGAAGCGGCGCTGAGCGATGCGGTCAATGCCGCACTCGCGTAGGCCCTAAATATTCGACCGCTCGCAGGCGAGGAAGTTCATATGAATTCATCGAGCTCAGCGAGTCATAAGGCGGGCTCACCTAGGCCGAAAGCTAAACCTATCGTCTTCGTTGTTGACGATGACGTGTCTGTTCGCGAGTCGCTGGAAGGGTTGATCAGCTTCGCAGGTTGGCAATCAGAAACCTTTGCGTCCGCAGGAGAATTTCTGTCTCGCCCGCGTGCCATTGGTCCGAGCTGCCTGGTGCTTGACGTTTCTCTTCCAGATTTAAATGGTCTCGAGCTACAGAAGCTAATTGCAGCCGATCGGATCGACATGCCGATTATATTCATCACAGGCCATGGTGACGTGCCGATGACGGTTCAGGCGATGAAGGCGGGAGCAGTTGAGTTTCTGACGAAACCATTCGACGACGACCTGTTATTGACAGCCATCCGCCACGCTATCGAGCGCAGTTCTGCTGCCCTGGGGCGCGAGGCTGAGATACAGGGACTTCGCGAGTGTTACGCTTCCCTCACCCCTCGCGAAAGTGAGGTCATGACATTAGTGGTCTCTGGCATGTTGAATAAACAAGTCGCCTTAAAGATCGGGATCAGTGAAATTACCGTGAAGGCTCACCGAGGAAAAGTGATGCAAAAGATGAACGCCGACTCTGTCGCCGACCTGGTGAAGATGGCAGTGAGACTCGGCCTCACGCCGGCAAGAAATCCGTGGCATGGTCGCGAGAGAGCTGATTGAATCTCTGCACACGCTCGATCTGCTGAAATCTTAAGGGTTGAACAGCCACATCGAGGCAGGAAGGGGAAGGTTCAATTGCGTCGTTTGTACATCAAGTCTAGCCGAATAGAAGAGACATGGATAAAGATAGTTGTTCGCATCTAAACGCCATTACCAAGGTCAAGCACCAGGCGCGTCGAGAATGAGAAGAGTGCATCAAAATCGGGGCAGGATGAGTCCACTTGCGGACCTGTCAAACTTGCGGTGTGACCCTTTGTTGCGACGACTCCCCAAACCGCCATGCGACTAAGCACGCGAGCGTAAGTGGACATCCGGTGATTGCTTCGGCCGAACCTGGAGAGCGATGGTTATATTGTTATCCTGATGATGGGTTTGCGGAGTATTAGATCCTGTGATTATCATCAGTCTTCCAGAACCGCTTCCGCATCGATGGTGATGTCAATTTCGTTACCGACTACGATGCCGCCGCGATCCATCGTGTCTTGCCAGCTCACGCCAAAATCCTGACGATTAATCTTCGTAGTAGCTACAAAACCTGCGCGGGTTTTCGGACCCTTGTTAACTCCATCCTCCCACCAGGGCGTTTCCCACTCCCCCAGGTAGCTCACGTCCAGGCAGACTTTCCGACTGATTCCGCGAATTGTCAGATCGCCGGTCACGGCATAGTCATGCTCGCCTCTTATCTCTAGCTGATTGCCCTTGAAGGTAATCTCGGGATGGTGTTCGACATCAAGAAAATCTGCGCTGCTCAGATGGTCGTCGCGTTCCTTTACTCCGGTCCAAATTTTCCGAGCATCAATTTTCACTTCAACCGAAGAGTTGTGCGGGTTCTCCGGATCAAACTCCAGCGAGCCGTGAACATCCTTGAAGTGTCCTCGAACGTAGGTCACCATCATGTGACGGGCGCGAAACTCTGCCGCCGTGTGTCCCGGCTCACAAGTCCATTTAGTCATCTTTCACTCTCCTTCGACACTCATGTACGTTGGACAAATATCCCAGAGAAGTATTGCCGCTTACCGTAGAAAACCATCAACCACAGGACTGTTACCACCGCCGCCGGTACTGCTCCACTCGGATTCAGGAACACGTGATAACAAATGATGTTCACGATTACCGGCCCAAGCAGCACCAGCGCCAGCGGTACGAACCGGTTCGCTAGCAATAGCGCGCCACCTCCAATTTGAAGCGCAGCACAACCCAAAAATAGTGAGAAAGGACCAGCGCGCCGACAAACTGCCCGGCTAGTCCCGTCGGCATAGGCCCCATGCTCAGAAAATTCAAAAAGCCATTGAGCCCAAACACCACGAAGATCAGCCCCAGTAAAAGGCGTGCGATCAATACTACGATTTTCATTTCAACTTACTCGTTATCACTAAATACACTCTCAAATCTTTCCGTTTACGCGTAGCTAACTCTTCAATCAGAGCTAATCGCGCCCATACGGCCCTGACGGTAGTCCTCAAACGCCTGATGGATCTCCGCTTCTGTGTTCATCACGAACGGTCCGTAGCGCGCGATTGGTTCATTCAACGACACACCAGCGATTAGCAAAACTTCCAGCGGGGCGTCCGCGTCTGTCTGATTCTCGATTCTCACCTCGTCGCCATCCGGAGCGAACATCACCATCTGTCCGTCAGCGCCACGCTCGCCCTCTGCTCCGAACAATCCTGCTCCGTCAACGACGTAAGCGAAGGCGTTGTAGTCATGCGGCACTTGTTGCGTCACCACGCCTCCCGGCTCGATTCGGTAATGCAAATAGATAATGGGCGTGCGCGTATCAATGACGGCTTTCTCCCCCATCGCTTCGCCGGCGATCACGCTGACGCTTACTAAACCATCGGCTGAAGTTGCTTTGGGAATCTTAGCGTTGGGAATTTCCTGGTATCGCGGCTTAACCATTTTGTCCCGCTGCGGCAGGTTCACCCAGAGTTGAAATCCGTGCATCCGCCCGCCCGTGCGCATGAATTCAACGGAAGGCATCTCGGCATGGACCACGCCCGCGCCTGCTGTCATCCACTGTACGTCCCCTGATTTAAGCCGTCCGGCGTGCCCACTGGAATCCTTGTGTTCCATATCACCCGAGAGCATATAGGTGACCGTCTCGAATCCGCGATGCGGATGATCGGGTGCGCCTTTCGCTTCGCCGGGAGCCACATCCATCGGCCCCATTTCATCAAGCAACAAAAATGGATCAAAGTCTGAGAATGAGGCTTTAGGAAACGGTCGGCGCACCAGAAAGCCGCCGCCTTCCAAGGTCTCAATACTGTTGACGATTCCCGAGACCGTGCGGCCTCGATTTGTTTCAGTCTCTTGGGTTCTCAATGCTTCTTTCACCATCGACATAAATCTCACCTCTCTTAAACTTGTATTCTGTTTCGAATCACGCAGCGTCCTCTTCACTTTGCGCTGCCGCCTTGTAACCAATCTTTTTCAGCAGGTTGATAAGGGTTTTGCGTTCCGACTTTGTCAGGGACGCAGCCGCAAGCCTTTCCATGTCGCCGGCGTGCTCCCCATAAATACGCGTAATTAGCTTCCTGCCTTCCAGCGTTAAGTGAACCATTCTCGCCCGACGATCCGTGCCGTGAGCGCGCCGCTCCACCAAGCCCTTCGTCTCTAAGCGGTCTACGGCGACCGTAATCGAACCGCTCGTCAACAGGATCTTTTTTCCGATTTCGTTAACCGGAAGCGGTCCTTTGTGGAGCAACGCTTCTAGTACCGCGAAGTCACTACCGCACATCTCCAAGTCGGTGATGCTCTTCTCCGCATAGGACTCAACCGCCCGCGCCGCCTTCCACAACACAAGGAATAGGTGAACGCCGCTCCCGCCCGACAATGACTCAAGTTTGGCCATCTTGCCCCCTCTATGTGCGCGCCGTACTCTTCTGTTTCTCTTGACGTCAAGATACTTTGTATGGAGATATAAGTCAAGGGGGGCCTAGGCGGAGAGGATTGTGAAAAAGGTTTGCAAACACCGATTCTCAGCGCCATTATTTAGGAATGGAAGGTGACCCTCTCACAACTATTGTAACGTTGACGAGTGCTCGGTGCGTGGCGGTGGGTCGCATGATGCAAGGCAAAGCACGGTTCCGCATGGTGTTGGTTACACAGAACCTCATCGATGAAAGTGCGCCAGTCAACTGCGCATTAAACGCGTAGCCCAGATCATCGGAAAGGGCTTGGCAAGCTCTTCGGCGTATTGACCGAAACCATGGTCTCACTGTTAATGAAACATCAAAGATGGGGCTAAGATGGTGGTGCGACGTGTTGATACTAAGCCAGACGAAGCGATACCTTGGCGACCGCTAGGCCCGTAAATACTGGTTCGTATCGTTTGGTAAGACTAGGTGATGCGTGCACGGGACTTAAAATCCGTTGACCGTAAGGTCGTGCGGGTTCGACTCCCGCCCTCGGCACCAATCTTTTCAATAACTCACAAAATCGACCCTCAGCGCGTGGACGAGCGGGCCGATTTTGAAATTCAGTGCAGCATTAAATTAGTCTGCCACAGCTTTCTTAGCTTCCTGTCTGACTGCTTCAAACTGCAACTCGATCTGAACGTTGTTATCGACCACTAACGAGCCGTTATCCAATATCTGACTCCACTTTATGCCGTAGTCCTGCCGGTTGATGTTGAGAGTGGCCGAACCGCCTAATCTGGTTTGGCCTTGGGAATCTTTGATGGCGCCGTAAAATTCCACCGGAAGAGCAATCTGCCTGGTGACGCTCTTGATCTTGAGATCTCCGTGAGCGATGAATGTCTTATCGCTCTTGCGTTCGATGCGGATTGATCTAAAAGTCATTTCCGGGAATTTTTCCACTTCGAAAAAATCGGCGCTGCGCAGATGGTCGTCGCGTTGTTTGACGCCCGTGTCGAGACTCGCCACTTTTGCCGTAAACTGCACCGAAGATTTCGTGA
>Ga0190272_10001485_pt1 | contig 11278 bp, 10 predicted proteins | sample Popmic504T_FD_133746 | JGI IMG/M metagenome (GOLD analysis project Ga0190272, IMG submission 133746) | Populus adjacent soil microbial communities from riparian zone of Shoshone River, Wyoming, USA - 504 T | ecosystem: Environmental > Terrestrial > Soil > Riparian zone | place: USA: Wyoming...
GCTCGCGGAATCGGTCCTGACCTGGGTCCGCTAGGCTTGCCCCGGTAAGCAAGGGGTCACGCTCGGTCGACCTGGAGGCCGACAGTTGAAGGATCTGCTGCAGGAGCGGCACGGAGTGCAGGTGCTGATGTGCGATCCGGCAGGGCCCACAGTGGCCACCGTGCAGGATGCGCTGGACCTCATCGGCGAGGCGATGTTCAGCGCCGAGATCGTGGCCATACCCGCGAACCGCCTGGACGAGCAGTTCTTCTCGCTCAGCACCCGTTTCGCAGGGGAAATCATGCAGAAGTTCGTCAACTATCGGCTGCGACTCGCCGTCGTCGGAGACATCTCCCGCCACCTGGAGACCAGTGCCGCACTGCGCGCTCTGGTGCATGAATCCAATATGGCAGGTCATGTCTGGTTCGTGCCGGACATCGAAGCTCTCGACGCACGCCTGAAGGCCAGGTCCGCGCCGGCGTAGTATCCGGGATCCAGCCCTGACCAACCGGTCAACATTCGCAGCCATGAAGGGCCGGCGCAGGGTCGATTCCACTCGGAAAAGGTCGGCCACGCAACAGCCCTTTGGGGATCAATACCGTCTGACGAGTCGAGGCCGGCCGACTCCGCGTTGAGCGCGGACAGCCGCTCACTCTGCCCACTCACGAAGCGGCTCACTGGATGCGGTATGAAGCAAACGATTGAGCTTCTGATCGAGACTGCGCGTGAGGGAAGGATAGACGTGCCTTCCAAGGTGCCTGTGTTCGAACACCCTGCGAAAGTCTCGGCCGAACACCGGGGCAGCAGCCTGGAACACACTCACTTCTTTCTCACCCAGCGTCTGAAGCACCGGAATATCGATGGGCCGGCTCTTCTCAAATATTCCAGCGCGATCATGGACAGGTGACCGCCATGCGGACATCGCGACAAAGAACCGCACATCACCCAGCCCCACATCACGCCCCAGAGCCTGACAGTGGAGAGCCGCGGACAGAACCGCAGCACCTTCGCAGAATCCAGCAACACCAGCGAACGGTCCGTGATCTTCCGCGACCGACCTGAGATACTGAAGGGTTGAGTTCAGAGACCCCTCAGTATCAGCGATATCCCCAACTACGCGGACACCGCGGTATTCATTCCAGAGCTCCGAAAAGCCCGCGTTCCACTGTCGATAGGTTTTCTCAAAATCATACACCCCCTCCTCGACCAAGGAGTCCAATCCTAGAACTTCGAGCTGCTCCGCGTCAGTCAAGGCCGGCATTGCATAAGGCGCGTCGGGAATGACGAACTCAAGATCATCGCGCCTGGTCCATCCAGCCCGCTTCAGCATAGCTCGAGCAAGGCGTCCATCGGTCCCTGGACCCTGTAGGAACAGCACCCGGTGTCGTGGCGGCACGAAAATGCTGACCGAGCCGAAATTGTCGAGCTTGACGCGTCGCTCCATGGGCAGCGCAGGATCCATTCGGTGAACCAGCGACATAGTCGGAGACATCAGGCTCCAGAGGCCCTCGCCCTTGACCGCAGAGTCGCCCAGCAGATCAGAGTACGCCTGCCACTCCGCCTCCCTCTCTTCTTGAAAGCGGTCAAACGGGCACAGCTCAACGGTTCGCGACGCGACGTTCCTCTTCGCACGCTGGATAAAGTCCCACAACTCCACCAGCAGCCGCTCGGAGTACGATCTCTCCGAGTTTTCGGCAGCAATTCTGTCGAACAGCGCCCGCAGCTCGGAGGGGTTGCCCCGGAAGTGCAGGTAGGCTTCCGCGAAGGTCTGCAGGAAGAATACAAAACTCGAGCAGAGCAAGGATTTGGCTTTTCGGGGGATCTGTGCACTATCGTTGTAGGTGAACAGATTGGGATCCCCGTTGACCCAGAGCCCTTCCACCCTGCTGCCTTCGCCAAAGATCTTCAACAGGCCGGTCTGGTCGGTGTGCGATCCCAGGCATTTGACCAGCACGTTTGCACCCACCTCCCTTCCGCCCCTGGTAATGACCGACCGGGCCGTCAAGGAGCCGATTTCATCTTCTATGACGGTCACTTTTCCAAGCGCTTGCGCCAGGAAATAGACGTCCGAGGCCGCCGGAACCGTCGACTGGTCAAGGACGAAAGTTCCGTCCACCTCCTGAGAGAGCGTAGGAAGTGATTCCATGTTTATGCCACAGAGGTCGTAGAACGGACGCATGATCTCGACGACGTCGTTGACGGGTATGGCCCCGTCGATCGAGTTGATCATCCAGTTGCAGAGGGTGGACACAACCAGGTTTCGTCGCCGACAAATGATCGTAACGTGCCGGGCGCCGTTCTCCAGGGCAGTTCGCATGTTTTCCAGAGCAAAGGCGCCGTGTCCAACTATCACTACTGATGCGTCATTGAACTTCTCCGGGGGCGTGTCATCAGCAATTCCCATCCCGACATGCCCCAGAAAGAGGCGCTCATCAGGGAATCGATGCTCTACCGGACGGTGGAGTCCTCCCGTGAGGGCCGCAACACCTGACACCCGAACGGACCTGGTGACTCCGGCCTGACGGTAAAGAGCCTCATATTCCTGCTCGCCGACTTTCCTGACAGAAACCACTTCACAGTTGGAACGAATCGGTTCCTTCAGCTCAGAAGACACGGCGGTCGCCTGCTGCAGAACCTCATCCCGGCCAGGGAACACAGCTCGCCATCGCTGGTCGCCAGGCGCTACGGGAGACGCGCTGTCGAAACTGTATGCCGGGGAGTCGATCTGAACCTTGGAGTGCTTGTTCGCGAGTGAGCTCCACACTCCTCCGATACGGTCCCTTCGCTCCAGAACTATTGTCGCGACGCCAAGCTTTTCGAGCTTTCGAGCGAAGCCGACACCCCCCAGGCCGGCCCCGATAACCAGGACCGGCAGCTGTGGAGAAACGGCCGTCCGCACAGCAGGGGGCTTTTGTGACGCGGGCTCCTGCGGAGTAGGCCTGCTCCCAACGGCCTCCCAAGCCGCTGTGCGAATTGCCTGCCGAACGTCGCCCGGTTGCCACACCGGCCCCAGTGAATCGGTTGCTTCTTGCGTCGTGAAGCGTGAAACGAACCGATTTCTCAACGGCAACGTCGGCCAGTCGATGGATGAAACACAGACTGTTCCCCGATCAGGTCCGGCGAGCAGCCGGTTCAACGCCATGCTGACAAGCTCATCATTGATCGCTCCGAAACCTGAGGGCTCTGTACTCTCGTCCGCGTCGTGACGTGCCGCCATTCCGGTATCGGACCACGCGCCCCACTGAATCGAAAGCACAGGCTCGCCCCGCAGTGACCACGACTCGGCCAACGCATCCAACGTCGCATTCGCTGCGGCACAGCTTGCCTGACCAGCGGACCCGAAAGTCGAGGCGGTCGAGGAGAACAGCACCAGAGAGTCCAACGGAGCAAAAACACTCCGGAGGTTCTTCGCGCCGCCAACCTTCGCCCCGTAAGCTTGCTTCAGCTTCGACTCCGACTGGTTCGCCAGCAGACCATCGGATCGAACATCCGCACCGTGAATCACCCCGGCCACCGCCGGCATACCAGCCTGGGTCATGGCGTCCCGTGTCTGACGAACACTACGGAGATCACTCACGTCACATGTCAGACATTCGACTCGCGCGGATCGGCGCAACTCAAGGACCTTGGGCGGCAGAACGGAATCCGTACGATTCGGCGGGGACAACAACGCCAAGTGCCGCGCCCCACGCTCCACCAGAAACTCTGCCGCGGCCAAACCCAAACCGTTCAACCCGCCACTCACTACATACGTCACATTCGGGCGAGCAGCAAACTCTTCATCGCCAAGGACATGCCGTCGCATTCTCGGCACCTCGACGGCACCAGTTTCAGTGAACCGATACTCGTCCTCCAAACCGTCACTCCGGCTCAGAGTCAACGCTCGTGAGAGCTGCTCCCTCGATGCCTCGATGCAGTGAACCGCGAGATCCGGGCGCTCCAACCGAGCGGTCCGAGCAAGCCCCCGCAACCCCGCATCGTCGGAGGCTCCTGGCACCAGCAGGAAGACAACCCTGCTCGGTGAGATGATCGCTTCCTCCGAACAGGCCTGCAGGACACGAAGCCCCACCAGTACGTCGGACTCTCGCCCGCCGCTCAGCACCGCTACACAACCCCAGGCCTGCTCAACGAGCACATCACCCAGAGACTTCGCATCGAGAACAACGCGGCTGACCCACCGATGCGGCAGATCGACATCAACCCCCGCACCAGACAGCAGCAGGTGCGAACCCGGTGACGACACCCCCGAAAGCCCCTCCGCCTCGACCCAGGCGGTCGAGTAGAGACAGTCAGCAGCCATGGCAACGCCGGTGGACACTCCATCAGCCCGCGAGTTCGGCCTTGGCAGCAGAATGGGTGCTCTGTTGAGCATGTTTGCACTCCGGTTCGAGTATTGTGTAGGCGGAGGAGCCCGGGTTCGCCCTCAGATGTCCGCTCGCCCTGTCCACGACTTGCCTGATGGTCCCTGCCGGCGCATCAAGCCTTTCGCTCTTTTTCGAGATGGTCACCAGGTGCATCACTTTTCCCGAGGTCACGGAACTTCTTGGTCGCGATTTTCATACACAGTGAAGGCGACAACCGGAAGAGCCACCAGAACAACTTCCAAAAAGCGGGAACCACGATGATGCCCTTGTTCCGGGCGACCGCGTCGAGCGACTTCTTGGCGAATTCCTCCGGTGAGATCGGTTTCTGCTTCTCCCACATCTCCCGTGTCATCTCGCTGGTGACCCCCTCGACACGACGGCCGTACCTGCCTCCCTCGATGAGCGGGGTCCGAATGACCCCCGGGCACAGCACGCTCACGCGTACGCCGAGTTGGGCTGCCTCGGCGCGCAGGTTGTGTGAGAGCCCGACTACGGCGTGCTTGGTGGTGACATACGACGTTGTCCCCGGGCTCGGGACCAGGCCCGCCAAGGAGGCGGTGTTCACGATGTGACCGAAGCCCTGGTCGATCATGATGTTGTACGCGGACTGGACGCCATTGACAACACCGCCGAGGTTGACGTTGATCATGCTCTGCCAGTCCTCGATGCGATAGTGCCGAGCGCCTGCGCCCATGCCGTGGCTGATGCCGGCGTTGTTGAACAGGTAGTCCAGACGTCCGGTCCGCGCAACGGTGTCCTTGACGAGTTGTTCGAACTCCGCATAATCGGTCACGTCCAGCCGGGCGGCGGTCGCCTTCCCGCCAACCGCCCGAAGGGCGTCGGCCACCTGTTCGGCCTGCTCGAGTTGCAGGTCGGCCAGTACGACCTCGCATCCCCGGGCAACGAGTTCCTCGGCCAAGGCACGGCCGATCCCCGACGCCGCGCCCGTGATGATCGCAGTGGCGTCCTGATAAATCCTGATATCACTCGATGTTGACATGAACGGATGTTCCTCCTGGATCCCGACTTGTCGTCAGCCACGTATCGAGGCCGACTGAGCCTGAAACTCGCTCAGCGACTTCAGGTCCTGCCCGAAACGATTGATCGTGTGCACCTGCTCAGCACCACTGCCCGGCGGCAGGATGTACTTCACGAAGGTCGCGAGGGTCGCGCTGGGGCCGAGGTCGATGAAGGTCGCGTCGCCGTCGGCGGTCATTTTCTCGATGGTCTGCGCGAACTCCACCGGACTTCTCATGGCGGCCCAGATGCCGTCGGCCGTCACGGCGCCGACCCGGCCCGCCGACGCGGACGAGACGATCGGTATTTGCGGCGGGGCGAAACTCGACGTACCGAGCATGCCACGTACCTGTTCCTCGACAGGGTCGATGAGTTCGGTGTGCACGCCGTAGTTGACCGGAAGCCGCTGGCACATGATGCCCTCGCGATTCAGGGAGTGTTCGAGCTGCGCCACCGCATCGACACGGCCGCTGACCACGAAGTTGCCGCCGAAATTGCGTCCCGTCACCCAGCAGTCGGCAAACAACCCGGCATGGCTGCGCACGAGCTCTGGAGCACCGACAACTGCCAGCATCCCGGACAGCGGTGTCCGCTCCTCCAGCATCCGCGCGAACTCAACGGCGAAGGAGATCCCGAACTCCAATGAGAACACTTCCGCGACCACGGCCGCGGTGATCTCGCCCAGGCTGTAGCCCAACAGGACGTCGGGCCGGTAACCCATCTCCTGCACCACCCGCGTGAGGCTGTACTCCACACACAGCAGCGCCGCGTTGGAGTCCGCCAGCGAGTCGAACGGATCGCTCTTCCGGCGGCCCTGGTCGAAGATCGTGTCCAACACCGACTTGCCGAGAATGGGCAAGGCGATGTCGTCACAGTGCTCCAGCCACAGCCGGTAGCGCGGGTGCCGCTCATATAGTTCGCGAGTCATGTGGAAATACTGGGAGCCCTGCCCCGAGTACATGAAGACGGTCGGTTTCGTCATCGCCGCTGCTTTCGAGAGATCTCCGTCGTGGGTCCGAGATGCGGTCGCCATCAGCATCTTTCGAGGCAGATCGCCGAGCTGATCCCGCCGAAGCCCATGCTGAGGCTGACGGCCGTCCGGAATGAGTAGTCCTCCGCCTTCTCACGCACCCAGGGGAACGTCTCGTCCAGTGGATCGACCAGGTTGCGGGTGGGGTGCAGCTTCTGCTCCCTCATCTGCAGGAGCGTGGCCACGACCTCCACCGCGCCCGCCGCAGAGAGCCCGTGCCCGGTGATCGACTTGGTCGCGTTGATACGGGCGTGGGCGAGCCCGCAGCGCGCAAGCGCCTGCAGTTCGATCGCGTCACCGATGCTCGATCCGGTGCCGTGCGGGTTGACGTAGTCGACGGCGGACGCGGACATGCCGGCCTCCCGCAGCGCCGCCTCGACGACAGCCACCTCTCCCTCCAGTGAGGGGTGGGGATTGCGGGTGCCGTCCATCGCCGTACCGCCGCCACGGAAACGCGCGTACGGCGTCGGATGTCGACGCCCACCCGCCCGCTCGACGACCACCGCGGCGCATGCCTCGCCGAAGATGAAGCCGTCATGGTTCCGGTCGAAGGGACGACAGGCTTCGGCCGGTGCGTCGGCCCAGCGGTGGGAGCCCATGGCGCCCATGGCCTGGAACCCCAGGCATTCCCAGTACGACAGATCCATGAGTGCGCCCAGGGCGATACAGACGTCGACCTGGCCGGACTGTACCGCCCGCACGGCCTGGAGCACCGCGAGTAGACCGCTGGCGGAGGCACCGCCGAGCGTATGGGCGAAACCCCGGATCGGAAACTGTTCGGTGCAGAACCCGCACAGGTCCGAATCCATGAAGCCCATGCCATACGTTGGGCGCAGGAACTCGGAACGGTCCGCGTAGCGGGCGTGCAGCAACGTCAACTCCCGCTGCTGGACGTTGGATCCGCCGATCACCAGGCCGATGCGGGACGGATCGGCATCGTCCAGCCCAGCCTCGCGCCACGCCTCGTCCAGCGTGGTCATGGCCACCTTGGCCGAGAGCGACGCTGTGCGCACAGTGCGCGCAGCGATGCTCTCGGGCAAGGTCGGCTCACCCATCTCGGCGCCCAGGAAGACTGCGGTTCCGCCGGCGGAACCGGCCGGTGGCCGTCGGCCCTGACGCTGCAGGAACCCGAAGGCATGGCGGCCGTCGAGGAGCGCTGCGATGAAGTCGTCCTTGCCCTGCCCCACCGCGGTGGTGACGCCCAGACCCGTGACGACGACATCGCGGACGTCAGGCGGACTTGCCATGGATGAGATCCGCCAGCTCGCCGATGTTCTTCGCATTCGCCAGTTCGACCAGCGGGATGCGCACCGACAGCGACTCCAGAGTCATCATGATGATCTCGGCCCGGTCAATGGAGTTGGCTCCCAGGTCGTGCAGCGAGTCGGAGAGTTCGAAAGGGCGGCCGTCGAGTTCGGGGATCACCTCGCGGGTGTGCTCCACGATCAGATCGAAGACGTGGCGGTCCGGCATGTGTTCAGCCTCCTGCGTAGTGCGACGTGATGAGGTCGCGGACCTCGGGCTGGTGGAAGGTCTTCGCGTGCATGGCCACCTCGCGCTCGATGTAATGCGGAAGTTCGGCGCGGAGTTCGGACACGAGATGGCTCTTGAGCGTGACCAGGGAAACCCTGGGTTTCTCGGCAAGGGTCTCGGCCAGCTCGAGGGCGTGGGCCAGCACGTCGGCGCGCGGCAGGACCGGGAAGGGGACTCCCCGTTCCTTCAGCTCATGGCCGTAATAGGTATTGGCCGAGAGCAGCATCTCCCCGGCCAGGCTGAAGCCGAGCTTCTTGGGCAGGATCAGCGTCGCGCCCATGCCGGGAGTGAAGCCGTACTTCATGAAGTTCGTGGTGTAGATGCTCTCCTGGCCGAGAATCACGAAGTCGGCGAACAGCCCCATCGCAAAGCCACCGCCGATGCCGTGGCCCTGCATCGCGGCGATGACGGGAACGGGGCAGTCCAGCGCCAGGCCGTAGATGTCGGCATCGGTGAAACTGATGCGCCGCTCCTGGATCAGCAGCAGGCTCTCCTTGGTGCCGCCACTGGCGAAGTAGTTGCCATAGCCGGTGAGAACGACTGCCTTGCACCGCTCGTTCGCCCCGACCTTCGCGAAGGCATCGATCAGGCCGGTGATGAGCTGATCGGAGAAGGTGTTCTTGTGAACCTGGTCCTGCATCGTGATCTGGACGATGGAAGATGTGATTTCCCGGTATTCCACGGGGCTCTGCATCCCTACTCTCCTTCCCAGGGGAACTGCCCTGTGTTCACGTAGCGCGCGATCTTGCGCAGGTTCTCCTCGTCGGAGAACACCTCCTGGTTGGCCACGACGGCCTTGTCCCGGGAGGCGAGCAGAATGTCGTCGAGGTTGCGCAGATAACCCTTGTAGCGGGCCACTCCCGGCTTGGGCAGATAGCGCAGCCGCAGGAGGTGCCTGCGCAGCAGATTTTCGCTGTTCTCCGCGCTGGCATCGACGAGTTGCCAGCTCACGGCCTGATCGGCGGTGAACGGCTGGGTCGTCAACGTGATGAAGTTGGCCTTGGCCAGGCCGACCTTCCTGATCAGGAAGGGCAGAACACAGGCCGGCATCAATCCGAAGAGCAGCTCGGACAGGCTGAACATCACCGTGTCCGCGCACAACACGATGTCGCATGCGGCCACGAACCCCAGTCCCCCGGCGTTGACCTTGCCGCGCACATGCGCCACGGACACGAACGACCCGAAAGCCAGCGAGAGCCACAGGTCATACAGGTCCTCCGCGGGCGAGCGTTCATGCCCGCCGCCGTCCCCTGCGGCAATCTCCCGGAAGTCGGCGCCCCAGCAGAACACCTCGGGCAGGCCTTCGAGGACGAGGACCTTGGCGTGCTCCTCGCAGAAGCGCACCACGTCGGCGCACTCCTGGACCAGGCGAGTGTTGATGGTGTTGTCCGCGTCCGGCCGGTACAGCTGAAGGAAGCAGATCTCGTTCTCGAAGCGAACCTTGACGGTCTCATATGCCGCAGGGTTCAGGACACCCACTGGTACTCCCGGTGGAACTCGTCGATCCGCTTCAGGAACAGGAGTTCCTGGCCGAGCGCGGTCCGAGCCTGCGGGACGATACTGGTGTCCAGGACGGTGTTGCGGGTACCGAACTTCACGGCGTGATTGGCCTGCAGCAGCGAGTCGTACTCCGGCATTGTCAACTCGTACCGGGCGCCGAGGTGCTTCTCGATGCCGAGACCGCGTAGGCGGTCCTGGCTCTCCTGACGGGACACGCCGCTGAAGAATTCGGAACAGCAGCCGGAGCCGTAGGAGAAGACGCCGATGCGCTGGGAGCTGGAGAGGTCCGCGTTGTCGATGGTGCTGGCCAGCGACAGCATCGTGGTCGCACCCATGATGTTGCCGACGCGCTGGCAGTACGTCAGGCCCGGGTGCATCCGCCGACGGAAGTCCTCCTCGATGACCGCAGGAGGCGCCTTGACGACCTTGCGCATCAGATTGCGGTGCGCGCCCTTGATCATTCCACCGAAAGGCGTGTGGAAGGCGAGGTAGCCGAAGGTCGCGACGAAGTCCACGTCACCGACACGCCGCTGATACTCGCGGAAGGAGTTCTCGCAACAGTCGAGGTAGGACAACAACGACAGGTCCGCGTTGCCCGCTTCGCTGTCGGGCAGGGGGCGACAGGTGTCCATCACCTCGTGGCCGTAGTAGCCGCTCGCGCCGACATCGATCTGGAAGATGTGCGGGGCGTCGCTGATGAGCATCGCCACGGCGCCGGCGCCGCCGCTCGGCTCGGCGAAGGACCAGTCCTCGGAGAGCGCATCGCCACTCTCTGCCACCATGAAGCGCGTGATGTCGGTGGCGATGACCAGTGCCTTCGCGCCCGGTGACGTCCCCGACAGGATGAAGTTCGCCGCTGTCTGCAGCGCCGCGACACCCGAGTAGCACGCGTTCTTGATTTCGAAGAGGCGGCAGTTCCGGTTCAGCCCGAGCAGGTCGTGGAAATACGTGCTCATGGACTTACCGAAGTCGAACGCCGACTCGGTCGCGGTGATGACCAGCTCGATGGAATCCCGCTCCTCGGGCGACAGGGCGTCGATGAGGGGCTTGGCCGCATTGACACCGAACGTCACCGGATCCTCGTAGGGCAGCGCGACGGTCTTCTCCTTCATGAGGAGGTTGTCGAACCTCGCAGTGTCGAGCCCACGATGGATCGCCAGCTTCTCAACGTCGAGATAGCAGGTGCCGGCGAAGATATTCAGTGCTTCGATTCCAACGGCCGTCATCAGATTTCCCCCTCGGGCTTGCTGGTCGGTTCGGTCCGGCTCAGTGCGCTGCTGGGATCGGCTCAAGTTCATTGAGATCGAAATAGCCTCGATAACCGTGCATGTAGACGGCCGCGCGATGCCCGAAGAGAACGGTTGCCGCAGTGGCGGTCTCGAGGGTTCCGTAATTGCCGGTGGTGGACCGGACTCGGGTGCCGATCACATGCATCTCGTTCCACTTCCGGACCGTTTCCCCGGCATTCTCGGCCGGCTCCTTCGCGGCACGTACCGGCATTTTTCTCTTATCCGGCAGTTCGCGGCGGATCTTCCTCAGCAATTTAGTCAGCACATCGCCGTGACCGACCTCGTCGAACTCCATTTCGGGATATCCAAGGAGGTGCTCCACGGTGTCGGACCACAGCACCGCACTGACTATCTGCTTCGTCAGGTTCTCCTTGATGAGGTGGTTCTCGTAGGTCCTCGCGGTCACATTGGAAATAACCGGTATACGCGGCTCCGAGATGGGAATCTCCGCCAGGAACTCGCCGAACTCCGCGCGGGCCGGCTCCATGTATCGGGAGTGGAAAGCCCCGCTCGTCTTCAGCGATATGAATAAGTGGTTCCCGGCCTGGAACAGCGGCTGCGCGGCC
>Ga0190272_10001486_pt1 | contig 11278 bp, 9 predicted proteins | sample Popmic504T_FD_133746 | JGI IMG/M metagenome (GOLD analysis project Ga0190272, IMG submission 133746) | Populus adjacent soil microbial communities from riparian zone of Shoshone River, Wyoming, USA - 504 T | ecosystem: Environmental > Terrestrial > Soil > Riparian zone | place: USA: Wyoming...
CATAGTTTATAGGCCGCGTAATGGAGGATCGCGCCGGGTATTGAGAGCGGCGCCAGAACGATCAGCGGCCATATCTGCAGCAGCGCCTTTTTTATCACAAATCGCTTGGAAACCTGCGAAAGCGAGAGATGTTCCGATTCCAGGCCCAGCTTGTCCAGCTTTTGTTCAAAGCCGAGGATCTTTTCGGTAAGCTCGATATTTTCTTCCGTTGGGCCATCTTCTTCCTGGTCGGCGATGTAGGCCTTCAAAAAACCGAGTTTTTCGGACAGCTCCTCATTACTATAGGTTGCGGAAAAAATGCGCTCGGCTATTCTCGCGGCCTGCAGTTCGGCGTCACTCTCCGCATTCACCGTCACCTCACGGATGGCGTCCTCGATCTGCCGGGTGAGCTCCTTTACCGGGAGCTTGGGCGGCTGGCCGTCTTCTTCCAGTTCGACCGGAAAGACCGGGAACGGCTCCCCGAAATGGAGCAATGCCTCACTGCGAAAAGTGGTTTTACTTGTATAAAAAAGGCCTACCGGCACGATCTCGAGCTCTATCGGGTGCTCCGGATCGACGGAAACGGTACCCAGGGCGATCCGCGCGGCGCCGGTCTTCGCCGGCTGAAGCTTCGGTTCGTTATGCGAAATGCCTTCCGGAAAAAGCGCTATCGCGCCGCCGCGCCGCAGCAGCTCGCGGCACAATCCAAAGGTCTGCTGATTTTTCGATACATCGGCGCCCGCGTCGATCTGCCGGTAGAGCGGAAGCGCCTCGACCGCCCGCAGCAGAAAAGAGATCACGGGCATTTTGAAAAGCGTGGATTTGGCTAGAAAGGATATTTTTCGCGGCATCGCCACAAAAACGAGCGCCGGGTCGATCAGGCCGTTCGGGTGATTTAGAACGAAGATGACCGGCTTATCCGGCGGGACGCTTTCGGCGTTGAATGTTTCGATACGGCGGAAAAAAAGCTTGAGCGCGATCCCGAAAAGCGCCGTTAAGAATGCCAATGTTAAAGAGCCCCGGTGAGACCGAATCAGGTCGCCAAGGCCCAATTTTTTAACTGATGCTGCCATTATTCAGGATCCAACCCGCGAATTTACATTAATAGAGGGTGTCTGAAAGACTGTAGCGCCGCCATCCTGGCGGCATCTTGCCGCCACTCAACCACAAATCGCATAATTTCCGCTAAAGCCGAGGGCAGGATGCATTCGCCTTCGGCACAGCCAGCTGGAAGCTGGCGCTACATTCTCCGTCAGATATCGTGCCTGTTGGTCAACGCCTTGTCCATTGTCACTTCGTCGACGAATTCCAGATCTCCGCCAACCGGCATTCCCATCGCGATCCGCGTCACCCTCACGCCCAGCGGTTTGAGCAGCCTCGCGATGTAATTGGCCGTGGCCTCGCCCTCCGTGTTCGGGTTGGTCGCGACGATCACCTCCGCCACTTCTACGCCCTCGTTATTATTCGGCATTAACCGCGGAAGTAGATTCGCCAGCATCAATTCGTCCGGCCCGACGCCGCGGATCGGTGAAAGCGCGCCGTGAAGGATATGATACAGCCCCTTGTATGACCGGGTTTTCTCGACCGCTACGAGATTATACGGCTCCTCGATAACGCAGATCATCGACCTGTCGCGCCTCGGGTTGGAGCAAAACATGCAGGGATCGATATCCGTCAGGTTGTTGCAGACCGAGCAGAAGACTATTTTGTCCTTGACCTCGCGCAGCGATTCGATAAAATTCTCGACCTCGGCGCGCGGCCGGCGCAGCATATAAAAAGCCAGCCTTTGGGCCGACTTGTGGCCGATTCCGGGCAGCCTTTTGAATTCATCTATCAGTCTCGCGACCGGCTCAGAGTACTCTAACATTATTATTGATTGTCGGATTTGGGATATGGGATTTCGGATTGCGGATTTGGGGATGGCTTCAGCCTGTATCACAATACGACTTCGAATCAAAAGGTCTCGCCATGCATACAAAAATCCCAAATCCCAAATCCGCAATCCCAAATTTAGATCAGTCCCGGCGGGAGCATTCCGCCCAGTTTGCCTTTGAGCGATTCTTCGACCTTGCGCTTGGCCTCATTAATCGCGGCCATGGTCAGGTCCTGGATCATCTCTGTATCGCCTTCCTTTACCAGGTCGGGAGAGATCTTCAGGTCCATAACTTCAAAATCGCCGCGCATTTTCACAGTCACGGCGCCGCCGCCGGCCGCCGCGTCGACAACCATTTCCTTCATCTCGCGGCCCATTTTTTCCTGCATTTGCTGGGCCTGTTTCATCATCGAGTTTAAATCGAAGCCACCTGGTAAATTCATTGTTTTATAAATTCCTCACTTTAGACCTTAGTCCGTTATTTGGTTTAAATCATACCACCGACCGGCTTTCTTTAGAAATTTCAGACTTTTGAATTTCAGATCTTAAATTTCAAATTTGAAATTCCCTTGATCCCTTTTGCGCTCTTGCCCTTACCTCTTTGCGCCTTGGCGAGCCTTTCCCTACTTCCCGACTCATTAGACTTCTTAGACTTATTCGACCTTCTAGGCTCCATTGTTAAATTTTATTTAAACTGTTTCAAAAAAGATTGACAATGGTAAAACCAATATGCTATGCTGTTCGCGAGGTGTGCAGTTTACACTTCACTCCACCCACAAACTTACTCCCAGACAAATACACTTTCGCAGAATAGAACTCCACTCTTTTCGGCAATCCCCCTTCGATACTATTACTCCTAATAGACCTTTAGGCGTTAATGGGACCGGGCTTTGTTTGATTTACGGCTGCGACAGCACCCTTTAAAGGAGATAAGACAACCAACATGTTCAAAATGATAAAATTCGCCGTTCTGGCGGCGCTTATTGGTTTGATCCCAGCCGTTTCGGCCAGCGCGCAGAGTACTACGGGTACCGTTAGTATGAGCGCTACGGTCTCGAAATTCGTTGAGATCAATTCCGGCGGCCCCGCCACATTGACCGGTAATTCCGGCGGCGGGATCACGACAAACGGTACGGTCAACAATCCGCTGGCCGTCGTCATCAACCTCGGGGAGCTCGGCCCGAGCAACACCAATAGCTTTGTAACCGCGAGCGTGCCGCTGAAACTCCGCAGCAACGCGGCGTATGTATTGTCGGCGATCGCCACGGTGTCAAGCACCGGAACGACCACGAACAAGATCGGTGCGGCTGACGTTGGCTTCGGGCTCGGAACCATCTCTCGGACCGGTGTCGGCGTCAACACGGCCGGCGCGGATACGAATGCTACGGCAGGAGACCCGACCCTTGTCGGGAACGGCTCAATCAACGGAACTACCGGCAGATATGAGTTCACCGCGACCCGCTCTAATCTGAGCGCGTTTGCAACGTCGACAACAGCCCTTAACGGCGCTTTTATTATGAACGCGGTTCCCCGCAGCAATGCGAACGGCCTTACCGTTCCGGCGATCTTCGCCGTCAAACCACAATTTTTTGAAAACGGCTCGACAACGATCGCCGTTACTTTTACCGTAACCGCTCCGTAAGATGATAATTTCACGGTTACCGAAAAACGGCGCATCCCGCGCTCTTCCATCCCAAAACAGGAGAAATAAACAACTAATGTTCAAAACTATCAAACTTGCCGCATTCGCGGTACTCACCTTTACACTCTTCGCTGTGACGGCCGGCGCCCAAACGACCGGTACCGTTAACCTAAGCGGGACCGTCTCGAAGTTTGTCGAGATCAATTCCGGTGGGCCCGCCACATTGACCGGTAATTCCGGCGGCGGCATCACGACCAACGGAACAGTAAACAACCCGCTGGCCGTTGTCATCAACCTTGGCGAACTCGGCCCCAGCAACACCAGCAGCTTTGTTACGGCAGATGTCCCGCTCAAGCTCCGCAGCAATGCGGCGTATGTAATGTCGATGATCGCCACGGTCACGAGTTCCGGCACGACCGCGAACAAGATCGGCGCGGCTGACGTTGGCTTCGGCCTCGGCGCGATCTCGCGGACAGGCGTCGGCGTCAACACCACGGGTGCCGATGTCAACGCTACATCGGGAGATCCCACGCTTGTTGCGAACGGTTCGATCAACGCGACCACAGGCCGCTACGAATTCACCGCCACCCGTTCAAACCTCGGTGCGTTCTCGGCTTCGACGACGGCGTTGAGCGGCGCGTACATCATGAACGCGGTTCCCCGCAGCAATGCCTTCGGGCTGACGGTCCCGGCGACGTTTGCCGTAAAACCTCAGTTTTTTGAAAATGGAACGACGACCGTCGCCGTTACATTTACCGTAACCGCACCGTAACTAAAATGAAAACGAATGCTTTTAGTATTCAGATTCTATTCTGCCTCTTGTGTATCGGGGGTTTGAGCAACGCATTTGCTCAAACCTTCGATATATCAAGCGGTGGAGCGCCGACGATCACCGGGGCGCTGAGCGGTTCGGTAACGGGCAGTTCGAGCGTGACCACAAATCTATCGGTAACGATAAATTTCGGCCAGGTTTCACCTTTAAATACCAACAATATAGTTAAGGTTATCGTTCCGATAGCAGTCCGAAGCAATGCCGCATACAGGGTCACGGCAACGGTCACCGGTTCGGTAGACGCCAACCTGCAGGCCATCCAGGGGTCGGACGTCGGGTTCGGCGCAAATAATTTTCGCGCCATGGGAAATCGCTCCCAGGTCTGCAACAGCAGCAGCCACATTTTTTACACCCCTTTTAATAACGACCCGGCAACTACCCGGACGATCAACGGTACCACCGGCCGCGCCCAGTACCCCTCGACGCTGAATAATATCGCCCTTGCAACCACAATATTAAGCGGCCCGCGCCTGACGCAAGGCAGCATGAACCGGGCAACCAATAACGGGTATATTTTCGACACTATTTTCGTGGTCACCCCCCAGTTTTACGCCGCAGGTACGGCCAGCGGAACCATTACATTTACCATCTCGGCCGGCCCGACCGCCCCCTGTTAAATAATTTTTTTATTAATTATATGATCAGATCACTTTATATATTCGCGCTATTATTATGTTTCGCGCTCGCGATCGCCGCGCAGATCTCCGCGACGGACACCTCTTCTCCAACCGCCAGCATGGCCGTTTCCCCGGCCCGGTTCGAGCTCGAGATGAAACCGGGAACGGAAACGACCGTTGTCGTCAACCTTGATTACCGCGCTCCCGATAATATCAAGGAGCCCGCGCGCATCGTCGCTTCCCTCAACGACTGGACGATCACAAAAGACGGCCGCGTCGAATACTTCCGGGCAAATACCCGCCCAGATTCCGCCAGCTCGTGGCTTATCTACAGCCCCGGCGAAGCATCCGTTGTGCCCGGCACCATCCACCAGATAAGGGTTACCATCTCGGTCCCGGCCGACGCCGCGCCTGGAGATCACCTTACCGCCCTGATCATCGAGCAGCGACCCGAATCGCTCAAACAATCGGGAAATCTTAGGCAAATGATCGTCCGCTACCGGATGGCCTCGGTCTTCTATATAAAGGTAGCGAATCTGACCAAAAAGGGCTCGATGGAGGACCTTTACGCCGAATCCAGGCCCGAGGGTATAGTCGTCACACCAACGCTCGTGAACGAGGGGAACAGTATGATTCGCCCGGTGGCCTCGCTCAAGGTTTTGGACGCTGAGGGCAACCTTGTCGCCGACGTCCCCGATATAGAACCGCTCCCGGTCCTCGCCGGCGCTAAGATCAGCCAGCCGTTGACGATAGACAAAATGCTGGCGCCCGGCAGCTATACGGTTAAGTACCGGATAGACTTTCAGGACGGCGCCAAAGCCATCGAAGGTGTAACCGACCTGATCGTCAAGCCGACCTCGGCGCCCATCGCTTCGGCCGGCAAGGCCCCTCCGAAGCCATAACTCCTAGATCGCCATGAGCCGCACCACCTTTATCAAGTTCTTTCTGATCGTCAGCCTGGTATGGGTCGGCTCCGCAGTCTCGATTCGCGGTAACGAAATTCCGGAAGGCGAGGGTGAAGGCGAAGCTCTCTCGGCGGGACGGACCCGATTCGCTTTGATCACGGTAAACGGCCGCCCGCTTACCGGACCCAACAGCGCGGCGCACCGGCGTGACGGGCGCATCATGGTACCCGTAACAAGCGTCGTTCGCGCTCTCGGCGACGAAGCGGTGATCGACTCGGCCGCCAGGTCGGTCAGCGTGCGGCGTCAGACCGGCTCGACATCCGATTTCGACGCCCGTCTCGGACACGTCCGTGAAAACGGCTCGCTTATCCTCACGGTCTCGAATACCGGGCAGATCGTCTTTTCGCCAAACCCGGACGAGGTCCTGCTGCCGGCCGAGATAGTCGCGGCGCTCCTCGATGTTTCGATCCGGTACGATTCCGATAAGAATACAGTGGTGATCGCACGCGGTTTTGCCGAAACCGTTACCGGGCAAACCGAAGGTCGTAAAGCGCCGGTTGAGCTCTACCAGCTCGATTACGAGTATAGTTTCAACCGCTATTCGGGCGCTTCGTCACAGAATCTGGCCCTGATGGCCGCCGGCCGCCTCGGTGACGGGAGATTTAGTTTTTTATCCAACTCGGCCATGTCGTCGATGCGCGATGTCTCGCTGCGAAACGGCACCTTTAGCCTCGAACGCCCCAACGGACAGCGGTTTCTGGCCGGGGATTTCGGCACGGGCGCCAATCTGCAATTTCTTTCGACGAACCTGCGCGGCGGCGCGGCGAGTATCCCTGTAGGCGGAACGGTCGTTACCGCCTTTGCCGGACGCACATATTCGGGCGTATTTCCGGTCGTTATCGATCCTGTTCTGCCAAACCCGGTCCAGATCGTCACGCGCCGGGGTTTCCGGTACGACACCTCGGTCTACGGTGTTTTCGCGACAACCGAGCCGGCTGTCTTCAAACGGCCGCAGCCGCTTAATTTTTCCGCCGGTGTGATGCGCTTCAGCGGCGCCGACCGGAGCGGCAGCGTCATCACCGGCAGCGCGGGCTACAGCGCTTCCCGTTTCCGGCTGCAGGGCGATCTCGGCTATGGGAAATTCGCCGGGGTAAGGGAGGATAATTCCCGTATCGATGGCGGCTCCGCGGCGGTGGATATCGCGGGGACCTTTCAAATGACCGATAACCTTTCGGTGCAGGCGCGATTTGCGCATATCGGGACCAATTTTCTCGGCCCCCAAGTAGGCCAGCGTGAACCCATAAACCTGAAAACCGCGAGCGTCACCTGGTCGCCCCGGAGCTGGCTCTCCACCTCCGTTACCGCCAGTCTGGCCCGCAGCCCCCGCGTCAGCGGCACCCAGGACAATAAGTACATCACGGCCGCCTTTGCTATCACCCCCAGCGGCCGCGCGCCGCGCTTTTATTTTTCCCACACTCAAAACAGCACCAGCCAGAGCGGCTCGGCTGCTTTTACGATGCTCACCGCCTCGAAAGAATTTTCGCGCCTGCGCCTCTTTCTTAACGCGACCCGGACCAGGGCTTTTGGCCCCGCCGTACTGAACGCCCAGTTAGGCGCAAGTTACGCAATAAACGATTCGCATTCCATCGAATTCAGCCAGGGTGTCGGGAGCGGCAAGAACTTGAACGGGCAGTTCGACTGGCGGGCCTCGAATCTCCTCGGCGGGCGCCTGAGTTTGAGCGCCGGCGCCGGTTACAATCATGACCGCACGGGTGGATTTTCACCCTTCGAACGAGTTACGGCCTCGATGGCGCTTCCCCGCGGCACTTCGCTGCAAATGAGCTATATCCAGACGAACGCGGGCCCGACGATGCTGGTCAGCCTGCGCGGATCGCTCTTTCGAAAGCGCGAGGGCCGCGCGTTTCTCGATGCGTCCGTTAGAGACATGAATTCGTTCGGCAAAATTTCAGGGCGTGTCTACCAGGACGTCAACCTCAACGGGATTTATGACGCCGGCACCGATAAACCGCAAGCCGAAGTAAAGGTCCGGATTGACGGCAACCGCTACGTCATGTCCGATCAGAATGGTCTATACAGTTTCGATTCGGTTAGCTCGGGTGAGCATAAGGTCTACCTCGATCTGCTCTCCGTCCGGGCCGATCTGACGGTCCTCGACGGCGATGCCAGGAACATGGTGCTCTCGGGCGGCCGCGAGTCCGTTTTCGAATTCCGCCTGGTTCGAACGGGCCGTATAACCGGCCGTGCATGGCTGGACGCAAATGAGAACGGCAAGTTCGACGACGGCGAAACGCCGCTCGCCGACGTTCGTGTAACAACCGCCAGCGGGCGCGATACCCTGACCGATTCCGAGGGCTTTTTCACCATCGGCGATCTCCCGCCCGGAGAGCACGTTGTCCTGCTCGACGAAAAGACCGTTCCCGAAAAGATGATGGCCGGGTCCCGGCCCCTTGCCGTGCAGGTCCTTCCGGGACAGGAGACCGGCGATACCCGGCTGCCGGTAATATGGGTCCCGGCCGAGGTCAAACGGTTCGGCGCTAAGACAACCCAATAAAACCGATAATTTTCAAGTATTTGCCGGGTCGCGTTAGCGACGCCATGAATTTAGCCGTGTCCTTTAGGGCACGGTAGGCTCTAACATTTCCGTGGGTTGAAACCCACGGCTAAAATCATCGGATCGCTGCGCGATCAAAATCTAACCCTCCTCCTCATTTCTCGTAAATCACCTTTTCCACGGAAAAAGTGGTTTTTTTTCTGAAATGCCTATTTTGGGGCCAAAAAAAGGACCTTTACTGACCCCAATCTCTCCTCCGTCTAATTTGTCGATGCCGTAATCCAGTATTTTTCTGTGGTTTACGTAAGTGTTTACTTCGTGAAACACCCCAAATGAAACACTGAAACACCTTGAACAGTGAAACACTGAAACACTCATTTCATCCTCGACGGCCTAATTCTCACAAAAACCTGGAACCCCTGGTGCGCCGTCCCGCCGTAATATGGAACAAGCGCCGACGGGTTCTGGTTGAACGTCACTTGCCCGCCCAAACCGACGTCAATCCCCTTCTCACTAAAAACATCCCGCACATACCCGAGCGAATACGCCCCGACCCAGAATATCTTGTGCTCGTCCGCGTGATCGAGCACCAGGTCGTGGCCCGATTTCTGGACCCGCTCCACGCGCCCGAAAACCGCATTCCTGTCGAAATCGTAGTTACTCTCGAAAAGGAACGAGTTGGTCCGCTGGCCATTGCCATAGTTCTGCCCCCAGGCAAACGTGCTGGCCCAATTCCGCGTATCGGAAAACCGCTTGTTATAGATGGCCGACGCGGTAGTCTTACGAAGTATTTTCAGGTCCGGCTCCGAGGGCTCCGGGTTTTTGAGATAGCCGTGCGACACCTGGACCGCCCAGTTTTTACCGGGGTTCCACGACAGCCGGCCGCTGAACGAATCTAGCCGGGGGCGGTCGAAATCCCAGCGGTTCTCGTTCGGCTCCTCGCCCTTAAAGGCGCTCGCTTCCAGCTTGAATTTACCGAACGACACACCGCCCGTAATCACTCCCCAGGTAATATGCGTGGCGTCCTGCCAGTGGTGCGAGATAGGCGCATCCGGGTTATTCGAGGCTGAAGTGCGGTGCATAAAGGTCGGTGGGCCGATGGCCGGCTCGCCCGGGTAACTGGCGTAGAGATAGAGCGAATTCTTGTCGTTGAATTTGTAAGAGTAAGAGACGGCGAGCTCCGATATGAAATCGTGCGGGTGCTGCCGGTCGTGGATCGGCTGGCCGTGAAAAAGCTCGCCGCTCTGGTAAAGCAGGGGATAGCCGTACCCGCGCTGGATGATGGGATCGAGGCTGACCATCGTCCTGAATCCAAACTGCGACTTTTCATCTATCGGGCGCGAATACATCAGCATAAACATATTCGGCGCATCGAACCGCTGTCGGCTTCCCTTTCCCGCGGCGGAGACATCGCGGTTCGAACCGATACGCGTATATCGAAGGAAGGCGCTGCCCATCAGCATCAGCATTCCGCCGTCCTTGTACATCTTCATCCGCGCATACACCGGCGACGAATCGGGCACCCACGCCGTGCCCGAGCTTTCGCGGCTCATCGAATCGCCGATATTCACGGTCGAAGACATTTCCTTATTCCCCGATGCGCCGTGGTCCATCCCGGCCATATCGCCGGTATCTTTTTTGGGCTCTTCCTGGTGCTGGTGGGGCGTGGGCATAGGCGTCGCCATCGGCTCCGCGGCTGGTTTTTCCCCATGCTGGTGCGGCGTGGCCGAAGGAGAAGGTTTCTGCCCGGGGTCTTTATCTTCGTCGGGCGAGTGAACATGCTCGGTTTTTTCCGGCATTTTCAAATCTTTACCGGGCTGGACGCCGACCGCGATATTACCCCACATTCCTCCCTTCGCATGGCCCCGGACCGAGCAAAAATACATGTACTGCCCATCGGAATTCGCTTTTATGACCAACTCTTCAGCGTTGTGCGAGCCATCGGCCGTCTCCGGCGCGAGAGCTTCGCTTCCCACCGCCGTCGACACATCCGGCGAAACCGGAAACGGCAGCTTGGCATGCGCGAATTTCAGGTCGTGACGCATATCGAAATCCATGTTTACAAAGAGGATCTTGAGGGTCGCGCCCGACGGCACAACCAGCGTCGGGTTTCTCATTCCCTGAATTCGGTACGAGAGCATATCGTCGAGCGGCCCGGTCAGAACGATCAGACGGATCTCCTTTTCGGCAAAGGCGAGAGTAGTTCCTTCCTTTTTTCCGACCGTTCTTCCCTTCGTAAGCGCGATCAGTTCGTCCTGCGTGACGGTGCGTTTCTCACGGCTGACGAGCGTAAAAGCTTCGTGCGCGAACGCGTCAGCGCTAAACAAAAGCGCGAAAAATAATAGCAATATATATCTGTCCATTTAAAACACCTTCAAAAGCTCCCTCCTTACGAAGGAGGGGTGGCAGCCGCTTCGGCTGACGGGGTGGTTCTCTTTTTCCGCCCGAGGGCATTCTCGATACGGCAAGCTAAGCAAAATCCGCAATCCGCAATCCCAAATCCGAAAATTGAGTGGGGGGTGGTTCTTTGCCGGGAACGCACGCACCTTTGCGTGCAAGCGTGCAAAAGCACGCTAACGTCCATGAAATTAGCTTAATTTATCGTGATTTAAAGACGAGGGGGCGCCCTGCCGGGCGTGAGATTATAGTAGGGGTCCGATACAAATATTTCAGGGGAATAAAAACCGGCGCAAACGTAAGCCGGGCCGGCAAGAACAAGGACCGTTTCGGAATCCGTAACAGCCTGGGCTATCGCGGGTTTCCCGACCTTCAGATTCTCATTCTTAATAGAAACCCTGGGCCCTGGCTGAACAAAACACTCGCAGGAACTGTCGATGCCATTCCCTGTTTCAACTTCA
>Ga0190272_10001487_pt1 | contig 11269 bp, 10 predicted proteins | sample Popmic504T_FD_133746 | JGI IMG/M metagenome (GOLD analysis project Ga0190272, IMG submission 133746) | Populus adjacent soil microbial communities from riparian zone of Shoshone River, Wyoming, USA - 504 T | ecosystem: Environmental > Terrestrial > Soil > Riparian zone | place: USA: Wyoming...
AAAAGAACCTGGGTCTGGCCGTCAGTGAGTCCGACCAAGCGGCAATCGTCGCCGGGCGTCAACTTGCGGTGGCCAAAGCCGGATTGATGGTCGCCGGTATGCAACGCGCCGCGGCGACGCTTCGTCATGAGTATGCCCTGCAAAATCTCTCGTTTCTACGCAATCGAACTTTAAGCGCCGAAATGTGGTTTCGGCTCTCGGCGGCGATTCGCGGCGTGGCTGATACCTACCTGCGCTACGGTATTGAAATGGCCTTTCTCGCCGAGCAGGCTTACGAGTTCGAGGCCGACAAGCGCATCAACGTGATCCGCTTCGACTATGACGTCAGCGACCTGGGCGACATGCTGGCGGGCGATTTCCTGCTGCGCGACCTGGATACATTGGAGCAGGACCTAATCGTCGGACAGAAAATTCGGCAGCAGCAGGTTCGCTATGTGCTGTCACTAGCCCGTGAATTTCCCGAGGCGTTACAGGAACTGCGCGACAACAGTGCGATGATTTTCAGCTTGCGCCTCGAGCAACTCGAACGGCGCTTCCCGGGCTTGTTCAATTTGCGCATCAGCTCGGTTGATGTTCTGCCTGTGGCCTTGATGGACCCGACGCGCTTCAGTTTTGAGCTGACTCATCTCGGGAGCGGGCAAGTCCGTTTGCATACAGAGCCGACCCCGTCGGGCGAGTTGTTAGGCGCTGATTGGCTCAGCGGCGTGGAGGATGACTGGTCTATCAGGCTCCGCACCACTCCTCCTGAAACGGCGATCTTCTCCGGGCTAACGCGTCAGGACATTTCCGCCTCCGGTTCTTTCTTTGCGGCGAATCAGCGAGGTGCATTTGAAGGACTGGCCGGAGCGAGTGCCTGGCGAGTTGATTTATCAATGAAGGAAAATCGGATCGTGCCGGACTCATTGGCCGACGTGCTCATCACCTTCACACTGTCCGGATATTATGACCCCAACTTGCGCGCCGCGGTTGACCACGCACCCCGTAAGGCGCTGGCGACGACGACGTGGTTCTCAGGTCATCAGCAATTCCCCGACGCCTTTTATCAATTCAATCAAGGCGGGCGCATGGAATGGCAGGTCGCTTCGGATGTTCTTGCCCTCAGAGGACGAATCGGAGCGCTCAGGAACGTGGCCATCCTGCTCGCCGCTTCGCAGAAACGTCCCGATTTTGGACGACTGTTGTCTGCTTACTCGGTTGAATTTAAAGTTGATGCTGCCGGGGAGATTACTCTCTTGCGAACGTTGCCGCGTTTGTCGTTACAAACCAATGGGCTCGAACTAATCGCTACTCTTCATCCAAATATGGCCGCCGGGGCGACTGTAACATTTGATCTTGGCGACGGGACGGGGCTCGTGGACATCAGTGAACTGCCGCACACTTATGCACGGCCCGGCCGCTATGAGGTGCTTGTGCGCATTGAAAATGATGGGCGCTTTACTGAATACCGTGCGGCAGTGGTCGTCTCGCGGCAACACGCTGTTTTGCCGCCCTGCATTGCCTTTCCCATCGTGCACACCACCGTCGTGGATGGCAAAGTAAGATTGAAGACTTTTCTGGAAGACATGCCGGGCGAAACGTTCTCGGCCATCTTTCGAATAGATAACGTAAAACCCGATGCGGACAGCGACCCCATCACGTTTACTGTCGATCCGGGCAGATACGTGTTACGGTTCGCCGCCATCCGCCCGCTGGTCGCCAGGTTCTACAGCCAGCAACGCTTTGACGAGACCTCACAGCTGGAAATGAAGGGTCTGCATTTGGCAACCAATCGCACCTTTGATTTGGAAACGGGAGACGAGACAACCACAAACCTGAACCCCTTCGGACAATACATCTTTGGGCAAGCCGCACTCGCTCCCACAGACCGCTGGACGCTCGAGTTGCCGCTGGATGACAACGACAGCTTAGTCAGCGTTTCCTCAGCCGATGTGAAACAGCACGACTTGAGTGAAATCTCCGATGCCGTGTTGGCACTTGAATACGAGACTAGGGATACATGATCGAAAGTGGAGCCCGTGACCAAACTCCAAGGAGCATCCTTGTGGTTGTGCGCTTTCAAAAACGTGTGGCCAATTTGTGTCCGGAATCAAGAGCGCGCAGCTACCAACTACCTCTTAATCCTCCGTAATTTACAAGCAGACGGTTCGTTCAGATGGAATTCGCCGTGTCCAATTTGTGTCCAGAACAAACAGCACTGAACAGGGATGAAACGTAAGGGATGAAACGTTAAGGGATGGCAAAGGATAGTAGAAGAAGTCAACTGCTCATACATTTACTTCCTTTCCAACTGAGGGAGTCAAGGGATTAAGTCTGCGACCGACCATGGGGTCTAAACTCCCATGCTCCGCGACACCGAAGTCGTGCGTTTATGATCGGCACTTGTAATATTGGGGATCGATCGATGACCTCATGGTCGCGGTCGAATCCGGAACCAAAGTACGCTAAGGTCAAAGAAGGATTTCGCGCCGACCCCCGGGGCAAAAAGGTCTAGCCTCCCCTTCTGTTGAATCATTAACGAGAGTCCTGCTCCCGTCCCGCATGCGGAGAGTTTTTCTCCCGTTGGGTCTGCTCGCTTTCTCATTCGCACATAACCAACTCATCAAGGGTCACGGCCGTGACTCTTTGGCTTCGAGATTCTTCCGCAGTCTAGGTCTAGGGTTAAACCGACATCCGTTGGTCTAACTCATGTTTCCGTCCAGCTGTGGGGTTAGCGCAGATGTCTACCAATCGCGATTACTATAGTTCATCGTCTTCGGATCGACCCGGCACGAATGGGCAACCGACAACGACAAGTGGGCCAGGGAAGCACGCATCGAAGCCGGGCTCGCCCAGAGGCAGCACCCGTTTTGCCTCCTTCATCCGTTCGGTAACCCAGTTTGTGTTACTTAAACTAGGTAAGAGAGATCGAGAAAGGACAACGAAGAACGCGCACCCGGACAAGCATAGCTAGTTTGGGCGATGGTTGTGCGCAACATGACAAAGTCGGAGTCTACACTCGAGTCGCTAACTATGTAGATTGGATCAGACTGTGTTGCGCGTTCGCCGTCGTCTAATCAATAATCCGGCGCCTTCAGTCAACTCAATTGATCGGAGTGTTCATCCAGTTCCGCTTGAGTGGGTTGAGTATCGATCCCGCACATCCGGTCAAGAGGGCTGGGTATGCGATCATGGCGTCCTTAACCAGCGAGGGGCAATCACGCGGATGTTGATTGACGATACCTGAAACAGGCTTCGGTGTGCTTCAGTTGCTACTGCCAATATTGACAAGGCTTCCCAAGCGGAGTAAGGTCGGTCGCGTAGTCTCTCAAACAACTATCGTTAGGTGGGTCCTCGCTGCTCCATCAACGATTCTTCGGTCAAGTGATCGATAGCTTACCAGGTTCCTCATGTCAAACTGTTGAGAATTCCCAGTTATGAAGTTCTCCAGCATTAGCTAAAGGATCCCTAACGACTAAGGGTAAGTCCATCCGCTGACGACGACCGAGCAACAGGTCGGTCGCACTGCCTACCCGTTTTGCTTGGAGGTAGGTGAGGGAGACGAAAACGGAGGTTTGCTGCATTCTCATTGCAGCATCCTCTAAACAGCCAGAGGCTGCTTCTCTCTCGTAATGAGTAGTTCATCAGGGGGCAAATGAAGCTTCGGTTTAATCAACCGACCTGAGTTGTTTTTAGTTCTAGTCTTCGGATAGTCAGGCTTTGATCAGTCATGATTTCGCAACGAGCATTACTTCTTGATGTTGGTGCGGAAGGCAAGTTGTGCACTGCTCTACAGACAATTCTGGATTCCCATTTCGAGGTGGATATCCTCAGGGAGCCCGAATGGGACTCTGGCTTTGAACCTGCCCTCGCCGGGAACAGTTTTCGGGACCTTATCCGACGCTTTGACCCGCTCGTGATTTTCCTAATCCTTTCGCCAGAGCAGAGGGACAACTCGAGAATTCTCACATCGGTTAGAAAAGAGGCGCGCCTGGTGCCTATTATTGCTGTCGTCGAAGCTGGAGAGCCGCAAAAGGTCTTAGCTCTACTTCAGGCGGGTGCTGCGGATTTCATCACCACCCCGCTCAAGGCCTCCGATGTGTTGCCGCGGACCTGGAAATTAGTAAGCACGCCATCCGATTCTCCTGCGCCACCACAACTTCTCAGAACTGAACCTGGACTAGAACAGCTGGTTGGAGAGAGTCCAAACTTTGTCGAACAAGTGCGGAAGATCCCGCTGATCGCGAATTGTGACGCCAACGTCTTGATTGAGGGCGAGACCGGCACCGGTAAAGAGGTTTACGCGCGTGCAATTCACTATTCCAGCTCGCGCTCCGGCAAGCGCTTTCTGCCCGTCAATTGTGGCGCTATTCCGGTCGAGCTGGTGGAAAACGAATTGTTTGGCCACGAGCGAGGCGCCTTTACGAGCGCACTGACGTGGCAAGCCGGCCTAGTCGAAGAAGCAAACGGGGGCACGCTGTTCCTCGATGAAATCGACTGTCTGCCGGTTCTTGCTCAAGTAAAGCTGCTGAGATTCCTCCAGGAAAAAGAGTATAAGCCGCTGGGTGCTGCGAGAATGCGGCGGGCGGATGTGCGCGTCATTGCGGCCAGCAATCTGAACCTTGAGTTGGCTGTGGAGAATGGCAAGATGCGGCAAGACCTTTTTTATCGATTGAACATCATCTCGCTCACGCTTCCGCCGCTGCGGGAGCGCAGGGAAGATATCCCCCTATTGTCTCGCTATTTCGTAGCCAAGTATTCCGCAGAGTTTAATAAAAAGAACACTGGACTATCGCAGGACGCGATGCATTTGTTGATGACCTACCATTGGCCGGGGAATGTTCGAGAGTTGGAACACGTAATCGAGCGCGCCATCGTCATGTCGGAGGGATCGGAGCTCCAGGCCGGGAATCTGGTCTTATCATCTTTGCAGCGCGGCGCTCCCTGCGATTCTTTGCAAGCAGCAAAGGCAAAAGAAATTGCGAAGTTCGAAAAGAACTACATTCAGGGTTTGTTGTGTGTTTGCGGAGGCAATATCACTCGCGCGGCCCAGAAGGCCCAAAAGAACAGACGAGCGTTCTGGCAGCTAATCCAAAAACACCACATCGATGTTGCCAGGTTCAAGTCCACCTTGTCCTGAATAACCAACCCATTCTCTGTCCTCACTCGGACAAATTTGTCCTCCAATGATCTCACCAGAGCTAAAGGGTTTACTAGTTCAGTTCCTTTATTGCCTGGTCAATAAAATCCTATCCAGCAGATTGATACGCCGCATTCTCCAGCTTTTCACCTGGCGCGACAATTGCTCAGACGTCATACCAGCTGTCATGTATGAGTGGAGACGATCGCAGATTGCGCGCGCGGTGCTTACGTACCTGCGCAGTTTTCCCGAGGCTCAGGACACCATCGGGGGAATTGGAGAATGGTGGTTGCCCCACCAACGCATTCGCAGCCACCCTGCACTACTCAAAAAAGCTCTCAATGAACTGGTGGCGAAAGGATTCGTCCTGCAGCACAAGGGAAAAGACTCACAAATCCACTATCGAATAAACCGTCGCGTGTCTCGTTAAGCCTCAATCGAGACCGTCTGAATAGCCGGAGCGGCCACAAACTGAATGTTCCCCTTCTTAGCCAGTGCATTGTTGACCCTTCGTCGAAATCCGATGACGGAGCTCATGGAGCCGCCGGAAGTCGAAGGGAGAAATCGCGTTCCCCGACTCGCTCTCGTTCCACCACCCTTGATCCCGGTGCCAATGATGAATGGTGATCCTACCCCTCTAAGCAACAGCCTCGCAGCAATGCTCACGGTGCTGAAACGTTATTTGCCGACGTTCGTCGAACCGCCTCCGCCTCCTGGTCCGCCACCGCCACCACCGTTGTCACCTGCCGCGGTCTTCCTAACAAGCGTAGTCGAGCGCGCGGTCGGATTAGGAAGTCGCGTTGGGACCGACACGCGTGGTCCTTTTAGCGTCGCGGCCTTGAAGGGACTACGCGTAGAGACCGTCGTGCGCTACGAGGTTTGGAGGCGAACGCCGGCTGAAGCCGGACAAGCAGTTGGCGATCTCATCAGCGATCTACTGGGTGACCGCGACGCACTGCGGATTGAAGGGTTCCTGAAAGTTTCACTAAAGACCACCGGCTCGAGTGAAAACGTCTTTGCCGAAGAAGCCTGGCGACAGAATGTCGAATTCGATGTGTTGTTTGAATTCCCCTACCGCGACAGCGATGGAGCAGAGAGCCTAATTGCGCGAATCCCGATCGACATGAAGGGTGAGATCAACGAAACCACCACGGTTGTTGACGAGATGACGCGTTGGGACCAGGAAGACGTCTTCCCATTGGCACTGCGCGGCCCACTTAATATCGGGGCGCTGACGGCACTCGCTTTCATTGCCGGTTCGGCCCCCACGGGAAAAGTCACCATCACGCGAACCTTCGACGACGCTCCAGGGATGCCCACAAGTCATCCGACGCTGCCGTCCTTCATGGCTGCGGTTACCGGCGACAATCCAGCGCAACGTCACGCAAACGTGACCTTTGTTTCGCTGGTTGAATTTCTCAAGGCCCTCGCAAGTTTCAAGATAACTGACGAAGCGTTAGACGGAATGAGGACGGACGCAACTCTGCCGGCAATTACGCCAGCAGTTTTGGCGGCGCTGAAAGGAATAAAAGACCTTGAGGTCGGCGGAGAAGATGAGTTTGTGTCGCTGCTTGAAGTGACCATTGGGGTTTCGGACACGGCAACCTTCAAGTCCAAAATCCTGAAGCACGCGATTACTTTGAAAACGATGATCATGGGTGACTGGGACGAGAACAACGTTCCTGACGAGTACGAGTCGGTGCAGTTCCGGGTTAACCCTTCTATCCGGCTGAGCGGCGCCGTAGATCGTTTCGAAATTGCGTTTGAGCATGCGGCGTTAGACGCGGTGGCCGTAGTTTATCTGCGCGCGACCAGTGGACCAACGACGTAAGCACTACTGAGTCTCCGCTCAAAGATGCGCACTATTTCAAGTGCGTAACCGGCGGGGGATCTTTTGCAGGCACAACAAAAGGAGATGAGACATGGCTGAAGCGATTCTACCGGGCGTATACATCGAGGTTCGCCCAGAAGGTCTAATAGTCCCCGGCCAGATTAGCGTCGGGAACGTGGGAATAGTGGGTACGGCAAGTAAAGGTGAGGTCGATAAGGCGTTCCTCGTCAGCGACTACGGCGATGCGCGGCAAACCTTCGGCGCTTATGACTCCTTCATCGATCCGGGAACGCAGAAAAAGAGAGTCGATGAACTAACTCTTGTGCGCGCGTTGGAGCAGGCCTTCGCCTACGGCGCGACGACCGTTTGGGCGGTGCGGGTCGCCGGCGGAAGTAAGAAAAAAGCCGAGTTTAAGGTGAAGTCAGCGACCGGCGATTGCGTCACGTTAACTACCAAATCGGAGGGCAAGTGGGGCAATGACCTCGCCATCAACGTTTTTGACGCGGAAGAGAACGCTTTCGTCGAAGACGAAAAAGTTACGTTCGCTCCCGCTCCGATTGAGCTCAACCATAAAAACGTACTAGAAAGCGCGCGCAACCGAGTCACTCACTTCGACGATGGAACCGGCGTAACGCGTGTCTTCGCTGGCGCGGACATTGTCTACACCGGCGGCGCTCCCCCTAGCGGAAAGGTCAAGATTGACCCTGCCACTGGCGAGCTGACTTTCCACGATCCGACCGAAACACCCAATGACGCCGACAAGCTGACCGCCTCCTACGTCGTTGATAAGGCCAATGCCGTCAACGTGACGTTAAAGCTGGGAGCAGCCAACGAGGTCTACACAGTCGTCTCTGGAGACGACCTGGTTGCCGATATCGCCGCCAACTCGGCTTGGGTAGACGCGAAGGCAGAGGCGAACTCCAAGGAATTGCCGAGCAAGAGCGCTTCGGTCGACACCTTTTCCTCGTTCAAAGATGGGAACAACGGCGAAGCTGGAGCTGACTACGAGGCCGGGCTGAACCTGCTGCTGAACGAGGATGCGCACATCATCGTCGGCGCGGGCCAGGATGACAGCTTTGGCAGTGAGTTGGATAAGCACTGCCAGAAAGCTTCGACCGACGTCATTAAGCGCGATCGGATCGCCGTTGTCGGCAGCAAGCCGCAAGATCCCAAGAAGGGGGAAGCGTTTTTTGACTACCTTCGCGGGCACAGTCTCTCAAGCGATCGTCTAATCTTTGTCGCTCCAGGAATCCAGGCAAAAGATGCTGCGGCGACACCGCCGGCAGATGTCTTGCTACCTGGCTCTTACGCGGCGGCTGCGGTGGCGGGATTGCTCGCCAGCCTTTCTCCCCACATCAGCCTGACGAATAAAGTACTTCCGGTGGATGGATTGGAGCGGATTTTTACACCGCCTGAACTTACCCAACTGGTCCAGCGCGGCATCCTCTTGCTGGAGAAACGCCAGGGCTTTCGCGTCGTCAGGGGTATTACGACGCAGCCTCCCGGCAGCGCCTTTGCACAGATCACCACGCGACGGATTGTTGACTACGCGAAGTACGGTGTTCGCTCAGCCGCGACGCCCTACATCGGCTTGCTTAACAACGAGCGAGTACGCGGCGCACTGAAGGCCACGGTCAACAGCTTCCTCGCCGAAATGGTTCTCGATGAGATGCTGGTCAGCTATGAGCTGGCCGTCACCGCGACGCGTGCGGATGAAGTCAAGGGCATTGCGAGAGTGACGATGACTTTGCGTCCAACTTTCAGCATCGACTTCATCAAGGTAACGATGTTCCTCGAATAAGGAGAATGAATCATGGCATTGACCAACGTCTATACCGGTTCGAACGGCGTTCTGACTCTGGCCGACGAAGACACCCCCGAAGGCAGAGATGCGAAGGCCGTTGTGGATGACTATCAGATCCAAACTGTCGGTCGTGTTACTGGCGTGGAGATCTTCGTCCAGACCGATCTTGAGGAATACCACGAGATCGGTCGCCGGCATGCGACCTCTTTGCATCCCGGCAACATTCACATCAGCGGCAAGATTACGCGAGCTTACATCAATGGCGCGCTGCTGTTCTTGCTACAAGGTCGTGGATCGGCGCCCACCGCGGTGCCTGAACCTTTCGTGCAGCCAGTTTTCAATATGGTTGTGACCCTCAGTGATCCGGCAGTCCCGGGCAATGCGGCCGGTGTCGAACTCAAGGGTGTGAAGCTCCAGAACTGGTCCTATTCGCTACCGGAAGAAGACTTCGTGATGGAGAACGTCACCTTCAAGGCTCTCACCATTCGCGTTGCTGACAAGGATGCGCCGGCCGGCGGCGGAGACGCGGTCGCTCTCAATCCCAGCTTCCCGGCGGTAGCGTAATTCGGGGAGGTTGGCATGTTACTTACGGCGGAACAACTGCTGGCAGGCGGCGGGCTCACCCATGAGATCGAGATTCCCGCTGACTTGCTTGGTACGAACGGCGATACGCCGCCCGAGACTCGAGTTGTCCTGAGGCCGCTTACGGTTCGGGATCTCCAGCGCATCGGAAAGGCCGCGACGAATGACGACAGCCTTTCCGCGACTCTGATGATCCAGCAGGCCCTGGTTGAACCAGTGCTTAAGGCCGAACAAGTCGCCCAGTTGCCGGCGGGCCTGGCCCGCTTTCTGGTCGAACGCATTAACACGATTAGCGGCATCAGTACACCACGCGATGCCCTGGGTGAACTGGTCCAGGCGCCTCTGGCTAAGGCGTGCTTCGTCCTCGCCAAACAATTCGGTTGGACGCCGGAGGAAGTCAGCGGGATGACGATCGGCCAAATCCTGCTCTATCTGGAGATGGCCCACGGAAATGGTGACGCATGATGAATTCTGTGCTGGCTCAGTTTCGATCTTTTTCAGCCTGGACCGAGGTACTGACGAGTGGCCAGACGCCAAAGTATTGGGGACGCCAGTTGTTCCAGCAGACAGATTGGTTGACAAGAGTGCTGCGGTCTGGCGACTGGATCGAAGAACTCCATAAACTCAATCCATTGCTGCTTGACCAACCATTGCTTGGTAGCAGCCTGGAACAACTCACGGCGCAAGGCGTGGTGACGTCAGCTATAGCCGGGACGCAAACACCACAGTTTCCGCGTCACTTCAATCACCCACCGCCGGCGTCGAGGTCAAATCAAAAGAACGCGGCGATTGCTCGCGCGGCGTTACCGTCCGACGCTGATTCGCATGCGCCACCGCGAAGGCGTCGCAAAGGAATGAATGCCGTGTGGGAAGTGGTTGGCGCGACGGCAGTCTCACCAACTAGTGAGCAGATCGCGAAGGGCTCCCGACTGCCACTGCGTGCCGAAGGGTTCCTCCTTCGACGGCTTGCCGGATCAGCAGCCGACGACGTTCCCAGCCACTACAGTGGCGAAGCTAACGAAAAGTTATCGAGAGTTGCTCCGCCGGTGCCGGTCAGGCGCGCAACTTCGACAGCTCCGTTTCCTAAGCCGCCTCTTCCCGCTCGACACTGGCGGGATTTGGTGGCCCACCGGGCGGCTAAGAATTTTTTGCGTGATTGGCCCGCAGAAACATTATCTCTAGTTTCCAGCAGGGAAGTAGAAGGTCTTTCGCCCTCAGTTGGTGGCTCGCCATTATTGCAGGAACAATGGATCACACCGGTTGATGGGCCGGCAGCGCCGGCGGAAATCCTAATCGATCTCGCCCGGTTGACTGAAGTGACTGAAGTGACTGAAGTGACTGGGGCGGCGGCTGCTTCTGAAATGAAGTGGCCGAAAACACGCTCGCTCACCGACAACACCTCAGGCTCCGCTCGCTCAGAGCACTTTGGCGAGGCTGGATCAGCGCGAGTTCAGGCAGGAGAACGGGCTGACGGAACGCAGCAAAGTTTTAGTTCCAAGTATTCTGAGTTCCCTCCGGCGCCAGATGATGCATTAGGAATTCAGGCCGTAGATCAGTGGCGCGAACCCGCCGCGCGGAGAGGCAACGGTTCGGCTGCGTCTCACGGACTTGAATGGACCGAGTTTCGCGATGCGAATGGATCGTCGCCCGAACACAACTTAGCCCCGGCTACCCTTACGCCATCACTGCCGCCGTTGCTTCCAGCCGCTTCTCCCGGGTCACCTGCCCTGCCGATGGCCGGTGCCACCTCGCGCTACGGCGCCTGGCGCGGAGAAGTCGATGCGCCGGAAAAAGATCTCAACCTTTTGGCTGCGCAAATGAAACGAATCCTGGACGAGGAAGCCCGGCGGCATGGAATTGATGTCTAGGAGGAGTCGCTAGAGCAATGCGGCGAGAGAGGAGGAATCGAAGATGCGCCCAATGCTGGATGGCCTCG
>Ga0190272_10001488_pt1 | contig 11268 bp, 8 predicted proteins | sample Popmic504T_FD_133746 | JGI IMG/M metagenome (GOLD analysis project Ga0190272, IMG submission 133746) | Populus adjacent soil microbial communities from riparian zone of Shoshone River, Wyoming, USA - 504 T | ecosystem: Environmental > Terrestrial > Soil > Riparian zone | place: USA: Wyoming...
GCTGGGATTCCGCAGTTGCGGGACCAGTTTCGCGCGCATATCGGCTGGATCGAGGCACAGCTGGGCGACGGCCGGGAGTGGCTGCTGGGAGAGTTCAGCCTTGCCGACGTCAACGCCTACATGAACGTGTGGTACACGCGATCGAACCTATCGAGCGCTGATCAAGCTCTAGCAGGTTTGGAGCGGATGTTCGCGGCGTGTCCGCGGGCGTTGGCGTGGGAACGACGCGTTCAATCTCTCGGGCATGGGTCGCGGACGGAAATGTCGCCCGGGGAGGCGCTCGACATCGCCGCCGCGGCGAGCCCGCAAACGCCAGCAGTGGCCGATCCAGGCGAACCCAATGGCCGGCGGCCGGGCGACCGGGTGGCGGTGCTGCCGGACGACTATGGAAAAGTCCCCGTACGAGGTGAGATCGTCGCGCTCTCGGCGCAACATATCGCGATCCGGCGGCGTGACGACCGGGTAGGCGAGACGGTCGTGCATTTCCCACGCGCAGGCTTCGCCGTCATCCCGGATTGATCTGCTTCCAAGCTGGAGCGGCGGCGGCGCTTTAGAGGAGGGGCTGGGAAAAGTGTGCGCCGTGCGCTTGGAGCAATATCTGACTACCGGTACAGCCTGTGATAGAAGAATCGCATGGTTTTCCAGCGGAGGCCACCATGATTTTCCGCCAGCTCTTCGATAGCGTTTCGGGCACCTACAGCTATCTCATGGCCAGCCGCCGCGGTGGAGAGGCGCTCATCATCGATCCCGTTCTGGAGAAGGTGGATCGCTACCTTCAGCTTGTGAAGGAACTGGATCTCAAACTCGTCAAGGCGGTGGATACGCATATCCACGCCGACCACATCACGGGCCTCGGAGCGCTGCGCGATCGCACGCATTGCATCACGGTCATGGGCGAGAATGCCAAGGTTGACGTCGTCTCGATGCGTGTGACGGAGGGTGACAAACTAACCATCGAAGGCATGTCGATGGACGTCCTCTACACCCCGGGCCACACCGACGATTCCTACAGCTTCCTGATGGGCGACCGCGTTTTCACGGGTGACACGCTCCTCATTCGCGGCACCGGCCGAACCGATTTCCAGAACGGCAGCGCGCGCGCCCAGTATGAGTCGTTGTTCAACAAGTTGCTGAAGCTGCCCGACGAGACGCTGGTCTACCCGGCGCACGACTACAAGGGCGACACGGTCTCCACCATCGGTGAGGAGAAGCGCTGCAATCCGCGCCTGCAGGTGAAATCGGTCGACGAATATGTCGACCTCATGAGCAAGCTCAATCTTCCCAACCCGAAGATGATGGACGTGGCGGTTCCCGCCAACATGCGCCAGGGCCTTGCGCAGGACGAAATCGCGCGCAAGGGCTGGGCGATCACACCGACGCAGGCGTTGGGCCTTGTCGGGCGTCCCGAGGCAGCACTCGTCGACCTACGGGAACGCAGCGAGCGCGAGAGGCATGGCGCCATCCCGGGCTCGGTGCACGCACCCTATCCCGATCTGCAGGACAACATCCGCAGGGGAGGCGTGCTTTACGAACTGGCCCGCTCGACCGGCAAGAGGATCGTGTTCTACTGCGCCTTCGGTGAGCGCTCGGCCATGGCGGTGCAGGCGGCGCAGGACGCAGGCATTGCCTCGGCCTGCCATATCCACGGCGGCGTTGATGCCTGGCGCAAGGCCAACGGTCCGCTAGAACAGTGATGCTGCCTGCCGGAGAACGGCAGGGTCACGTCAATCAGGAGCGATCGCGGCTGTAGATCAGGCCGCACACGCCCGCGAGAAGCGACATCACGGCCACGGCGGCTGAGCCGTCGAACTCGGGAACGGCAGTCCCTGCCTTGCAGAAGATGCCCGGGCACTTCGACAGTGCCAACGCGCTCTCAGCCCAGACCACGCTCAGAATTGAAGCCGCTGTCGCAGCTGTAAGTAGTCGCCACATGGATCATCTCCCGTCTTGCGACGAACTTCATAGGCGAGGTGTATCGAATGGTGTCTTGCATCCTCATGCATTGGTTAACGTCATGCCCAACGAGGAGCTGATCGCGCAATCCGCGGCCGCTCCCGCCAGTTGCTACTTCAGCACGTACCGTGTGTTGAAGACGTCGCCATGGTGATCGCGGCCGCTCAGCACGATGATGGCGCCCGCCGTGACCGGTTCGCCAAGCTTGCCGACCAGACGCTTGCCTTCCTGGTCGATGAGGTTGACGGTTGTTGTTTTGCCCGACTGCTGGATCACCGCGCGTATTTTCGTGCCGGTCGATTCGTGCGCTTTGCCGTCCTCGAGCAGATAGACGATGAGCTCTGTCGCGCTCACGACAAGCTCCGTCTTATGACTGCCCTTGCCGGCGACCAGTCCGCCATTGGGGCCTTTTTCCTGTGCGAGCGCGCCGCCTGCGGTGCTCAGGACGAGAAGGAAACCCGCGATCCATGAGAGAGGACGATGCATAGCTGGTCTCCTTGGTTGCTGGGGGATTAGTAAGATTCCGCCGCTTGCGGCGTATCCGATGGATCGGGAGCGCCGGTGCGGTTTGCGGAAAGAATGCGTTCCAACGGCGCTTGCCCGAACCTGAGGAACAGCACCGGCGTGAGAAGCGTGTCGAGCAGTGTCGAACTGATCAGGCCGCCGAAGATCGTGACCGCAACCGGGTGCAGTATCTCCCTACCCGGCTGATCGGCTCCTGCCAGTAGCGGTAACAGCGCCAGCCCGGCTGCAAGCGCTGTCATGAGCACCGGCGAGAGACGCTCCAGGCTGCCTCGGATGACGAGGCTGGAGCCGAAGCGTTCCCCCTCATGCATCGCAAGATTTATGTAATGGCTGATCTTCAGGATGCCGTTGCGCGCCGAAATTCCGGCGAGCGTGATGAACCCGATCATCGACGCCACGGACAGCGGTTGTCCCGCCATCGCAAGGGCAATCACGCTTCCAACAAGCGCAAGCGGGATATTCGTGAGAATGATCCCGACCAGCATGGCTGATTGATACCGCTGGTAGAGCACCATGCAGATGAGCGCAAACGATGCCAGCGAGAGCAGGCCGATGATAAAAGCCGCCTCTTCCTGGGCCCTGAATGTACCGTCGAGCTGCGCGGTATAGCCTTGCGGGAGCGGCATCGCCGCCAGCTCTTTCCGCAAATCGGCAACGATCGCCGCCATGTCGCGCCGGCCGTCGCCGTTGGCGCGCACCACGATGCGCCGCCGTCCATTCTCGCGCAGGATCTGGTTGGGACCTTCGCCTTCCTCCACGTTGGCTAGCAGGCGGAGCGGCACGAACCCCTGCGGTGTGGAGACGAGCATCTCCCTGAGGCCGCTCTTCGTGCGATTCCCGTCGGCGAGGCGCATCACCACGTCGAAGCGTCGATTGCCCTCGATGATCTGTGAGACCAAGCGGCCGCCGGAAAGCACCTCGAGCGCCTCGGTGAGCGCCGCCGGCGTGATGCCATACAGCGCGGCGCGCTCGTAATTGGGGCTCACCTTGAGCTGGGGAATGAGGACCTGCTGTTCCACCTGCAAATCGACAAGACCGGGTACCGTTTGCAGCCGCGTGCGCATCGTCTCAGCCAGCACGCGCAGCACCTCGAGATCTTCACCAACGAACTTGACGACGATCTGCGCCTGCACGCCCGAGAGCATGTGGTCGATGCGGTGCGCGATGGGTTGCCCAATCGACACCGCGACGGGGAGAACACCCATCTTGGCGCGGATGTGGTCGTACACCTCCTCCTTCCCGCGCTTCGAACGCACAAGGTCGATATCGATTTCGGTGCTGTGAACGCCCTCGGCGTGCTCATCGAGTTCGGCACGGCCGGTGCGCCGCCCGACGCTCTTCACCTCCGGAACGTCCAGGAGCAACCGTTCGGCGATGGCGCCGAGGCGGCTCGATTCCGCAAGCGAGATGCCGGGGTTGTACTGCAGGTTGAGGAGAATCGTGCCTTCGTTGAACTGCGGCAGGAACGCACGAGGCAGCAGGTAGGCGCTGAAGCCCGCTGTCAGCACGGAGACTACGACAAGGCTGAACAGCAGGCCCTGATGGCCGAACGCCCACTGCAGGAGCCTGGTGTTGCCCGCCTTCAGGCGGCGGAGCAGGTAGCTGTCCCCGTGCCGCTGAGGCCCGGAAAGGAAGTAGTAGGCAAGAACCGGCGTGAGCGTGATTGCGGTCACAAGGGACGCAAGGATCGAGACGATATAGGCGACGCCCAGCGGGATGAATAGCCGGCCCTCGATCCCGGAAAGCGCAAACAGCGGCAGGAAGACCAGAATGATGATCAGCGTCGCGTAGAGAATGCCGGAGCGAACCTCCTGGCTGGCGCTGGCAATAATCTCGATGACGGGTCGCGGGCTCGCACGCTCTCTGTTCTCCCTGAGGCGTCGCAGGGTGTTCTCGATCCCCACCACGGCGTCGTCCACCAGTTCGCCAATGGCGATCGCGAGGCCGCCGAGCGTCATCGTGTTGATCGAAAGCCCGAACGCTTGGAACACCAGCACCGTCATCAGAATCGCGGTCGGGATGGCGGCGAGCGAGATGAGCGTGGCCCGAATGTTCATCAGGAAGAGCAGCAGCACGAACGCGACGACGATGGCCGCCTCGATCAGCACTCGCTCGACATTGCGGATCGACGTCTCGATGAAGGTGGCCTGGCGGAACTGGACTTTGTCGGCGGTCACGCCCTGAGGCATCGACTTCTGGATGCTGGCAAGCTGCGCCTCAACGGCCCGCGTGAGGCTCACCGTATCTGCCGCAGGCTGTTTCTGGACGCCGACGATGACAGCGGGCTCGCCCATGTATCCCGCGTCGCCGCGCTTGATCCTGGCCGCGAAATCCACCTGCGCAACCTGTCGCAGGAGGACGCTCTGCCCTTGCCGGGTGGCGACGACCAAGTTGCGCAAATCGTCCAGCCGGTTCGTCAGCCCGATATTGCGGATCAGATATTCTTGCGCGTGTTGATCGATGAACCCGCCGCCGGTGTTTGTACCGAACTTGCGAATGGCAGCCTCGATTTCGGAGGGCGCAATCTCGAGCCGGCTCATCATCGCCGGGTCGGGAGAGACGCGGTACTGACGAACCTCGCCGCCGATCGGGATGACTTGTGCGACGCCTGGAATGGCAAGCAGTTGCGGGCGGATCACGAAGTCGGCGATCTCGCGCAATTGCATCGGCGAGACGGTCTTCCCCGTCACCGCGAGGAGCATGATCTCCCCCATGATGGAGGAGATGGGCCCCATTTGCGGTTGGATGCCGCGCGGAAGCTGGCTCTGCACCGCCGCCATGCGTTCGGTCACCTGCTGTCGGGCGCGGTATATCTCCGTATCCCAACCGAACTCCACGTAGATGATCGAAAGGCCGACACTTGAGGCCGAGCGCACCCGCTCAGCTCCCGGCAGCCCGACCATCGCGGTCTCCAGCGGGTAGGTGATGAGCTGCTCGACCTCCTGCGGCGCGAGGCCCTCGGCCTCTGTCATCAGCACGACGGTGGGCCGGTTCAGGTCGGGAAACACGTCGACGGGCAGTCGCGGCAGGACGAAGCTGCCGTAGGCGATCAGCACCGCCGCGGTGGCGAGGACCGGCAACCGGTTTCTTAAACTGGCGGTGACGAGAAGATTGAACACGGGGCGTCCCCTTCCCTTACCGTACCTGGTTGAGCAGGGAGGCATTGCGCACGACGATCCTCTCGCCGATTGAGATGCCTGCCGTGACGACGACATTGTCGGCGTCGAGATCGTCGAAGCGTACCGGTCGCGGCAGGAAGACCTCCGGCTCGATGTGGCTGAAGACGACGGTCTGTCCGCTCGGCGCCTGCGCCAGGGCGGAGCGAGGCATCACGATGCCCGTCACGGCTTGGTTAGTCGGGGCCGTTACGGTTACGGGAGCCCCTGCGTCGAGCGGTGCGCCGGACTCGACGATCTGGAATTGCAGGACCGAGTACTGGTTCTGCAGCGCGCGGCTTCGCCCGAGGAATTTCAGCTTGATCGAGGCGCCGGTGCTCAGGGTTGCGGTCGCCTCTTCGACCGCCGTCGGATCGATCTGATCGAAGACAAGAGCTTCGACCATCAGGCTGGCGGGGTCGATGATCTGGAACAGCTGGTCACTTGGAGCGACAACCTGCCCGGCAACCACGCGCGCCGTCGCGATCACTCCGTCCACCGGTGCGCGCAGGTCTTCGGGGCGCAGTCTGGCGCTCAGAAGGTCGCGCCGCCGCTTCTCCAGCCCTTCGAGCTGAATGCGGATGTCCTCAACGGTCGCTTTCGCGACGACATTCTTCGCGAGCAATTGCTCCTGTCGCTCAAGCTTGCGGCGGTTGAGGGCGATTTCCTGGTCGAGCGTGCCCAGAGTCTGCGCCATGTCGGAAGAGTCGATCGACTGAAACGCGGGCGCGATGCGGCCAAGAAGATCGTCTGCCTTGACGCGCGTTCCCAGCGCGGGCACGCCGCCCTCAGGTGGCTGATAGCGACCCTGGACGGTGCTCTGTACGACGCCGCTGCGGTTCGGGTTCGGAATGATACGCCCGTTGAACCGGGCCGTGCGCGTTCTGCGCTCGGAGTTCGCAATTTTGGTGCGGACCTCGAGCAGCCGCTGCGTCGGCTTCGGAATGAACAGACTGCCATCCGGCCGGCGGTGCGGCGAGTTGCCCGCACTGGCACTGATGTCGGTCCCGTGGTCGTGGCCCTCGTGCGCCCAGGCCAAGGCCGAGGTGAGGATGAGGCCGACGATGGTCGCCGGCACGATAAGCGCCTTGCGGCCGGTAAGAAGCGCCCCGCCCAATGCCGCAACGAGCAGGAACACGCCGGCCCCGGCAATGGCATGCCGCCTCGCCGGCAGCAACTCAGTGAGAAGTTTGCGCACTCCGGATTGAGGGGTGGCTGATCCGCTTCGCGATGCAGGAATGGTGAGCGTTCCGACCAGGAGGTCCTGGGTGTTGCCTTCGGCAAGGGTGACCAGGACTTCATAGCTTCCCGCCGTGCGGAGTACGGGTGCTGTCAGCTCATAGGTCGCCGTCTTCGCCTGCGGCTCGGCCTTGAAGGGTTTCCCATCGAGGGACACTTCGATATCGGCGCCGGCTACAGGAGAATTGTCCTCGGTCCGGTCGAGATAGATGACCAGCACCTCGCCCTCGACGATGCCGACGAATTGGTACTTCTCGGACGTCGCCACGACGCGCGGCGAGGCGGGGCGTTGCGCAGTGCTCGCCTGCTCTCCGTGATCGCGGCCTTCGTGGGCGAAGGCCGGGCCACTGCCACTGAGGAGTGCGCCGAGCGTCAACGCGAGCGCGAAGGCGCGCAAAAGCTGCGCGTAAAGCCTGCGATGTTGGCAAGCCATGATGATGCTTCCATTCCAGCGAGATGATTGGGACGAAGTCCCCGGTTCTCAGGCGTGGAAGGAAGATCTGGGAGGTCTATCGAGGCACCCGGGCGCCGTGCTGCGCGGATTGTGTGCCGGTTCCAGGACGTAAGTTTCGCTGTCCGGACCGGCTACGCCGAAAGTGTCCCCAAGTATGGCTATGCCTCCGTGGCAGGCCATATCCAGGCACATGCCATGATCGTGGCCGGAGCCCGGTGACTCATCGCCGTGCGTGTGCTGCAGCGCAAGGTCGAGCAGCGTTTCCTCAGCGCCTCGATCGCCGGCATCGCCGTGGTGCGCCTGGTTGACCCCATGGTCGCCATGCGCCGCGGCATGCCCATAGGCACCAATGAGCGACGCCAGCAGAAGGGCAACAGCGCCCGCTGCGGCTATGCATCGTGCTGACCATGAATGGTGCAAGCGGAGCATAGGTCTCTCGTCGGTCCAAGGTTCATATGACCGGCCATGTTGCCGAAATCAAGACGCTGGTTGAGCCAGCGTTATCTTGTTACGGCAGGGGCCTAACTTCAGTTGCGCGCAACACCGGTCGCTGCACCATGCGGAAGGCTTACCGAAACGGAGACGCCCTACAACCTTACGATGGTGCCGCAGGAGGGAATTGAACCCCCGACCCACGCATTACGAATGCGTTGCTCTACCCCTGAGCTACTGCGGCAAAAGGCGTATTGAGCCAAGCACGCATAGCCGTCCTGACCCCGGATGGCAAGGCGTCCGGGGGAGGCCAACAGGGGGAATTCGGGGCCTGACCTGGGCCTCAGGCGGCCTTGCCGCACATGCCGGAAAAGCACCATGGCGTGATAGCCAAGAGCATGTCGAGAAACCGCCGCGTGGAGCGTTCGGGCTCGGACGCAACGAGGTTGGCGCAGATGGCGGCGTGAAGCTTTGGATCGGCGGCGAGTCTCCGGATTGCCAGGGCAAGCGCCGGCGCTGAGGTCGCGGAAGCGAGCACTCCCGTCTTGCTGTTGATCACCTGTTCCATCAGGCCGCCCATCGGCACGGCGATAACCGGCAATCCGCTCCCGAACGCCGCGGCGGCCGTGCCGGATTGGCTGCACTCCAAATGCGAGACAACAAGGGCATCGTGCCTGCTGAACAACGGGCCGATTTCTGCGTCGCCGATCCATCGGTTGATGACCTCGGCCTTGAGGCTTGCCAGGCGCGCGCGCGTTCTGGTGGCGATTTTGCCCGCCCCCGCAACCGTCAGCGCGACTTTTGTGCCTTGGCTCGCGATGATCTCCAGAGCATCGAGCAATAGGTCGAGCCCTTTGTATTTCAGAAGTCTGCCGAAGTGCAGCAACCTGAAACCGCCAAGTCGCGCCGCGTCTGGTTCATGGGCAGGTGCGCCGTGGACCAGGTCCGGGAGGAAGAGGGGCACGATACGCTCGGGCGCAATGCCTCGGCATCCGACCAGCGCATTTGCAACCGAGCGGCTCAGCGTCACGACGGCATCAGCTCCGCGCGCCTCGCTCCGGAACCATGGTGCCAGGAGCGCGCCTGGGTCGCCCGGGTGACCGACGGCGTCATGCACGATGGTGACAAAGGGAACATTCAGCCTGCGGATACGCGGCATCAGGACGGGCGACCACAAGTGAGGGCAAAGATTGATCACCGCGTCGGGCCGATCGGTCGCGATCCGTTCCAGGATCCGGCGCTCAGCACGGAAATAATTTCGCAGCACGGTGGTTGGGGAACGCCCCTGGATGGTGTCGACGGGAACGAGTTGAGGCCCCAGGAACGCAAAGTCCTCAAACAGCTCGCTACCGCGGGATACGACGAATGTCTGGCGAAGGTCTTCTCGTCCGGTGCCCGCCAGCGCGAGCTGCAGCGCCAGGCGGGGGATTGCGCCGCGACGTCCGAGCGCGAGAAAAAGCAACTTGTGCCTGATGGCGCTGCCCTGCGGGCTTGAATGCGGCTCCCTCACGCCGCCCGAGCCTTGCGTGGCCGTGCCCCTCCGAGCCGCCGCAGATCAGCTTCGACCATTTCCCGGATCAAGTCCTCGAACGGTATGGTCGGCTCCCAGCCGAGCTTGGCTCGTGCCTTTGTCGAGTTGCCCCGGAGTATGTCGACCTCGGCCGGCCGGAAAAGCGCTGGATCGATGACGACATGCGCATCCATGTCGATGCCGGCATGCCCGAATGCCACGCGGCACATGTCGCGCACGGAGTGGGCGCGGCCGGTTGAGATGACATAGTCATCGGGCTTTGCCTGCTGGAGCATCAGCCACATGGCGCGAACGTAGTCCTTCGCGTGCCCCCAGTCGCGCTTCGCATCCAGATTGCCGAGAGACAGCGTGCGGGCGAGCCCACACTTGATGCGCGCGACGCCCTCGGTCACCTTGCGCGTGACGAACTCGATGCCGCGCAGTGGCGACTCGTGATTGAAGAGGATGCCGCTCGAAGCGTGCAGCCCGAAGCTTTCGCGGTAGTTTATCGTAATCCAATGCCCGTAGACCTTTGCGACGGCATAAGGCGATCGCGGATGGAAGGGCGTCCGCTCCGATTGGATGCGCTCCTGGACCAGTCCGAACATTTCGGAGGATGACGCCTGGTAGAAGCGGGCTTCGGGACATTCGAGCCGCACTGCTTCGAGCAGGTTGGCAACGCCGATCGCCGTGACGGCGCCGGTGAAGAGCGGCTGGTCCCACGACGACTTTACGAAAGATTGGGCGGCGAGATTGTAGATCTCGTGAGGTTGGATGGCTTTCAGCGCGCGCGCCAGCGAGGAGTAGTCGGCAAGATCACCGTCGACGAATTGAACCCGGCCGCCAATGCCGAGCCACTGCAAGCGATAGAAACCAGCCTCCGATGTGCTGGACCGCCGCAACAGGCCAAAGACGTCATAGTCTTTCTCCAGGAGCAACTGAGCCAGGTAGGCGCCATCTTGTCCCGTGATACCGGTGATGAAGGCCCTTGCTCGTGCCATGAGTATCGCCCCGCGCCCCGTTGAAGTCGTTCGGCGCGACTATCACGGCGCAGGATTCGAGGACGCCCGGTCGTTTCCTCGTCCAACACTTTCGGCGTTACGGCATCCGGCATCGGTCAGCGGACAAGGACATGCGGGATATCGGCTTGCCCGAAAGCGATGGGTCTTACGCCGAAAGAAGCACCTGCTCGCGCGTTTCGTCCGCAAGCCTGCTGATCTGCAGCGCCGTTTCACCCCAGCTGTGGGAGCGAAAGCGTGCTCTCATCTCACGCTCTCGTTGCTCGACGTATTCGGGTTGCACGATCGCGCGATGGACGAGATCGAAGCAGGTGTCTTCTTTGGCGGGGTCGAAGTAGTCGGCGAGACCGCCGCCAACCTCCGTCAAGGATGAGGTGTTGGAGGAGATGCAATAGCGTCCGGCTGCGAGACTCTCACCCACCGGGAGGCCCCAGCCTTCGTACAGGGATGGGTAAACGGTGAAGAGGCAATTGCGATAGTACCAGGTGAGTTCCGCGTCCCCGACATCGGCAAGATGAACGATCAGGCGATTGACCAGCGGGTCGTCGCGGATGAGGCGGAGAACGTGCGAGCCCGACGCATGCTCCATCCCAACAAGCAGGAGTTGCGGGCACTCTTCGCGAAGTTCCGCGGCCAGCCGGCGCCATACACGGTAGAGGCACGACTGATTCTTGCGGGCATCGATGGTCGAAACACAGGCGACAAAGGGCCTGCCCGGACGGTAGCGGGGGGCAGACGGTAGGCTCTCGGGTCTTAGACCGGTATTGTCACCCAGTCTTATCGTGGCAATCGGCCTTGAGGGCAGATCGTTCGCGCGAATGAACCTTTCGATCTCGGACTTCTGGAAATCTGAGATCGCCAGTATCAGGTCGGCGTTCTCGATTTGCCGCCGAGCCCACAAGGTGAAACGGCGCGCGTGGTAGGCACCGGCCCATTGCGGGAAGAGGTACGGCACAAGGTCGTAGAGCAGGCTTATGCACA
>Ga0190272_10001489_pt1 | contig 11255 bp, 10 predicted proteins | sample Popmic504T_FD_133746 | JGI IMG/M metagenome (GOLD analysis project Ga0190272, IMG submission 133746) | Populus adjacent soil microbial communities from riparian zone of Shoshone River, Wyoming, USA - 504 T | ecosystem: Environmental > Terrestrial > Soil > Riparian zone | place: USA: Wyoming...
CCGTGGCGCCCGAAAAGCCGACGCCGGTCGGACAGGTCTCGGCGCAGGCGTCGCGGGTCGAGCTGGCGCTGAGCTAGCAAACCGCAAGCTTCGGAATGCGGGCCGCCCGCTGAGGCGCCATGCTGCTTCTCCAGGGAGTAGCCAGCCATGACCTACGTCACCGACGATGACCGCTGGGCGGCAATAGAGCGCCGCGACCGGGCGGCCGTGGGCGCCTTCGTCTGCGCTGTGCGGACCACCGGCATCTACTGCCTGCCGAGCTGCTCAGCCCGGCCGCTGCGCAAGAACGTCGGCTTCTTTGACACGGCGGCGCAGGCGGCGGCGGCCGGCTACCGCGCCTGCAAGCGATGCAAGCCGGAGGCGGCGTGAGCCTCGACTGGAGCCGGATCGGCGCCGATCTCGACGCGCAGGGCTGGGCCACGACCGGGCCGCTGCTCAGCTCCGCGGAGTGTGAGCAGACCGCCGGCTTCTACGCCGACGACGCCCACTTTCGTAGCCGGGTGGTGATGGCCCGTCACGGCTATGGCCAGGGCGAGTACCGCTACTTCAGCTATCCGCTGCCAGACCCCATCGCCGCCCTGCGCGAGGCGCTCTACCCGCCGCTGGCGCAGGTCGCCAACCGCTGGGCCGAGCAGCTGGGCGAGGAGGGCCGCTTCCCGCCGACGCTGGAGGAGATGCTGGCCCGCTGCCACGAGGCGGGGCAGGTGCGCCCCACGCCCTTGCTGCTCACCTACGGCCCCGGCGACTACAACTGCCTGCACCAGGACCTCTACGGTGAGCACGTCTTCCCCCTTCAAGTGGCGGTGCTGCTCGACGAGCCCGGTCGCGACTTCGAAGGCGGCGAGTTCGTGCTGGTCGAGCAGCGGCCGCGCCAGCAGTCGAGAGCCCAGGTCGTGCCGCTACGCCAGGGCGAGGCGGTGGTCTTTGCGGTGCGCGAACGCCCGGCCGACGGCTCGCGCGGCGTCCACCGCCGCCAGCTCCGCCACGGGGTCAGCACCATCCGCTCGGGCCGCCGCCGCACGCTGGGGCTGATCTTCCACGACGCGAGCTAGGTGCGTCCTTCGAGACGGCGCTACGCGCCTCCTCAGGATGACGAACTCAGAAGATCGTCATCGTGAGGAGCGAGGCATCGGCCGAGCGTCTCGAACCACGCATTGACCGCCCGCGCCCAGCCCGTTAGCCCCGCGCCATGATCGCCCTGCCCGCCGGCCTATCCGAGCTCTCCGACCGCTACGACGTGCTGCTGTGCGATGTCTGGGGCGTCATCCACAACGGCCGCGAGAGCTTCCCCGCCGCGCTCGACGCCTTGGTCCGCTGGCGGGCCGAGGTGGGGCCGGTGGTGCTGATCTCCAACGCCCCGCGCCCCTCGGTGGCGATCCATGAGCAGCTTGAGTACTTCAAGGTGCCGCGCGAGGCATGGACCGCGTTCGTGACCTCCGGCGACGCCACCCGCACTTTGCTGGCCCAGCGCGCGCCGGGCCCCGCCTGGACCATCGGACCGCCCCGCGACGCGACGCTCTACCAGGGCCTGGGCCTGGGGTTCGCCGATGTCGAGGACGCGGCCTTCATCTCCGTCACCGGCCCCTACGACGACGAGACCGAGACGCCGGAGGACTATCGTGGGCGCTTTGACATCGCGGTCGAGCGTGGCCTCGAAATGATCTGCGCCAACCCCGACCGGGTGGTGCAGCGCGGCGACCAGCTGATCTATTGCGGCGGCGCGCTGGCCGACCTCTACGATGAGATGGGCGGACGGGTGCTGATGGCCGGAAAGCCCTATGCGCCGATCTACGACCTGGCGCTGAAGGAAGCCGGCGGCGCCGAGCGCTCGCGCGTGCTGTGCATCGGCGACGGGGTGATCACCGACATCAAGGGCGCCGCCGACCAGGGGCTCGACTGCCTGTTCATCGCCAAGGGCATCCACGGCGAGGCGGCGATGCGCGATGGCCGCCTAGACGCCGGCCTGGTCGAGGGCTTGCTGGCCGAGGAAGGCGTGACGGCCGCCTATGCGATGGCCGATCTGGTATGGTGAGGCGCAAACGAGGGGGACATGCGTGAAAGGCCTATTTCTTGAAGATCTCAGCGTCGGCCAATCGGCTGAGCTGACCAAAACCGTCGACGCGGCAGGCATCGAGGCTTTCGCCGAGGTCACCGGCGACAACAATCCCGTCCACCTGGACGAGGCCTATGCCGCCACCACGCCGTTCAAGACCCGCATCGCCCACGGCATGCTGTCGGCCGGCTACATCTCGGCGGTCATCGGCACGAAGCTGCCGGGGCCGGGGGCGATCTACATCGGCCAGGCGCTGCGCTTCAAACGGCCGGTGAAGATCGGCGACGTGGTCACCGCCACCGCCACCATCACCGCCATCGATGCGGAGAAGGCGCGGGTCACGCTCGACACCGTCTGCACCGTGGGCGGCAAGCCGGTCGTCGAGGGCGAGGCCACCATCATGGTCCCGCGCCGCGAGGGCTGATGAGCCCGCGGGTCATCCACAGCTGGAAGGGCCTCAGCGACGCCGACAAGGGCGCCGCCGTGGCGCTGGGCAACTTCGACGGCGTCCACCTGGGCCACCAGCAGGTGATCGCCGGCGCCGCCGAGGGGGCTCGCCAGCACGGCGCGCCGCTGGGGGTGATCAGCTTTGATCCCCACCCGCGCCGCCTGTTCCAGCCGGACGAGCCGACCTTTCGCCTGATGACCACCGGCCAGCAGGGCCGGGCTCTGGCCGCGCTGGGCGTCGAGCGCTTCTATGTGCTGCCCTTCGACTATGAGATGGCCAGCTTCAGCGACCGCGAGTTCGCCCGGAATGTGCTGGTCGGCGGTCTTGGCGTTCGCCACGTCGCCGTCGGCTTCGACATCTCCTTCGGCAAGGGCCGCACCGGCAGTCCCGAGGCGATGGCTGCCTATGGCGAGGAATTTGGCTTCACCGTCTCGGTCGCCCAGGCCCATGGCCAGGGCGACGAGAAGTTCTCCTCCACCGGGGTGCGTACCGCCTTGCGAGATGGCAAGCCGCAGGTCGCCGCCTCGATCCTTGGCCGGCCGTTCGCCATCGAGGGGGTGGTGCGGCGGGGCAAGCAGCTGGGGCGGACGCTGGGCTTTCCAACCGCCAACGTCATGCTCCGCGACTACGTGGCCCCAAGGTTCGGCGTCTACGCCACCCGCACGCGGCTGCCGGACGGCCGCGTCGTCGCGGGGGTCTCGTCGCTGGGCGTCAACCCGACCACCGGCGAGGAGGAGCCGCGCCTGGAGGTGTGGCTGTTCGACTTCGACGAGGATCTCTACGGCCAAGTGATCGAGACCGAATTGATCGCCTTCCTGCGGCCGGAGGAGAAGTTCGACAGCATCGACGCGCTGGTCGAGCAGGTGAAGCGAGACGAAGCAGCCGCCCGTGCGCTGCTGGGCTTCTAAGTGACGGCCTGGCGCACTATCTGACGAAGCTGGGCCTTGGGGACGCGCGTGCAGCCGATCATTTCCATCACCGACCTGTCGAAGACCTACGCCACCGGCGTCCATGCGTTGAAAAACGTCAACCTCGACATCCGCCAGGGCGAAATCTTCGCGTTGCTGGGGCCCAACGGGGCCGGCAAGACGACGCTGATCGGCATCGTCTGCGGGCTGGTGAAGGCGTCGACGGGAACGGTCGTCGCCGACGGCCACGACATCCGCTCCGACTGGCGCGAGGCCCGCACCAAGATCGGCCTGGTGCCGCAGGAGCTGGCCACCGAGGCGTTTGAAACGGTCATGGCCACCGTCACCTTCAGCCGCGGCCTGTTCGGCCGCGCCCCCAACGCCGCCTACGTCGAGAAGGTGCTGCGCTCCCTCTCCCTGTGGGACAAGAAGGATGCCAAGATTCAGACCCTGTCGGGGGGCATGAAGCGCCGGGTGATGATCGCCAAGGCGCTGAGCCACGAGCCCCAGATCCTCTTCCTGGATGAGCCCACCGCCGGCGTCGACGTCGAGCTTCGCCGCGACATGTGGGAGGTGGTGCGGGGCCTGCGCGACAGCGGCGTGACCATCATCCTGACCACCCACTACATCGAGGAAGCCGAGGAGATGGCCGACCGCATCGGCGTCATCTCCCGGGGCGAGCTGATCCTGGTCGAGGAAAAGGCCGCGCTGATGCAAAAGCTTGGCCGCAAGCAGCTGACCTTGGCCTTGAGCGACCCGCTGGCCGCCATCCCGGCCTCGCTGGGGCCCTTCAACCTCGAACTGTCGGAAGACGGCCTGACCTTGACCTACACCTTCGAGACCGAGCGCGAGCGCACCAAGATCACCTCGCTGCTGCGGGCGCTCGACGAGGCGGGGATCGTGTTTTCGGACCTGCACACCAGCCAGTCGTCGCTGGAAGATATCTTCGTTTCGCTGGTGAGGGCCGATCGATGAACGTCCACGCCATCCGCGCCATCTACAAGTTCGAGATGGCCCGCACCTTTCGCACCCTGATGCAGTCGATCATCTCGCCGGTGCTGACCACCTCGCTCTATTTCATCGTCTTCGGCTCGGCCATCGGCTCGCGGATGACCGAGATCGGCGGCGTGCCCTACGGCGCCTTCATCGTGCCGGGGCTGATCATGCTGTCGGTGCTGACCGAGAGCATCTCCAACGGCTCGTTCGGCATCTATTTTCCCAAGTTCACCGGCACCATCTACGAGCTGCTCAGCGCGCCGATCTCGGTGGCCGAGACGGTGATCGGCTATGTCGGCGCGGCGGCCACCAAGTCGGTGATCATCGGGGTGATCATCTTCCTCACCGCCCACCTGTTCGTGCCGCTGAACGTCGTCCATCCGTTGTGGGCGCTGACCTTCCTGGTGCTGACCGCCTTCACCTTCAGCCTGTTCGGCTTCCTGATCGGCATCTGGGCGGACGGCTTCGAGAAGCTGAGCTTCGTGCCGCTTTTGGTGGTCACGCCGCTGACCTTCCTGGGCGGCAGCTTCTATTCCATCGACATGCTGCCGCCATTCTGGCGGACGGTGACGCTGTTCAACCCGGTGGTCTATCTGATCAGCGGTTTCCGCTGGGCCTTCTTCGGCGAGGCGGATGTCGGCATCGGCCTCAGCCTGGCCATGACCCTGGGCTTCCTGGCCCTGTGCCTTGCCGCCGTCACCTGGATCTTCAAGACCGGCTGGCGGCTGAAGACGTAAGGCCATCCCTCTCCGCTCATCCCCGCGAAAGCGGGGACCCAGGTGTTTTATCGTCGAGCGCGAGGGCTTTCAGAAAAAGCCTGGGTCCCCGCTTTCGCGGGGATGAGCGGGTAAGAGGTTGGACCCCGCTGGATGCTCTGGTAGAGCGCTCAACATGACTTCGGTTCGGAGCTTTTCGCGAATTATCCGCCCGGCGTGACGCCGCCGGTCGGTCGCGCGCGCCGGGTGCTTTCAAGAGCCCGAAACTCCGAACAGAGATGAGTCCCATGGCCGACGACGCCAATTCCCCGCGCGACTATCGCGAAACCGTCTTCCTCCCCGACACGCCGTTCCCGATGCGGGCCGGCCTGCCCAAGCTCGAGCCCGAAATCCTCGAACGCTGGGCGCAGCTCGACCTCTACAAGGCCATCCGCAAGGCCCGCCAGGACGCCGGCGCGCCGCTGTTCGTGCTGCACGACGGCCCGCCGTATGCGAACGGCGCCATCCATATCGGCCATGCGCTGAACAAGACGCTGAAGGACTTCGTCGTCCGCTCGCGCTTCGCGCTCGGCTACGACGTCGACTACGTGCCCGGCTGGGACTGCCATGGCCTGCCCATCGAGTGGAAGATCGAGGAGGAGTTCCGGGGCAAGGGCCGCCGCAAGGACGAGGTCCCGGCCGCCGAGTTCCGCGCCCGCTGCCGCGAATACGCCGCCCACTGGATCGAGGAACAGGGCCGCGAGTTCCGGCGCCTTGGCATCCTCGGCGACTGGGAAAACCGCTACGCCACCATGGACTATGGAAGCGAGGCGACCATCGTCGCCGAGTTCCACAAGTTCGCCCTCTCAGGCCAGCTCTATCGCGGCTCCAAGCCTGTGATGTGGAGCCCGGTCGAACGCACCGCCCTGGCCGACGCCGAAGTCGAGTACCACGACCACTCCTCGCCAACGATCTGGGCAAGGTTCCCGGTCGTGCAGGGCTCGGACGCTGCGACCGGCGCCCAGGTCGTGATCTGGACCACCACCCCCTGGACCATCCCGGCCAACCGCGCCGTCGCTTACAACCCCGACATCGCCTACGCGGTGTTCGAGGTCGAGGCGATGGAGACCGACCTCGCCTTCGAGCCGTGGGCGAAGCCCGGCGACCGCTTCATCGTCGCCGAAAAGCTGGCCGCCGATGTCTTCGCCGCCGCCAAGATCGCCAAGTGGAAACGCGTCGAGGCCGTCGACTGCGAAGGCATGGTCTTGGAGCACCCGCTGGCCAGCCTCGACAGCGGCTATGGCTTTGCCGTGCCGCTGCTGGCCGGCGACCATGTCACCGACGATGCGGGCACGGGCTTTGTCCACACCGCGCCTGGCCACGGCGCCGACGACTACATGGTCTGGCTTGCCCACGGCCATCGCGAGATTCCCGAGACGGTCGACCCCGACGGCGCCTACTTCGACCACGTGCCGCTGTTCGGCGGTCTCAAGGTCCTCGAAACCGAAGGTAAGAAAGCCGGCAAGTTCGGCCCGGCCAACACCGCCGTCATCGACAGGCTCATCGAGGCCGGCAAGCTGCTGGCGCGCGGACGCCTGGAGCATTCCTATCCGCACAGCTGGCGTTCGAAAGCCCCGGTCATCTTCCGCAACACGCCCCAGTGGTTCATCCGCATGGACGAGCCGCTCGCCGACGGCCGCACCCTGCGGGAAACCGCGCTTGAAGGTGTCGAAGCGACCGCCTTCTACCCGGCCGGCGGCCAGAACCGCATCCGCACCATGGTCGAAAGCCGCCCTGACTGGCTGATCAGCCGCCAGCGGGCATGGGGCGCGCCCCTGGCCATGTTCGTGGACAAGGACACCGGCCAGCCGCTGCTCGACCCCGAGGTCAACGCGCGCATCGTCAAGCTGGTGGCGCTGGAAGGCGCCGACGCCTGGTTCACCCGCCCGGCCACCGACTTCCTCGGCAATCACGACCCGGAACGCTACGAGAAGATCGAGGACATCCTCGACGTCTGGTTCGACAGCGGCTGCACCCACGCCTTCACCATCGAAGGGCGCGAGGACTCACATTGGCCCGCCGACCTCTACCTCGAAGGTTCCGACCAGCACCGCGGCTGGTTCCAGTCGTCGCTGCTCGAGACCGCCGGCACCCGCGGCCGTCCGCCCTACAAGGCCGTGCTCACCCACGGCTTCACGCAGGACGAGAACGGCGAGAAGATGAGCAAGTCGAAGGGCAACACCGTCGAGCCGCAGGTGGTCACCCGCGAGTCCGGCGCCGAGATCCTGCGGCTGTGGGCGGCGATGGTCGACTACTCGGAGGACCAGCGGATCGGCAAGACGATCCTGGCCACCACCACCGACGCCTACCGCAAGATCCGCAACACACTCCGGTATCTGCTCGGCGCCGTGGCCGGGTTCAGCGACGAGGAGCGCGTGGCCATCGACGAGATGCCGCCGCTCGAACGCTACATCCTGCACCGCCTGTGGGAGCTCGATGGCCAGGTCCGAACCGCCTACGAGGCGTTCGCCTTCCAGGACGTGATCCGGCCGCTGATCGAGTTCTGCCAGGGCGACCTCTCCACCTTGTTCTTCGACATCCGCAAGGACGCCCTCTACTGCGACCGCCTCGACAGCGTCCGCCGCCGCGCCGCCCGCACGGTGATGGACGCCGTGTTCGAGCGCCTGACCATCTGGCTGGCCCCGCTGATGAGCTTCACCACCGAGGAGGCCTGGGCCGTCCGCCACCCCGGCGCCGCCTCCAACCACCTGCGGGTGATGCCCGAGACACCGGATGCGTGGCGCAACGACGCCGAGGCCGCCCGCTGGGCTCGGGTCGAGCAGGTCACCCGCGTCGTCACCTCCGCCCTGGAAGTAGAGCGCCGTGAAAAGCGCATCGGCGGCGCTCTCGAAGCCGCCCCGCACGTCCACGTCACCGACAACGCCCTGCTGGACGCCTTCGAAGGCTTGGATCCGGCCGAGGTGTTCCGCACCAGCCAGGCGCTGCTGCTGCGCGGCGAGGGTCCCGCCGGCGCCTTCCGCCTCGACGAGGTGGGCGGCGTCGCCGTCGAACCCCTGCGCGCCGAGGGCACGAAGTGCGCCCGCTCCTGGCGCATTCTGCCCGAAGTCGGCTCCGACGCCCGCTATCCCGAGCTGTCGCTGCGGGACGCCGACGCGGTTGCCTGGTGGGACGCCAATCGTGGTAGCTCAGCGGCATGAAGCGCCTCGCCACCCTCTCCTACCTCGTCGCCGCCATCACCATCGCGCTGGACCAGCTTTCCAAGCACTGGGTGCTCAACGTCTTCGACCTGCCGTCCAAGCTCAGCGTCTGGGTCGGCGGGCCGTTCAGCCTGACCATGGTGTGGAACCGGGGCGTGTCGTTCGGCCTGCTGAAGGCCGAGGAAGGCCTGATGCGCTGGGCGCTGGTCGGCTTCTCGCTGGCCGTGGCGGTGTTCCTGGCGGTGTGGGCGCGCAAGATCGAGCGGCCGATGCTGGCGCTGGCCGTGGGCCTGGTGATGGGCGGCGCCGTCGGCAACGCCATCGACCGGGCCCGCTATGGCGCGGTGGCCGACTTCCTCGACTTCCAGGCGCTCTATTTCCCCTGGGTGTTCAACATCGCCGACAGCGCCATCAGCGTCGGCGTCGTGCTTTTGCTGGTCGACAGCTTCGTTTCCGAGCGCAAGCCGAAGGTGCGCGCTTAAGGGGCGTTGTCGCCGCACCCCCTGATGGGGTATCGAGGCAATCCGATGAGGCCGGGGGCGGCCGCTGGAGCACTTAACTGCATGAAACTCTACCGCGTAGCAGCCGCCGTCGCGCTGGTCAGCGCCCTTGGCCTTGGCGGTTGCCAGGCCGCCTCCAAGGCGATGGGCATGAGCAAGGTGACTCCCGACGAGTTCCGCGTCGTCACCAAGGCGCCCCTGGTCATCCCACCCGACTTCTCGCTGCGCCCGCCGGCGCCCGGTGAGCCGCGCCCCGCCGAGCTGTTGCCCGACAGCGCCGCGCGCGCCGCCTACGTCAATGCAGCCCTGGCCGCCAACCGCAGCGCCGGCGAGCAGATCCTGGCCGCCAAGGCCGGCGCCGCCGCCGCCGACCCGCTGATCCGCTATGTCGTTGACGACGAGTTTGGCGATATCTCCCACAAGGAAAAGAGCTTCGCCGACCGGGTGATGTTCTGGCGCAAGGGCCAGAGCGCCCAGCCGCAGGTCTCGCCCAGCGAATCCGGCGAAGTGATCGACGCCGCCGCCGAGGAAGCGCGCCTGCGCGCCCTGACCGGCGGCAAGGCCGTGGTCATCTCCCGCCAGGCCGAAGGCCGCTTCAAGCTGCCCGGGCTTTAATAGAGGCGAGGGAACAGGGGCGAGGGGCGAGAGCGTCCTTACTCGTCCCTCGACCCTCTTCCCTCGTCCCTAAGCTGCGGAATCGGCGTAACCTCGGCGGTCCCATGCCCATCCGCCGCCTGCCCCCTGAAACCGTCAACCGCATCGCCGCCGGCGAGGTCGTCGAGCGGCCGGCCAGCGCCGTCAAGGAGCTGGTCGAGAACGCCCTCGACGCCGGCGCCACCCGTGTCGAGATCGAGGCCGACGGCGGCGGGCTATCCCGCATCCTGGTGGCCGACGACGGCTCGGGCCTGTCGCCCGCCGACCTGATGCTGGCGGTCGAGCGCCACGCCACCTCCAAGCTCTCGCCCCAAGCCGACGGGACCTGGGACCTGCTGCACATCTCCACGCTAGGGTTCAGGGGTGAAGCCCTGCCCTCGATCGGCTCGGTGGCGCGGCTGTCGATCGCCTCGCGGGCCAGGGGCAGCAGCGATGCCCACGCCATCCTAGTCGAAGGCGGCGCGGTCGGGGATGTCTCCCCCGCCGCCTTCCCCGGCCCCTGCGGCGCCCGGGTCGAGGTCCGCGACCTCTTCTACGCCACGCCTGCGCGCCTGAAGTTCATGAAGTCCGAGCGCTCCGAACAGATGGCGATCGCCGAAGAGGTCAAGCGCCAAGCCATGGCCCACGAGGCTGTCGGCTTCACCCTCGACATCGACGGCCGCCGGGCGCTGCGGCTCAATCCCGAACACCCCGGCCCCGAAGGTCGGCTGGCGCGCTTGTCCGCCGTGCTAGGCCGCGAGTTCCACGACAATGCGCTGGAGATCGACCAGGAGCGCGAAGGCATCCGGCTGTCGGGCTTCGCCGGTCTGCCGACCTACAACCGCGGTAATGCCGGCCACCAGTATCTGTTCGTCAACGGCCGACCGGTGCGCGACCGGCTCCTTCAGGGAGCCTTGCGGGCTGCATATGCGGACTACCTGGCCCGCGACCGCCACCCCGCCGCCGCCCTCTACCTCGAACTCGATCCGACCCAGGTCGACGTTAACGTCCACCCGGCCAAGGCCGAGGTGCGCTTTCGCGATCCGGCGCTGGTGCGCGGGCTGATCATCGGGGCGCTGAGGCACGCGCTGGCCGGAGCCGGGCACCGCGCCTCGACAACCGTGGCCGCCGCCGCGCTGGGCGGCTTTCGGCCGCAAGGCTACACGCCCGGCCCCTCGCCCGCCGGCTTCTCGGCCTGGAGCATGGGCGGCTGGACGCCGGCGCCCGTTCAGGACCTGCCAGGCATGGCGCAGGCCACCGCCCGTGTCGAAACAGCGCCGTCAGAAGACTATTCCGCCACCATCATCGACCCGGTCGACTACCCACTGGGCACGGCGCGGGCCCAGGTGCACGAGACCTATATCGTCGCCCAGACCCGCGACGGCGTCGTCATCGTCGACCAGCACGCCGCCCACGAACGCCTCGTCTATGAGCGGATGAAGGGCGAGATGGCCGCCGGCGGCGTCATGCGCCAGGCGCTGCTGCTGCCCGAAGTCGTCGAGCTCGACCCCGCCGAGGCCGACCGCGTCATCGCCAAGGCCGAGGAGCTGGCGGCGCTGGGCCTGGTCATCGAGAGCTTTGGCCCCGGCGCGGTGCTGGTGCGCGAGACCCCGGCCCTGCTGGGCGAGACCGACGCCGCCGGCCTGATCCGCGACATCGCCGATGACCTGGCCGAGAACGGCTCGGCGCTGGCCCTGAAGGAGCGGCTGGAGGAGGTCTGCTCGACCATGGCCTGCCACGGCTCGGTCCGCGCCGGCCGGCGCCTCACCGCCGCCGAGATGAACGCCCTGCTGCGCGAGATGGA